>WNFJ01501592.1_pt1 | contig 14193 bp, 13 predicted proteins | sample 5400461 | NCBI WGS metagenome assembly WNFJ01 (sample SAMN13153349, study PRJNA577476) | soil metagenome | isolation source: 115 cm saprolite on Douglas fir-dominated hillslope | place: USA:California | collected 2013-09-17 | reverse complement strand
AGGAATGCACGACCGGTATTTTCTTTCCGATCGGCAAGCACGCGACCTACTTTCCCGAAATTCTCAAACAGGTGGCCGCGGCAGGCCACACCATTGGCTCGCATACCTGGTCGCACGCCAACCTGAACAACAAGAAGCTGACCGAGGATCAACGCAAGGAAGAGATCGAGAAAGGTTTCAGCGCGGTGAAATGGGCCTTGGGTGGCGGTTCGTTCGCCCCATTCTTCCGCTTCCCGGCGCTGCAGCATCCGCCTGAGATGGTGACCTATCTCGGCACCCGCAACGTCGCGATTTTCTCGTGCGATCTCGATTCCTTCGACTTCAAGGCGAGCAAGCCGCAAACCGTCATCGACAGCGTGATGAAGAAGCTGGACAAACTCGGCAAGGGCATCGTCCTGATGCACGATTTCCAGAAGCACACGGCGGAAGCGCTGCCCGAGTTGCTGCACAAGCTGAAGGCCAGCGGCTACAAGATCGTTGCGATGAGGGCCAAGGACCCGGTGCAGACCCTCGCGCAATATGACGAGGAGCTTCTCAAGGACGTCAAACTGCCGACCGTCAGCTCGCGGCCCGTCTCGAGCGTCGTGCAGACGATCTCGGAATAGACCAGCCCGAGCGCGATGCCGGCGCTACGCATTGAAGGCTATGTCATCGTGTCCGCGGACGGCATACTGGCGAACGCCAGTCGCGTGATGCCGGATGAATTGAAATTCGAGGGCGACAAGAAATTCTTCAGCGCCGCCCTCGATCGCGCCGATCTGATCGTGCATGGCCGGCATTCTTACGAGGGCCAGCCGAATTCACCGCGGCGAACGCGGATAATCGTGACCAGAAGAATCGGCGCGGTCGCGCCCGACCCGTCCAATCCCAAAGCCACACTGTGGAATCCCGCCGGAGCTGGCTTTGAAGCGGCGTGCGATTACGCAGGACTGCATTCCGGCACGGTCGCGGTGATTGGCGGACCGGATGTGTTCGGAATGTTTATGGACCGCTATGATACGTTCTGGTTGTCGCAGGCGCCGCATGTGCGGCTGCCCGGCGGTGAGCCCTGCTTCCCCGGCGTGCCCGAGCGTTCACCACAGCAGATTCTCGCCGCCCACGGCCTGAAAGCCGGCGATCCGCAAATCCTGGACGCCGCCCACGATGTCAGCGTCACGCCGTGGCGGCGCGTGGTCGCGTCCGACCCCGATCCCGTCGTGCCCCGCGAAGGCGGGGCATCCGGTACACCGTGACCTTCGTGAGACTCGAGACCTCGGTGTTTACTGGATCGTCCGCCTGCGCGGACGATGACACCGAGCGCTTCCGGCTAACGCCCTAAACATCGCCATAGATGGGCTCGACCGTCCGCGGCGCCCGGCCATATCCCGCAATCATGAACAGCGCGCCGATGATCGATAGACTCTTCAGGGCGTCCATCAGGGTCTTGGCATTTTCGGGCGGCGCCTGATTCCAGAAATCATCGAAATAAAAGATTGTCGCAGCCACAAAGAAGATCAAAAGAATGGCAAAGAAGCGCACGCCGAAGTTGAGCGCAATCATCAATCCGCTGATGACCTCAAAGGCTCCAACGGCAATGGCGAGCATTTGCGGCGTTGACATTCCCGTCATCGTTTCCAGCTGCGACGTGTAGGGGGTAAGCAGGGACGGAATCACAAGCCTGGCTGCAATAAAATCAGCGGTGGCCTGGATGCCAAAAAGCTTGGTTGCCCCCGAATAAATAAACAGCACGGCGAACAAAATTCGTCCGAAAGTAATGAACGCTGGCATGGTCGGCCTCACTGGATGCTGCAAATGCGGGGTTGCAAAGCGGAGAGCGGACCGATTATGGGCGTTCCGCTTCAGGTTTTCAAACGGTCAAATCGATTCCGAAAACCGGCCGTGCATGCAGCCGAAACCTGATCGATTCCCGCTGGCTTAGCCAAACAAGGTCGGTTGCTGGCGGCTGGCTCGCTCCTGGGCTTCGACGGCGGCAACCGCGGTCATGTTAAGTACGCCGCGGGCGGTTACCGATGGCGTGAGAATATGCGCCGGCCGCGCCGGGCCGATCAGGATCGGTCCAACCGGAAGCGCATCGGCCAGCGCCTTTATCATCTGGTAAGCGACGTTGGCGGTATCGAGATTCGGCATGATCAGGATATTGGCCTCACCTTCCAGCTTGGAGTGCGGCAGGATCAGCTTCCTCGCGGCTTCCGACAGCGCGGTATCGCCCTGCATTTCGCCGTCGGCTTCGATCTCCGGATGGTTCTGCTTCAGAAGCGCGGTGGCGCGGCGCATCTTGCGCGAGGACTCGGTATCGTAACTGCCAAAATCGGAATGCGACACGAACGCGATCTTTGGCTTGATGCTGAACTGCTGGACGTGAATCGCCGCCAGTGCCGCCATTTCCGCAAGCTCCTCGGCGCTCGGGTTCGGCCTCACCTGGGTGTCCGCAATGAAATAGGCGCCCTTGCGGGTGATCAGCAGCGCCAGCGCCGCAAAATCGCTCACGCCCGGGAGGAAGCCGACGATCTCGCGCACATGGCGCAGATGGCTCATGTAGCGGCCTTCGACGCCGCAGATCATGGCGTCGGCTTCGCCGCGGACCACCGCGAGTGCCGCGATGACGGTTGCGTTGGTGCGTACCACCGTGCGCGCGGCATCGGGCGTCACGCCGTGGCGGCCGGCGATGTCGATGTAGGACTGAACATAGGATCGATAGCGCGGATCGTCCTCCGGATTGACCAGATCGAAGTCCCGGCCGACCTTGATGGCGAGACCGAACTTCTTGATTCGCGCCTCGACCACCGAGGGACGTCCGACCAGTATCGGCCGCGCCAGCTTCTCCTCGAGCACCACTTGCGTCGCGTGCAGGACGCGCTCGTCCTCGCCTTCCGCATAGATCACCCGGACCGGCTGGGTCTTCGCCTTGGCAAACACCGGCTTCATCACAAGGCCGGAGCGGAACGCGAAGCGCTCCAGCTGCGCCGTATAGTCGTCGAAATTTGCGATCGGACGGGATGCAACACCCGACGCCATCGCCGCCTTCGCAACCGCGGGCGCAATGCGCAGGATCAGCCGCGGATCGAACGGGCTGGGAATCAGCGAGCCCGGGCCGAAGCCTTGGGCTTCGCCGCTGTCGAAGCCCGCCGCTGAGGCATCTACCGGCGGATCGCGCGCGAGCTGCGCAATCGCGTCGACTGCGGCCTTCTTCATTTCTTCGTTGATCGCGGTGGCGCCGACATCGAGCGCGCCGCGAAAGATGAACGGAAAGCAGAGGACGTTGTTGACCTGATTCGGAAAGTCGGAACGCCCGGTGCAGATCATCGCGTCGGGGCGTGCTTTGCGGGCTTCGTCCGGCATGATTTCCGGCGTCGGATTGGCCAGCGCCATCACCAACGGCTTGTCCGCCATCTGCTTGACCATCTCGGGCTTCAGCACATTGGGCGCCGACAGGCCGAGGAAAATGTCGGCGCCGCCGATCACGTCCGCCAGCGTGCGCTTGTCGGTTTTCTGCGCATAGACCGCCTTCCAGCGATCCATCAGCGTCTTACGGCCCTCATGCACCACGCCCTCAATATCTACCACCCAGATATTCCTGCGCTGGGCACCCATTGAGACGAGAAGGTTGAGGCAGGCGATCGCCGCGGCTCCGGCGCCGGAGGCGACTATCTTGACGTCTTCAAGCTTCTTGCCGTTCAACAGCAGCCCGTTGGTAATCGCGGCAGCAACGATGATGGCGGTGCCATGCTGATCGTCGTGGAACACCGGGATCTTCATGCGCGCCTTGAGCTGCGCTTCGATCTCGAAGCATTCCGGACCCTTGATGTCCTCAAGATTGATGCCGCCGAATGTCGGCTCGAGCGCCGCCACGGTCTCGACCACGCGGTCGATGGTGTCGGCGGCGATTTCGATGTCGAACACGTCGATGCCGGCGAATTTCTTGAACAGGACCGCTTTGCCCTCCATGACCGGTTTCGATGCCAGCGGACCGATATTGCCGAGGCCGAGCACCGCGGTGCCGTTGGAGACGACCGCGACCAGATTGGCCCGGGTGGTCAGCGCAGCCGCTTCCGCCGGATTTTCGGCGATCGCGGTGCAGGCCGCCGCCACGCCCGGCGAATAGGCCAGCGCAAGGTCGCGCTGGTTGGCGAGCGGCTTGCTCGCCTGGATCTCAAGCTTGCCCGGTTTCGGCAACCGGTGGTAAGCCAGCGCCGCGGAATGAAGATCTTCGGAATTGAACGACATACGTTTCCCCCGCGGCCCCGAATTCAGGCTTCGGTAACTGGTATTTAGGTTTGCGGCAGATTGAGCCGGATGTGAAGCTCGCGCAACTGCTTGGGCGTGACCTCCGAAGGCGCGCCCATCAGCAGGTCTTCGGCGCGCTGGTTCATCGGAAACAGCGAGATTTCGCGCAAGTTTGTCGTGCCGCAGAGAAGCATGACAATGCGATCGACCCCGGCGGCCATGCCGCCATGCGGCGGGGCACCATACTGGAACGCGCGGTACATGCCGCCAAAGCGCTCGACGACCTCCTTTTCGCCATAGCCGGCGATCTCGAACGCCTTCACCATCGCCTCGGGCCGGTGATTGCGGATACCGCCGGAAGCGATCTCGTAGCCGTTGCAGGTGATGTCGTATTGAAACGCCTTGATGGTCAGCGGATCCTGCCCATTGAGCGCATCGAGACCGCCCTGCGGCATCGAGAACGGATTGTGCGAGAAGTCGATCTTCTTCTCTTCCTCGTTATATTCGTACATCGGAAAGTCGACGATCCAGGCCAGTTCGAACCGATCCTTGTCGATCAAGTTCAACTCTTCGCCAAGCTTGGCGCGTGCAAGGCCGGCGAACTTCCAGAACTTGTCGGGATCGCCGGCGACGAAGAACGCGGCATCGCCTTCCTTCAAGCCCAGCGCATCGCGAATAGGCGCCGTTCGCTCCGGGCCGATGTTGTTGGCAAGGGGACCCGCCCCCTCGCCGCCCTCGCGCCACATGATGTAACCGAGCCCGGGCTGGCCCTCGCCCTGCGCCCAGGAATTCATCCGGTCGCAGAACGCGCGTGAGCCGCCGCCAAGTGCGGGGATCGCCCAGACCTGGTTCTTTGAATCCTCGAGCATCCGCGCGAACACCTTGAAACCGGACCCGCGAAAGTGCTCGGATACATCCTGGATCACAAGCGGATTGCGCAAATCCGGCTTGTCGGTGCCGTATTTGCGCAAAGCTTCCGCGAACGGAATCCGCGGCCAGTTCTTTGTCACCGGCTTGCCCTCGGCAAACTCCCCGAACACGCCGGTGATGACCGGTTCCATCGCCGCGAACACGTCGTCCTGGGTGACAAAACTCATCTCGACGTCGAGCTGGTAAAATTCACCGGGCAACCGGTCGGCGCGCGGGTCTTCGTCGCGAAAACAGGGGGCGATCTGGAAGTAGCGGTCGAAGCCGGACATCATCAGAAGCTGCTTGTACTGCTGCGGCGCCTGCGGCAGTGCGTAGAACTTGCCCGGATGGATCCGCGAGGGGACCAGGAAGTCGCGTGCGCCCTCCGGTGACGACGCCGTCAGGATCGGCGTCTGGAACTCGAAGAAACCCTGATCCTTCATGCGCTTGCGCATGGAATCGACGATCGCGCCGCGGGTCATGATGTTCTGGTGCAGCTTTTCGCGACGAAGGTCGAGGAAACGGTACTTAAGCCTTATATCTTCGGGATATTCCTGCTCTCCGAACACCGGCAGCGGCAGTTCGCCCGCTGGCCCCAGCACCTCGATTTCGCTGACGTAAAGTTCAACCGCGCCGGTCGGCAATTCGGGATTGGCGGTGCCTTCCGGACGGCGACGCACCTTACCGTCGACCCGCACCACCCATTCCGAGCGCAGTTTTTCGGCGTCCTTGAAGGCCGGCGAATCCGGATCGACAACGCATTGCGTAAGACCATAATGGTCGCGCAAATCGATGAACAGCACCCCGCCATGGTCGCGAATGCGATGGCACCAGCCCGACAACCGAACGGTCTGGCCGATATCGCTCTCACGGAGCGCGCCGCAGGTGTGGGACCGGTAACGATGCATGGTATTCCAAAAACACATGTCGGAGGATCAACAGCGGGAGGCCAAGACCTGCCCCGCAAAGAGCGTCAGGGTTTACCCGAGGCAACCCCGCGCGGCAACCGAATGCGCCGCTAAACCCGGGCTTTCATGGCATGGCCGCAAACCCGCAAAAAGTGACGGAAAAGCAATGAACCGTTAGGCCGCCCGCGCTGTGGATCGATTGTCTATTTCCGCCGCATGCCTATCTTGAGGCCATGACCGTCCATTTCCCGTTCGAACATACCTATGCGGCGCTGCCGGCCGGTTTTTTTGCCCGGGTCGCACCGACGCCTGTCGCGTCTCCCCGGCTGATCAAATTGAACCGCCCGCTCGCGATCCATCTCGGTCTCGATCCGGACCGGCTCTCCAGCCCGGAGGGAACCGAGATCCTGGCGGGAAAACGCGTGCCCGAGGGCGCCGACCCGATCGCCATGGCCTATGCCGGCCATCAGTTCGGTCAATTCGTTCCGCAGCTCGGCGACGGACGCGCCATCCTGCTCGGCGAGGTGATCGACGCCGACGGCATCCGCCGCGACATTCAGCTCAAGGGGTCCGGCCCGACACCGTTTTCGCGCCGCGGCGATGGCCGCGCGGCGCTCGGCCCCGTGCTGCGCGAATATATCGTCAGCGAGGCGATGGCAGCGCTTGGCATTCCAACCACGCGATCGCTCGCCGCGGTCATGACCGGGGAGAGCGTGCTGCGCGAGACGCCGTTGCCTGGAGCCGTCCTCACCCGCGTCGCGTCCAGTCACATTCGCGTCGGCACGTTCCAGTATTTTGCCGCGCGCGGCGATAGCGAGGGCGTGCGGCGGCTGGCGGATCACGTGATCGGCCGGCATTACCCGCATCTGGCGGATGCCGAGCGCCCCTACCATGCGCTTCTGGAAGCCGTGATCGCGCGCCAGGCCGACCTGGTCGCGCGCTGGCTGCTGGTCGGTTTCATCCACGGCGTGATGAACACCGACAACACCTCGATATCGGGCGAGACCATCGATTACGGTCCGTGCGCCTTCATGGACCATTACGACCCCGCCAAGGTTTTCAGCTCGATCGACGAACTCGGCCGCTACGCCTACGCCAACCAGCCGCGGATCGCGCTCTGGAACCTGACGCGCCTCGCAGAATGCCTGTTGCCACTGCTCGCCGATGAACAAGACAAGGCCATCGAAGAGGCGCAGTCCGCGCTCGGCAATTTCGTGGAAACATTTGACGCCGCCTATCAGGCAGGCCTGCGAAGGAAGCTCGGCCTGTTCATGGCGCGCGATGACGATCGCGCGCTCGCGCAGGACCTGTTGGACGCGATGGCCAAAAATCAGGCCGACTTCACCCTGACCTTCAGGTGCTTGAGCGATGCCGCGCCCGCGCCGGCCGATCGCAAGGTCCGGGAATTGTTCGCCGACCCCACCGCCTATGACGATTGGGCAGGACGGTGGCGGCAACGGATCAGCGACGAGCCGCAAGATCCCGCGGCGCGGCAGACCGCGATGCGGTCGGTCAATCCCGCCTTCATTCCGAGGAATCATCGCATAGAAGCGGTCATCGAGGCCGCCGTGAACCGGGACGATTTCGCGCCGTTCGAGGAGCTTCTGACGGTCTTGTCGAAACCGTATGAAGACCAGCCCGCGTTCGCGGGCTATGCGGAGCCGCCCGAACCGCACCAGCGGGTGCTGCAGACCTTCTGCGGCACCTGAATCGTTAACCCTCCATTCAACATTTGCCCGGGGCGATTCGCCCTGACGGACAGGAATTAAGAAACGGTCAATTGCTTCCCTACAAATCTACCAGTTTGTCAGGGGGATTGCCGTGGACGCCTTGGTGTTTGAATTCATGGGACTTGCGGTGCTTGCGCTTTGCGTCGTCGTGCTTGCCGTCCCCTCGCGGCAGCCGCCTACCCGGCAGATCCGCGATTCCTGATCGATCGCATTTTAAAGCAAATGTATTGACCCGCTCCGGCTCGCCGTCGGATGTAGCTGGCCAAAATCCCAGTGAAAAAGTCGCTGTCAGGCCGAAATGCAAGGCTCGAATTCGCCCCAAGACCCTTGACATATCAGCGCTTTCGGCAGAACGCCGTTTCGGAAAAGCGTTATGGGCCGTTTATGGATCTGATTACTACCACTTCGGAACTCGCCGCGGCGTGCGCACGGCTCGCGGAACACCCGGTCATCACCGTCGATACAGAGTTCCTGCGCGAGACCACCTATTATCCCCTGCTCTGCGTGGTGCAGATGGCCAGCCCCCCGGAAGCGGTTGTGATCGATACGCTGGCCGGGGGCATCGACCTCGAGCCGTTCTTCGCGCTGATGGCAGACGAGAAAGTGCTGAAGGTTTTCCACGCTGCCCGTCAGGATATCGAGATCGTCTGGCATCAGGCCGGGATCGTCCCGCACCCGATCTTCGACACCCAGGTCGCGGCCATGGTGCTCGGCTACGGCGATTCCATCGCCTACGACCAACTGGTCCAACGCATCACCGGCCATCGGCCGGACAAGACCCATCGTTTCACCGACTGGTCGCGGCGACCGCTGAGCGAAGAACAGTTGCACTACGCGGTGTCCGACGTCACCCATTTGCGCGACGTGTTTACAGCGCTCGATGCCGATCTCAAGAAGCGCGGCCGCAGCGATTGGGTGAGCGAGGAAATGGAGGTACTGACCTCGCCAAAAACCTACGACTTTCACCCCGAACGCGCATGGGAGCGGCTGAAGACGCGGGTCCGCAAGCCGAAGGAGCTTGCGGTGCTGATGGAGGTTGCGGCATGGCGTGAACAGGAGGCGCAAAGCCGCGATGTTCCGCGCAGCCGCGTTCTCAAGGACGATGCGGTCGGCGACATCGCGACCCATGCACCGACCAGCCTCGAACGGCTGGCCAATTTGCGCTCGCTGCCGAAGGGTTTTGACCGATCGAAATGGGGCGCTGACATCGTGGCCGCCGTGCAGCGCGGCATCGCGCGCGATCCCGCCAGCTTGCCGAAAATCGAAAGGCCGCGCGGCAATTCAAACGGCGCGGCGATCGTCGAGCTTTTGAAAGTTCTGCTGCGGATGACGTCGGAGCGCCATGGCGTCGCCAGCAAGGTGATCGCGACGGTCGACGATCTGGAACAGATCGCGGCAGACGATAATGCCGACGTAGCCGCGTTGCACGGCTGGCGCCGCGAGCTGTTCGGCGAAGCGGCGTTGTCGTTGAAACGCGGCCAGCTGGCGCTGGCGATCGAAAGCGGCCGGGTCGTCGGGGTCGACCGGGACTGACAATTCAATTCGCCCCGCATTGCTTGCTTCAACCTGTATGGCCGCTCAAAGTCGCCGACGCGCAGGCGCTACCCCACCGCGTCGTCCTCCCGGTCGTCATCGGCGGCCTTGATTGCTGCCGATACTTCCACCAAGACCATTGATAGAATATAAGCGCTTGTAGGTAGCTTTAGCTGGCGAGCTTTTTCGATTGCCGCCGAGATATCGAGCGCCAGCTCTTTGAGATCGTCCTCGCGGGTCGCCATTTTGTTACTCGCTTGTCGGAGCCGTGAGCACGGACGATTCCGATCATTCCGGTGATAAGTTACTGCAGCGGCTGCTGGATAATCAGGTAGATCTGAACGTCGCTGAGGGTTTGCGTCTCGTCATTGCACTCCGAAGAATCAAGGCCTCGTCCGACCGGCGGGTGCTCATCGAGCTTGCCGAACGGCTTGCAAAATGACCGTTGGCCCACGGTGAAGGCCTCGATTGATTCGCTTATACCGCGATTTTGCCACTCGCTCCGACAAGGTCGGAGCTCCCCTGTATGCCGGCGTAGTTGCCGATGACCTTGACGACCGCCAGTTTGTAGGAAGCGGGATCGCCGACGCCAGGACGCCTGCAGGCGACGGCATCGCTGACGACCTGATAGCGATGGCTGCGGTGAAACCCGTCGACGACCGTCGACAGAATGGTTTCGTCGAGGGAAAATCCCAACAGCACGCAGCGGATGTTTTTCATATTGGACATGTATTCGGCGAACCGCGTCGAACTATAGGCCGATGGCAGCGGATGCTCGAAGGCGAGTTCGCCCGGCCTCGGCTTCAGTTCCGTGATCCAATCCGTCAGCTTCGAGGCGGGATTGAACCACGCCGCCTGGGCGATCCGTTTCAGATGCATCACCGGCCAGAGATTGTTGCGCCAGATCGTCATCAATTCGAGACAGCGCGACGTAATCGCGTCTGCGTCCGTGATGACGTGGCTGCGACCTTCGGTGAGATATTCGGTCTGAAGATCGGCACAGACCAGGATCGGCGGATCATCAAGCATGGAAGCCATCATGTTTCGATTCGAAATCACGTTTCAGCCAAGGCCGCCGTGCGAAGCGGAGAGGACGCCGCGCGACCCGATGAGATATCGAGAACACCGGGCCTGTCCCAATCGCCCTCCGGCCGAATGATCAGGTAGGGATCGCTGTCGAGCGTGATGGCGTCTGGGCCGGGCTCGATCTCGAGCACCATTTCGGTATAGGAGAAATCGGAAAAAGTGATCTTGCGGTTGTGACCGAGGGGCTTGGCGCCGAAATGCGCCCAGAAGTCCACCAGCCGGTCTTGCGCCTGACCGTAGATTTTCCGAAACCCCTTGCGCTTGACGTAATCGACGCTCGCCTGCACCAGCTTGAACGACACGCGCGAGCGCCGGAACTGATGACGGACGGCGAGACGTTCGACCTTGGCGAACTCGCCAAAAAATCGCACCCGGAGGCAGCCCGCAGGTTCTGTTCCGACAAATCCGATGAAATGCGCCGCGACCAGGTCGTTGCCGTCGAATTCTTCCTCGATCGGACAATCCTGCTCGGCAAGATAAACGGCCGCGCGAATGGCGGTGACCAGCATCAGATCGTTGGGATCGCGTGCGATCCGGATCGAAATCGCGCGCGGGTTCGGTTTGGCCGACGATGGGGGTCTAGTGCCGTGCATCTGCAAAACTCCTTGCTGGGATATTCGATGCCGGCATGTTCGGTGAAACGCGATTCCAGGGCCGCTCGTAGCACCAGAGATCGGGCTGAAAGCTTGGTATCTGCTTGAAGCAAGTCGCGACAAGCCAATCGCGTCCCGCCCTTGTCGATGGCTGAGCGAAGCAATTGGCGTTGACATAGCGCGGCGTTCGCAAGTGAGCCGCTACCTTGCCGTATCCGGCGATACCACGACCGACCAATGCAATAGCCCAGATGTAGGTTGCAGACACCTCTTCGTCCCTATTGGCAAGCAATCCGACGTCGGGGTGTGTCAAACAAATCTCACCAAGAATGAGAGCGTCGTGTCCGCGGCTGTTAAGATAAAGAAACGCTATTGCACCGAGCAGTTTTTCCTGTCGGCTGAACGTCAGGATGCATTCAGGATCGAACGCAAAGTATTTGCTAAGGATCGGCGCCGTAATCTGAACCCCCGGAACCAGGCGGTGTGCCATGTCTGCCAACATCGGAAGCTCGGGATACCGCGCACGCCGTAGCTCAACGTCCGTATTGGTCGACAGCGAATCGAAATCGTGCCTTGCGGCCAACGAGGCCCTTTCCTTAACCGGATCGCGCATCTATCGTCGCTCCTACCTGTGGGCTGGAACCATAACGGGTGGGGGATTTTGGTATGCATCAACTATTGCACCGGGGTGCTGCGGTGACGCAGCACCGCACCGACGATGTTATGGATGCGTCCTGGGACGATCTGAAATCGTTTCTCGCTTGTACGAGATACAGAAGTTTCCGTAACGCGGCCGAAGTACTTGCTCTGACAAGCACGACATTAATGCGAAGGATCGATCGGCTGGAGGAGCGGATCGGCTGCAAGTTGTTTTTGCGCGATCAAAGTGGCTTGACGCTCAGCGAAGAAGGGGCGGCGATGATTGCGGACGTGACAGAAATGGAACGTTGCGCTTTCAACATTTTCAGGCGCGCGTCCCAATCGTCGAATGATCTTGCGGGGACCGTACGCGTCGCCGTAACCGAGGGCCCGGGTAACTTCTGGATTCTTCCAAGACTGATAGATTTTCAGAATACCTATCGGAAGATCACCGTCGATCTTCACTGCGCGATGGAGCAGGCGGATGTCGCGCGGCTGGAGTGCGATATTGCTGTTCAACTTGAACCGCCGACAAGTCCCGATCTTATTGTCGCCAAGCTCGGCAGGCTTCACATCTATCCCTTCGTTTCTCAAGAGTACCAAAAACTGTACGGAGTTCCTACATCTCTATTAGAGATCAAGAACCACAGAATTATTAAGCAAAACGCGCCGCAGGTGGATGACACCGCTTATGCTCGAATTTTGGGACTGACCTCGCTGGAAGGCGTCGTCGGAATAAAGACAAACTCAAGCATCGGCGTTCTATATGCAGTGGAAAGAGGAGCAGGCATAGGTTTCCTGCCAACTTCGTCTATTGCCTTAGGTGCACCGTTGGTCGCCGTCGATATGGACGGCTTTAGTCATCACGCCGATCTTTGGCTTACCTATCACAGGGAGTTTCGTAACTCGGATCGGCACAAGATCGTCATCGATTGGTTGAAAAAGATATTCGATCCCAAGAGTTATCCGTGCTTCAGGGACGAGTTTATTCATCCGAACGACCTTGTACCGCTGATGGCTGAGGCGAGAGCGAGTTTTGGTCTGCAGGGATACGTAGCGGCAAGCCCAGTCTGAGCCGGCAGCGAGCTCCGGACCAGCGCGCCACCAAATCGGTATCGCTACCACTTCAACTCAACCCCGACGGTCCCCTGATGCGACTGCATCGCGGCGCGAAATTTGCCGTCATAGTTGATATAAAGCCGCGCGGTGTTGCCCAGGCTGAGCGACGCAGACGCGCCGGCATCAGCGCCATATCTGCTTTCGCCAATGCCCTGCACGGTGATGCTCTCGGTGCCGAGGCTCACCATGACCGAACTGAAATTCTGCGCGACGTTGTCGACGAACTTGCCGTAGGCGGACAGATCGAAAATCTTCCGATCGAAAATCCAGTAATGTCCGATCTCTGCGCCCAGCAGGATCCGTGAACGCTCCGCCGTTGCACCGCTCGCCATCACAGGATCAAGCCCACCTGCTTCCTGCAACGATGCGGTCGAAGCCCGCACATATTCGAACGCGGCCTTCGGCACGATGCGGCTCTGGTCCAGGCTCCAGTAATAGCTGAGCTCGGTTAGCGCGCCGTCGATGTGGGCGTTGTAGCCGGCGCGGGCAAAACCGAACCCGGTATCGCGGCTCGAATTAATCTTTCCGAAACCATGCACCAACGCGATGGCCCAGGTCCACGGCCCCTTGTCGACCGAGGCATTGGCGCCGATTTGGGTGAGATCGAGCGTTGCCGACTGCAGCGCCAGCGGAACGTTGATCTTGGTGCGGCTTTGATCAACTGAAACGCCGACGTTGACGCCGGGCACAAGGCGGCCGCCGAGCCCTGCGACGCCGCCCCAGGTCTGACGCCGGTCGCCTACGAAATCGCCCTGCGCGCCGGTCCTGGCCCCGATTCCATAGGCCTCGCCCCAGGTCCGAAACCGAGGCGCGTCCGTGGCTTCGGAGGCGCCGCCTCCACCCGGATTGTTCCGCAGCGCACGACCGAACCCATATGACGCCTGGTTTCCAAGGCGTTCCAGGAAATTGCTGCCGAGATTCGTCACGGTCGCACCGGCCGACATATCGGAGTTGATATCGGTAGCCGACGGCGTCGGAATTGGCGTGGGTGTCGGCGGTGGTGTTGGCGGCGGCCGCGGAGCGGTCTGCGCGTGAACCGGCGATGACGCAACGGCAACAGCCAGGAGAATGCCGAAAACGATGGCAACTGCCCCTGCAAGTGTGCGGCCGGCCCTGGTCTCCTTTGCTCGCAAAGGCCGCGATGAGCAGCGCATAAATGCTATTTCCAGAAGCAGGGCCCGCTCGCGATAAAAACGCAAAATCCCATCGGCCGGCGCCGATTTGCCCCCAGTTCTCACGGAGCGTCAATCGGTCTTGGTCGATCGCAAGGGGCGATTGCAGGACATTGTTGTTCCGCCGCCACAGCTCGCGCGGGGCGATCTTGTCGCTGATCGGATTTCCTGAACCGCGCCCGAAGCTTGCTAACGCGCAAATTTCGTGTTGCAATATCAGGCACAATCGGATCTAGGCCGTTCGACTGTGCGTTTCGCGACTAAGAAATTGAGCAGACAT
>WNFJ01130762.1_pt1 | contig 14193 bp, 11 predicted proteins | sample 5400461 | NCBI WGS metagenome assembly WNFJ01 (sample SAMN13153349, study PRJNA577476) | soil metagenome | isolation source: 115 cm saprolite on Douglas fir-dominated hillslope | place: USA:California | collected 2013-09-17 | reverse complement strand
GCGTTGCGAATTCCCGTCCACGGTTCAGGCTTGACTGGCGGCATGAAGCGCTTGGCGCCAGCGGTTGACGCGCCATAGGGTACACCTTTGAAAATGTATACACCGTTCCGTCTGAATCCACGGATTTTCCCTGCGGTTGTTTCTGCGACTGTTGCCGCGTCGGAAGCGATGACCGTGCTGTGTCCACAAACGCTTGCTGCGGATCTTGTTTTCTTGTGAGCTTGCGGCGTGGGCTGCGCTAACGCTGTCGCGGGTAAGAGAACCGAACCGGCTAACCCTGCTCCCAGGGTTGCCATCGCGCTGATGAAAGAACGCCGCTCCTTAAATGGTGACCATGACTCGCGATTTAGTCGACTTTTCGAGGTCACTCCTATCTTCTATTACTGAAATACTGTATTTGTCAATAAAAATTGCGCCCTTGGCCCGCCTGAAGCGTCCGCTAGACGCACTTCCCACTGCCCCTGGCATCGGGCGGCGGTAGTTCGACATCTACCGGAATCCACGGAGAGGACGACCTCCGCCGTATCTCAGGGAGCCCAGGGAGCCAAGACCGATTTTCAAGCCATCCGTGCCGTTAAATTTCTATCAGTTACCGATCACCGAACGATTGACACGGAGAGGTCTGGGGTTCGAGTCCCCACGTGCCTACCATATCCAAAAGATCGTAAGGCCCTCGCACTCAGGCTCTGGCGGTAGACTCTGCGTCGCGACTATACTGACCGCGACCTTTCTATGAAAAACCTGGCGCGTGTCCTCCTGTTACTTTCTTTCGTGTCATCTTTAACCACAGCGCAAACCATGAAACCGAAAAACCAGTCGAAGGCCGACGCGCCAGGCAACGCAAAATTCTTGGCGATGGCTGACCAGTTTGTGAAGGATTCGCTGGCGCTTTCGCCAGTAAGTGCGTCGCAGGCCGGGTACCACAAGCATCGGGACGCAAAGACCGGCAAGATAATCATGCTGGATGCAGAGCTTGACGATGTGGGCGCCAAGGGGATGGCGGCGCAGTTGGAGTTTTATCGTGATTGGCGGCGAAAGTTTCAGAAGCAGACGCCGGTGTCTTCGTTAAATGCGCAGGATGCGGCTGACTACCGGCTCATTGACGATCAAGTCGCGGTCAATCTGCTGGAACTGGAACACATTCAGAACTACAAACATAATCCGACCGTGTTTGTGGAGTTGCTGGGTAACGGGTTATTCCTTCCGATGACTCAGGAATATGCGCCCAAAGACGTCCGAGTGGGAGACGTGATCTCCCGCATCGGTCAGATTCCGCGGTTTCTCGATCAGGCTAAGTCGCAACTGTTGGATGCCGATCCTATTTTCATTTCTACGGCGATCGGCGAGAACCAGGGGAACGTTGATATGGTCGATGGGCTCGCCAGCGACATTCCCGTCGGCTCGCCGCTGCGGGCACAGTACGACAAAGTCGCTCCCCCGGCGAAGAAGGCGCTCAGCGACTTCAGCGACTGGATGAAAAATGACCTGGCTAAGCGTCCGACCAACGGCCGCACCTGGCGATTGGGCGAGGAGTGGTACGCGCTCAAATTCCGCTACGTGATTGAGACTTCCATTGAGCCGGCGCGGTTACTAGCGGATGCGGAGGCGGAAATTAAGCGGGTGCGCTCCGACATGTTGCGGCTGGCGTTGCCGCTTTATAAGGAAATGTATCCTGGCCAGGAGGATTACAGCAATTTGCCGGCGGGTGAGCGCGAGAACAAGATTATCGGCGCGGTGCTGGATAAAATCAGCCAAGAGCATCCGCAGCGCGACCAGTTGATGGATGCGATCAAAGGCGACCTCGCGGGTATCACGCAGTTTATCCGCGACAAGAAGATCGTCACCCTCAGCAGCCGCGAGAACCTGAAGGTGATTCCTACGCCGGAGTTCATGCGCGGCATTTATTCGGTGGCGGGCTTCCATCCCGCGCCGACACTGGAACCGACGGCTGAGGCGCAATATTGGGTGACACCCATTGACCCTAAAACGCCTGATGCAAAGGCCGAAAGCAAACTGCATGAATACAACAACTACACGCTGAAGTGGCTGAGCATGCACGAGGCGCTCCCCGGCCACTATGTTCAGGCGGAGCACGCTAACGATGTTCAGCCTTCTGAGCGGCGGTTATTGCGCAACTTGTTCGCCAACGGACCCTACGTGGAAGGTTGGGCTGAGTATATCGCCGACGTTATGACTCAGGCAGGCTATCTGGACTCCAGTCCGAAATTCCGCATTGTCAGGTTAAAAATCTGGCTGCGGGCGGTGGCCAATACGATTCTCGATGTTCGTCTGCAGACGATGAACATGACCGACCAGCAAGCGCTGGATTTAATGATGCATGATACGTTCCAGACCCAGGCGGAGGCTGAAGGCAAATTGATTCGCGCGAAGTTGAGTTCAACCCAGTTGCCCACCTATTTCGCCGGCAACCGACAATGGTGGACCCTGCGCAAGAAATACGAAGCTGCCAAGGGCAGCGCGTTTAGGCTGGAGGAGTTTCATGATCGCGCGCTGGACCAAGGGCCGCTGCCGCTCGAGTACTTGGAGAAGATCATCTTGCCGGAGAAGGTAAACTAGGCGGCGTTCAATGCGAGTCGCGGGCGACTTTTGAACCGCTGCGGCCGACCAGGAAATCCAAATCCGCTCCCAGATGCGCCTGCTGTACATGCTGGATGTAGAGTCTTTTCCAGCCACGCGTCGGAAGTGGCCGAGGTGTCCACTGAGCGCGACGGGCGGCAAGTGTGGCCTCGTCCACATTCAGTTGGACGATTCGCTTGGTTACATCCAGAGTGATCATGTCCCCCGAGTGCACCAGCGCCAACGGGCCGCCGGCGGCCGCTTCTGGGGAAGTGTGCAGAACGACGGTGCCGTAAGCGGTGCCGCTCATGCGGCCGTCGGAGATACGGACCATGTCAGTCACGCCCTGGCGCAGAAGTTTGGGCGGCAGCGGCATGTTGCCGACCTCAGCCATGCCGGGATATCCGCACGGGCCACAATTCTTCAGGAGCATTACGCAACTTTCGTCGATATCGAGCGCTTCGTCATTGATGCGGGCGTGAAATTCCTCGATGTTCTCAAAGACCACGGCCCGTCCGCGGTGCTGCAAAAGATTCGGGCTGGCGGCGGATAGTTTGATGACTGCACCATCAGGTGCAAGATTGCCGCGCAGAACGGTGATTCCCGCATTAGCCTTGAAAGGCTCAGCGAAAGTGTGAATCACGTCGCGATTCCAGCAGGGCGCTTCGGCTACGTTCTCCCAGATAGATCGTCCGTTCACGGTCAGGGCGTCACGATGGAGCGCCCCGGCTTGGCCTAACTCACGGAGGACGGTTGGCAAGCCGCCGGCATAGAAAAAATCTTCCATCAGATACTTGCCGGAAGGCTGAATGTTCACCAGACAAGGCAAGTCCGATCCCAAGCGGTCGAAATCGTCGAGGCAAAGCGGTACTCCAATGCGACCGGCGATAGCGATCAGGTGGATGACGGCGTTGGTGGATCCGCCGATGGCGGCATTGGCGCGGATTGCGTTCTCGAAAGCTTCGCGCGTCAGGATGCGCGAGATACACAAATCCTCGCGCACCATTTGTACGATGCGGCGGCCGGTCATCTGGGCCAGAGTGTATCGCCGGGCGTCCACCGCGGGGATGGCAGCATTTCCGGGCAAGCTCATGCCCAAGGCTTCGACCATGTTCGCCATGGTGGAGGCGGTGCCCATGGTCATGCAATGGCCCTTGGAACGACTCATGCAGCTTTCGGCTTGGAAGAATTCCTCAGCCTTCATTTCGCCAGAGCGGACTTTCTCCGACATTTGCCAGAGGCCAGTGCCGGAACCGATGTCGCGGCCCTGGAATTTTCCGGAGAGCATGGGGCCGCCTGAAACGCCGATACTGGGCAGGTCGCAGGAAGCTGCTCCCATCAGCAGGGAAGGGGTGGTCTTGTCGCAACCCATGAGCAGGACGACGCCATCCATGGGATTGCCGCGGATGGATTCTTCCACGTCCATGCTGGCGAGGTTGCGGAAAAACATGGCGGTGGGTCGCAGCTGCGTTTCGCCTAGGGACATGACCGGGAACTCAAGAGGAAAGCCGCCGGCCTCCCACACGCCGCGTTTTACGGATTCGGCGATCTCGCGGAAATGCGCGTTGCAGGGCGTGAGTTCCGACCACGTGTTGCAGATGCCGATGACCGGACGGCCGTCGAAAAGATCATGCGGCCAGCCCTGGTTCTTCATCCAACTGCGGTACATGAAACCTTCGCGATCCTGCCTGCCAAACCATTCCTGACTGCGCAGCTTCTTCATTGAGGTGTCAATCCGCCGTGGCAATGGAAAACGTGCTGATAATCGTGTACAACCATTTGGGTAAATCTTGGCTGTGCGAGAGGGAAGAATACACCTTCTCAGGGCAGATTGAGAATCGACCCAGGAGAGTTGAACATGCCACTTGCTGGTTCTTTCGCATTGAAGCAACGCCACGAGCGGCTGTCCGTTTGCCGAAGCGTTGTGCTGATGCTTGCTTTCGGGTTGTTTGCCACACTCTGCCTGACCCCCGCCCTCGCGTCGCCAGCGCGGGAAACTAAGAATGCGTTGCGCGTCTATTTTGTGGACGTCGAGGGCGGGCAAGCGACCTTGTTTGTTACTCCCGCGAAGCAATCGCTTTTGATAGACACCGGTTGGCCGGGCTACGAAGGTCGTGATGCGGACCGCATTGTGGCTGCGGCGAAGCTGGCGGGAATCAAGAAGATCGATTATGTCCTGATCACGCATTTTCACATGGACCATGTCGGCGGTGCTCCGCAATTGGCAGCACGAGTTCCGATTGGAACGTTCATTGATCATGGGGAGAACCGCGAAAGCACAGATGCGCCGACGGTGCAGGTTTGGCAGGCCTATAAGGATCTTCTGGCCACCGAAAAATACAAGCGCATGACCGCCAGGCCAGGAGACGTTCTGCCTGTTGCCGGCATCGATGCCGTGGTGGTGAGTGCCGATGGGGCGGTGCTTGACCGCCCGCTTCCCCGTGCGGGCGAAGAGAATCCCGCCTGCAAGAATGCCGAGCAATATCCGGCTGACCAGACGGAGAATCTTCGGTCTCTGGGGACGGTAATCACGTTCGGCAAGCTTCGGATTTTGGATTTGGGCGACCTGACGCATGACAAAGAGATGGAGTTGATGTGTCCGAAAAACAAGCTGGGGAAGATTGATATCTACATCGTCTCCCACCACGGCTGGAGTCAGAGCGGAAGTCCGGCTTTGGTCTACGGAATCGCGCCTCGGGTGGCGATCATGGACAACGGCGCGAAAAAAGGCGGAACGCCATCGGTTTGGGACATTATCGAAAAATCTGCGGGGTTGGAGACTCTGTGGCAACTGCATTTTTCCGAAGAAGGCGGAGCGGCGCACAATGTGGCGGAGGAATTCCTCGCAAATACTCGAGGTCCGGACGCGGGAAACTATCTTGAATTAACCGCATGGCCGGATGGAAGCTTCGATGTTTTCAACTCACGTACGCAGAAGACCCGGCACTACGCGGCGAAATAACTAGAAGTCCGGTCGGGGACGCCCGTGGCTCCATGGTGGCAAACCGCCAACTCCTGGGATAGGATGCAGCGACTTGATTACCGATTGCCACGTCCACATTCAGCCGCTTGAAATGTTCCACGCTTCGGCGCTGGATCTGATGAAAAAGAAGAGGCCGAACTTCGACCAGATTACCGAGTTCTGCCGTTCACCGAAAGCTTTTCTAAAGCATTTGGACGCTGCCGGTGTGGACCGCGCCGTACTAATCAACTACGTCGCTCCGGAAGTGATCGGGTTCACCGCCGAAGTGAATCCGTTCATTGCCGAATATGTGAAAGAAGATACTAAGCGCCTGATTTCCTGCGGCGGGTTGCATCCCCGGCACAGCCGCAACATCGAAGCCGACATCGAGCATCTGCTGAGGCTCAAGATTCGGATGATCAAGATTCATCCTCCCCACCAGCTCTTGTTTCCCAATGATTATCAGAATGGCGTGAAGGAATTGGAGATCATTTATCGCGCGGCGGAAGCGAATGGTGTTCCGATAATGTTCCACACCGGGACGTCAATCTTCGCCGGGGCGCGTAATCGCTACGGCGATCCCATTTTCATTGACGACGTGGCGGTCGACTTCCCCACACTGAAAATCATTCTGGCACACGGAGGCCGGCCGCTGTGGATGAATACCGCTTTCTTTCTGCTGCGCCGTCATCCAAATGTATTTCTCGACATCAGCGGAATTCCACCCCAGACGTTGCTGAAGTATTTTCCCCGGCTGGGCGAGATCGCGCACAAAACGCTGTTCGGAACAGATTGGCCGGGGCCCGGAGTTCCCGATATTAAGAAGAATCTGGATGATTTCAGGTCGCTGCCGCTGAGTGAGGAAATCAAGCGGAAGATTCTCTCGGAGACGGCGCTGGCGATTTGGCCGGGTTAGGGCGACACAGGAAGACACCGTGGTTTGGATAATTTGGCCGCGCCAACCTGATTGCTTGTGAAATTGCGATATTCCGCCAACTTGGTCTAGTTTCCGGTTTTGCACGAAACACGCGATTCCATAACCATGCCGGAGGATCGATCTCCGAGAACGATGCCACGATTTTAGATCTGAATTACCCTGGAAAAAACTTCAGCCCCGGAAGCTGACGGGCTGTCAATCAGGAGAACGAGCTTCCCGGAGTAGATTTTCCCGAGACCTTTTGATTCGTATCTCGCTTGACGAAAACAGATTCCCCTCACAACCCGGAAATTCCATGTGGGTCTACCGGTCGTACATCTCGTAGTGGATGGAACGCGGCTCGAGTTCGGACAGGAAATCCTTGTCGAACTCGTCGTACTGATCGAGTACCAAGAAACCGGCCGGATTATTCGCCCGGCCGGCGCGATCGTCCACAAATCCCGTCCTACTATTTCTTCTTCATCTTCTTGACTGGCGGCTTCGCTTTCGCCGCACCCGCCTTGGTCTCGAGCAAAGTCAAAGAATCGGCGGCATTAAAGGGATACTGTCGGACCGACGTTTGACCGGTGGTGCTGAGAGTGACATCCACCCGGCGATTGCTGGCCAGAAGGATAGTGCGCATGTTCTTGAGGATCTTCTGGCGCTGCTCGGGCGTCACTTGCGGATTGGTTTCGACCAAATCTTTTACCTGGGCAGCAGTCAAATTTTTCTGGTGTCCGATGGCTTTTGTCTCGATGCTGCCCTCGGGGACGCCGTGGTGGATCAGGAAAGACTTGGTCAGATCGACGCGGCGTTCAGAAAGGGCCTGATTGTACGGCACCGAACCTCGCGGGTCTGCATGACCTTCGAGAATCAAGTGCGCATCCGGATTGTGTTTTAGATACTCCTGGAAATCGCTAGCCAGCGCTGTCAAGGTTTGTTGCTGGCTGTCAAGCAGACCGAATTGCGGCTTCTGCGGCGTGGGCTGCGCAGTTGGGAAGTAAATGCTGTGGAGCGCGAGTCTGGTTTCGAGTTCCTGGACTGTGGGGCCAGAGGGCGGCGGAGGCGGCGGCATTTCCACCGTCACCATAGCGTTGGCGGAGGTGTTGAGTCCGCGCGTATCGGTGCAGACGGCGCTCACCGTGACCGTGGCAGGGTTGGGTCCGGTGCTGAGCGTCGCCGTATTTCCGCTACCCGAAATGTTGCCTTCACTTGCAGTCCAGTTGGCCACGGTCACTGGAACCGAGTCCGGGCTGGTGCACGTGCAGGAAACGCTAACGGTTGCACCCGCTGGAACCGTCGACGGGCTCGCCGAGCAGCTCATGTTAGGCGGATTCTTTGGCGGCTCTTTGACGATGAAGCTGGCCGAACAGGAAGCCATACCATTGTTCTTCACTTTTGGATCGGTGATTTTGACGACGACGGTATAGTTTCCGCCGGCAACGCCGTTGGTATCAATGGTTGCGGTTGTGTCCTTGCCGCTGACTTTGCCCGCGTTGCTCGACCAGTCATAGTTCAGCGCATGCTTGGGATTGAAATTGTTAGGCGTTGCCGTGACCGTGACCGGCTCTCCAACCATGACTTGGGAGGGCTGAGCAGAACACGTGGCAGCGGGAGGAACTGGGGGCGCGCCTCCGAAACCAAGGACTACGCCGCTGCGCCGCCGTGCCCCGTCGAAGGTGGAACGGCGGAGATCAGGCTGCTGCGGCGGAACCTGGCTGGAGAAATTATGTCGCGACCACTGATAATCCGCTTCAAACACGCGCCAATCAAAATGCCTCCATAAGAACATCGATTCCACCGCCCAGAATGGCGCCGATTCCGTTGTTGGATCCGGAAGGGGTAGTCAGACGGTTGTCGCTCAGTAGGGTATGCAGGAAGAAATTAACCCCGTCACCTCGGAACATAAGGCGGGGGCCGATGGAAAAAGTATTTACGCTGAACCCGTTTTTCCAGTCCCCACCGTAATCAGCCTCGAGTGCGAGATAGCGATTGTAGTTGTAAGCTCCGGCCAAGCCAAATCCCTTGGGCAGCTCTTTTAAGGTTTGGCTCTGCACTGGATTTGAAGTACCGGGAATCGGTACGTCGCCATTGGCGTTGAGCCACTGATATCCGGCGAAAATATCAATCTTAGGAACGGTTTCATCCTGGGCTACGGCGCTCACGGCGAGGAGAGTCAAGGTAAAAAGTAGCTTGGCTTTGGAGCGAATCTGTCTGACTCTCATGGCGTTCCTCCAGACAAGCAATTACAGAGTTTGAATTGTGGGGGCCTGAGCGGAAAAGTAGAGGCCAATTCATTTGGTACTTCGGCGGAGAATTCAATGAATCCCTGCCGAACGATCCTTTTCCTGCGCATCCGCACTATAGGAAAAATCAGGAGGGGTTGAGAATAAAAGGTCTGTCTTGCATGAGTGACAGTCACGGTTCATCTGAGGAACCATTTGCAGAATTCCCAACAGCGCAGTATGGACGTTGAGGCTAACGTTCGAAGCCGTCCGGCGTCCAAAAGCCTAGCCGCTGAGAGGCTGGGCGTGCAGGGGGCGGGTTGGTGACGAAAGCGCCGTGGAGACGACGGGTTGTCCTGGTTTGTGGAACTGGATTGCTGCAGATGCTGGCGACGGTCTGCCACGGCGCCGCTATTTCCATTAAAGTCCCCCGGGTCAGCCACGCACCCAAGCTCGAAGATTTCGAAGACATGGCGCCCCAAGGCGCCGCGACCGAACTGCAGCGCGTAACCGACTTCATCCAGAATCAGCCGTCCGACGGCAAGCCGGCGACGGAACGTACTGACGCCTATCTGGGCTACGACGAATCGAACCTCTACGTGGTGCTGGTCTGCTGGGACAGCAATCACGGGGTGCGCGCGGATCTGACGCATCGTGAGCCGGCGACACCCTTCGACTCAGACGACTATATTGAGATTAATCTCGATACCTTCCAGGACCAGCGGCACGCTTTCATTTTCGATGTCAACCCGAGAGGAGTGCAGGCCGATGCGCTGTGGACCGAAGGCCAGGGTCCGGATTACTCGTGGGACACACTCTGGTATTCACGCTCCAAGATCAGCCCCCAGGGATACGTTATCTGGACGGCAATTCCGTTTCACAGCCTGCGATTTCATCCGGGTAGCGCCGACCATTGGGGAGTAATTCTCACTCGCTACATTGCGCACAATAACGAGTACGACAATTGGCCCTGGGTTTCGGCCAAGCTAGCCGGGCGACTAAACCAGGAGGCTACAGTTACTGGGTTCGAAAATGTCTCGCCCGGACGCAACATGCAATTCATTCCTTATGTGGAGTCCCGAACCTTTCGCACGCTCGATACGCGCGATCCCGCGCAGCCGAAATTCGATTCCGCGAATTTCCAGGGCAAGGCAGGGCTGGATGCCAAGTTCGTCTTCCACGACAGCCTGGTACTGGACGCGACCGTCAATCCCGATTTTGCCCAGGTGGAGTCAGATGAACCGCAGAATACGGTGAATCAGCGGTTCGAAGTATTTTTTCCGGAAAAGCGGCCTTTCTTTCTGGAGAATTCGAATTTCTTCGAAGCGCCGCTTATCTCCATTGGAAATCTGCAATCACGTTTCGTTTTTACTCGGCGGATTGCCGATCCGACTTTTGGTCTCCGGCTGACCGGTAAGCAGGGTCCCTGGAATCTCGGTTTCCTGGTGGCCGATGACCGTTCGCCAGGCCTCATCGTTCCTGACAATGATCCTCTGCATGGAACGCGGGCCTACTTTGCAGTCGCGCGCGTGAGCCACGACTTGGGCGAGCAATCGAGCGTCGGCGCAATGTACACTGATCGGGAGTACCAGAACAGCTTTAATCGCGTCGGCGGGCTGGATGGAACGTTCCGTCTAAACAAGAATTGGAACGCCAGCTATCGCGGATACGTCAGTTCCACCCTCGACCCGATCACCGGCTATTCTTTTGGACAGCATCATGAAGGGGTGCTTGCCGGACAGGGGCGCCGGTTTACGTTCAGTCTGGACTATCTCGATATCACTCCGAAATTTCTTACCCAAACCGGATTCGTTCCTCGTGTGGACCAGCGGGCGTTCTATGAGTATGCGCATTTTTATTGGCGCCCTGAAGGCAAACACTTGATCTTCCACGGGCCGGAAGAAAACGCGACCCAATTGTGGGACCATCATGGCCTGACCCTGCAGCAAGTGGCCAGCTTTGATTATGTCTTTGGATTCCACAGGAGCATCATTCTTGCTCCCATCATCGCCTATGAGTCGGATGTTTTGCGGCCGGTGGATTTTGCAGGTCTGCCCAGCAATCATCAGTACGCGCAGGATGCTGCCGGGATCGTATTTCGAGGTAGCCCGTGGCGCATGTTTAGCTGGAATTTTCGCATCATTCGAGACGGAACGGTCGTGGTGGTGCCGGCTGCCGGACAATTGCCTTACACGGGAAACGAGACGTTCATCAACCAGACGATTGGCATCAAGCCCACTCACCGTCTGCAGATTGACAACACCTACATCCTGGAGCGCGTGGTCAACGGACTGGTCCAGCACGGCGTGGTGAACAGCGATATTATACGGTCCAAATGGAATTATCAGTTCACGCGCGAGTTTTCTTTACGTTTTATCGCCCAGTACAACGGCCTGCTGACCAATCCCACTTATTCGTCGCTACAAACTACGAAGAACATGAACTTCGACGTGCTATTCACATACTTCTTACATCCGGGGACGGCGGTTTATGTGGGGTACAACTCAAACCTCGAGAATGTTGACCCGGCTTTGTGCCTGCGTCTGACGGGGTCAACACAATGTGACCCCAACGGCGGGCTGCTGCGCTCCGATCACCTTACCAACGACGGCCGCCAGCTCTTCGTGAAGATCAGCTATCTGTTCCGGCGATAGGGCTGTCGCCCTGTCGGAGCCAAGAACCATGAGGCGAACTACTCTGGTTTTTGCTGCTTCACCCTCACCACCGTAATCTTCGAAAACCCTTCGTCAAACGTCGGCGCCTTCAGTTTCGCCGACATTTTGCGCATCACGTCTTCTGGCACCAACCGGTCGCGGCGCTGATGGCGTTCGATGCAGACCTCCAATGGCACATCAAAAAACACGGCCCGAACTTCGTAACCAAAATCTTTCGCCAGCTTGATCCAGTTTTGGCGCTCCTGCGGAGTAAGGTTGGTTGCGTCCACGTAATTCAGGGGACGATGGGCAATCAGCCGGGCTTTCAACATCGAGCGCAGATTGGAGAAAACGAGATCCTGAAAACGCTGCTCGGCCGGATCGTCGAAGAGCAGGGAACGCAGCATGTCGCTGGAAAGCGGAGTGATGTTATGACGCTTGAACCAGGAACTTTTGCCGGAGCCGGGAAGGCCGACTGCGAGCACCACGACTCCTTTCGGAGGACGCTGCGGCGCGGGCGCAGCAACGGCGACGGGCGCTGCGAGGGACGCTTCGCCAGCCATCACGGGCACAGCGGGGCGTTGACCGGAGCTTCTTCGTCCGCGACCCCCGCGGCCACGGCGGCGGCGCGGGCGGCGGGCATCGCCGGCAGGCTGAGGCGCGGATGCGGTTTCGCCTGATTGCGTGGCGGAATCTGTTTCGCGGGCAGCCTGCGGAGCTTCGGACGCAGACTCGGGTATTGCTTTGGTTGCGGGAGGATTCTCTGGCGGTGCGGTGTCGTAGAAAGCGGGCTGCAGAGGAGCAGGCTGCGCAGCTGTCTCTTCCGGCGTTTTCTTGCGCCGTTTCAACTTTTCGCTCATCCATTTACGCATGTAGGGCTTGTAACATACTGGGACGCCTGTGAGCAATCGCAGCCCTTAGTATAAAGAAGCAATCCGCCACCGGCGTTTTGGGTTCAGGCACCAAGTGTTAAATGCTAAATGCCGGAGCCATGCATGACGATACCTAAAGAGATTCGCGGACAAAAGTACATCTCGCTGACCACGTTTCGCAACAACGGCGCGGCGGTGAACACTCCGGTGTGGTTTGCCGAGCAGGGCGAAAGGCTCTACGTAAAGACGCGTGGCGATTCGGGTAAATACAAACGCATCCGGAATACTCCCCAAATCAAGGTTGCCGCATGCACCATACGCGGTAAGATCACCGGACCGGAGTTCTCGGCGACTGCGCGAATGCTTCCAGTTGCGCAATGGCCCGATGCGCAGAAGGCGCTGAATCGCAAATACTGGCTCGCGCGTCTGCCGTTCTGGAGCAAGAAGAACGAGTTTGTGGAGATTGAAATTGTGTAGTGATCGCCGGAAGCGAGCGTTGGCACTTGGCGATCTCGCCGCCGAGAAGGTTCGTTCGCGCAAAAGTGATTCGCCGCTGCGGAAATTTTAATGAGGTCCTAATTTGCCGCTGCTCGCTTCCGCCTGTTACCATTTTCTGTTTCCCCTGAGATTAAGTTTTCTGCAGGAAGTTCATCTCTTTTATTCATCTTGCGTTTGGAGGCGAAATGGCCATAAAAGTAGGCATCAACGGATTCGGTCGAATTGGCAGGAATGTTCTGCGCGCATCTTTGCATGACTCTAACCTGGAATTTGTAGCGGTCAACGACCTGACCGATCCGAAAACTCTGGCTCATCTGCTGAAGTACGACTCAGTGCTCGGCAATCTGCCGAACAAGGTGACTGCCGGAGCCGACAGCATTACGGTTGATGGCAAGACCATCAAAGTGTTCAAAGAGAAAGATCCAGCCGCGCTCCCGTGGGAAAGTGTGGGCGCGCAGGTGGTAGTTGAATCCACCGGGCGGTTTACCAATGCCGAAGACGCCAAGAAGCATCTGCGCGGGACAGTGAAGAAGGTCATCATTTCGGCTCCGGCAAAGAATGAAGACGTTACCCTGGTGCTGGGAGTAAATCACGACAAGTACGATCCGGCGAAACATCACATCATTTCTAATGCTTCTTGCACCACTAACTGTTTGGCGCCGATTGTTAAAGTGATAAATGATGTATTCAAGATTGTCAGCGGGACGATGACCACCATTCACTCCTACACCAACGATCAGGTCATTCTGGATTTTCCGCACAAGGATTTACGTCGAGCGCGGGCGGCGGCGCTTTCCATGATCCATGATTCCGACTTCAACCGGAGCGGCCAAGGCGCTGAAGCTGGTGATTCCAGAGATGGCTGGAAAGCTGGATGGTTTCGCGGTTCGGGTGCCCACGCCAAACGTTTCGGTCGTGGATCTGGTTGCGCTGGTCGAGAAGAAGGCCACCAAGGAAGAAGTGAATGCGGCACTGAAGGCTGCGTCAGAAAGTGGGCCGCTGAAGGGGTATCTGGGATTTGAAGAAGGCGAACTGGTGTCGTCCGACTTCAAGGGCAATCCGCTCTCTTCAATCGTGGATGCGCCGTCGACTCTGGTAGTCGGCAACCTGGTGAAAGTCGTTTCCTGGTACGACAACGAGTGGGGATATTCGTGCCGGGTCCGCGATCTGATCAACTTCATCGGCGGCAAAGGGCTTTAAGCAACTGTCATCCTGAGCGGAGAAATTGCTTCGCGACGCGAAGCAGTTGCGGAGTCGAAGGACCCCGTGGTCGCCTGAAGTGAGAGGAACGTTGCGGGGAATCCTCAAGACGGTCTGAGGTTGAAACTCCCGGACGCGGCGGTGCTAGTAAAAGGTCGCACGGGGTCCTTCGACTGCATGACCGTTCGCTTCGCGAACCATCCCTTTGCTCAGGATGATATGGGTTATAGATTTCCAGCCACCCAGGAAGAATCAAATGCCAAAACTCTCCATCCCCGACTTGCCACTG
>WNFJ01399112.1_pt1 | contig 14195 bp, 12 predicted proteins | sample 5400461 | NCBI WGS metagenome assembly WNFJ01 (sample SAMN13153349, study PRJNA577476) | soil metagenome | isolation source: 115 cm saprolite on Douglas fir-dominated hillslope | place: USA:California | collected 2013-09-17 | reverse complement strand
GTTGTTCGATGAGCGCCGCATGAGTGCTCGGCGGTGTGCAGATGTCGACGAAGTCGAGCGGTTCGCCGGATAGCAGCGCGTCGACGCTGTCGTACCACCGCGCGCCAGGACAGGCTGTGCGAAACACGTCACGGCGTGTCGCCAGCGCGTCCGTTGCAGCCACGATCCTGACGTCATTGCACGATTGCCACCCCGGCAAATGCCCTTCTGCCGCGACGTTGCCGAACCCGATGAATGCGCCCCGCAGCACGCGTCGCCGTCTCAGTCGAGCCCGAATTTGCGCGCGATGGCGGCAAACGATTCATCAAGGATATCAATGCCGCAGGCGGCCGCGTCCTCGCTGATGAGCAACGGCGGATTGATGCGAATGACCTGCGAATACGACATCGTGATGAGGCCCCGTTCCAATGCCTCCTGGAACAGCGCCCGGGTGATGGTCTTGTCCAGAGGCTCCTTGGTCGTGCGATCAGCAACCATTTCGACCCCGATCATCAGACCGCGCCCGCGCACGTCGCCGATGAATCGATACTTCTCCTGCAGCTGTTTCAGTCCATCCAGCATCAGCGCTCCGACCCGCGCAGAATTTTCGACGAGCTTTTCCGCGAGAATGATCTCCAGCGCGCCGAGCCCGGCGGCAGCTGACAGCGGATTGCCGCCGTAGCTCGAAGAGCTTCCGCTCGGCTCGCCAAACGGTTTGGCGGACATGCGCTCGAAGGACGAGGCGACGGCACTGAGGGGAAAGCCGCCGCCGATCCCTTTTCCGATGGTCATGACGTCTGGGTGGAGCTGGAATTGTTCCGAGGCCCACATCGTTCCAGTTCGGCCAAAACCGGTCAGGATTTCATCCGCGATAAGCAGAGCGCCGAATTCATCGGCGATGTCGCGCACCGCCTGAACGAAATCGGCGGGCGGGATCACATTGCCCGCGGTGCCTTGCATCGGCTCCAGGATGATCGCTGCAACCTCGCCCTGCGTGTCGTTCTTCATGACATTGCGCAGGTGCTCCGCGCAGGCCAGTCCGCAGGAAGGGTATGTGAGCTTCCAGGGACAACGATAGCAGTTGGCGTAAGGCGACAGGTGCATTCCCGGTGGAAACGGCCCCTGGTGATTGCGGTAGCTGCCGCCAAGAAGGCCGATCGTGCCTGCGGTCTTGCCGTGGTAGCCGCCCCAGAAGCCAACAAACTCGAATTTCTTGGTCACCGACTTGGCAAGGCGAAAGGCGGCCTCAACCGCCTCCGCTCCGCCCGAGAACAGTTGGATGTGGGTGATGCCTTCGGGCAGCAATTGGCTGACAAGGTTTAGAAAGCGCGCACGGGTCTCGGTCGCGAAGCTGCCGAAGGTGACACGGCTGAGTTGTTCGTCGAGACGCTTGAGATAATGAGGGTGGCAGTGTCCGACGCTGCCAATCGCGATGCCGGCGATGAAATCCAGATATTCATTCCCGTCCGCATCGACGATGGTGCAGCCTTTCGCGTGGTCCACCGCGATCTGCGAATAGAGCGCGATCGATTGTAGGCCGGGAGCCATCGCCTCAGCTTCGCGATCGAAGATTGCTTTCGATTTCGGGCCGGGCACCGAACGGCGCTGGCCGACGCGGGCCTGGGCGATGTCGCCTGGCAGCGATGGGCTTCTCGGCGAAGTGATGCCGTCCATGATCAACTCCTCGCCGCGGCAACGACGCGCGGGCGCCGCTGGAAGCGCTCGGTCAGAAGGTCCGCAATCGCCTGTGCGGCGTGATCGCGATATCGCGCATAGCTTGGCCAGGCATTGATATCGACGATCACCGGTTCGCCGTCGGCCTGGATGATGGCGTCGCCGCCGAAGATCTCGAGCCCCAGCGCGGCGGCGGCGCCGAATGCCGCCCGACGCAAGTCCGAGGCCTCGAAGGAATAGCCCAGCATGCCCTTGTCGCGATGATAGAACCATTCGAACCAATTGGCCTCGGCCGGGGACATAGCATCTCTCACCCCGTAGAATTTGACCAGATCGCCCGGCGCGTGCTCCTGCGCAACAACGTAGGGAATGCCGCGCTTGGCAAATCCATGCAATGCCTCCCGCCAGCCCTCCTGTGACGCGGCGTATATGACATCATGGGGTTCGGTAGCGTGGAAATCGTAGCGCTTGACCCACACTCCCCTGGGCGGCGGTGGTTTGCGCGCGTTACTGGCGACAATCTGACTGGCGGGTGCGGAGACGCCGTGGCGGGCAAAGAGCTCTACCATGCGATGGCGATAGGTGTTGCGAATGGCATCCGGGGAGTTGACGATGATCGCGCCCATTTTCTCGGCGTTTCTAAGCCGATCAAGGATCGGACCGCGCTCGCACATCACGAAGACGTTGGCGAAATCAGTATCGAATTCGACCTCGGGAGGGACGAGCTCTACACTAAAGCCGCGCGCGGCCATCGCCGCACCGACGCTTTCCAGGATTGCCCGGTCGTCGTCGATCCGTCCCGGCGAGTGCGCCCACTCGCGGTAGATGCCCCAGCAGGTCCCGGTCACGCCCATGCGCCCCCTATAATTCGGCGGTCAAGACAGAATTCCGACTGCTTCGGCCGCCGCAATGTCACGTGCCCTATCGATGTCGAACACGCAAGGCAGAACGATGCCGCAAACCGGCTCATGCTGGGCAACGAGCCAGCCGAGATAGTCGCGCAGGCGGGCGAACCCGGTTCCAGGCTCCGCCGGCCGCCGCGCCGGCAGCCAATAGAGGCCAGCGGTCACATGGGTGCCATGGCGGCCGCCGAGTTGCCGAATATGACCGTCGGCATGCAACGTCGCCCACAGCGGATTTTCGTCATCCACATGATCGGTGAGACCAAGCGCAACCGCATTGCCGGCAAGGTGGGCTGCCGATTCCACAAAACTGCAAAAGCCGCTCACCGGCATGACGGCATCGACAGTCGTGATCACAGCAGGCGCGCCGAGCAGCCGATCGGCGACGGTCTGGAAGCTCGCGTAGGACGATGGGGTCGTGCGCACGATCAAGTCGAGATCGAAATCGCGGGCATGGTCGCGCAGCCATTCCCGGCAATCATCACTCGTGTCGTTGATGATGATGCTCAATCGACGAATCCCGGCGGCTCGGAAGCGGCCAAGCGCCAGGTCGATCAGGGGCCGTCCGGCGACGGGCACCATCGGCTTGCTGACCCGATACCCATCAGCCCGCAAGCGCGTGCCGTGTCCCGCGGCGATGATGCCCCCGCGGATGCTCGAACGAGGCACTGCGCCGGTCATGGCAGGATCTTCATGAGATCGCCCAGCTCTGTCACCGCATGCTCGAGGGGCGGGTCGGCCGCGGCCAGCGCTTCGGCCGCCGCTACGCCCTCAGGCGCCATCCAAATGAAGCGCATGCCGGCTTGCCGCGCGCCTGCGCCGTCGCGCCGCAATGAATCGCCCACGAACACGGTTGTCTCTGGAATCGCCTCAAGCGGGGCGAGCGCCGCGCGAAAGATGGCGGGGTCAGGTTTTTTAACGCCAGCGCAGTGGCTGTCGACCAGAACTGCAAAGAGCGGTGCCAGGCCGGCACCCTGACACACCGCTTCCAGATTGCCGTAAAAATTCGAAACGACGCCGAGTCGATAGCGTTTGCGCAATTCCCGCAGGACCGGCCGGTTGCGTGCGAACGTGGCCGATGCTTCCGACATGAAACGTGATGCTACCCGCGCACCGCGATCGCTGTCGCTCCGCCCATGGCTGGCGCCGCGGTGCGCCAGCTCGGTTTCAAGGTTCGTTGCCAACGCGCCCGCCGTTCCCGCCAGGTCGGTTGCGGGAGACAATTTGCCGACCAGCGCATCGTCGGCGGCAAAGAAGCAGGACTCGAAGGCATCGGCTGTCACGTCCAGCCCTTCGGCGCGGTAGTGTGCGTAAAAGCGTTCCTTCCACGCCACGCCCTTGGCGTCGAGCGTGCCGCCAAAATCGAACAGCAGAGTTTCGATCGGCTCCTTCATTCGCGATGCGCCCGCATGTCGAGCCGGCTCAGAACATCCCTCGCCGGATCCAGGGACCTCGACCGTTGTCCCGCAGCCGTTCAACCGGGTATGACCACGCGCTTTGCCCCGCTCTCCGATTCTGCCGGGAGATCGAAATGATGCCCATCGATGAAGGCATTGCAGGCATCGAGCGCAGTGCTGTCGCGCAATTGTTGCGGTGGACTTTTCATGTAAAAGGCCGACGCTGCCACCAACGGACCGGCCTCGCCGCGTTCCAATGCCAGTTTAGCGCAGCGGATCGCATCGATCACGACACCGGCGCTGTTGGAGGAATCCTCGACGGATAGCCGCATCTCCAACTCAATCGGCGCTCCGCCGAACCCGCAGCCCTCAATCCGGATGAAGCAGACCTTGTTGTCCTTCTGCCATGGAACATAGTCGGACGGCCCGATATGGATGTTCCGCTCGTCGAGCCGCTCGTCGAGCTGCGATTGAACCGATTCCGTCTTGGAGATTTTCTTCGACTTGAGGCGGCTCCGCTCGAGCATGTTGAGGAAGTCAGTATTGCCCCCGGTGTTGAGCTGATACGTCCGGTCGATGCCAACCCCTCGGTCGCCGAACAGTCGCGCTAAAGTCCGATGCACGATCGTCGCACCGAGCTGGCTCTTGATATCGTCGCCGATGACGGGGATTCCCGCGTCTCGAAATTTCCGCGCCCAAGACGGGTCCGAGGCGATGAACACAGGCACGCAATTGATCAGGGCGACCCGGGCATCGAGGCACGCAGATAGCTCAGCAAGACCTCGGCACCCGATGCGCGCAGCGCCGCCGCGATATCGGTTGGTTCGAGATCGACGGGGCGGAAGGCGGCATCGTCCGGATAATCGGCCATATGCGCTGCCACGCCGTCGAGGATCGGACCGGCCTGCACGATGACGTCCGAGACCGGCAGCGCGCTCTGAAAGATGCGGGTGCAGTTCGGCTTGGCAAAGATCGCTTCCTCGAGCGGCCGGCCGACCTTGCGCCGGTCGATGTCGAACGCCGCCACAAACTCGATATCGCCGCAGCGGTACCCGCCGATCGAGGGTCGCATGAGACCCTCAAGCGTAGCGCCTGGGCGGTCGCGATAATATTCGACCCCCTGGACAAGGGCACTCGCGCAATTCCCCACCCCGGCAATGGCGACTTTAATATTTTGTCGCATAGACATGCTATTCCTCACCCCGCAGGCTTCGTACGAGTCACGAACGGCCGAACGCAAGGTCTAGGCCGGACTACAAGAAGCAGCGTGCCCCAGCCCAGCCGCAGTCGCCGGGCGCCCAACCTCGTTATATCGAGGCGCGGGCGCAACGCAAATACCGGGGGTTGGCAGCACCCCGGGAAAAATCCATACTGTTGTAAATCGATCACATCCGGTGGACATCCGATCCGTCGGCCCAGCGCGTGCTTCGCCCGAGCCGACCGATCAGAGCTGATAAGGGCCGAGGCAAGCTCCGCCACAGGCCATTCTGGCGGCTTCTGCGAACTTTGACCCAGTCGGGACCGATTTAGAGGTCCCCATTGCGGCCCTGCCGCACATGCCTCAGCGCGCCAGACTTAACTATAAGCGTCAGCATAGCCTACCACTTCGCTTCGGTGCTTGCGGCTTGCGGCTCTGCGGCCGCCGGATTTGGCGCGGATCTGGCGCTGTTTGTCTGCAATCTGAAGGTGATCTCATTCTCACGCGGCGCCGGTGTGCTGGAGGCCGGAGCGGCGATGGACCATATCTACTTTCCGTGCGCCGGCACGGTCTCAATTCTGACGCCAATGACCAACGGCGAGCTGGTCGAGACCGCGTTGGTTGCATCTCCGAGCCGATGCTGCGCAAGGCGCAGGAGCGCGTGGATGAGCTCGGGTTGAAACACGTCGAGGGGCTTTGGGTGATGGATGCGGAGCATCTCAATTTCCCGGACGCATCCTTCGACGTGGTCGTGGCGCAATACCTCATTACCACCGTTCCGAATCCTGAAGCCACGCTCGACGAATTCACTCGCGTCCTCAAGCCGGGCGGCGAGATCGTGCTGGTCAGCCGCGTCGGCGCAGAGGCGGGATTGCGGCGCTCGCTGGAGCACTGGTTTGCGCCGGCGGCGCACAAGCTCGGCTGGCGCACGGAGTTCTCGTTCGATCGTTATGCGCGCTGGGCCGCGCAGTCGGCCGGCATACGGCTGGTCGAACGCCGCGCCATGCCGCCGCTCGGGCACTTCTCCCTCATCCGCTTCGCCAAGGACGGCGGGGCAGCTGCAATGCACCAGGAGCCCGCGGCGCGCATCGCCGTCTGAACCGCGATCGTCGCCGCGCCGGCAACGAAGCGCGGCAGCGAATTGCACCTGCCTCGCGAGGTCCGGAGCAGCCTCGAGTATCACGGGCCGAGGAGGCTCTGGGTGCGGCCCTGCAACCTCTTGATCAAGCCGTCGGCACCGCTCGATGCGATAATCGAGGCAAATTCATCGCGTCGGGTCGCGAGATCACTGATCGTGCCATTGAGATAGACGTCGATCACTCGTCCGCCGCGGACCAGGTAGTTAATAGTCACGATTCGCCCGCCCGGTTGCACCAGCTTCGTTTTGACGATCTCGCCGCCGCCGCGCGCTTCCGGAGTGGTCTGCGGATCGACGACGAAGCTTTCCCCCGAGTAATCCTTGATCTGGGTTGCATAATCCGCGACGATGAATCGTGTGAAGGCCTCCTGGGCTGCGGCCTGCTGTGCCGGCGTGAAGCTTTTCCAGGCCGGCCCCACCGCCAGCCGCGTCATGGTCGCGAGGTCGAAGGCGGCGGTGATCGCGGGGCCAAAGCGCTTGTCGCGCTCGCGCACGCTCAGCCGCCCGGCCTGCTGAATCGTCGGCATCAGCTCCTGATAATAGGTTTGGATATGCGCAGCAGCAGTGCTCGGCGTCTGCGCCTGCAGCGGAGGCAGGCCCGGCAGAGCCAACGCCGCGACAGCCGCAATCCAGGTCGTTGCAAGGGTCCGGGAGACCATCGAATTCTTCATCGCCACGCTTGCGCTCCCACAGCTTTCAACCTGTGCCACCTTTTGAAACGCGAGCGCGTGCTTGCAAGATCATGACTTGATGCGCGCATTTTCGCCTTGATTGATGCCGCGGTCAAGACGGCGAGTGGCCGCAAGGCTGGCGTGCGAGGGGCAGCTCGTGCTAAAAAGTTGGCGGGGCTCCGGCGCTGCTGCGCCGATCTCGGGACAACACGCTGGCGCATGCCACGCTTGGGCTGATCTGGACCGCATTCCACAATGCATTCGCGCGAATTCACAGGACGTTTGCCATGCTGTGACGGTTTGCGCATCGGGCCACGTCTTGCTTGCGGCCGTCAGAATGCGTGACCGAATCGACGTTCAAGCACCCAACACAGGCGTGCCACCACAGCCAACGCGGAAGAGCGGCGACTTTGCGACCACAGCCGCAATCACACGGGTTGTACGCCTGTCCTGCCGCTATGCGTGGCCGGTAATCCTCGGCTTCCTGCTGCTGGCAGTCGTTTCGGGCGATTATTTCGTTCGGCATTTGGCCATCACCAGCGACACCAGCAGGCTCATGTCGAGTTCGCTGCCATGGCGGCAACAGGAAGCCATGCTCGACCTAGCCTTTCCGCAACGGGTTGATCGTATCGTCGCCGTCATCGACGCGTGGACGCCCGAGGCTGCCGACGACGCAGCGGACGCGCTGGTGCATGAGCTTTCCTCGCGATCGGACATGATTCGCACGGTCAGCCGCGCCGACGGCGGCGAGTTCTTCGAGCGGAATGGCATCCTCTTCCTCAGTCTGGATGAAGTACGCCGCGACACCGCCGACCTGATCTCCGCACAGCCTTTTCTCGGAACGCTGGCCGCGGACCCGAGCCTGCGCGGAATCTTTCGCACGCTCTCGCAGTCGCTCGAAGGAGTGCGCCTGGGGAAAGCAAAGCTCGATGACCTGAGGCCGGCGCTCGCCGCGATCGCTGATGCCCTGGAAGCCCGGGCGAGCGGAAGGACCGTTGTTTTCTCGTGGCGCACGCTCATCAGCGGGCGGGCGGCGAAGCCCTATGAGCTTCGTCATTTCGTGCAGATCCAGCCGGTCCTGGATTTCGGCAATCCGCAGCCCGGACGCCAGGCAACGGCGGTCATACGCGACGCCGCGTCACGGCTTGGCCTCGCGCCCGAGAAAGGCATGCGGGTGCGCCTCACTGGGTCGGTCGCGCTGTCGGACGAGGAATTTGCCAGCATCGCCGACGGGGCTGCCTTGAACGGCGTCGTGACATTGCTTCTGGTCGGCTTTGTGCTGGGGCTCGCGCTGAAGAAAGCTCGGATCATCCTGGCGGTCTTTTTGAATCTTGTTGCCGGGCTGGTTCTCACGGCCGCCGCCGGACTGTGGATGGTAGGAGCGCTGAACCCGATCTCCGTCGCTTTCGCTGTGCTCTTCGTCGGCCTCGGGGTCGACTTCGGCATCCAGTTCAGCGTCCGGTATCGATCCGAGCGGCACGCCTGCGACGATCTCGGTTCATCGCTTGTGGCGACGGCCCGCGGGATGGCGGGGACGTTGCTGCTCGCTGCTACCTCCATCGCGACCGCATTCTACTCGTTCTTGCCGACTGCATACGTGGGTCTTTCCGAGCTCGGGCTGATTGCCGGAACCGGCATGATCATCGCGTTTGCGACCACGGTCACCTTGCTGCCTGCCTTGCTCATGATGCTCAGGCCGTCCGGCGAACAGAAGCCGATTGGTTATGCGGCACTGGCGCCGCTCGATCGTTTTCTGAGCCGGCAGCGCAACTGGATCGTCGGCCTGACGCTCTCCGTCGCCATTCTCGGCCTGCCGTTGCTCGCTGGCCTGCAGTTCGATTTCAATCCGCTCAATCTGCGGGCTCAGGATTCTGAATCAATCTCGACCTTGCTCGACTTGATGAATGATCCCGACACCAGCCCGAACACGATTGAAGTTCTGAAAGACAGCCTCGCGCAAGCCTTGCCTGTCGCCGAACGGCTGCGCCAGCTGCCGGAAGTCGGCCGGGTGCTGACGCTGCAGAGTTTCGTTCCCGAAGATCAGGAGGCCAAGCTCGCCCTCATTGATGACGCGGACTTCTTTTTCCAGAATACCCTCAACCCCGAGCATGTCGATCCCGCACCGACGCACGCCGAGACCAGGGCAGCAATCGAAAAGCTTGTCCCCGACCTCAATGACGCAGTGCGCGATCTTGAGAGCCCCACCGCCGTGCAGGCTCGCCGCCTCGCAAATCTGCTCGCCGCGTTGGCGCAGGCGCCGCCGGCCGCGCTGGACGAAGCGCAGCATGCTCTGGTCGCGCCGCTGCAGACGACGTTGCGCCAAGTGCGACGCCTCCTGACCGCCGAGCCGGTGAGCATCGACACTCTTCCGCCCGCGCTGAAGAATAGCTGGATATCGGCCGATGGCCGGGCCAGGATCGAGGTGGCGCCGAAGGAAGGTGGCAACGACAACGCGGCCTTGAGCCGCTTCGTCACCGCGGTTCGCGGTATCGAGCCCGACTCAGCCGGCAAACCGGTCTTCATCATTGAAGCGGCTGCCACTATGGTCAAAGCGTTTCTCAAGGCAGGTATCCTGTCGGTGGTGGCGATTGCACTGATTCTGCTCATCGCGCTGCGGCGCTGGATCGATGTTGCGTTGACGCTGGTGCCTCTGCTTGTCGCAATTGTCGTCACGCTCGAAATCTGCGTGCTCATCGGCCTGCGGCTGAATTTTGCCAACATTATCGCACTGCCGCTTCTTCTCGGGGTCGGGGTCGCCTTCAAGATCTACTACATCGTTGCTTGGCGCTCGGGCGAGACGAACTTCCTGCAATCGAGCCTGACGCGCGCCGTCTTCTTCAGCGCCTGCACCACGGCGATTGCCTTCGGGAGCCTGTGGCTCTCCCATCACCCGGGGACCTCGAGCATGGGCAAGCTGATGGCCCTGTCTCTGCTGACGACGCTCGCTGCCGCCGTGATCTTCCAACCGGCACTCATGGCGACCCAGCGGCAGATCCGCCCGATGCCCAAAGGCCCTAAGCAAACCAAATCGTCACCATAGCGGCGCAAAAAGTCTGGGAGTGAGGCAAAAAGGTAACAGTCATTCTGGCTTGCAGCTGGTAGCGTAGGTTTTATCCGACGGGTGCTGGGCGCGTCTGCGCGCGTTGGTTGCTGCGCGAAGACTTCGCGCCTTGCATGGAAAACCCGAGTGGGATGAAAAAAGGCATGCGTGGCGCTCGATGTGCCCTGAAATGGGCGATTGCATGGGTTTTGCCGCTACTCCTGGGTGCCTGCGCAGGGCTGCCGAGGGACGCGTCGCTGCCGGTCAACGATCCCAACGAGGACATGAACCGTCATGTCATGGAGGTGAACCAGGTCATATTGCGACCGGCCTCCGAATTCGTGAAAGCCGCTATACCGGGCCCCGTGCACGATCGCGTGCATGACTTGAATTCGAATTTGAAGGAGCCTCGCATCCTCGTGAATAACGTGCTGCAAGGTCGCTTCGAGGCGGCCGCGCAGACGAGTGCCCGCTTCGTCATGAATTCGGTTTTCGGCATCGGCGGGCTGTTCGATCTGGCAAGCCGCGAGGGACTGCAGCAGCAAAGCGGGGATTTCGGCCAGACGCTGTTTGTTTGGGGCGTGCCCGAGGGCCCATACGTGGTGCGACCGTATCTGGGTCCGGCCACCGTGCGCGATGCGGTCGGATCGACCGTGGATATGTTCAGCAATCCGATCGGCTGGGTCCTCGGGCCGCAGATGGCGATAACGGTGGGCTCCGCAGGCGTGGATGCAGCCGACCGCCTGGGCCAGTTGAAGATGGCCGAAGATGCTTCCATCGACTTCTACAGCTTTGTCCGCTCAAGCTACTACCAGATGCGGCGCGCTGAGCTGCGCGAAGCCATTGGCCTGCCTGCCGTCGTCGATTCCCCGGCCCTTGATGACCCAGGCGGCGACCCCAAGGCCTCGCCCGCGCGCGTGGCAGCCGCGATCCGTTCGGCCTCGGCGCCCGTTGCGAGCCGTTCAGCTTCGGCCGCCGGCGCTACCCGCCCGGCGCCTGCCCGCCGCACGGCCTCGGCCTCGGCCGCGTCCAGCATCAGCCAGTCTGGGTCGGCTTCCCGGTGAAGACGCGCGCTTTGGGCTCGCCGGGGCGCAGGAGGTGGTGCCCTTCGATCCAATGCCAGACCAGCAGGCCGGGCACGCCCAAGGCCAGCTCGCGAACGCGCTTCGACAGGGAAATGACTAGCGCTGTATCCGCCGGCAGCCCGAACAGCGCCCCGAAAAGAACAAAGCTGCCCTCGAGCACACCCAAGGCACCTGGCACGATGAACGCTGCCGCGCGAACACCGGAGCTGAGGCTCTCGAGGATGGATGCATCGAGCATGCCGATGGGATGTCCCAGACTTTGCATCACCAGCCAGACCTCGCCTGCGCCGGCCGCCCATCCGACGAGACGCAAGAGGCTGGCGCGCCAAATGACCCACCCGCGGCGGTACGTTGCCACGACGGCTTGGTCGATGACCGGTGCGTGGTCTGAGAAGGCGGACTTCCATTTTTCGGGCAGCAGGCTGCGTGCGAATTTCGCGAAACCCGCAAACAAACCGCGATGCTGGAACAATACGAATGCCGCGGTCGCGACGAACAATATTCCTGTGCCCATCAACACGATCCCGGCGAGGACCAGCGTGCCGTGCTCGGTCGAGCGCGTCAGCAGCAGTCCCACGCCTGACAAGACGAATATCAGCTGGGTCGCCACACCGACCGTGGTGTCGACCATCATGCTGGCTGCCGCGTCAGTGACCGGCACGCCTTGCAGGTGGGCCAACCGAACGCTGGCCACATCGCCGCCGATGCTGGCGACCGGCAACAGCGAATTGATGGATTCACGGATCCAACGAATCCAGACAAGAGTAAACACGTTCGGACGGCTTGCAGCCGATATGAGTTCGCGCCATGAAAGAGTGCTGAAAGCCAAGGGGATTAGATGGAACCAGGTTATGGGGATCAGCCACCAGCCGACCACCAACATTGCATGGGCCACCTGCGCGGCGCCGCTGTCGATAATCAAGTAGACGACGAGCAAGAAGCCTAGAACCGCGGCCATGATCAGCGAAGCAGGAATGATTTGGCTCCCATGTGCCGCAGGTCGATCTTACGGAAAACGGCTGTGACGGCGCTTCGTCATCTTGTATCACTGTTTCCCGTCCGCTCCAATTCCGAGGGAAGCACCCATGCAGCTTGAGGGGCCGCGCATTGCGATTTCGGCCGCGCCGAGCCTCGTCATCCTGCCCTCGGTTAGGCTCGAAGCACCCGATGCCCAAATGCATGGCGACCATCCGCGTATTCTCGGGCTCAGCCTGCCGCAACGCACCGCGCTGGCTGCCCATCGCGCCGGCTACGGCCAGGTATTCTTCTTGGCGCGAGATCGCGCCAGGCCAGCGGATACGAAGCCGATTCCCGATTGGGCCAGGCTCGCTGACGCCCTTGCGTCCCAGGTCGGGCCCCTGGTCATCGCCCCGGCTACGATCCTCTCCGAAACCAATTGGCTCAAAAGATTGGCCGCGACGCGGATTGAATCGGCGGCGTGGGCGGGAATACCGAACCGCATCGCCATAGTGGCTGCTTTGGGAGTGCCGGACGCTGTTGCAATGCTGCAGGCGGACGGCGGGGCCTCCGATATGACAGCGGTTGAGGAGCGGCTCGAACGTCGGTTCGGTCCAGCTGCGGCAATTCCAAGCGAAATCGATCCCATGGTGGTGGCAAAGCCGCAGGACATTCCTGTCGCCGAACGGCGCCTATTGCGCGGATTGGTCAAAGAGACCGACGGGTTCATGTCGCGGCATTTCGACCGGCGCATCTCTTTGCAGCTTTCCCGCCGTTTGGCGCCGACCGGAGTAACGCCAACGCAAGTGACCATGGTCTCCGTGGCCATTGGCCTGGGGGGCGCTCCGTTTTTTCTGTCTGCGGATTGGTCCTGGCAAACCGTTGGAGCGCTCTTGTTCCTGCTCCACTCGATCGTTGATGGTTGCGACGGCGAGCTGGCCCGGCTCAAATTTCAAGAATCGAGATACGGCGACATCCTCGATTTCTGGGGAGACAATCTTGTCCACGTTGCCGTTTTCGGATGCCTCGCTGTCGGCTGGGCGCTGTCCTCAAACGCGACTTGGCCACTGTGGCTTGGGGCTGCCGCCATTATGGGAACGCTCGGATCGGCCGGCTTCTTGTATCGGAAGCAATTGCGGGTCAATGACGGCGACGGCCCGCTTCTTACATCGGTCTCGGCTGCTCCCGGCGACCGCTTGAGCCGGATGCTCGATGCCGCGTCACGCCGCGACTTCATCTACGCCGCGCCGATTCTTGCCCTGTTCGGCAAAGCGAGCTGGTTTCTGGTCCTGGCCGCGGTGGGCGCGCCAATATTCTTTTTCCTGCTGGTCGTTCTTGCAATGCCCGAGCGGCGCCGAAGCAAACCGCCAGGACCCCTTGCCTCATTTTAGCCGTTCATGGCGAGGCGAACGCCGCCTGCGGCGTTGGACCTCTGGGCCAGGTCGATCAGCCGGGCGCACAACACGGCCTCCTCGAGGTTGCCCTTGTCACCAGTTGTGGCCGCAGCCCGGAAGTCATCAACGACGCCGACGAACCAATCCTTGTGATGCGATCCTTTGGACAAGGCGGGTGGACACCGCCAGTGCCGCTCCCCTTGATCCGCTTTCACAACAACAAGATCGCCTGCGACGCTGATGCGGCCGTGCTCGCCATCGATTTCGATGGTATTGGCGCGCTCCTTGCCGGCCCAAGTGAGGAAGATCTCGCCGGTCCCGGACATCAGATCGAGCGCAACGGTAGCCGTGTCTTCGAGCGGCCATTCGTGAAAACGCCGTCTTTCAAGCTTTGCGGCGATAGCGCGCGGAGCGCCGGCCCAGCGCACGACGCAATAGAGCGCGTGCCAGCCGTGGTCCAGCAAGATGCCTCCGCCGGCGATCACCGGATCCAATCGCCAGTTGATGCCGCTGTCGGGAGCGACCGTGACCGCCGGCTGCGTGCGCAGAGTCCGCCAACGCATCGATCGTATGGAACCGATCGAGCCCTCCGCAATCAGTGCTGAAATCTTCAGGCAGATTGGCGCCTTGAGCCAATTGTGAACGGCATGCACAACCCGTCCGGTGCGTGTCGCCGCCGCAGCCACGAACTGCGCATCCGCCATCCGGGTGACCAGCGGTTTCTCACAGAGGACGTGGAGACCGGCTTGCAATGCTTGTT
>WNFJ01131214.1_pt1 | contig 14196 bp, 11 predicted proteins | sample 5400461 | NCBI WGS metagenome assembly WNFJ01 (sample SAMN13153349, study PRJNA577476) | soil metagenome | isolation source: 115 cm saprolite on Douglas fir-dominated hillslope | place: USA:California | collected 2013-09-17 | reverse complement strand
GCGCTTGTGGAGATCATACCCGATTTTCGTCGCCGGGCGCTCGCCGTGTCCCTCGTCGTAGCACACCGGAGCAGTCTGTCGCGCCGAGTCCGCGCATTCATGAAATGGATCGAAGATGTGCTGACGCCGTATCTGGAATAGCGAGACGAACATCTTTGTCCGGCCCTCGAATCAACATTCTGAAGTTATGTCTTGGGGCGTGCGATGGGATTTCGATTTCGGCTGCATCGACGCGATTTGCCCGGAAAGCCGGACATCGTGCTGCCAAAGCATAGACTGGTTGTCTTGTTCACGGCTGCTTCTGGCATCAGCATCCGGGCTGCAAACTGGCATCGAGTCCCAAGACGCGTGGCGACTATTGGACTTCCAAGCTCGCATCCAATGTCGCTCGAGACGAGCGGCACGCTAGGGAGCTTTAGGCGGTAGGCTGGCGGGTTGAGACGATCTGGGAGTGCGACACGCGCGATGCAGGGCGCCTTCGCGAGCGGATTGAAATGATCTGCAACGGACTTAGTCCCTTGGGTGCCGCAGTCCCGTCGCGGCGTTGAAACGCCGACGATCGCCTCGTTTTCCCTGAGCAGGTTGGGCAGATATTGGGCGGTGGCGCACCCGACACGATTCGAACGTGTGGCCTTCGCCTTCGGAGGGCAAACGCCTAAAGCGATTAGGCCGGCCGGCGCGACGGCAATTTGCCTTTCGCTAGTCGCTTGACGGCATTGTTGTCGGTGACCGGCCATTGGCAGAACAGGCCTTTGTCGGAGGCGAAACCCATTTCGCGACCGTAGCTCAAACGGTGGGTTTTGGTCTAGGAAGGTCGAAAATGCTTGGTCTTTCAATAGGGGTTGACTGACTCCCTCTCCGCCAGTAAGTCTCTGATATAACAGGCGAAAATGTAACTGGCGGGCTTCGCACGTTCAGTGGCGGTCGTTTCTCAGAGCGCGACTTTGCCAGTGGCTTTCTCTGCGAATGATGGTGTTGATAGTTGCAATAGCAGTCTCGCAGCTATTGCAACGGTGCGCCCATCATCATGATGAGCCAGAACCGTCAATCCGAGATTGACCGCAGGCAAGCAGAACACGACTACCGAATAAATGTGAAGGCTGAACTCGAGATCGAATTGCTGCACAACAAGATTGACGCCTTGCGTGAGCAAGAAATCTTGCAGCTACTCAACATCATTCAGCGTTTGTCCGCGCACCTTGCGCCCGAGCTTGTCGCGGCTATCGAGGCCGAAGCGGTGCCGGGTAAGGCCTAGGTGGTGGCGACCTTGCTTGTCGCAGGACCGTTGCTATCCCAGCATTCGCTGCCTCTACGCCGAGCGGTTTGGTCCAATATTTGTGTGAGGGTGGCGGAGAGGGCGAGGAGTTCCGATCCCGCCAACTTCGACTGTTAATCGGCGTAGTGTTCTCAACGGCGACAGGCACGATAAGTGTCTGACGCAGATGACCTTGGAGGATCATGCTTCGGCGCCGATCTGCAGCAAACCTGCGAATGGCGCTGCTCCGCAAACAAGACTTCCGCCCGCACTTTGGGGGGCGGAATGCGAACCAGTTCACATTCACCCGCGCCGCCGGTGCTATTATCGTGCACCAGTAATGGCCATCTTTTTCAGCTCGCGTGCCTACGAGTCCAGGCAATCTAAACCGAAGGGGATTAGGGATGCCTCAGATTTCCAAGCTCATTGACCGATTCTGCATTTGGGCCATCTGGCTGGCCCTGAAGCTTCAGAATATCCTGATAGGCCCCCTGCCAGAAAACGGGAAAGGCGGGAGAGGCCGAATAGCGCAGTTCATTCAATTTGTGCTGCACTACTCTCCTTTGCTTGGCCGACTGGCCTTCGCCGCAGCAGCGTCTTGCCTCCTTTGGTTGCTGGGCTGGCCTCTCGCCGCGAAGTTGGCGTTCCTGGCATGCGAGATCTATGCATCACTCTTGGTCATCAGATTTCTCGCTGGCGCGCCTCGCCTGGGCCAGTTCGGCAGGATCGTTGCGGCAATGTGGCTGCCGATTGCTGTTATCGCTGTTGCGATCTATTTGTTGTTCGTCAATGACCAAGGACGCGAACTTGGTGTCGGCCTAATGGACCCGAACAAGAAAGGTATCTTCTTAGGCCTTGCGCTTATTTACTGGGCCCTAAACAACTGGCTGTCGGCACGCGTCGGTCTCGATAGGTCGTTTCGCAAGCCCGAGAAGGAGCAAGAGCTGCTTTTCTGGGGACCCCGGCTCGTCGGCGTTGGGGCTCACCTTCTTGCGGCCATCAGCCTTTCATTCGCAGCCTGGAATCAGCCGGACATGCAAGACGGCATCGAACGGTGGCTCGCACTGGCGGCACCTGTTGCAATTGTGCTGGCGACGATTTTCGCCTGGTTGTTGGACAAAGGCTTCGTATCGCATCGATACCAACGAGACGAGCAATCGGCTACCCGGAAATGGGTGTACGCTGTGGGAGTCGCCGAGCTTTTCGTCTTATCAGGCCTTATTGCAGCGTGGTGGTTTGACGTGCAGCCGGGTTTCTCATCGGCAACGCTGTATATCACCCTCTCCGCCCTGTTCTTTCTGATCGTGATTAGCCTGCTGCGGAACAAGGCGCCGCTCGGCGAAGAAGCTTCCTCCGAGGTTCGGGAAGAAGACAGGAAGTTTGAGCAGAATGTTACGATTTTCAGCACGCTTGTCCTGGCCGCGCCAATGCTGGGCGCCGGAGTCGCGGTTTGGATTTGGCCGATGCAGGTCGGGAAAATCTTCGGATCGCTCACCATCGCCTGTTTCTCTTTCGGCTCTTTCCTTGCGTTTACCAATCTGCTCGATCTGCTGACCAGTGGACTGGCACGTTACGCGAGAGGCGCCGGCTTTGCGGTTGCGCCACGCGCTGTCGCGGCTGTTTTTCTGTGTGTTCTCGTTCTCCCGGCAATCTGGGCATCGTTCACCCACGCATTTCACCGCGTGCGACTATGCGACGGCGGATGCACCTCGGCGAGCAAGGATTGGGCTGCCGTTGAAATTCCGGCAGAACGGCCAAACGTCTCGAGCGCGGCTCTTGCCTGGTACGCGCAGGCTGAACGGGCGTACCATTCCGTTCGTCCGAAAGAAGAGCCGGTTCCCCTGCTCATCGTAGCAACGGCAGGCGGCGGCATCCGGGCGGCGTACTGGACCGCAACGATCCTCGAAAGGCTCGAAACAGATCTTAGTCGTGAAAAGCTCGGTTACCCAGAAAAGAAGATTCTTACCGAAAATCTGATGCGCAATCTTCTCTTTGCGATCAGCGGCGTATCCGGAGGCAGTATCGGTGCCGCCGCGTACGCCGCTTGGGTGCACGACCACGAAATCAGCCGCACAAAACAGCTGCCTACCGGCTATCTTCGGGAGGACTTTCTCGCTCCGGGACTCGCAGCGATGGTCTTCATCGATGGACCGGCCAATGTCCTGCCTGACTTCGGACAGATTGATAGGGGCGAGGCGCTTGAGCTAGGTCTCGAGTACGCAAGCAGGACCGAGAATGACAAAGAGGGGTTGTTGTCCCATAAATTCCTCAGTTTCTTTCCTGCCATCAGCCAAGACACCATGCTTCACTCCTGGAGACCCGCGTTGCTGCTCAACGCCACGCACCAGGAGACCGGGCGGAGAATCATCACCAGTCACCTCAAGATCGAGCGCGATGTGTTCCTCGATAGCTATGACGCGTTGCAGGTTCTCAATTCCGATGTGCGCCTGAGCACCGCGGCTCACAACAGCGGGCGGTTCACCTATGTATCGCCGGCCGGAAATCTTCAGAGCGCCACAAGGCCAACCCACAACAGGGGCTATGTCATCGACGGTGGGTATTTCGAGAACTATGGCGCCCTGACTGCGCTCGAACTCGCCCGCAAAGCGATCGACGCGATCGACCCGGACCATGGCAAACCCGGTCACCAAAACAAGATCAAACTGGTCATCTTGCAAATCAGCAGCGATCCTACGCTGAAGGAGGATCGGACACTTGTGCGCGCCCGGCGGCAGGGAAACGGATGCACGGTCTCGAGCTTCGGACCCACGACCGCCAATCCCAGCTCAACTGATCAAGCCAATTACCTCGAGCTGATCGATCCCAATGATCGGTCCAAGAATGAGGGGGAAGGTTACGATTTTTCGCCCGCTAATGAATTGAGCGCGCCTTTGGTCGGCCTCTTGTCGGTTCGCCAATCCCATGGCACGATTGCTGCAGCAGAGCTTGCCGCTTCGATTTGCCTAGGCCAGCGAAAAGTTGAAGACGCGCACCAAAACGCAATAGATCGCAAAACGACCGCCGGCGCGAGTGACAGCATTCCAACCGCAGCAAGCGGCGAAAGCGATTCGCCGCAATTCGTGCACTTGGCCATGTGCGAGATCTCCCCGAACGGAAAGCCCGGCATCGATCCTCCGCTTGGGTTGGTTCTCTCCGATCGCACCCGCTCGAAGTTTGGCAGCATTCTTGGGGATTGCGGCAACGCCGAGGAACTAGTCGCTTTGGAAACGGCGCTCGGCCTTTCGTTCCCGGCACCTTCCAACTTCACAAGGAGTTCCGGAAAGGATGCGGCACGATAGTGACTCGCCGGTCGCACCGCTTCGCCGAGGCTCGATGAAACCGCCCGGCAGCGAAAAGAGTTACACCGCAAGAGCGGCGCGCCAATCCGAGGTAGTACTCCTGCGAGAGCGTCAGGGACAAGTGCGTCGAAGCTTCGGAATTGCAGGGACTACACTGCGGAGCAGTTATTCGGAACAAAACGTACCGAACATGCGATCCCACACGCTGGTAATCACCCCGAAATTGCACGGCGTCCTGCCATAGTGGTGGAGCGCATGACGGCGCTTCAATCTCCAGAGATAGGTCCCTCGCCTCGCATGGCTGTGATGAATTCTGTGGTGAAGCAGACCGAAATAGAGATATCCCAGTATAAGTCCCGCCGTAACGCTGCAAGCGTCCCTAACACCGATCCAGAGCCAGAGCGGCAAGAGTGCTCCACAACAAATCGCCCCCAGGCTCAGCCAGAGGGGTGAACCGACCAACGCGCGCGGATCGGAATGATGCATTTCGTGCATGGCGGCAAAATAAGCGATGCCGTGCAAAGCGAACCTGTGAATGAGGTACTCGAGCAGGCTCCAGATCGCCACGCCGAAGGCACAACCGGCGGCCAGCTCTTCCCAGTAGGGAGGCGATTGCTGGCGCAACGCAGCCGCGAACAGCACAACGATGACGAAAGGATAGACGACGAAATCGGCAAAGTAGACAAATCTGTTCAATCGCATGGGTTTGTCTTGGCCGAACGGTCCAGAATTTCCTTGGCCTCATGAGCCTCCGGCAACTCCTGCGTGCTCGTGAACTTCGCTGCCACGGGGGTGAGCGCTTGCCGCGCTTGTTCGCCTGCGCCGCTTGCCAGATACAACTTGGCAAGCGAGAGAGCGGCCCGGAGCTCGAACGTTGCGGCCTGCTGGCGGCGCGCCGTTTCGATGGCACGCACAAAGGCCGTCTCCGCTGCGACAGGATCCCTCGGGTCTTTGCGGAGCAGTAGCTCGCCACGCCGCCGGTGGATTTCCGCGGTCAACCATTGCTGGCCGGTCCGGTCCACTTCGATGAGTTGTTCATCGAGAATCGCCAGAGCGTCGTCGAACTGCCCCTCGCCGGCCTTTGCTTCCGCAAGCAGGGTCCAGGTCAACGGTACATAGAGCCCCGTCGCCATCTTTCCGACGAGCGGCAGCGCGATGCTGTCCTGCATTTCCCGGAGCCCCGCCTCTCTCTCGCCCGTGTGCCAGCGGATCCAGCCGCGCCAAAACTTGCTCGCTCGCGTGTAGAGCAGCAGCCCGTGCTCGCGGCTGAGCTCGATAACGGCATCGACGTGCGGTTTAGCCCGCTCGGGGCTGCCGCGAACCGCTTCGAGAACGGTTTTGTGGAAATGCGCGTAAACCATCGTCGCGACATGACCGCCGGCCGCGGCACCGTGGATCGCCTCCTGCGCCAATTGTTCGGCCCGATCCACTTCGCCAAGCGGCCAGAGCACCAGCGCGAGGTAGATCGCCGCCGCGATGCCATAGTCGTGGCCGTACAGGAATGTGAGATTTCGATCGTGTTCGTACCGATAAATGGCGAGCGCCTGCTCGAGGTGCCGTTTGGCCTCGAGGAAGTCGCCCTCGAACCAGCGGGTCATGCCGCAAACGCGATGGGCGATCCCCGCCTCCGGCGAGCCAGGCCGATCGCCCGCATCGCAAAGGAAAGCTTGTGCGAGCTCCTGCATGGATCCGAGCTCGCTGCGAACCAGGCTGCCGACCCATAGACCGTAGTAGGCCGCAAACCGCTCGGGAGCGTCTTTGAGCCCGGATGCAAGTTCCCGGGCCCGCGCGAAGGCGACCGATGTCTCCGGCGCTCCATATCCTCGCGTCGAGATGAGCGCGTTGCCGTAGGCAATCTGCAATTGTAGCCGGCGGCCCTGTGCAGCGGGGCCTTCGCTCAGCGCCTCCGCGAGGCCGATTGCTTTCGTAAGATGCGCGATGGCCTCGTGATAAGCCGAGTTGCGCAGAGCCCGATCGCCCGCCTTGCCCCACCACTCCACCGCCTCCTCCACCAACCCCGCTTGCGTGAAGTGATGCGCGGCGATTTCGGGCGCGGCGGCAGCAGTTTCGGGAAAGAGATCCCGGAGCGCCTCGGCGATCCGCTCATGCAATCTCCGCCGGCGGCTCTTGAGCAGACTCTCGTAAGCTATATCCTGCACCAGGGCGTGCTTGAAGGAATAAACGGCTTCGGGCGGCTGCTTGCTCCGGAATATCAGTTCGGCACGTTCGAGCTGGGCGAGTCGGACATTGAGCTCGGCCTGGTCCTTGTCTACGATGGCACGCAGCAACATATCCGGGAATTCGCGACCTATGACGGCGCTGATCTGCGCCACTTCCTTCGCGGGTCCGAGACGGTCGAGCCGCGCCATCAATGAATCCTGCAGGGTCGAGGGGATCGACAAGCGCGGCAGACTGCCGTCGATCCGATGGTGGCCGCCATCTCCTTCGTGGAGGATGCCCATTTCGAGCACGGTCCGCGTCAATTCCTCGACGAACAGTGGAATTCCGTCGGTCCTGGCCGCGATCTGAGTGACAAGTTCGGAAGGAACCGAGCGGCTTCCGATCACCTCCTCAATCATCCGTTCGACATCGGTCTCCTTGAGGCGGCCGAGCGCCAGCGTCGTTACGTTCGGCAGGCCGGTCCATGGCGGGGAGAATTCACCTCGGAAGGTAATGACGATCAGAAGGCGAAGCCGGTCGGTTTGTTCTAGTGCGAGATCGAGCAGCTCGAGCGAAGTCGCATCCGCCCAGTGTACATCTTCGAAGATGCAGAATACGGGGTCTCGGGCGCTTAAGTGTTGCAAACGCTCGATGAGCCTCGTGAGTGTGTTGCGCCGCAGCTGCTGCGGCGTCCACTCGAGCGGCGGATACCGCCCGTTCGTGGGAATCGACAGCAAATTCGCAAAGAGCGGCACGACGGTTTGCGCCTGTCCATCGGCGAGCTCCAGAAGAGTTTCGAGTTTGCGCAGCCGCTCCTCGGTGGTATCGCCGGCGCCGAGCTTCGCGGCCCTCTGGAGCTGAGTGATGATCGGGTAAAGCGCGCTGGCGCGGTGGTGCGTCGAGCACTGATACCGCAACCGAATGTGCGGCACCGAAGCGATCTGCTCGCTGAAAAAATGTTCCGCAAGCCGCGACTTGCCGATGCCGGGTTCGCCGGAAATCAGGACGACTTGGCCTTGGCCTCGCCAAGCCCGCTGCTTGCACTCGGCAAGTCGGTCCATCTCCTGTTCACGACCAACGAACCCGACGAGGCGGGCAGACCGGAAGGCTTCAAAGCGACTCGAGTGGAGAAAGGGGCCTTCCACCGCCCAGACCTCGATGGGCTCGCTGAACCCCTTGATCTCGCGCGCTCCCAGCTCGCGTAACTGGAACAAGTTGCCGAGCAGCCGGCGCGTGGAGGAAGCGATGACGACGGTGTCCGGATCGGCGAGTGCTTGCATGCGCGCCGCCAAGTTGGGAGTCTCTCCGATCACCTCCTGCTCGCTCGAAGCGCCCTTTCCGATCAGATCGCCGACAACGACGAGCCCGGTCGCGATGCCGATACGGACTTCCAGCCGCTCCCGCGGCCGCGTGTTAACCGCCCGAACAGCGGCGATCGCCTCGAGCCCCGCTCGGACCGCACGCTCGGCATCGTCCTCGTGGGCATAAGGGTAGCCGAAATACGAAAGAATCCCGTCGCCCAGCAATCTCGCTACGACTCCGTCGTAGCTGGTGATGACCGCATTAGCGGCGTCACGATACGCTTGTAAAATCTCGCGAAGCTCCTCGGGGTCGAGCCGCTGCGAAAGAGCGGTCGAATCGACGAGGTCGCAGAACATGATCGTGAGCTGACGGCGCTCGGGCTCCCCAGCAGGCGCCGCTTCGGTTTCCAGTGCAGGAAGGCGCGACTTCGGAGCGTCGAGTTCGGCGATCGAACGCAGAAGTTTGCGCCGATGGCCGAGCAAGATACCCATGCTCTCCAGATCGCGGTCCGTGATCTCCGGAAGGACATCGAAATCAATGCCGTGGTCGGAAAAGGGCTTTAGGTATTGCGGGAGGCCGACCTTCTCCAACCAGGCAGCAACCTGCCCACTCATGACGCGGGTCCAGCATCAATTGTACCAATAAAGTTAGGGTACACCTCGCCTGTGAACGAAGTCAATTGCGTCCGGCGCTCTTCCGCACCGTTGACGTGTGCAAAATCGGAGCGCATCATCCTATCAGAAGGGGCCCCATTTCGCGTGAGACCGCTCGCTCGTGAAACAGGATCTGATTACGACAGGGACAAGCTTCTTCGAAACGGCTGCCCTGAAACTGTTTTATTCTCGCGCCGCCCGCAACCTCTTCACGAATGCCTGGTACTCCCTGCTGAGCAACCTCGACAGGCATGCCGCCGTGACATTCCTCAACTACGGCTACGCTTCCTCGAACGGAGAACAAATTCCTCTGCGAGCAGAGGACGAGCCCAACCGATATCCGATCCAGCTCTACCATCACGTCCTTTCCGGGACCGCTGTCGCAGGGAGGGAAGTCCTGGAAGTAGGGAGCGGCCGGGGCGGCGGTGCGTCGTATGTTGCGCGATACTTCCGCCCGCGGACTTTCACCGGGGTGGATATCTGCAAGGCAGCAATCCGGTTCAGCAGAGCCCGTTATGCGGACCAGGACAACCTGGAATTTCGCGTCGCGGACGCTTGCAATCTTCCCTTTGCGAACGACAGCTTCGATGTGGTGTTAAACGTCGAGAGCGCGCAGCACTACGGCGACATGGGACAGTTTCTGGAGGAGGTCTACCGCGTCCTCAGGCCCGGAGGCGACTTCCTGATGGCGTGCTTCGAGGACGTGCAAAAAAACGTGCTTCCCCGAGAGTTTTTGCGGCAGACACGCTTGCGCCTGATCAGAGAGGATGAAATCACGGCCAACGTGGCCAGAGCTCTGGAGCTCGACAGTTTGCGACGGCAGACATTGGCGATTGCGATCGCCCCGCGGCCGCTTCTCGGGCTTTCGAATGAATTCGCCGGGATCCCAGGCACGCAGCTTTACGCTTCTTTCGCGAGCGGCGAATGTCCCTACTTCTGCTTCGCCTGCCGCAAGGAGTGAACGGACGAATTAGCCGGCCGTCTCAGAGCGTCTTGAGATATTCGATGAGGGCCTTGCGATTCTCCTCGCTCAGATCCGTTCCAAACGCGTGCCCGGCATTCGAATTCCCGCGCGTCCAAGTATCATACGTGAACGCATTCGGGAACGGCCCTTTCGTCTCGTATCCCACGATCTCCGGATCGAACTCCCAGTTGCCGACATAAAACGTCTTGGGTCGCTGGTTCGGCGGAAGCAAGAGGTCATAGAGCGATGGAACAGAGCCATTGTGCAGATACGGCGCCATCGCCCAGACGCCATTGAGCGGCCGGGCCCTGTACGAGAGCGGTGCCCGGAACCGGTTTGGACGGCCGCAATTCACCATATCCGCGGCGGCTGCATTTGCCGGAGACCGGCCAATCCACTGCTCGGTGATTTTCCCCGTGGCGATTTCAGCCGCCTTGTAATTGGCAATATCGTCTGGCCCCCGATCGTCTGGCCCCCGCGGTATCTTTGACAACGATATCCTGCGCTTGTTGAACGTCGTCGCCGTCTCCGGGTCGGTCCCGATTGTATCAAGGTCGAAAAGCGGAATTCGGATCTCGTCACAGGCACCTTGCTCCGAGCGCGTTTCAGCAGGACGGGCGTCGTGGCAATCGGCACACTCGCTTGCATAGAGTTGTTTGCCGCGTGCAACTCTTTGCGGATCAAGCCTGCCGAGGATCGACTCCGGCCAGCCCGGGGATCGCAGATCCATCAGCATCCGCTGCCCCCAGATCACATTGTCCATCTCGATCGCATGCACCACGTTGGCTCCGAGCATGGTGTCATGCTGGATCGGCGCCTGGACGCCGAGCGCTTCGATCACGTTGCGCGCCAGCGGCTGGCGGATGGAGCCGTTGTACAGCACCCAATTGAAGCGCGGAGTATCCCACAGCGCTGGATATCTGACCGGCGCGGTCGGGGGGGCGTAATTCTGGTTCTCCTTCAGCGGGACCGCCAGAAGCTGGTTGAGGCCTATCCCATGCGCATCCAATCTGCCGAATCCCGCCGGCGTGCCGAGGTCTTTATTGCTATAGAACGCCATCTCGTCACGAAAGATGTCAGCAAAGCAGGCCAAGCCCTTCTGCACGTCAAGCGCCGGGGCGGTCACCCGCCCCAGAAAACTCGCGCCCGCTTGCGGGTTTTGCAAGATCCCCCCGATGGATTTTTTGATTTGATCGACAAATCCATCGATGTTGATATGGGCAGGTCCCCCCTCAATACGGATCTGCTGGCCGCGGTAGTTGACTTGCCCGGTGTGACACCCGGCGCAGCCCAATCCGAGCCAGTTGCCTTTCCAGCACTTGTGCTTGGGGTCGTCGAAATTCACCGGCAGCTTGTAAAGCCCGACGGCAAGGCCGTCCAGGTTGTTCTGGCCGGCAGGCTCGACGAGGAAACCCAGCTTCTGCAGATTCTCGGGTGAGCGGATCAGCGCCGTTTGTCCCGGCTGTTCGAGCGCAAGAAACCATTCGTAGGGGATGAGCGGCGTGCCCTGAGAAATGAAGTGCCAGCGGTCGATGGTGTCGGCACTCCACCCCTGCTGCAGATGCAGCGGATTTCCCTGAACCGCGTTGTCTTGAGCCGCCGCGATATTGGGAAGAAGGAAAAAGGCTGCAATCGTGAGTAACGGTACGCGCAAACCAACTTTCATATTCGGCCTCAATTGCAGTGAAGCTCTAGGTACCTACACCAAGCTGGTCCAGAGTGCCGCGATCAACCAAAGCAGAGATATCGTCGAAAAGATCGCTCGGCTTTTCCGGCCCAGCATCGCCAGCACGCAATCTTTGGGCGAGCACGGAGCCGGTAGCAAGCGCGCCCGCTTGTGCGACGCCACTCGCAAGGTGGTCACGCCGTTTCATAACGACTGCTCCAGACGCATCGCTTGCTTGCGCTTTCAGCGCCTTTGAGTTGAAGCTACATCATTCTGCTAATTGGAGTAAAGGAAGGATTGAGGTCTCGAGTTGGTGCGCACCAAAGCGGACGCCGCCTGACCACCATGAATTACGGCTTCGCGCCTGGTCGAACTCTCCAGCTCTTGAAGGGTACCTGACCGAGACATCGCCAGTCCTCCGACGCGAACAGCGAACTCGGGCGTAGCGTGCGCGCAATCAAAAAGGTACCGGCCGATCCCCTACGCCGTGCTGCCCGCGCCATTCGATGGCTGGCGCTGGGAGAAACTCGAGCAGGTGATGGTTGCCGAGTTCGTCGCGCCGAATTCAGGCGAACTGTTTCTCTACGTGAATCACGTGAATAACGCGATCCAGGTCGTGCCATTCCTTGGCTCGTTTGAGCGCTTTTACGGACACCGCCGATGCTGCCTCGGCTAAGTCCTTGAAATCATGGCGCACCCGACACGATTCGAACGTTTGACCTTTGCCTTCGGAGAAAACGGGTAGCAGGGGAATGTAGGCGTTGGTACAAACGTGGGTAGATTCAAGAAAACGTAAAAATATCAACAAAACAATGATATTTGGAGGACTCCCTCTCCGCCGGATGCACTGTGTCCAGCCCGGAGACATAGGTAACAGAACGTACCTAAGACATGGGTGACAACCTCGTGCCGAACGGGTTGTCGAGGGGTTGCAAGGTTTTCTGCTCCAGGTCGAAGTAGCCGAGATCGTAGTGCATGAAGCTGACGAGCCAAATACCCTCGTCGACCTCCTTGATGCCGAGCTTTTTGGCCGGCCAGCACGGTTGAGATGTTGGTCCGCTTGCGATGCAGGCAGAGGCGGCCACAGGCGGGGATGATGGCGTCGTGATCTGCGCGATTGCGTATCACAGGACCTTTTTGATTTCTCCACACCTGCGTTACGACGCTAACACCCTGCCATCCCGGCACCCGGCTTGATCGCGGGTGCTTTTTCTTCGCAGTCATCTTCGGCGCCTCGCTTACTTGATTCGCCAGCTACTGACGGCGTGACGCCGCCACACTTTGTCTGGGCTGGACCCGCAGAGTTTGAATCCCGAAGAGTATCTCCCGTCTTGAACACTGCGCATGAAGTAGCGTAGACTCGAATTATCCGGGGACAGGCAGACTCCCCGTCAGATTTCCGCCGTCCAAGCTCTGCGCGACACACGATGCTTCGTGGAGCACGCGCATGGACGCCGATCAACAGCCCCATCTCCGTCACTCTGTCGCGATTCTCTGGCGCGGCGACGCCGCCGCGCGGCGGGACGCGACCCCGCAGAACAGCCGCTTCGTCCGCGTCTTCGAGGCACTGGCCGCTTCCGGCATCGAGGCCCGCCCAGCGGTTTACGACGAAAGTCTTGCCGACGCGGTCCGCGACCAACTGCTCGCGGTGGACGGCGTCTTGGTCTGGGTCGATCCCATCCACCAGGGTAAGACGCGCGCCGCGCTCGACCAGTTGTTGCGCGAGATCGCTCTGCAAGGTCCGTGGGTCAGCGCGCATCCTGATGTCATTCTGAAGATGGGCGTCAAGGACGTCCTCTACCGCACGCGCCATCTGGGCTGGGGCGGCGATACGCATCGTTACGACAGCGCCGAATCCTTCCGTGCGGAGTTTCCGTCTCGCCTGCAGACCGCCGGCACGCGCGTGCTCAAGCAGAACCGGGGCAATGGCGGGCAAGGAGTCTGGAAAGTGGAAGCTCTGCACCATGCCGGCGGAATGGTCCGAGTGCTGCACGCGCAGCGCGGCAGCCAACCCGAGGAGGTGCCGCTCGACGCTTTCATGGTCCGCTGCGAGCCGTATTTCGGCTGGGGCGGCTGCATCATCGACCAAGCGTTTCAACCGCGTCTGCCCGAAGGGATGATCCGTTGCTACATGAGCGGCAAAAGGGTCGCGGGCTTCGGACACCAACTCATCAAAGCGTTGGTTCCACCGCCCCCCGAAGGGCCGGATTCGCCGGAAGCGCAGCCCGGGCCGCGCATCATGCACGGCCCCGACGCACCTTCGTTTCAGGGGTTGAGGACCTTGATGGAGAACGAATGGACGCCGGAGATGATGAAAACGCTCGGCATCGACGAACCGTCGCTTCCGGTGATCTGGGACGCGGATTTCCTGTACGGCCCGCGCGATGCGGCGGGTGCTGACACCTATTTTCTATGCGAGATCAACGCGAGTTCGTGCTTCGCCATTCCCGACGAGGCGCCAGCGGCCATCGCACGCACGGTCAAGATTCGTCTACCTGCGCGAATTTGAGTAATAAACCACCCCGCGCATATTCTCGATACGGCCAAATTTTGCATTTGAAGCATGGCCCCAACTCAGTCCAGGATTACCAGGACGTTCGTCCTTGCCCTTTTTAATGTCTGGCTAGCGGGAAAACATGCGTGGACGACGTGGCGACCATTCGGGCGCGTGTGCTGCTCATTCGAAGGCGACGTAAATGGCAATTCATGCTCCCTCGCGTACCCGTGTCCGTTTCGCAGGTACAATAGTTTCGGCGGTCTGTGCGTTTCAAGCCGTCGGGCATGCGGGATCGCCGGTACCCGACAGGGTGTCTCTCAGCGAGTCGACGATTACGTGGAGCACCGTCAAGTACGCGACCAATGCGGAGAACGGATTCGTCAGCGGGTCGCTCGACAAG
>WNFJ01109999.1_pt1 | contig 14197 bp, 27 predicted proteins | sample 5400461 | NCBI WGS metagenome assembly WNFJ01 (sample SAMN13153349, study PRJNA577476) | soil metagenome | isolation source: 115 cm saprolite on Douglas fir-dominated hillslope | place: USA:California | collected 2013-09-17 | reverse complement strand
AAATCCTGGCCGGTGAGCGGATACTGCGTAAACGAGCGGTTCGCTTGCGTGCCTGGGAGCGGAACTTGTGTGTCTGCGGCCTGCGGGTAATACGCGAGGCCTCCCTCTGGTGTCATGGCGTGTTAGTTTCCTTCCTGCCATTCTTTGACGGTGTAGATGATGTTGCCCCAGGAGCCGTTCGCCCTGACGTTGGACGTGATTTTGGTCCCGGCGACCAGAATCAGGTCGACCGGCCAGCTACACGGGAGCTCCGTCGTGATCTGGTTCGTGGTGATGTAGGCGAACCCGGCCATAAAGGACACCTGGAGCGCGGTGACCGCCGGAAAGGTGAACTGCACCTGCAGCGACGCCAGGACGTCGGTCGAGGGCGCCAGGATCTTCAGGTTGAAGGTCGCCCCGCTCAGGCTGACCGTGTCCCGCATCTGCGTCGAGAAGGTCACCATGCGCCAGCGGACGCCAGTCGGGACGACTTCCGACATGGCGAACCCGATCCCCTGGTTCGTGCCGATGATGGTCCGGCTGACCGGCTCGCCCTGGGTCGCCGTGGTGATGAGCGAACCCGGCCAGGCAAGCGGCTGGCTGGCGGTCACCTGGCCGCCAAGGATCTGCGCCATGATGACGCCGGCGGTCCCCGACCCGACCAGGATGAACGCCTGCACGAACGTCTGGCCGACGAGCGGCGCGCCGGTCTGCGCGAAGGCGACGGCGTTGAAGAGGAGCCCCTCACGCAGCGGAAAGTCCGCCTGCACGGCGACGTGGGTCGCGCCGGCCGCGACCTGAACCTGGTTGTTTTCGATGCCGCCGTCGAGCCGGCCGATGCGCAGGCTGACACTGACGGTCACCGCGACGCCTGAGACGACGCGCACGCGCAGGAACGCGGCGTCGTCGACGTAGTAGGGCGAGCGACTGACCAGGCGCCGAAGGACGCCCATCTGCTGAGTAGTGAACGGCGCCGGCGGTCCAATCTGGATCACGCCTGGGTCGACGACGCCGTTACTCATGCGCCTCCCTCGAGCACGCTACTTCGGGGCGAGCTCCGCAAACACCCACACCGTGTTGTAGGTGCCGGCGTTGTGGTCCGTGACGACGTCGAGCGAGATGCCCGCTTTCGCCGCGCTGTTGAACGTGCAGATAAGGGGGATGCCCCACAACTGCGTCAGCCTGGCGAACCACTCGATCGTGATGTGCTGCGCGGTCGCCGACGCCGGCCCCCCGATGCGCAGGTTGCCCGAATCGGCGCCCTTGACGTGGAGCGATCCGCCTGACCGGTCCACGGTGTAGCCGAGCAGGGCGTAGTCGGTGTTGGGCTTCATCAGGTCGAAGTTGGCGTTCAGGGCGACCGAGGCCGAATACGCGCCGGTCGCTCCCCCTGTCAGCGTGACTTCCTGAGTGAAGAGCTCCACCATGCGCGCCCTGACGGTCGCCAGGTCGATCAGCCGGGCCGCGATGCCCTGCAGATCCTCGTAGTAGATGAGCATCCACGCCGGGTTCACCGACGCGGCGCCGGCGTTGCCGCCGATCTGCCAGGCCAACGTATCCTGCGGGTAGAGCCGCTGCGGCAGCGACTCGGGCAGCAGGTTGTAGGGCGTGTTGCCGCCCTGGTTCCTGAAGCGCAAGCCGTGGACGTTGTCGTGCAGTTTGGGTGACCGGATTTCCATCAGGCCCGGCGCGCCTAGCGCGTCCGTCATGATGCCGGTGCCCAACAGCCAGATTTTCTTGTTCGGGTCGCAATAGCGAATCGTGAGCGAGTCTGACCCGTTCATGGTGACCGTGGTCAGCGTCGCAACGTTCGTGATGCTCCCGGTGATGATTTCTAAGGCGACTCCCATCCGTTGATCCTTCTCGTCCCGCGGCCCTGCGAGCTCGAGCCCTACGGCTTGAGCGGTTTGCTGTCTGGTGGCGCCGGATTGTCGTGATGCTGGCGCGCCGAGTGAACGGCCGCGGTGGCCCCGACCTGGTCGAACCGTTCCGCGGCCTCTTCTGCGTTCAGCAGATTCGCGCGCGTGTTCGGTCCCCACGAGTCGCGGTTGACGTAGTCGTTGACGCTCTCGCCGTCTTCCCGCTCCGGCATCCCGACCACGTCGAGGGCGCGGTCGAAGATGGCGTCTGGTGGTTCCTTGCGCTTAGGTGCCGGGGTTTTCTCGCGTTCTTTTGCTTTTGCCATAACTGCCTCTGTGCTCCTTTCCTAGCGGGCCGACTGGCCGCTACCCGGCGACTTTCTTCGCGCGCAGTGCCATGGCGACGGCGTTCGCCCGCTCCTGGTTCTGTCCCTTGACGTGCTTCGGTGGGAGCTGCAGGTTGGACAGCGTGTCGAGGTAGGGCTGCACGCCCGCCTGATACGCGCCCTTGCCTGCGTTGATGCCGCTCACGTAGCGCTGTGAGCCGAGCACGGTCGCGCGGTCCTGATACTTCTGCGGCCCGCTCTTGTCGACGCCTTTGCCGAAAGCGCCCCGGCCGATCGCTTCCGTGGTCGCCTGCGCGTAGACGTCCGCGGCCGCCTTCGTCCGATCGTGCCAGTCGGCCCCCGCGGTCGACACGCCGGTTTTGTAGGCGTCCGTCGCCGCGCCGGCATTCTTGGCGAACTTGTCCGCGCTCGCCCCTGCGGTCTTGACCTTGATTCCCGGCATAGCTTGCCCTCCACTGAAGAGGCGTCCCACGCAGCAGAGGCACGATACACCGTTTCCACAGTTCATGCACAGGTTTTCCACAGGTTTTCCACAGGCTAAGGCGTTGCTCGTGCTGCACATCAGCTAAATTTGTCGTTCGAGTCATATCGCCTTGTTCTTTCTTCTCTTCTCCGAATTACCTCTGAGCTCTGAAAGTAGGAGGGGGAGAGCGCGAGAGGGGGGCCGTGCAGCTGTGTCCTTTTTCGCCCGGATTATGCGTCGCGGCCGGCGTGGTCGTGCAACAGACCTGGTGTCCGGTGCAACCAGGCGCCGGCGCGGCCTGACCTGCCCGACTCACCCCCCTCCCCGCCGGCTACGCCGGCTGGTCTGACTTGACAGGTAGGCCGCGCATACACTAGGTTGTCGTGGATGGCTGGAAGAATCGTGATTGGCGGTGACGTCCGGTATGCGCGCATCAGCAAATCCGGCGGCGCGCGCACGATCGCGGTGCCTCGAGAGTTCCGCGAAGCGCTTGGATGGGAAGAGGGCGCGGTGGTCGAGCTCTGGTTACAGGGCGACTGCCTGGTCGCGCACCGCGCCATCAAATCGCGCGACCTGCTCACCCCGGATTTACTCGGCAGGCCGGCGCGGGACGCCGGCGGAAAGGACGCGGGCGACTGATGGCTGAAAAGGTAACCGTCACTCTCGAGCTCGCCGGCTTGCGTGAGCTCGTGCGCTACGTCGGTGGCGACCACTACCACCTCGACGAAACGGCGCCGGCGGACGTGCGAGCGATTGCCTGCACCTGGGCGATCCTGGTCGGTAAGGCGTTTTCCGCCCTGCGCGGTCAGGACCTGTGTAAGTTTTTCAGTGAGGAGCTCGTCGCGGCGACGGCCGCCCTGGCGCTGCTGCCGGCGCCGGCGCCGGCGGCCGCTGCGCGCGTGCGGCCGCGTGACACGAAACTGTCGAGCGCGAAGCCTCCGAAGATGACGCCGGCCATGCGGCGCAAGGTGAGCGCCGGCCTCAAAAAGCACTTCGCCGAGAAGCGAGCAGCCGCGGCCAGGGCGAAGACGGTCACGGAACCGCAGATCCCGCGCACGGAGACGTATCGCCACGGTGACGGCGTTCAGCCTGAGCGGGGCGCCGATGCCTAAAGCTGCCGCCGGCCCGTGCAAACCATCTCGCCCTCGCTGCATGGCGCGCGTCCTGTCGTGTGTCATGGCGCGCGCGCCGCACCGGCCCGGCGCCGTCTGGTCGAAAAAGCGCCTGGTCCTGCTCTCCCTGACCTGCTCGCACGTCCTGCGCAAATTCTCTCACCGGGCCTACCTGACCGGTGAGCTCGTGCGGTGTCCCGACTGCGAAAAGGCTGCTGATCGTTCCGCCGTCCGTCTCCCCCTAGAAAGCGAGACAGCGTAATGGAGTTCTACGCGGGTTTTGTGACCGGCGTTGGCGCGTCGTTCCTGATGATTGCTTTGACTCTGCTGGCGATTGCGATCGGCGGCGTGCGCGCGACCAGGCGCCAGGCCGCGACCAGGCAGAGCGCCGGCGTCGCCAAGCCCATCGAGCGTGCTTCGTGAAACACGCGCGCTATCTGCTCATGTGTCTGCTCCCGCGCGATCGTCCCTGGTCGAGGGGCGATCGTCCCGTCCGGGCGGCCTGGCGTTTCGACGACCTACACCATGCGCTCGAGTATGGCCGCGCCTGGGTGCGCAATGGACACGCCTGCGTCTTCGTGGTCCGCTCCGGTCAGCCGGCGCACCTGACGGCGAGGCGGCGATCGTGACCGGCGATCGTGAGCTCCACGTGCGCGCCGGCGTTGGCCGCGCCGGCGTCTACCTCGCCCTCGAGGACCTGACCGACGAGCAATGGATCGCGCTGCTCGAGCGGTTGGCGCGCGTCCCGCTGCGGAAGGAAGGACACGAGCTCACGCCGGTCTATTGGACGCGGGACTTTGCTGAGGCCGTCGCCCTCGAGCGCGCGCGTCTCGCCTTCGAGTCTGCGCAGAACGATCCCCGGCGATGAGCGACCTGCGCACCGTCTCGCTCGAGCACATCGACCCGCCGGCGCAAGCCATCCGCCAGCACATCCCCGAAGACTTGATCGACGAGCTCGCCACGTCCATCATGCACGTCGGCTTGATAGAACCGCTCGTCGTCGAGGCCGTCGACGGACGGTTCAGGATCATCGCGGGTCACCGGCGTTTTCTGGCGTGCAAGCGCGCCGGCCTCGGATCCGTGGACGTCGTCGTCAGGCAGACCGATATCGTCGCCGCTGAGGCCGTCCAAGTGCAGGAGAACATCGTCCGCCAGGACATGACGCCGGCCGAAGAGGCCCGCCTCTTCAAGCGTATTTACGACGCAGTCGGCCAGGACATCGAACTCGTGGCCGGGCGCGTGCGCTTGTCGGTCGCGTATGTCAACGGCCGCCTGGCGCTGCTCGACGGCGACCCGGCGATCCTTGAGGCGATCGACCGTGAAGACATCTCACTCGGCGTCGGCCAGATCCTCAACACGATTGTCCGTCAGGACTACCGCACGCTCGCCCTCGACACGGCGATCAAGGCCGGGGCGACGATCAACCTGGCGAAGCGATGGGCTGCCGAATACAACGGCCTGGCGAAGATCCAGACCGGCGAGCACACCCCGCAAACCGGCGGGACGAGCTCGAGCCCGGCCTACTCGCCGATCGCCGACTCGGTCCAGTGCTGGTTCTGTGAGGGGACGGAGAACCTCGACAAGCTACGGATGCTGCAGGTTCATGAGGGGTGCATCGGCGCCCTTAACGCGCTGCTCAAAAAGCTAGGACGGGACGCATGAGACGAGACGATATTGACCTGGCCGGGGTGACCATCCTCAACAGCCCGGACATCCACACATGGCCGGCGACCGTGCAAATTACGAAGCTCGATCTGACGCCCGAAGGCGTCCACGTCGAGTTCACGCACCAGAGCGATCCCGACTGGTGGCCCGATGTGCCCTTTGGCGAGGGGAACGTCCAATACACGCTCTGGATCGCCCTCAACATCGCTTCGTCCTGGTGGGCCGCCGGTTGTATCGAGTTCTGGCGCGGCCTGCCGAAGAACGGCGGCCCGGTCGACCAGTATGCGGCGAACTGGTATTACGACCCGATTCGCTGGACGCCCATGACGGGACATCAGCCGGCGGTCGGCGAGCTCGTCGGGTTCCTCCTCACGTCGGGCGACGCGAGACACGGTGACAGCGGAGTCGGGAAGCATGAACGATCGAACATTGTCGCGCTCAACTTCCCTCCGGCGGCTGGTCAGTCGTTTACGTGGCCGGTGGACAGCGCTCCGCCTGTCCCCGTCCCTCCGCCCGTTCCGCCGCCGCCTCCACCGCCTGAGCCTCCGCCGGTGCCTCCACCGGTGCCGCCTGGACCTGTAGACCTGGTGGCCCGTGTCGCCGAGCTCGAGCTCATCGCGCGGGATCACGAACGGCGCCTGACCGAGCTCGAGGCGTTGCGCGCAACCGTCGTGCGCTTCCTGCACTCGATCGGCTTCAACGCTGAACCTGGCGCCGGGTAACGCGGTGGCCACCGTCTACGTCAAGCGCCTGGCCGGATGGGCGCGATCGAAATTCGGCGCCAAGGGTGAGCGTATCGACGGGCAATGGTTCGCGTCCAAGCGTGAGGCGAAGCGATGGGCCGATCTGCAGCTCCTCGTCCGCGCCGGCGCGATTACCGGCCTGGTGCGACAACACCGGTTTGATCTGAACACGCTGAACCCTGATGACCGCCTGGTGACGATCGGTGTCTACGTGGCCGATTTCGTGTATCGTGAGCGGGACCTCCGCGCCGGCGGCGTCACCGGGCCGCCGATCGTCGAGGATTCCAAGGGGTTTAAAACCGAGCTTTACCTCTGGAAACGCAAGCACTTCGAGCTTCAATACGGGTTTGCCATCCGAGAGACGTAGATGAGCGACTCCCCACTCGAGCACACGTCCGCGTTCAACGCTGCGGTTGCCAATCTGGCGGTCGCCCTCCTGGCCGAGGGCGCGTCCCCGCATACACTCGCTGACCGCCTCGAGCTCCCCCTCGAGGCCGGGTCTGTCGTCGTCGACCGGGTGACCGGTCAGACCGGAGTCGTGCACTATGTCACCGTCCAAGATTCTCCACGCGCCTCTGCTTCGCCGGCCGCCGGTCAAGATCGCCCTGGTGGAGCTCCCTGACGGCCGCGTGGTCGCGCGCACGCTCGACGAGCTCGAGACGCTGCCACTCGAGGACCAGGCCGCGATCGCTGAGGCCCTGGGCGTCGACGTGCCGCACGGGGGCCGCGAGTGAAGACGGTCAAGGCGACCCGCGAGGGCCTTCTCGGCGGACACACGTCGTCTGGCTGGCGGGTGAACCGTGACGCGCCAGGCGTCGCGCTGCCATCAGTCGCCGCGCTGCATCTGTGGATCGCGATCCTCAACGTCGAGAACGGGAAGGAGACGGTCGGCCTGGTGCTCGACGTCGGCCCGTGGAACGTCGACGATGATGCGTATGTGTTCGGCGACGCGCAGCCCCAGGCGGAAAGCGGCCGCGACCGGTTCGGTCGCAAAACCAACGGCGCCGGCATCGATCTGGGGGAGCGCGTCTGGCGAGAGCTCGTCATGACCGACAACGGCCTCGTCTCGTGGCGCTGGTTGTGGGAGCCCGTCTCCGGGCCGGCTCCGGCGCGGCCGATCCCGCGGCCCGGTCCTCTGAAAGGGTGACGTATGCCACGCTACGAAGACAGGCCAGCGAGCGAGCTTGGCGATCAGGTCGCCGCGCTGAACAGGCGCTACGAGCTCGACGAGCTGGCGTTGCGTCTTTACCAGTTCGGGTGGCTGCGTGTGTATCCGGTGGCGGATATGTCCGCGCTCGTCGAGGCCTGCGGCCAGGCGCTCGATCGACTCGAGCGCCTCGAGGCGCTCGCCGCACGGTTGGAAGCGATCAACGGGGACGTCGGCTGATGGCCGTCGACGTCGAAGGCACAATCCCGCCTGAGTGGATGCACGCGGACGCCAAACCGCAGGTGATTGGCTTCGTCAGAACCCTGCGCGTGCTGCCCTCGGTCAAACGCCAGATCCTCGCGCGGTGGGGCCTCATCGTGGGCGCCGACGTCTACCCGGAAGAGTTCCGCTACGTGCAGGTCATTCAGCGATGAGCGACAACGGCCCGGTCCGAAAAGGCGCGCAGGTCCGAGGACAGGCGGCCCTGTCCGTCTTCGCGCGTGAGCTCTGCGTCGGGATCGCCAACAAACTGCCGCCCGACCTGCATCTCGAGCTCGTGTCCTTTCTGGTGACCTGGGCGGTCGCGGAGCGCGCGCAACATCTCCCCTGGCCGGCGCTCCGGCGTGAGCTCAACGATACGATCGGCTCGTCAGTCGCCGCAGGCCTCGACGTCGGCTATGCGATCCCCGGCCACACGGCGCTGCTCGACACGAAACCGCCAGGCGGCGACATCAGCCTATGATGGGCCGTGAGGCCGCCCTCGGCCTGTCTCGACTCCCTGGGAACACCCCCTGGGAGAGCGCGCTGATTCAGCGGTGGATTACCGAAGCAGGCCCGGAGTTCACCGGGTTTGACTTCAACGTCCGCGTCGGCACGGTGCTCGATCCCGGCCCGGACGTGCCAGAGAGCATCCGGCGCGCCTCGATGCTGAACACGGCGAAGCGTATCGACTGCCTGGCCTTCACCTCGCAGGGCGTGTTCATTGTCGAGGGCAAGATCGTCGCGGACCTGACGGTCCTCGGGCAGTTCATGGGTTACCGGCATATCCTCGAGCGCGACAGGCCGGACCTACGGGTCCTCGGTTACATCCTGGTCGCGCACGGCGTCACGCCTGACACGCGTGGATTTCTGATGGCACACGGGGTGATCGTCAACGTCTACCCGACTGTCGTTGCTCCGGCCTGACGCCCCCTGCCCCCCTCGCCGGCGCCCTCTGCCGCGCATGCCTACTCTCTCATCGTTGACAGACAGGCCGATCGTCAAGGCCGCTCACCAGGTCGATCGAACGACCCGCGCCACCTCAACAAATTTGTGTCCGAAATTGTTCAGCAAACTATCCCAAAAACAGCAGCGTTGCACGAGCGCCCCGCTGGCCTAGCATAAGGAAACCCCAGTTATCACGCAGAAAAAGAGAAGTTTCGACCGTTTGACACGAAAATCAGGGTTTGGGGCCGTGTTCGACCTCGAATTGCTGGAATTCGGCGAGGAGTTGGGCGTTGAGTGTGTCGAGGGCCGACGTCGCCGCGGTGGTCGCGCGGGCCTTGTCTGCGGCGATCTGCGCACGGGCCGCCGAGGCCGCGGTTGCGGTCTGCGTCTTGAGCGTCGCCCTGGCGCTCGAGCTCGCCGCTATGGTTGCGGTCCGCCTAGCCGTCGCGGTAGGAACAAGGGAGAATCCGGCGGCCGCCTTCGCGGCCTGAGCCGCAGCAACAGCCGTCGTCTTTTGTGCCGACTGTCGAGCGCGAGCGATGGCCAGGGCGTCAAGCCGCTCAGCGCGGACCGCGGCCTGTTCTTCAACGTCCAAGGTCGCCATTTGCTTGTCATGGGTGCCCTGCGTGATGAGCCCGGTTTCGAGCTCGCCGTCGATCTTGTCCTTCTGCGCTTGGAACGTGGCAATCCGCTCCGCGCGCCGTTCGGTCAGTAGGGCCGCCTGGCTGTCCGCTAGGGCCGTCGCGTCGACCGAGGCCCTGGCGGACGCCTCCGCCGTCGTCTTCGATTGTAGGGCCTTCTGGTCGCTTTGCGCGGCCGCCTGGTCAAGGGCCGACTGGATCGCCGCATGTCCGGCGACGGCGAACGCGGCCGCCTGCTCTGCCGCAGCGATTCGGGCGAGCTCGTCCGCGTGCTGCTGTGCCGAGAGCACGCCGGCAGCCTTCGCCGCGGCCGCCTGGTCCCTCCTCGCCTGGGCCTGGTCGGCCAGTAGCTTTTGCTTCGCCAGGAGCGTCGTCTCCTTTTCCGCCTGCGCGACGATCTTGTCGGCGGCCGCCTTTTCCTTTGCGGCCGCGAGGGCCGCGGCGCGGGCGATCTTGGCTGCCGCGGCCGCCTGCTTTTTGGCGAGCTCGTCGGCCGCCTTGAGGGCCTTCGCCTCCGCGCGGGCCTTCGCGGCCGCGTCCTTTGATGCGAAATTCTGCTGCGCGGTGAGCTCGAGGATCGTGATGTCATCGTCCGCGTAGCCCAGGAGCGCCAGGCCGCCGCGCCACTCAGGGAGACTGATGACGTTTGCCAGGAGCGCCCGATCGAGCTCTGCCTTGTCGAGCGGGTGTAGGCCGGCGGCCCGTTCCGCGGATAGTGCAGGTCCGCAAGGCCCTGCAGAAACCCGCCGTTGTCGAGCGTGCCACGTTTCCAGTGTTTCTCGAGCGCGGCGACGACCCGCGGGCGAACGGCGTCGATTTCTTCAAGGTGCGAGACGGAGAGCATCGCCACGGCATTGCCGTTGGGGAACCCCTGCTCTGCCAGGTCCGTCAGTGCCTGCTCATCGGTCCACACCTGATTTTTGACCAGGACGCGAATGTCCCCGATCGACAGACGCCCTTGCGTCTCGTTGATGACCGCCTCCTGGCGATCGGCGTTGAAGCCTTTGGCGCCGAGCTCGTCATCGAGCTGCTGTCTGGTCCATTTGCCGCGCAGCCAGGCGACGATCGCCTGCCGTTCGCTGAGGAGTGTCGGCCGGAGGGCGTCGAGGACGAGCCACTCGAGCGGCTGCGCGACGCCTGACTGAATCGCCGGCCGAAGCGCCACGCGCGCCAGCCGGGAAATGCCCATCGACCCGAGCACGCCCTCGATGAGATCGTTGAACGGGATGATCCTAACGGCCTCAGGCATTAGGTCTGAGAGGAGCTCGAGGAGCCAGGCGCGCACGGAGACGCCCAGGAGCTCGCCCATAAAGGCTTCAGCCGGCGCGGCTGACGGCCCGGTGACCTGGCTCCCGCCGGCCAGGACCGGCATCAGACGACCGAGGACGGTGGCGCCTAGCGCGTTCGCCTCCGCTCCGCCAAATCCGCTCCGGCCGGCGCGCACGGACACGTCCGTCCCGAAGATTTCCGAGAGCGCCACACTCGCCAGGGCGCCCGTCTCCGGCCCGGCTGTCTCGAGCAGGTCCAGATACGACTTCGCCGCGAGAACGACCAGCGAAGACAGGAGTTTGAACGGGAGCGCCAGCAGGAGCGCGATGGCTTCGGCGATAAAGTTGGTGGGGACGACTTTTAGGAACGTGAAGTCAGCGACCTGGCTCAGGGCGCCGGCGATCGACTCCCCGACCTTGTCGAAGTTGACCTCGACGCCTGGCGTTCCGCTCTCGTCGCCGTTCGCCACGGCTTACGCCTTGACCTTCTCGCCGGTCGGCCCGACGCCGTTGGTGAGGTAGTCGAACCCCTGGTAGTCGTCGGCCATAAGCAAGTCAAACGCAGCCTTGCCGTGATCCATCGCCGGGGAGAGCCCCCCGGACCCGTCCTGTATGATCATCCTGGCATCTGACACGCTCCTTTCGATACGCGGCCCAGTGTGCAGGCCGTCGAGCACGGATTTCCAGTCGGTTTTGATGGTCCCGATCGAATGCTCCCACCACTGGGCCGTAATGGTCCCCATGTAGGTGGCCGTCGACTCGAGCAGGAGCGGCGCCTGCAGGATGCCCTTGGCGTCGAGGATGACTTCGTTCACCAGATGCAGGAGCAGGTTGATCGGTTTGGTGAGCTCCTCCCACATGCGCGCGATGGTCCCGTCGAGTCGGTGGAGCTCGCCGTCGAGCCAGGAGCCGATCGCCGTGTTTGCCAGGCCGGTCAGCCTGAGAAATTGCTCGAGGATGCTAATCAGGTCGCGGATGGGCTGAATGAACGTCTTGTAGACCTGCCGGAGCGTTTTGGCGACGCCCTGGATCCAGTCGACGATCGGCTTGACGTGGTCCTTATAGAGCTGGTAGACCTTTTCGCCCCAGGATTTGAGGAGCTCCCAGGTTGGCTTGAGCACGTCCGACCAGACGAACTTGAGGCCGTTCCAGAGCCAGAGCAGGATCGGGCCGATCGCGGCCCACACGGCCGCCAGGGCCGCGACGACCGCGGCCGCGATATCCGCCACGGCGCCGGCAATCCACGCGACGACCGAGACGATCCCCGAGACGATCCCTATCGCAAAGACGGGATCCAAGTGCATCACTTCTGCGGGCCTCGAATGAGCGCGAGTTGGTCAGCCTTCGCGTTGATGGCCGTCCAGAGACTATCGGACGTGAACCCGTCCGCTGGCACTTCGACGGAGAACGGGCCGTCCTTCCCGACCATGAACGAGGCGTAGACGCGCATCTCGTTGCGGCCGCCAGGGAGTAGGCGGTTGACTTCCTGGGTGTATTGCAGGGCGACGCCAGGGTGTGGCACTACGGAGCTCATATCGCTTTTCCTCCAATCCGAAGAATCGTATCCGCGAGTGAGGCCTCTTGAAGCTCGAGGAGCGCGGCCTCGAGCGCGGCGACGCGCGCCGGGTCGACACCTGGTCCGATCGGGCCTCGAGGACCTGGATCGCCCTGTGGCCCTGGATCGCCAGGCGGACCCGGCGCAGCGAACGGGAGAGATACGGCCGGCGCCGGCAATGCGCCGACGTCGACCGCCTGGGCCTGGTCGGAACCCGCAGGGCGCGGGACGCCAGCAGACGGGGCGAGCAGGTCCAAGTTTGGCGCCGGCGCGCCTGGGTTCCCAGGAACGACGGCAAAGGTTCTGACGGCCGAGAGAGCCGACTGCAGGCCAGGCGGCGCGGTCGCCGGGTCTTCGAGCGTCGAGGCGTAGGCCCGCACGTCGCCGGCAAGGGTGACCAGGTCATTCATCGCCGCGGCCCTTCCGGCCGGTATCTGGCGGCCCTTCGATCGGGATGTTGACGCCAGGCACGGCCCCGCCGCCTGCCGGCGAGCGGCCGATCGCCCCGCCGGCCTGGTCAACGGCCGCATCGGTCGGGCCGATCGCCGGCGCGATCTTGTCTTCCCGTAGCAAGGTCGCTTCGTCGGTCGCCACAGCCAGGCGGTTGTCGACGTCGATCCCTGCCGCCTCTCCCTGGCCGATCCCCGTCTCGAGCTCGCCGGTGTCGTTGACGGCCGGCGCAAGCGGTGCCACTTCCCTGCCGGCCAGGTCATTGAAGACGGCCGCCGAGCTCGAGGCGATCCGTTCGCCACTGTCGAGCGGCCGCGGCATCCACTCGGGCGACTCGGTCAAATAGAACCGCTCGAGCCCGGCAGTCGCCTGGCGGCCCGGAATGCGTATCACAGACGTTTTACCCTCCCAAATCCTGGCCAGGATGCCCCAGGAACAACGATCGGCACCCCCCCCGCCACTAGACTACCCCCTGCTGCCGGCTAGTGGTCCCAGTCGCCGTTATCGTGGTTGGCGGCCCGCTCCGGCCACTTGACCGGCGACTCGTGAGGCCTCGACAGCCGACCTTCCATGTAGGACAGGCGCTGCTCGATCCTGGCGAGCCGGCGCGCCTGCTCCCTGAGCGGCTGCAGGATCATCGCCCCGACCAGGAACACGGCCGCGGCCGCGGCGATGTGGAACGCTTCAAACCAGAGCTCAAGTGTCACGGCGACGCCCTCCGCGGGTCACTTCTGCCCGGCCTTGGCCGAGATGATGATAGTGACCAGCTTGAGGACGTCGTCGGCGATTTCCGGGTGTTCCTTCACGAGGGCGACGACGGACCCGCCGATCTGGCCGATGTGGCCGAGGATCTCCTTGGGCGTCACTTCACTACCTCCACGCCGGCGCCGGCGCTGATGATGTCGATCGGTGGCTGTTCAGGGTCGCCGATCTGCACGCGTTGCCCTGGCTTGACGTTCTGGTCGACGTGACCAGGCCGGTTGACGGCACGGCGGCCGAGCGCGGCGCGCGCCTGGTCGGCCTTCGTCGGCTTCTCGGGATCGTTCCCCTGCGGACCTTTCGCGTCCGCCACAAGCGCCTTGAGCTCGTCGTCGACCAGGACGGCGTCCGCGTCGACGGCGGCGATGAGCTCGTCGGGCCCAAGCGGTGGGCAGACGTGAAAATAGAGCGTCCCGTTGTCCTGCGGGCTGATGAATTCTCCCCCGCAGGTGTTACATTTGTAGCGTGGCACAGCGGACCATCCTTTCCTCTAGAGCTCGAGCCATTCGCGGACGAGGTATTGCGGCGCGGTCCACTGGTCGGCACCCTGGATCGCCGTCGTCACCGTCCGAATCCGGTGGCCGGCCAGTAGGCGAACGTTTGTCGGAACGTTGCCCATGATGATGGGCGCGCCCGGCGTCTGAAGTTTGCTCTGTCCTTCGGCGAAATTGTAGTTATCGGTCAGGCTGGCGACCTGCGTGAAGCCTGGGGCGTCTCGAAAGTAGATGTTGGCGCCGTCGTCGAGGACCAGGGCGACGATACGGTTAGCGGCCGCCACGGCGCTGGTGAGCGCGGCGCTCAGGCTGATGAGCTCCCACCGGGCGCCGGTCGGGACGGTTTCGCTGATGTCCGCGCCGGCGGCTGGCACCGTTCCGGTAATCGAGCGGATCGCCCCGTCCCCATAGAGGCTCGAGATGGCCGTCGCCACAGGCCCGAAGACGGGCGCGTTGGCCGTGACGTAGCCGGCGGCGAGCGTGACGGTGCGCTGCTGCTGCGCGGTCTG
>WNFJ01377006.1_pt1 | contig 14198 bp, 12 predicted proteins | sample 5400461 | NCBI WGS metagenome assembly WNFJ01 (sample SAMN13153349, study PRJNA577476) | soil metagenome | isolation source: 115 cm saprolite on Douglas fir-dominated hillslope | place: USA:California | collected 2013-09-17 | reverse complement strand
AGTGATGAGGCGGCGAATATTCCTGCTTAGTCTGGTATTAGCCCTTCCGCAGCTTACGCCCGCGGCGAATCAGAACCGCTTCATTGTCCGCACGACTCTCGGTTTGCAGGCGCTAATTCAAGTGTGCGCGCTGCCAACGTTGGCGTGTACGGTAGATACGGTAGCCGGCGGCGGGCTGGACGGGAACCTGAAGACACTCTTCCTGCTTACAACACCCTCCACAATAGATCCCACGGTCTTTTTGACGGCATTGAGGGCCACACCTGGAATCGTCTTCGCTGAGCTTGACCAACTGCTCTCGCTAGCCCCTGGGCTGAACAAAGTAGTCGCCCCTCTACCCTCCGGGTTCTCAGATACGATCGCCGACCTAACCTATTACGGATCGTCAGTTTGGCACGGCTACGTCAACCAACCGGCAGCGGCCAAGGTACAAGTCTTAAATGCACAGAATACGTTCAGCGTGACCGGGGCTGGGATCGTGGCTGACATCGATACCGGCGTCGACCCGAACCATCCGGCGTTCGCGGGCGTCCTGCTGCAGGGCTACGATTTCACACGCAACCAGCAGGGCGCTTCCGAGATCAACGATTTAACTCCAACGGATTTTCCTGTTTTTCCGCCGACGGCATGTTCCGGCTCGACTTGCCCGCAAGCGGCCATCGTTAACCAGCAAAGCGCCGCAATCCTGGACCAGCAGTCCGCGGCAATTCTCGACACAAACGTCAAGTACGCCGCCTTTGGCCACGGCACTATGGTCATGGGTGTGATCCACCTGGTTGCTCCGCAAGCGAAACTCCTTCCTCTTAAGGCTTTTAAGTCGGACGGCACCGGCTACCTCTCCGATATTCTGGGGGCCATCTACTATGCTGTGCAGAACAATGCCAAAGTCGTGAATATGAGCTTTGAGTTCAAAGTGAGCTCCCCGGACGCTGAGCTGCAGAACGCAATCACCTATGCCAATCAGCTTGGCGTCGTTTGCTCGGCATCGGTGGGGAACGACGGGCAGCTGAACCCTAGTGTCTATCCAGCCGGCTTCACCAGCGCGGTCATGGGCGTCGCTTCCACGTCGGACTTAGACACGCAGTCCTCCTTCACCAATTATGGAAATGCGATTGTTTTTGTAGCCGCACCGGGCGAAGCGATCATTACTACCTATCCCTTCGCCAGTTATTCGGCCGGATGGGGCACCTCGTTTAGTGCGCCGTTCGTTTCTGGCGGAGCTTCTTTGTTGGTGAACAAGCAGCCCAGCATTATTCATTCCGCAGCCGCGAGTGCGATCGCCCATGCGGACGTCGTTGGGCCGAACTTGGGCCACGGCCGGTTGAACCTGGTTCTTGCGCTTGGCTCGCTTGCTCCGGCAACCTCTCCTCCTGACTTCAATATTTCGGCGGCGCCATCGGCGGTCTCCATCGCAGCCGGCCAGTCGGCCAGCTATTCCGCTTCCGTTACTCCGGTGGGCGGGTTCAAGGGGACCGTGACACTGAGCTGCGGCGGAGCTCCCGTGGCGACCACCTGCTCGATTTCCCCGACACAGGTGACTCTGGACGGCAGCAATCCCGCAATGGCAAGCGTCACCCTTACGACGACGGCGCACTCATCATTCCCGCCGCCCATCGCGCCGCAGCGACTTGCTCCCCCGCTGCCTCTCGGGAGACTCCTCGCGAGGTTCTTCGCCTATCTTTTCGTTTGTGGGGTGCTTTGGAGACTCGCTCGTATTCCCCGCAAGCGTGTCCTCATGACTGCCGCTGTTGTGCTGCCCATTGCGCTGCTGTGCGCTTCCTGCGGCAGTGGTAGCAGTTCAAGTTCGACTAGCCCGCCTCCGCCTCCAACGCAACAGGGCACACCGCCAGGAGCCTTCGTCATCACGGTGAGCGGTACCTCTGCCAATCTCAACCATGCGACGAGTGTGCAACTGAAGGTCAACTGACGGCAATGTCCACGGAAGAGTGACGGACTGAACCTTGGTCCTACTCGACTACGATTCGCAGAAATTTCTTTTTCCCGAATCGGACGCGATACGACCCAGGCTGCTCTAAATTCAGTTTCACAGTTGGATCGCCGACTGGCAGGCCATCGATTTCGAATCCACCCTGCTTCATTACCCGCTCCGCTTCTGACGCCGAGGGCACCTGTTCTAATAACGCCAGGATTCTGGACCATTTTTCTGATCCGCTCGAAAGCGGCAGGGTCACTTCCTCCGCGGCGGCCCCGGGCTTTAGAAACGTGGCATGCACTCCGCCCGCGACGCGCTTCAACCGGATCTCCGGTATTTCCTCCGGGGCTTCGCGATTGCGAAATACGCGCTGGAAATTCTGCTCGGCCTGCTTTGCGGCGTCCCTTCCGTGAAACTGGCTGATGATTTCTTGCGCGAGCCGCATCTTTACATCCATCGGATGGGTTGAGCCTTCCGCAACTAACTTACGTATCTCTGCAATCCACGATTCCGTGCGGTCGGTCACCAGCTCCCAATACGTCCACATCAACTCATCGGAAATGGACATCAGCTTGCCAAACATTTCGTCCGGCGCTTCCGTGATGCCCACGTAATTGCCCAGGCTTTTCGACATTTTGCGCTGCCCATCGGTGCCCACCAGGATGGGCATGGTCATGCACACTTGCGATTCCTGCCCGTATTCGCGCTGGATTTCGCGCCCCATCAGCAAATTAAATTTTTGCTCCGTGGCGCCCAGCTCCACGTCGGCTTTCAGCACCACGGAATCGTAGGCCACGATCAGAGGGTACAGCAGCTCGTGCATGGAGATGGGCTGCTCATTTTCGAGGCGCGTGCGGAAATCTTCGCGCTCGAGCATGCGCGCCACGCGATACTTCGCGCAGAGCCGCACGATGTCGTAGCTCGATAGCTTGTCGAGCCATTCGCTGTTGCGGCGAACCTCCGTTTTTTTCGGGTCCAAAATCTTGAACACTTGCTCGAGATACGTATTCGCGTTGGCGTCCACTTGCTCGCGCGAAAGCGGCGGCCGCGTCTCCGATTGCCCGGTGGGATCGCCTACGAGAGCGGTGAAATCGCCGATTAGAAACACGGCGGTGTGGCCCATATCTTGAAAATGTTTCAGCTTTCGAATTACCACTGTGTGGCCGAGATGAATGTCGGGCGCGGTCGGATCGACGCCGAGCTTCGCGCGCAACGGCTTGCCCGTTTTCAGTGATTCTTCAAGTTTCGCTTTCAGCTCGCTTTCGCGAATAATCTCTGCCACGCCTTTTTTCAGGTACGCAAGCTGCTCGTCCACCGGTTTGAATTTTGGTTGTGTCATTGGCCCCGTTTAGTTTGTCCTGATTACCCGCCGTCCGACGATTTTGTATTTCCCTTCGAGCACGATGCGCACCGCTTCTGTGTAGATGCGATGCTCCTCGGTCAAAGTCCGCGACGCGAGCGTCTCTTCCGTGTCGTCATCGCGAACGGGGACGGTGGCTTGCAGCACGATCGGCCCCGCGTCCAGATTCTCGTCCACAAAGTGCACCGTGCAGCCGGCGAATTTCACGCCATACTCCAGCGCCTGGCGCTGCGATTCCAGTCCCGGAAACGACGGCAGCAGCGAAGGATGAATATTCAGGATGCGGTTCGGAAACGAAGCCACGAAAAACGGCGAAAGCAGCCGCATATATCCGGCCAGGCAGACCAAATCCACTTTGTACTCGTGCAAGACCGCGACAACTTGGCGGTCGTACGCCTCGCGCTCCAACCCTTTCGAAGGAATCACGCGCGCCGCAATCTTGCGCTCTTTCGCCTTATCAATTCCCGGCGCGCCTTCGCGGTTGCTGACCACCACGGCCATCTCCGCGCCCGGTATGCGCCCCGCCGCCACGCTGTCCGCCAGCGCCTCAAAGTTTGACCCGCGCCCGCTCAACAGCACGCCAATCCGCTTAGCCATAAACAAAGAAACCTAGCACACAAGCCGCAACTGGCAAAATGACCGCGGCGCAGAGCGTTGCCAGCTTTTAACGGGGCAGGGGGATTGTGATTTGCGAGCGCAGCAGCCAAATCAAAATGGCGATCGGAATCGCCGCCGCAGCGATTGCGGTGAATAAGAGAACGGCGAGGAACATCCAGTCTCGTCCAGCGTTGACACCGGGCTCTTCCTTTTCGCGGAGCAGCAGCCGGTAGTTCCGTCTGTTGGCTTTCCATACTATGTGGAAGACGTCGCCTGCTACGGGTATGGCTCCGATTGCGGTTTCCAGGAGCACGTTAGCGACCATGCGAACCAGCGTGACCGCTCTCGCGCCGCGACGCCAGGACGCGAACACAATCAAGAACGATGCGATGCCGGTCATGGCATCGCCAATGCCCGGTACCCAGCCGATCAAGGCGTCGAGGCCAAAGCGAATCTTGGTTCCAGGAATGCGGAAGATATCGTCGAGGAGCGCGGCAACGTAATCGAGGTGTTCGTTTGACGCGAGTTGGCGGAGCATAGGGCCGTCCGTTAACACTATACAGGCCCACACAAACCGTACTGGAGTTGGTTTCCAGAACGCGACCCCAGGCGTGGCGCGGCGCTTTTTGTCGGGGTGAATAGAAATGGGCTAGAATCGCTGCCTAACGCCATGCAAAGAATAGTTGAGCAGCTCACGAGCGATTGGACCGCCGCCGTAAAAGCAAAAGATGCTGCACGCCTCGCCTCCATGGTGACGGAGGATTGCGTATTTCTCGCGCCCAACGGCGCTCCGCTGCGCGGCCGCGAGACAGTCCGACAGCTCTACACCAGCCTTTTCGGACGTTTCGACGTAGCGCAGAAATTCCATTTCGAAGAAGTCCAATCCATGGGCGACTGGGCGTTCGGCTGGGGCACCGACGACATCATCATGACCCCAGTCGGCGGCGGCAAGCCCGTCCACTACGCGGGCCATGGCGTTTCCATCCTGCGCCGCGACTCCGACAACGCGTGGCGGTTCGCGCGCGGTATCAACAACGCCACGCTCCAAGATTCTTGAACGAGCGTTTAAGGGAAACGCGGCAGGAACATGCCGGTGTGTTGGACGCGTTCGGCAAAACGCGGGCCGAATTCCTGCGTGAGATAGCTTTCTTCCTTGCGGGCCTTGAAATAGAACGCCGCCAGGACGATGCCAAATGCGATCACGCCGCGCACTTCCCCGAGGGCCACGGCTGTCCCTGCGAATGCCAGCAACATGCCGGTGTAGATCGGATGGCGAATCGTGCGATACGGCCCGGTGTGAATCAGCTCATGGTCGGCGCGAATGCTGATCGTCGCACTCCAGTTCGTGCCAAGATGCCACCTGGCCCAGATCGCCAGACCGATACCTGCGACGGTCAGGATCGCGCCGAGGATCCCGAAAAGCTCGGATGGTGGAACGAATCGCGCGCCGAGCGCCCGATAATGAGCAGACTCGGAGAACATGAGGATGTACGCGGCGGCCATAGGAAGCACGTGCCGCATACGTTCCTGCAACGATTCCTTGCGTTTCGCTTCCTTTCGCTTCAGCGCGGAAAACATCCAATACAGCACGAAAGCGATCCAGCAGTAGACGCAGAGCTGAAACCAGAAGTGTGAATCGCCATTCATTGGAACTCGCAGAAGCTCGAATTTTGGCGTCGCTTCGAGATTGTAGCGCATCTGATTTACATTTATTTGACACTGGAGTTACGCCAAACCGTGTAAATCCCACGGGAAATTCAGCGAGCCCGCTTCTCTGCAGCCCAAATTGGTGCTTGCCGCGGGAAAATGCGCGTCCAGAATAGCAGCACCATGAAAACTACAAGTTCGCGCGCGCGCGGCCCTGAGACCAATGCGGTTCACGCCGGCGAAGGAAACAAGCACGGGGTCGGCGTGGGAGTGGGCACGCCCATCGCGCGCACCAGCACGTTCACATTTTCCTCGACCGCAGAAATGAAGTTGTGGGCGGAGGGGAAGAGCAAAGCATACATCTACACGCGCTATGGCAATCCCACGCTTGCGATCGCCGAACAAAAAATTGCGGTGCTGGAAGGCGCGGAAGCCGGGGTGGTCACCGCTTCCGGCATGGCCGCCATTTCGAGTGCGCTGCTGGGCGCGCTGAAATGCGGCGACGAATTAATTTCCACCGCGCAGCTTTACGGCGGAACATATCGGCTGATGCGCGATGTGTTCCCGGACATGGGAATCAAAGTGCATCACGTGGGGACGGACCTTGCGGGAATGGAAGAGTTGGTGAATTCGCGTACGCGAGTTTTGTACGTGGAAAGCCCAACGAACCCCACCGTGCGTTTGGTTGATGTGGAGAAAGCCGCGCAGTTTGCGAAGAAACACAAGCTGGTTTCGATCATCGACAACACTTTCGCAACTCCAGTACTGCAGCAGCCAATCAAACTTGGATATGACATGGTGGTGCACAGCGCAACCAAAGCGCTTGCGGGCCACTCGGATGTGATTGCAGGCGTGGCCGTCGGAAGGCGGCTCCATGGATCCAGAAGCGGCGTATTTGCTGAACCGAGGGATTAAAACGCTGGGACTGCGCGTTCGAAAACAGTGCGAGAACGCCATGGCGGTTGCGAAAGCTTTGGAGAAGCATCCGAAAGTGGCGCGCGTGTTTTATCCCGGGCTGCCGTCGCATCCGGATCACGAATTGGCGAAGCGGCAGATGCGTGGATTCGGCTCCATGCTCGCGTTTGATTTGAAGGGCGGCTTGACGGCGGCGCGGCGAGTTTGCGACCGCGTGCAATTATTCTTGCTGGCGGCGAGTCTCGGCGGCGTGGAGTCGCTAGTGGTTTTGCCTGCTTATACTTCGCACTACAACATGACGGCGGAAGAACTGGCGCGCGGCGGCGTGACTCCGGGCATGGTACGGGTGTCTATTGGCATCGAGGATCCCGAAGATCTTATTGCAGATTTGCAGCAGGCCTTGGCTTAATTCTTCTTTCTTTCACCACTCCAAACCAAAACGGCCGCCTGAAGGCTGCCGCTACACGATCGTCGCTACGCTTTGACTGGCACGGGGGCTGGGACGGCGTAATCCTCTTTCACTGGGAGCATGGACTTCACGATGTCTTCCAGCTCGTGGGAGCTTTGCACGTGCTCGGGATAATTCGGGATAATTGTGGACGCTGGTCTCGAAGGTACCGCCGTGCTTGGCGCGGACGCTCTGCAGCTCTTCCTGCAAACGTACGGCGATGCGTTTGGCGTTGAGCGTATCGGTTTCGGGGAGAACCAGGCCGAAAAGATCGGGAGCGAGATGATAGATGGAATCGGTGGGGCGGAGCTTGCGGGACATGGCTTTGGCGGCATCGCCGAGAGCGGAGGTGGCGTCGGCTGCGGCGCCGAGCTTGGCCTTGACGAGCAGCAGGGTGAGAGTGCGCTGCATGGTCATGGCGCGGCGATAGTCCATGGTGAGGCGATCCCAGAAATGGTTGATGTCCGGCATGGTTTGTAGCAAATCGGCGCTGGCTTGCAGGCGCAGCTCGATATTGCGCTCGAGCTCTTCGAGGATTTGCTGCTTGAGCTTGCGGACAGTGCGCTGGCGTTCAAGCAAATAGCCGATGAAGAGCAGGGTGAGCACACAGAAACCGAAAAACGCGACTCGAAGAGTCCACTTGTTGGCCGTGTCGGGATGGACGAAGACCATCGGATACATGAAGACAGCCAAGCCGCTGGCCAGCACAAAGACGAAGACGGCCGCGACGATGGTCAGCTGGAGCTCGCGGCGTTCGAGACGATCTAGTTCTTGACGGTCGATGGTTGCCATGGTTCGTTTCCACCTGGCGAATTGAGAGACGGGCAGCGCCCGAAAAGCGATTCGGTGCGTCCTGGCAATGGTGGCGAAGAGGGACGCTTGGCGCAATAGTCTGGCGGTACAGGGGTGGCGGAAAAGATACGGACAGTAATCCTACTGGCATGCTTTTCACCTTCCAGGAAATTGCGGTGACCCTGCGGTCGCAAATTGTTTGCCTGCCGCGCAGGGGAAACGGCACCTGACGCGGAATATCAAGCCAGGCCGTTGCAGCTCATCGGGTTTGCAATTGGCTTTACATGCGCGACGACGGCCATTTGTGGTTCCGGGGGGTTTTGCGCCGGCCTTTCCAGCTTTTTAGGTTGTCCATTGCGGCGCAAAGGAGTAAAGTCCCTCCAATTCTGTGGAGGTGCCTCCCATGAACCCACTTTTTCTACGATTGCGTTTGATTCTTGTTGCAGTGGTGTGCCTGACTTGCGGGCTGCTCGCGGTTGCTGCGGACGAGCCAACCCTGACCAAGGAGCAGATCAAACAGTTCCTTGCCACCGCGAAGGTGGTGAACAGCCGGCAGTCCGCGAAAGGCATCACCGGCACCTCGCGTCTTACGCTTTCCGACGGCACGGTTACCCACGATGCCTCTTTCCAAGCTATTGATGAACACAAATCCGAGATGAAGCTTGCCATGAACACCGAACTGAACTTCGTGGACTCCTACAAATACAATATCGCTGCTTATGCGCTGGCTGAGTTGATTGGCATGGACGACATGCTGCCGGTCTATGTCGAACGCAAATGGGCGGGCAAAACCGGTTCGCTGAGTTGGTGGCTGCCAGTGAAGATGGATGAGGCGGAGCGCCACAAGCAGAAATTAACGGCGCCGGATGCGGACGCCTGGAACAATCAGATGTACAAGATTCGCGTCTTCGATCAATTGGTCTCCGATTCCGATCCCAACCTGACCAACGTGGTAATCGGTGAGAACTGGAGGATTTGGAGGATTGATTTCACGCGCGCGTTTCGCCCCAACAAGGAACCGAAAGAACCTAAAGACTTGGTACGCTGCGACCGGCAATTGTTGGAGAAACTGAAGGCGCTGGACGCGAACGCGCTGACAGAAAAAACCAAGAATTATCTCACCAAGGATGAAGTGAAGGCGGTGATTGCGCGACGCGACAAGATTGTGGCGCAGTTCCAGAAGATGATCGCCGAAAAAGGGGAGAACGAAGTGCTGTACTGAACTGTCTGACCCCTGAAGTAAACTGCACCGCTCAACTCTGCGAGTGGCTTTTTCGAGGACCGGGTTCTGGCAGGGTAACCACGATGAAAGATTCAAGTTTAAAAGTTGTTCTTTTGGGTCCCCAGGGTATAGTGTTCGTTACAAGTCACGTCTTGTAATTAATAAGGAGAAAAATATGGTGAAGAAGCAACTCATTCTGCTGTTCGCGTTGGTACTTACCTTTCCGCTGGCGGCGGTAGTGTTGGCGCATCAGGCTGCCGCTCCCGCCAAGGCCAAGGAGGCGCGCTGGGAGGGTAGAGTTGTATTGATCGATAAGGCGGGCTCCTCTCTGAAGGTTCGTAAGGTGGGTGGGACTTTGGAGAAGACCTGTGCGTACGACACCTCGACGAAGTGGGTCAGCCAGTATCACGCCGACAAGAAGGTCAACGACATTGACGCCGGCCAGGTTAAAGAAAAGGACTACGTGATTTGCAAGGGCACTGAGGAGAAGGCCGGCGTAGTTCAGGCAGCTCTAATCTCTAAGCGGCTCTCCCACTCCCAGTAGGCGAGTTCGGAGTTGTAGCGCAAGTTAAAAGGCCCATCTCTGGAAAGCATCGAGGTTCACTGAGTAACCAAATCGCGGAGCCTTCCATCCGGGCTCCGCGATTGCCTCCCGTGTCACCGAACCGCTGCGCCAAATGCAGCACACAATCCCTAGCCTCGAACTGAATTTGGTCAGGCCGCCTGCGTGGCGGCCTTTGTAACGTTTGCGGGTTCCTGTATCCGTATTTCAGCTTGTTGACTTGTGCAACTCTGGCGGCCTAAGATGCACGCCAATAAGAGGACGCCCTGCGGAACTCAATGTTTTCGCTAAAATTCTGCTGCTTGGCTTAGGAGGCAGGAAAATGGTCCGCCCTCCGGTCTGTGTTTCTCCCCGCCGCGCTTGTATTTCCGTCCTCCTACTCCTCGTGTCGGCGGCCCTAGTGTGGGCGGCGTCGGCAAAGGCTCCAGCGGAACCTCCGGAGTCTGTAATCGCCATCGGCGATGTCCACAATGACTATGACGACTTCGTCGCCATTCTCCGGCGCACCGGACTTACAGACAAGCAGAACCATTGGACGGGCGGCAAGACAACATTTGTCCAGGTCGGGGATCTACTTGATCGCGGCCCGAAGCCACGCGAGGTCATGGACTTGATGATCGCGCTCGAGAAAGAAGCGGTACAAACAGGCGGCCGGGTAGTAAGCCTGCTCGGTAACCACGAGATGATGAATATCATGGGGGACCTGCGTTACGTCACTCCCGGGAACTACGCCAGTTTTGCCGACCGCAATTCCGAGAAGCGGCAAAGAGCTGCGTATGACGAGTATGTGAAATGGAGGGGCGGCCATACATCCCTAATAGCCGAGCTTCCCCAGCCTATGGAGTTGACGGAAGCAGAGTGGATGGCACGCCATCCGGCAGGTTTCATTGAGCAGCGCGAAGCGTTTGGCCCGAAGGGAGAATACGGCGAGTGGCTGCGAGGACATGCCGCAGTGGCCGAAATTGAGGGAATCATCTTCTTGCACGGGGGAATTCATCCTGACCTAGCCAAGACAAAACTTGATGCGATGAATAACCGGATCCACGACGAGATCAAGGCATTCGATGCCTTGAAACAGTATCTGCAAAATGAAAAGTTGATTCTGCCATTCTTTAGTTTGCAGGAAATCAATACTGTGCTTCAGGCGGAAGTCGTCGCTGAGGTCAAGTCGCATGTTCTCGCCAACGATGAGCGCAAGGCGAAAATCCAGGAATTCTTCAGACATCAAGATTGGCTCAGCGTGCGGGTTGATGGCCCGTTATGGTTTCGGAGTTACGACCGGTGGAGTGAAGAAGAGGGTGCACCGCAAGTGAGCAAGGTCTTGGAGGCTTACAAGGCGACACGCCTTGTAGTAGGGCACACAGTGCAGAAGGATGGTCGCATGCGGCCTCGCTTTGGCAACAAAGTGTTCCTGATCGACACCGGCATGCTCAGCAGCTACTACCCAGGAGGCAGGGCGTCAGCCCTGGCGGTCTGCGGCGATGGCAAATTCATCGCTGTGTATCTCGACCAGCAGGTAGTGCTCCTCGATTCCGCAGGGTCTTCGCCTCAAAGCAGACGGCCTGGGGAGCATCCAGGGGTGGGGGATGGAACTACGGCTTCGGAAAAGCTAGCCGTCTTACCCGCCGACCGTATATGTTCAGCAACGACGGCGGGACCGCAATAAGAGACAAAGGTTACGAAACAAGGTTGTGCGGATGAAACGGTGGATCGAGCGTGCTCTGAATGTCCGCCCTGGAGATTTGGGGCGTGGCGTCCTTCTGTGCTCGTGCCTGTTCCTCGTTATCTGCAGCTACAAGATCGGCGGCGTGGCGGGGGCTGCGCTATTCCTTTCCCGTTTCCAGGCACAGCAGTTGGCCTATGCTCAAATTTCGAGTTCCGTGCTGGTCGCGGTGGTCATAGCGGGATACGTGCTTATTGCGCGACGGGTTCTTCTCCGCGATCTGCTCGTTGGCAGCATGGTATTTTTCTCCACCACCTGTGCGGTGTTCTGGGGGCTAGCCCATTACTACTCCCGCCTGATCTGGGTTTTTCCTGCGTTTTATGTATGGGTAAAAATTTTCGGCGTGCTCGGGGCTACGCAGATCTGGACGCTGGCAAATTACGTTCTGACAACGCGCGAGGCCAAGCGCGTTTTTGGGATGGTGGGCGGGGGCGGCATTGCCGGAGCGATTTTTGCTGGTTTCCTCGCCAAAACTATGGCCAAGAGGTTCGGAACGGAAAGCCTGCTGCTGGCGATGACGCTTTTCGTTTTCATCTGCGCCGGTCTGGTGATCTTGGTCTGGCGCAACGGACGAGTGCTGGTGGGTGACGCGCAAGCGAGGCCAGGAGAATCCGCGGAAACAAGCTCGCGAAACCTGCTCGCAAGCATGCGCCTGTTGTTCTCCTCGCCCTATTTGCGGGCCATAGCGACGGTAATCTGCATTGGATCCTTGGTAACTACCTTAACGGACTGGCAGTTCCTGGCACTTGGTCAGCAGTTCTTGGTAAAGAAAGACGTAATGGCTGTTTTTTTTGGTAACTTCAATTTTTACGCGGGCGTACTTGGACTGTTGTTTCAATTACTTTTGACGGCTAGATTCTTACGCAGATTTGGTATCGGCACGGCGCTGTTCGTGCTTCCGGTCACGGTATTGATGGGTTCGGCCGGTCTGCTGGCTTTCGGCACATTGGCTTCCGTGGTGGCACTGAAGGGCGGCGACACGGTGCTGCGCTATTCGATCGACAGGTCTACGGCCGAGTTGTTATACCTGCCGATCGCCGCCCGTGTGAAGTTACAGGTGAAATGGTTCATCGATACCGTAATCTGGCGCCTGGGTGATGGGCTGTCAGGCTTAATCGTCCTCATCTTCGCCACCTTGTTGCACTTCCCCCCACGTCAAATCAGCTGGGTCGTGTTGGTGCTGGCCGGCGGCTGGCTCGTGGCAGTTTCTGTCGCGCGGCGACAATACGTCGCGACCCTGAGGGAAAGCATTAGCCAGCATCGCCTCGATGTGGAACAAGCCAGCGCGCCGGTGCTGGACCGGTCGACTACGGATCTTCTGGCCATCAATCTCTCCGCGTCCGATCCCAAGGAAATTCTTTACGCACTGTCTTTTTTTGAAGTCGAACAGCAAATTGCTGCGCATCCGGCGATACGGGCTTTGCTGAATCATCCCGCGCCAGAAGTGCGGCAGAAGGCAATCGCCATTCTCTCGGCGGCAGGCGACAAAGGCGCCGTCTCTGAGATGCAGCGACTACTGCGAGACCCGGAACTCAGTGTGCGCACCGAAGCCCTGCTTTTTCTGAGCCACCATGGACGTATCGATCCTCTGACGGTGATAGAGCAACTTGGCGATTTCCCCGACTTCTCGGTCCGGTCGGCAATCGTCGCTTTTCTGGCGCAGCCCGGCGAGGCTCAGAACTTGGAAGCCGCGCGGAATATCCTGGACTCTATGGTCAACGAAGCAGGAGAAGAAGGCCAGCGTAACCGTGTGGAAGCGGCCCGGCTGCTCGGCGAATTGCCCGACTGTTTCGATCCTTTACTCTCCCGGCTTCTTGCCGATTCCGATACTCACGTGGTGTGCGAGGCCATCCATTCGGTCGGAATGCTACGGAAGCGCCGGCTGGTCCCTGAGTTATTAGACCTGCTCGCAGACCGTAGACTTGCTCCCGCGGCTGCGGAGGCGCTCGGCAGATTCGGGGATTCTATTGTAGGAGGGTTACGCGACCACCTCTGTGATTCCTCCGTTCCTATCCAAGCACGCAGAGAAATTCCCAGCATACTGGTGACTCTCGGAACGTCAGCCGCCGCAAGCGTACTGCTAGACAACCTGCTGCAAGGCGATACGATGCTCCGCTTTCGCACGATTGCGGCGCTCAACAAAATTTGCCGGCTGAACCCGGAGGTCGTGCTGGACGGTCAGATGCTGGAAACCGTGCTGGCGGCCGAGATTCTGGGGCACTACCGGTCATACCAGATTTTAGCTACCATCGGCGCCACGACAGATGGCGTCGATCCTTTCGCGCGCGCGCTGAAGGAGTCCATGCAACAGGAACTGGAGCGCATCTTTCGCCTGCTGAACCTCCTGCATCCTCATCTCGATTTGCACAGCGCCTACATAGGTCTGCAGTCCACCAGCGTCTCCGTGCACGACAATGCGTTGGAATTCCTCGATAACGTCTTAAAATCGCAATTGCGAGACATGCTGGTCCCTCTGTTGGATAGCAAGGTCACCGTGGCAGAACGAGCCCAGATCGCACTACGGCTGGTGCGCGTCAAAATCGAAAACCAGGAACAGGCCGTGGCAGAACTCGTTGCTAGCGATGATCCATGGTTGAAGTCGTGCGGGGCCTACGCTATCGGAAGCCTGGGGATAAAATCTTTGGAACACCAATTAGACCGGTGTCTGAACGAATCGGACCCGCTGCTGCGCGAAACGGCGCGTGCTGCAAAGCTTCGCCTGGATGCTCTCGCCGCGAAGCCCTGATTCTTCCAAGTCTTTAAGAAAATAACTCAACGCCCCGTCCCAACCGCGGAGACGGGGCGCAGGACATCTCATTTCGGAAAGAAGTTATCTCGGCAACCGAAGGTCAACACGCGTCGCGTGCAACACGCCCTTGTCGTCTAACTTGCCCAGCACGATCACAAACGAACCTTCCTTAACCTCATCCTGTTGCCCGGGCTTCCCAACCTTGGTCCACTGTGTTGAACTGTCGTAAGCGATCTTCCTCATTTCCCCC
>WNFJ01263226.1_pt1 | contig 14201 bp, 9 predicted proteins | sample 5400461 | NCBI WGS metagenome assembly WNFJ01 (sample SAMN13153349, study PRJNA577476) | soil metagenome | isolation source: 115 cm saprolite on Douglas fir-dominated hillslope | place: USA:California | collected 2013-09-17 | reverse complement strand
GCCGGATTGATTTCGACGTACATGTGCTGCTTCAACTCGGCGAGCCATTTGTTGGAACGCGTCTCCTCGCCGCCGCCCTCATACTCAACAAGCCGGCCAGAGCTCAGGATCAGCGGGAACTGTTTGGCGATCCCCCGGTCGACGGCGGCCTTTTGCACCGAAAAGCCGATGTTGGGCACGCGGAACTGGCGGGCGTCCGGCAAGGTCGGATAGTCGGCGACGAGATCCGGACGTGGCGTGTAGATCGGTTCGCGATGGACAGGAATCGGGTCGGGAAGATTCCAGGCGATCATGCGCGCCTTGGCGTTGCCGTAGGGCGAACAACCATGCAGGATCGCCACACGCTGGATTCCGCCTGAAAGGTCGAGCGACCAGGACATGGCATCGGGATTGGCGGAATTGATGCGCTGGATGATTTCCATTTCCGGCGCAGTGAGGTCCTTGTCCCAGCCCAGCTTTTTGAGCACGCCCAAGGTGAACTCCGGATATCCATCCTTGATTTCGGAGCCGGCGGAATAAGAGCCCTCGGCGAGCAGATTATCGTGCTCATCCTTTTCGATCTCTTGCCCGTTTTCCGTCACCTTGCGCTTGACGACGCGTTCGACGCCGAACCGGGCGCGGAAGGTGCCGCCGCCTTCCTTCACCGGCAGACTGGTGTTGTAGAGGATCGGAGTGCCGGGATGCTTGAACTCCGGCGTTCCCCAGCATGGCCACGGCAGGCCGTAATACTCGCCACCGACTTCCGGATCATCCTTCGGCGCCCGCAGCGTGACCAGATCGAACTTGGCCTGGTTCTTCATGTGGGCCTTGAGCCGTTCAGGAGATTGTCCGCAATAGCCGGTGGACCACCCGCCGCGATTGATCTCGCGCAGGATATCTTCCGCCGACACCGAGCCATTTTCGACCTTGATGTTCTTGAACATCCGGTCGGCGAAGCCGAACTTGCGGGCCAGCAGGTACATCGTGTCGTAATCGTTTTTCGATTCGAAAATCGGATTCACGATCTTCTCGCCCCACTGCAGCGAGCGGTTCGAGGCGGTGCGCGTCCCGTCCATCTCAAAGCTGGTGCAGGCGGGCAAAAGATAGATTCCGTTCTTGCGCTCCGAGAGCACCGACCACGCGGTCGGATAGGGATCGCAGACGACCAGCAGTTCGAGCTTTTCGATGCCGCGCTTCGCTTCCGGCATCCTCGTAATGGTGTTGACGCCATGCCCCATGATGAACATCGCCTGCACATTATCGGGCTGGCTCACCTGATCCTTCGGCAGCAACGTCGCGTCGAACCAGCGCGTGCTCGGAATGCCCGGGGTTTCCATCAGCGTCTTGCTGGGGAAGTGGGAGAGCATCCACTCGTAATCCACTTCCCACACCCGGCACCAATGCCGCCAGGCATCCTCGGCGAGGCCGTAATAGAGCGGCAGGGTCGTCACATCGAGGCCGAGATCGGTGGCGCCCTGCACGTTGGTGTGGCCACGAAATATGTTGGCGCCGCCGCCGGCGTATCCGACATTGCCGGTGGCGAGGAGCAGAATGCAGCTCGCACGCACGTTTGCCGTACCGGTCGAGAACTGGGTCTGTCCCATCGCCCAGATCAGCGTCGCGGGCTTTTGCTTGGCGAAGATTTCGGCGACGTGCTTGACCTGGGCTTCGGGCAGACCGGTGACGCGTTCAACCTCGTGCGGCGGCCACTTCGCCACCTGTTTGCGGATTTCGTCGACGCCGTAGACGCGCTGGCGCAGGAATTCCTTGTCCTCCCAGCCGTTTTCGAAAATGTGCCAAAGCATCCCGTAGATCGTGGCAATATGGGTGCCGGGCCGCACCCGAACATATTCGGTCGCGTGCGCGGCGGTCCGTGTCATCCGCGGATCGACCACGATCATGTTGGCGCGGTTTAATTCCTTGCCTTCAAGGATGTGCTGAAGCGAAACCGGATGCGCCTCCGCCGGATTGCCGCCCATCAGCAGAATCGTCTTGGCATTGCGAATGTCGTTGTAGCTGTTGGTCATCGCGCCGTAGCCCCAGGTATTGGCGACCCCGGTGACCGTGGTGGAGTGGCAGATACGCGCTTGATGATCGGAATTGTTGGTGCCCCAGAAGGCCGCGAGCTTGCGGTTGAGGTAGGCGGCTTCATTGGTGAACTTGGCTGAACCAAGCCAGTAGACCGAGTCCGGTCCGGACTTCTGGCGAATGTCCAGGAGCTTGTCGCCAATCTCGTCGATCGCCGTTTCCCAGGAGATCCGGACCCATTGGCCGTCCACAAGCTTCACGGGATAGCGCAAGCGGCGCTCGCTCAGCACGTCGTCGCGGACCGCCGCGCCCTTGCAGCAATGCGATCCACGATTGATCGGGCTGTCGTAGTCCGGCTCCTGGCCGATCCATACGTCATTTGCGACTTCGGCGATCACCGAACAGCCGACCGAACAATGGGTGCAGACATTCTTGCGAGTTGTAACCACTGCCCCCGGCGGCGGCGGCGGACCGGCTTCCGCTTTGCGCACTGCGCCGAGCGGTAGATTGCCGAGCGCCGCCAGCGCCCCGACGGCGATGAGCCACTGGATGACCGATCGGCCAGCGCGGCGGCAAATGTGCCGCGGCCGCGACGACGTTCCGACTTCTTGATCAGCACGGACGTCTCCCTTATCGGGCCGGGTAGCTGTTGACGCGGTAGAAGTTTCGAACCTCCGCAGAACTCGCTTGGTAGCGGGCCTTGCGCTTATCTTTGAGGTCTACGGGTTTGGCGGCTGCCGTCTCCGGCACCACGGTGTCCGCGGCCACTGCTCCAGCACCGGCAACCGCGAGGCGAAGCAGGTCGCGCCGATGCACCTTCGTCAGTGGGCGTCCCTTCATCGGAACCCTTTCCCGAAACCATTGAACGAAAAAACTGAAACTGACACCGAATTCAAGCTTCGGATAGCGGTCGGTATCGCAGATAGCGAGCAGGCAGCAGCACTTCAATTAAAAGAACTTTTATGGTCGTTGTTCGCCGCTTACCGGACTGATGCGGACCATCGGCGATTCCGGCGAAAGCCGTTCTGCAAGTGCGACCGAGGCTGCTGTAGAATTGGCCGGCGAAGCAGCCGAGTTGTGCCAATAAACGCGGAGGGTAGATTTTGTTCCCAGCTGTTCGAAGGAAATTTTTTGAGTCGGCCGGCTTGGTCGGCCTGTATCTAAATTGCTAAATACTTGAAAAGATTGGTGAGTTTATCTATGAGAGTAGCTGCGGGGCAACGGAAGCCGCGAGGCAACGCGACAGCGCACCGGCCAATTCCGCAGACGTTAGCGGATGATGGACAACTTCGGAAATTCCCGAAGCCGCCAGCGAGGGAGCGTCCAAATCCCGCGCCGAGGGTGTCGCCAGGATGATCGGCAGATTAGGCGCAAGGTCACGCAACGCCGTCGCGAAATCGAGGGCGAAAGTGACTCCGGGTTGGTGGCAGACGAGCGCCGCGTCGAAGCGCGCTCGCACAGCACAGGCCTGCGCGGCCTCATGCAGCCCGGTGAAGCCGACCGGCTCATAACCGAGAGCTGCGAGAATCTCCTCATACCGCAGCAAGCGTCCGCGGTCGGTTTCAAGCACCAGCACGGTTTCGCCAACACCGCGATCGGCGATGCCGGACGCATGTTGAATGGATATCGACTGATTGCATGGGATGGATGGAAGCCAGATGTCGAACCGCGTTCCAGCTCCAAGGGCGCTTTGAACCTCCACAGCTCCGTCGTGCTCCCTGACGATGTCACGAACTGTTGCGAGCCCGAGACCATTGCCGTCGGGACGCGTGGTAAAGAATGGCTCGAAAATCCGCTCCAGCGTTGCCTTGTCCATACCGCGCCCGGGATCGGAAATCGAAACCACAACGAAGCGACCGGGGCCGATCCCGACTTGGCCAACCCGCAACGCCTGCATTACTTCGCGCAGCCCAATCTCAATCTCAACGACGCCTGGTTTATCCATGGCCTGGACAGCATTGTTGCAGACATTCAGGATGACCTGCTGCAATTGAGCAGGTTCCGCCGATACTGCCGTCGGTTCGGTAGTCTCGCTTACGGTGATCCTGGCATGGGAAGGTAACGAGGCAGCGAGCAGCGACTTCGCTTCCGCGACCAACGCCTTGATGCAGATGTGCTCCCGCCTTCCCTCGCGGCGGCGTCCGAAAGTGAGAATCTGATCCACGAGATCACGCGCCCGCTCCGCCCCTCGGCGGATCGCATCCAGATTGCGGCGCGGCCGAGCATCTGATGACAGGTGCTCTTCCACCATCTCGGTATGGCCAAGGATGCCGCCTAAAATATTGTTGAAGTTATGGGCAATCCCACTGGTGAACGTACCCACCGTTTCCATGCGATGAGCCTGCTGCAAGCGCAGCTCAAGACGTGCCCGTTCTTTTTCAATCGAGTGCCGCCCAACGGCGTATACCACGGTATCGAGAGCCATCCGCAACAGGCTGAGCTCGCCGGGTGCCGTGATGGAGCAAGGTCGGCCGATCGCATCAAAACCCAGGGTGACGCCGGTACCGACCTTGTCGGCATGCGTCACGCACGCCCACCCGCCCAAGCCAAGGGCAATGCAAGCATCTTTATTTTCTCCTGTCGGCATGCGATTGACGCGCGGCACGTGAATAATTCCATCGGCGACGGGCCCGAACCGGGCCGCAAGCGCAGGCGCGCGCTCCGGCCAGCCCGGCGAAATACTCATTCCCGCTTTGCACCAGACGTGCGCCCGCGGTGCTGCGCCGCCCATCACGAAATAGGCGCGGTCTGAGCCAATGCACCGCGCCATATCGGCGAGGGCCCGCTCGATCTCGGCATCGATATTCTGCGGCTGCACGTTGATGAAGCGCATTGAGATGCCCGCGATCACGTGCTCGAACGCGGCACGCCGCCGCAAGGCGATCGCCCGTGCCCGCAATTGCAGCCCGAGATACACCAGGGTGCCGAGCAGCATCAGAGACGTGGCGTAGAGCAGAAGACGGTACAGGCGAGCCGAAGCTCGCGCGGCAAGCTGGCGTTTCATGATCAATGAGTGAACGGCATCCTGCTCGCGGGTGCTCGCTGCGGCGTTCAACGCCTTCAGCACGGCGTCGGTGGCCGGCAGCAGGTCACGCAGCACTCCCCCATGCGCGATTGCAGCCTGAATCGATTCGGCGTCGCCGGGTGGGCTTTGCAGACGCGCAAGCTGTTCCAACCGATCCTGGACGTCCCGCGCGGCGACCTGCGAGGTATCGAGCGTGAGGTGCAGCATGGCAGCTGCGAGCGTGCTGGCGACCGCAACCACCGGCCTGTTGTCCGAGGCTGCCAAACGGGCGCTGAAGATTCCAAAATAGGCAAAAGAGTTCTGCAGCAACGCGTTCCTGCTCTTGAACTGTTCGATCAGATCCTGCTGCTGGCGCGCACGTGCGGCCAAAGCCTCGATTGCAGCGCTTTCCTCGGAATCCGAGCCGGCGGCCTCGCGCAATCGATTCAGCGACTCATCATAAGCGTCTGCAATACCCACCACGGCATCGTAGCTTCGTGACAAGCCGACGCGCGCGGCCAAGACCTCACGATTCAATCCGCGCTCGAATCGAGAAAAATCGTCAAGCGCTCGTAGCTCACCATCGAAGCGCGTGGAATTCAGGTTCAACCCGCTCAGCAGCAGCCAGGTAAGTAGCAGCAGAAGGAACGACACCAAAACCACGACCGGAGTCATCCTCATGGCAAAGCTCCGACGGGCCGGCCGCGATAATTTCCGGTCAAAGTCCGGAGATATGCGACAATCGCCTGCACCTGTTGGTCGGTCAGCTTCGTATTCAGCTGAGCAAGGCCCATTTTCCGAACGGCGTCATCAAGCAACTGAGCGCTTCCGTCGTGAAAATAAGGTGCCGTCGTCGCGACGTTCCGCAGGCTGGGCACCCGCAGAATTTCAGGTTTTGGCGACGCCAGCGGATGGAATATTCCATGTCGCTCGAAAAGATTGCCGCCGATATTGACGCCCTGGTGACAGGAGATACATCCCAGCGATTTGAACAACCGATACCCTTCCAGCTCGTTCGCCGATAACGCGGCTGTATCTCCTGCCAGCCAACGATCGAATCTGCTGCCTGGCGTGACGAGAGTTCGCTCAAAGCTTACGATGGCGTCCACGATGTTCCCGGCATCCGGGCCGCCGCCATAGGCGGCGGTGAATTCTCGGCGCAGTTCGGGATCCGCGGCGAGTTTTTCCGCGAGCTCGGAAATTTTGTTGCCCATGATCCGGGGGCTTTGCAGCGCGGCTTTGACATCCGACTCCGGGGTGCGGAGTTTTCCCTCCCAACCGAAGCGGAAGTTGAGCGTGGCGTTGAACAGGGTAAGGGTGTTGAGCGGAAGGATTGAGCCGTCGAGGCCGACGTCCTGGCTTTTCGTGGTTGCGCCATTTGTGCCGAGATCGTGGCACGATAAACAACTGCGTGAATTGTCGTGAGACAGGCGAGGATCGCTGAACAGGCGTTCCCCAAGTCTGATCTTCAGCGGGTCAGTCGTCGGGGGCTCGGGCACGGGAGTGATAGGTTCTTCGGCGGCGGTGCTGTTCGATTCCAGCAGTTGGTCGAGCGATCGCGATGTCGTCAAGGAAAATTGTAAGCTGCCCAGCATCACGAGGCAAATCGCGATTGCGCGACGTCGATTGCGGGCGGTTGGCAGGATTCCGGTTTCACCGCGAGTGGGCAATCCATGTAGAAAGCTTCTAAACGACATATTTGGGAAACTTGGTCAGAGCGGAAATATTCCACTCTCGACATTGACCCCGCCGTCTACTCCAACTTTGCATGGCTGACTATCTCAGCAATCAAAGCAGTACCTCACGAGCCGCTCGATCTGAGACCGGTGAGGGATACCGATATCCCGCAATGTGCGGTCATCGAGCTCTACCAAGGCAGCGACAACTTTTTTGATCTCCCGTTCGCGGCGCCAACGCGCCCATCGGCTTCGAACCGTACTCCAAGGCCTGGTCAGCCAACTACTGTGGTTTGACCGAACGGTAAAGGAAGGCGAACTGTAAGATTCGGCCAGAACGGCATCTTCGAACGGCGCTTTGGATCCAGGCCCGGCTCGATTGGTATCGTTCTCGAGTTCGGCTGCCATCAGCTTTGGACTCGTCGAGGAAGCAACGATAGTGAGAGACCTGCACCGCTCGCGCACGGAAAGCTTTTCCACCTTTGCTTGCCTGGAAGAGGGCTCGGCGAGAGACGTTGCGATCGCGTGCAGCGAAGCGCCATATAGCGCAAAACCTTCGATGAAAAACGCGAACATCGACGACCCCGGTGCGGTATTCTGACGATCCGCTCGCGCCATCGCTGGCGTTGCCGACGGGCGCGAACTCATTTCTGCCAGATCAAGCCGTGGAGTCTGCGCCGGATACTCGTGTGTGGTGCCACCGTCATCGCGCACGTCGGGGTATAAATCGTGGCTCTGAAGGTTGTACCGTCTGTTCACCGAGCGAGGTGAATTCAACATGGGAGGCTCCCACAGGATATTGGTGGAGGAAGGATCTTTGCCACCGCTTTCGCGTCGAGAGCTGCTGCCGAGCTCGTGCAGCTCGCCGCGATCGCCAACCGGGCGAGCACATGAACAAACCACCGCATGTTTAGCTCCAAATCCCGCGTAATGCGGCTGGGCAAGGCGCTCGATGGTGAGCGGCCAATGCTCGATGGTGGGCGGCCAATGATTGCAATGGACAGGATTGGCGTTTCGGCAACATGCGATTCCCCGTAGATTGGTACGGAGACTTTGATGGCTGCGAGTTACGGGACGATCACCGGCGCGGACAATATGGTTACGATCGTAATGTTGTGGCGCCACGTTTCTATCATTTTTAGAACGGTTCCACCTGCGGCGCGAACACATAACCGACGCCGCGCTCAGTCTGGATAACGCGTGGCGCACTGGGATCGATCTCGAGTTTGCGCCGCAGCCGCAAGACCTGGACATCGATGCTCCGATCGAAAATGTCTTCGTGAACTCGGGTGGCTTGCAACAAATGCTCCCGCGACAGAGGCCGCTGAGGTGCTTCGAGGAAGGCCAGCAGCAACGCATACTCGCCTTTGCTCAGCGACACCGGCGTCGCGTTGGGATCGATTAGCCTGCGGCCACGCCGCTCGAGCTGCCAGCCGTCGAACCTGTACCCGCCTCGCTCCGGATCGTGGGTTCGCGCAACGCGTCCCATTTCCTGCCGCCGCAATACGGCGCGGACTCGGGCAAGCAATTCCCTGAGGCTGAATGGCTTTACGATATAGTCGTCCGCCCCGAGTTCGAGACCGACGATGCGATCGATTTCGTCAGGACGATGGCCAGTCGTGATGATGACCGGAACATCCGAATGAGAACGAATTTCTCTTAGGAGGTCCAGCCCGTCATCCTGACCGAGCCGCAGATCCAGAATGATCAGGCTGGGAAGGGTTTCTGCAAAATGCCGACTCAACTCTGTTTTGTTTGACGCAGACTTCGTCGGTACATTGTGATCTTCCAGGTACCTGATCACCATTTGGCGTAGCGAGGGGTCGTCATCAACGACGACGATATGGCCGCAATCCGCAAGCATGAATTGATCTCTCTATTTTTATTTTTCGCTAGGCTCTAATTTTTTGTCGCCAGGTTGGTCGTCTCAATTGTGGCCGAAAGTATTGGGGCCGGGACATTACAGTGAAGCCTTCGGCTGGGTCTTGTCCGAATCGGCCAAGTCTCAGGGACGTGATGAATTGTGATCCAGGATTCTTTGCGCGAAACGTGCGCTGCTTCGGCTGCGGCAGTATGCTTGATGTCTGGCGGCTGTCACAAATGACTCGAGCGCCCCGTCGATAAAGCGCTCGCTTGCCCGCCTTCGATGGTTCGCGGATATTCGGCGGCGACCTCGCACCGGAAGCGCCATCTCGCCAAGGGCCTCATCAGCATGCAGGACGCGGCGTCCTGAAATTCGTGGGTGATGACGAGACCGGCGTTGCCGACGGCGGGGGCTGCCCGCCGTTTCTGTCGCCAAGGCGAAAAGGGGTCTATCCCTTCCGGGCGATGCGCAGGACCGGCCGCTTTTCGGGCTGCTTTGGCTGCGCGGGCGCAGCTCCGGTTCGATGAGGCTGAGCCTTGCCAGTGCTGGCCGCCATGGCCTGCAACATGTTGCGATCGACCTTGCTCAGCGCATTGCGAGGCAATGCGTCGACTATCTCAAGGCGCTCCGGGACCTTATAGGGCGCAAGCCGCGTCGCGACGTTGCGGAGGATTTCGGAAACCACTGTGTCCGTCGCCCGTTTCGCGAGCTTTACGAAACCGAACACGCGTTGACCGAGCACGGCATCCGGTATGCCCACCACGGCAGCTTCCTCGACCGCGGGATGGGAGGCGACCAGCGCCTGCTCCACTTCAACCGGCGAGATGTTGGTGCCGCCGCGAATGATGATGTCCTTCTTGCGGGCTACGAACCAGAGCTCATCTCCCTCGCCGCGCCGCATCAGATCGCCGGTATGATACCAGCCCGCCCTCAGGCTTTCCTCCGTCGCTTTGGGGTCGTTCCAGTAGCCGTCGAAGACGTTGGCCCCGCGGATCAGGAGTTCGCCGGCCTCGCCCTCGGCGACATCAGCGCCATTTTCGTCGATCAACCTGACCTGCGCGCCCTTTGCAATTCGTACGACCGGCCCGCGTTGCAGGCCGAATGTCATAGACCCAACGACTTCCGTTGCCCCCCAGACGTTGTAGAGAGGTGCGCCAAAGATCGCGGTGACCCGCTCCTGCAGATCGATCGGGCAGACATCCGCGCCGGTCAGACAGATTCGCAAGGAAGCCAGATTGCGCGGCCGGGCTCGCTGGCACTCGACCAGCGCCGCATACTGGGCCGGGAAACCGAGACACCAGGTGCAACGATGGCGTTCAATGCTATCGAGGACCATGTCGGCGTCAAAACTCTCGAGCAAGATAAAAGGGGTGCCGAACTGAATAAAGGACAGAAAGGTGAGGAGCCCGCTTATGTGCGCCATGGGCAAGGGCTCGATCATGACGTCGTCGTCCGAAAATCCCCAATGCTTGACAATCAGGTCTATCGTTTCAGATAGCGTTGCCGGCGTATGGACGACGAATTTGGGCTGGCCGGTCGTCCCGGATGTGTTGATCAGCACGGCGGGCTTGTACAGAGCGGGCGAGCTCGACAATTTCGTATCAGAGTCCCCATCGGATAGCGTTTCCCACGGCTGGACACCGTGGTCTTCGAAGGTTCCGTTGACGACAAAGCGCTTGCCCGGCGGGAGGATCGAGGCGTCGACCGGAGCGACATTCTCGTACAGGCCGATATCGCCGATGTAGAGCGCAGGTTTCAGCCGCTGCAGAAGGGGCGCGAGTTCGGCGAATTTGAACGCGGTTCGCAATGGTGCCGCGATAGCCCCCAATTGAAAGCAGGCATAGTAGGCGACGATCATTTCGGGCCGGTTCATCATGTGAAGAACGACGCGGTCACCGGGTGCGACGCCCCGCACCGCCAGTCCGCGCGCGAGGCTCTCGGCTTCGACTGCAAGCCGTTCGTAAGTCCAGACCTCTTCGCAAAAGACAAATGCCGCACTTTTCGGCCGGGTCTGCACTTGGTGCATCAAGGCAGCTGCTGGTGTCATTTTCATTGGCTGGTCTCCCGTTGCTGATAGGCAGCGCCCAGAATGGATGGGCTGCGCTACCGCGCTATTTCAGTCTCGGGAAAACGGTTGCGATTGTAGGCGAGCGAACAGACACACGGCGAAAACAAGGCGAAGCGCGGCCGCCGTTTCATCGCGAATGAGCCCCACGACGTTTGCTTGGCGGAGAAGATCAGCGTCGTAATGGCACCAGGCCGTCGGCCTATCGCAGGATATAAACATCCGATGGTGTGCTCGACCGATCATGAGCAATTACCGCTGTAACCAAAATATTCTCCGGTGAAATCGCTCTGCAGCAGATCAAATTCATCCTGCAGGAGAACTCTTGCCGACGAGGAGTGGCATGACGCATGGGAGTTATCGTTGCCTCAACTCCGTTGACAAGCTGCATCAATCCGATGGCTTCGATCGGCGGACGGCATGGTCCCCGAAGTCTACCGGGTCACAGGCCGTTGCCCATGATCATGCTCACGCCGGTAAAGACATGTTGCTTCACATTAGCAGTGGTAAAGGCCAGTTATAATGAGCGGTGCCAGATTTGAATCCGATCCCCAGCAGGACACTCACACGGCAGGATTTGCCGAACGGGTACGTTCCAACCAACAGAAGCTCACGGCTGAACTGAAGCCGCATTACGATTTCATCGTCTGCGGATCTGGTTCATCTGGTTCGGTGGTGGCGCGCCGATTAGCCGAGAACGCGCAAGTAAGCGTGCTCCTGCTCGAGGCCGGCGGCAGCGACGATATGCCAAGCATCATGGAAGCAGGCCAATGGCCTCTGAACCTTGGCAGCGAACGTGACTGGGCTTTTACGGGCCAGCCCAATCCACACCTTAACGGACGCTCCATTCCGCTGAATATGGGCAAGGTACTTGGCGGTGGATCGAGCATCAACGTCATGGTGTGGGCGCGCGGGCACAAGAATGATTGGGATTTTTTTGCTGCCGAGGCTAGGGACGCCGCATGGAGCTACCAATCGGTATTGAACATCTATCGCCGCATTGAAGATTGGCATGGCGCGCCGGACCCAAAATATCGCGGGACGGGAGGACCGGTATTCGTTCAGCCCGCGCCAGACCCCAACCCGGTGGCCCCTGCCATGGTCGAAGGTGCGCGCTCCATTGGCATTCCGACCTTCCAATGCCAGAACGGGCTGATGATGGAAGGTGATGGCGGCGCCTCTATCATGGACTTGCGGGTCCGTGACGGAATGCGGCAATCCGTATTCCGTACGTATACTTTCCCCTATATGGACCGGCCGAACCTGACCGTGCTCTGTCACGCACTGGTCACTCGACTTGTCATGAGCGGCAAGCGAGCCAGCGGCGTGGAGATCGTTCATGACGGAAAGCTTCAACGCATCACTGCCGGAGTGGAGGTCGTACTATCGTTGGGCGCGATCCACACCCCAAAGGTGCTGATGCTGTCCGGAATTGGTGACCAAGCCGAGCTGCAACGGCTGGGAGTACCTGTCGTGCAACACCTTCCAGGCGTCGGGGAAAACTTCCAGGACCATGTCGGCTTTGGTTGTATTTGGGAGTATCCGCAAGCCCTCGCTCCACGCAACAACATGGGTGAAGCGACGTACTTCTGGAAGACCGATCCCGATCTAGATACCCCCGATCTGCAGACCTGCCTGGGTGAGGTGCCGATGTGCAGTGCGGAAACAGCAGCCCAATTCAACCCACCGGCAGGTTGCTGGACATTGATGGCGGGCCTCGTGCGGCCGAAGAGCCGAGGCCGCATCCGCCTGACGGGAGCTAATCCTCTGTCCCCGATCGAGATCGAGGCCAACACATTGGCGCACCCGGATGATATGAAGGCCGCGATAGCGTGCGTCGAGCTCTGCCGCGAAATCGGCAACTCAGGTCCCTTAAGCCCCTTTGTCAAGCGGGAGGTGATGCCAGGCAATCTCCAGGGCGCTGCACTTAAGAACTTCATCCGTGATGCAGCAATCAGCTATTGGCATCAGACATGTACTGCCAGGATGGGACACGACGCGATGTCGGTGGTAGACGGCTCTCTCAAGGTCCATGGGATCGATAATCTTCGTGTCGCTGACGGTTCCATTATGCCGCGGGTCACGACCGGCAACACCATGGCGCCATGCGTTGTCATTGGCGAGCGCGCCGCAGAGATGCTGAAAATCGCTCATCGCATTTGAGATACGGCAACTCGCAGTGGTGGCGGACAGAGGTCGGATTTGCGGACCCCACCCCAGCCCACGAGCTTTCCACCTTCGGTGAGCTTGCTCAGTCGCCAATATCGACAATGAGCTTGCCTGCGGCAGTACCGTTCTCGATCGCCTCATAAGCCTCGCCAATGGTCTCAAGCGTATGACGCCCATGCGCCGCCTGCCCCTTGCTTATCTTGAGATCGAGCGGATTGACGGCACTGGCCTTGATCCCGACCAGGACTTGTCCTTGCGCAGGTTCGGGGCGGGGAATCGGGCCGAGGGAAAATGACGAGCCGTGGCTCGCCAGGACAGCTGCATCGAATGTGTTGAAGTCATCTGGCGTTCTTTCTTTGGCGTCTCCCGATCATCATCGGATCGCGGTCTGCGATACAGCATTTTGCCTCGTAAACTTTACATACAGAGAGTATCTCTTGACGCCGACACTTACCGTCCCGGTCGACAATACCTTTGCTCTTGATGGTTTAGTCGCGCTGGATGGCGTAATGTTGCCCCCGCGGGGAACCTGCTGCTCGCCCCGCCTGTTATGAGCCGGTGCGCCGTAGCAGCGATCCCGGGCAGCTTCGGTGAGGGAGGATTCCATGTACGCCGCGATCCGTCAGGCCAAGGCAAAGACCGGCACGGCCGAGGAGCTGGCCCGCAGGATCAAGGAGGGCGCCATTCCGATCATCAGCGATGTTGAAGGCTTCATGGCCTATTATGTGGTTTATGCACCCGACGACACCGTGACAGCGATCAGCCTCTTCAATAATTTCGCAGGCGCGGAGGAGGCAAACAGGCGTGCGCTCGCCTGGATCGAACAAAATCTTGGCCCCCTGCTTGTTGGACCGGCCTCAGCGGTGGCCGGCCCGGTGATCGTGCATACGTTGGCGTAGCCATGAGATAGGCGGATTGTCCGGCGTCTCCGCCGTTTTGCGCATGCAGCGTGCGAGATGCAGCGCAAGATAGTCCAAAAGGCGTCAAGGCAGGCTCAGGGCGTCGCCTGCTCCATCTGAAGTTCGGCCTTGAGGCTTGCGAGATCGCGATAGATCGAAGCTGCGGCAAGAACGCGGCCCTTGCGCTTGTATTGCAGCAGGCAATCTTTCGCGGCGATGTCGCCGTCGATGGCAATCTCGTCCCATGTCTCGGCATGGCCGACATAATTGATCGGCACGTCGTAATGCTGGCTCCAGAAAAACGGCACGGCGTCGAATGTCTCGCGCTGCCCCAGCATATTGCGAGCGGCGGTCTGGCCCTGGCGTTGGGCCACCACCCAATGCTCGACGCGGATGTTCTCCCGGGAATGCGGATCAGGCCAGCGCGCGATATCGCCTGCGGCGTAAATTCCGGCGATGCTGGTTTCGAGATACGCATTCACCGCGATGCCGCGATCGAGCGCAAGACCGGCCTTCT
>WNFJ01662266.1_pt3 | contig 14203 bp, 13 predicted proteins | sample 5400461 | NCBI WGS metagenome assembly WNFJ01 (sample SAMN13153349, study PRJNA577476) | soil metagenome | isolation source: 115 cm saprolite on Douglas fir-dominated hillslope | place: USA:California | collected 2013-09-17 | reverse complement strand
ACGGTGGGTCGGGTCTACGTATACCTGGGCTGCACGCGCTAGGGTGACTGAACGGTAAGCGAAACGTCGTCGATCCACAGAGTGGTGAGATCGCCGTATCCATCTCCGTGCGCGTTGAAATAGATCCGGACGGTCTGACCTCGGTAGGCGGTGAGGTCCACCGTGCGCTGCGTCCAGACCTGGCTGTTGTCACACATGTGAAAAATATTGATTAAGGTAACGTTGTTGGTGTTTCGCACTTGTGCATCTTGCCAGTCGTACTGGATGGTGTCGGTGCTGGCGGCGTAATACCAAAACGAAAGCGTGGCCCGACTTACGCCCGAAGGAATTTGCACTTGCTGATCAGCCCACGAGTCACCGTTGGGCTCCGGCTGCCCCGCCACCCCTCCGCACTGCAGCGAGTGGCTCCCCGTGTGAGCCTGCGCGGTGGAAACAGTCGGCCATCTCACGCCGCCTCGATACCAGGGACTCACCCCATTCTCGAATCCGCCATTGACGATCAGCTCCTGCGCAGCCGCGTTCGCGACCGTAACGTTGACGGCACTGGACGTGGTACTCGCCCCGGCGGAATCGTAGACCACCGAGGTCAAAGCGTGTGGACCGTCCGCGACAGCGGTAGTGTTCCAGGCCACCATCGTAGGTGATGCCGTCCCTGATCCGAGCAACGCGACGTCCACGAATGTGTCGATCCGGGCGAGAGTGGCCGGCGGCTGAGCGCTCCCAACCGCGGTGACGTTTACCGTGCCGGAGAGGATGGCCCCGGCAGTGGGCGAGGTGATGCTGGTAGCGGGAGGACCACCGGAGCCGGAGATCAGCGCCACGTCGTCGAGCAGGTAGTAGGTGGGATCGCCCGGCGCCCCATCGTCATGATCGGTAAAGACGAGATTCACGTTGGTCCCGTTGTATGGCGTTAGATCCGCCGTCACCTGCGTCCAGGTTCCGGTGTTTTCGCAGACGTGCAGCATGTTGATCAGCACCCTCCCGCTGGTGTCTTGCACCTGCGCGTCCTGCCAGTCGTATTGTAGGGTGTCGGTACAGTGGGGATTGTACCAAAAGCTCAGAGTATTCATTCCGGTGGTTGGGACCGCAATGGTCTGAACGAGGGTGCTATCACCGCTCAGCGGACTGGTACTTCCAATCTGAGCCGCCCAATTGCCGGTGTGCGGGCCAACAGTCGTGGCGATGACAGTTCCCGCCGTCACCGTCCAGCCGGTCAGGTCGCCGCTTTCGAAGTCTCCATTGACGATGCCGGTGGCCCCATTGCTCACCGTGATCGATGCCGAGGTTGAATGCGTGGCGGACGGGCCGGTTGCGGTGATGGTGAAGGGCACGGTGCCCGGCGAAGCTCCACTGCTAACGGTCAGCGTCAGGGTTGAGCTATCTCCGGAATTGATCGAGGGAGGGTTGAAAGCCGCGGTGATTCCCGATGGAATGCCGGTGGCGGTGAGAGTGAGTGGCTGCGGATTGCCCGACGTCACCGCGGTGCTCACGGTGTAGCTGGTGGATCCCGGTGCGATGACGGTTTGGCTTGCCGGATTGACCCCGATTGAAAAGTCGTCGGTGGTTCCGCCGATCTGGCAGCCCGCACCGAAACAGACTCCGAGCACTGCGTGCAGCTCGATCCCGTTCACGGCGACACCCGTTTGGCCATGGAAGAAATCGAAGAATCCAACGCCTACCAGCGATGCGGTGACGTTGGCAGTTTGAAAGCTCGTGGTGGGAGTGTATCGAGAGTCGAAGGTCGCGCGTGCGGCTTGAATTCCTGGCAAGAATGGGCTCGATCCGCCGACGCAGTCCGGATGCGGTATTTCGGTGATCATCGTCCGGGAACCGTCGGAGAGCACGAGATGGTAGTCGCTGTCGGTCTCCAGCTTATAGATTGTCAAGGTTATGTCCCGAAGGCGCCACGCTTGACGCTCGGCGGGAGAGGCCCGGTTGTTGGGCGGAAGGCTCGAAGGACGCGCAATGCTGGTCAGCGCGGCGATCGTCGTGTCCTGAGGCGAAAGGTTGACCGAGCCAATATCGGCATCCGTGCCCGTCTTCACCGACCAGCGCTCCACCCCGCAGGTCACGCCCTGCTGAATGGTGAGAACCTCGTCTTCTTCCCCTGAATTGGAATGGTGCCAATCGCAAGAATAGAATTGCGTGGCTGCTCCGATGAGTACTACAGCGGTGAACCACCTCCGTGCCGACGTCTTGGAAACGTGCATCGCAGGCCCCCCAAAGAGTGATCGAGGGCGATGGTGCGATGAACGGGTGCAACAGGCACGAAAAATTCTCGCAAACTTCTTTGATGACTGCCAGTCAGTTGGGGTCAGTCACTGCCAGTACGGCTTGATAAGACTCACCTGCGCGCGTTGGCTGCGCTTGAACACCGCAAGCAGCGAGCGTGGCCGAGGACGTCGGGTCTGGAATCAATTGCGCCGATCATCACCTCAGCAGCGGCGGAGGCGCGCACTCGATCACCAGCGGCGCGCCGGTGCGCGGATGCGCGAGCTCGACGCGCAGCGCGTGCAGCAGGTAGCCGGGGTCGCCGGGCAGAGCGCGAGAGCCGGGGAGCGGCACGCCTCCGACGCCGTAGAGCGGGTCACCGCAGAGCGGATGGCCGGCGTGCGCGAGGTGGATGCGGATCTGGTGCGGGCGGCCAGTCTCGATCGCGACCTCGACCAGCGCCTGCGCGCTCTCGCGCCGCTCGAGCACGCGGACGTAGCTGCGCGAGGGCCGCCCCTGCGCGCTCGCGCCATGCACGGTCCCGAGCAGGGGGTGAGGCACTTCGCCGATCGGCGCGTCGATGGCGAAGTCGTCCCGCGCCGGGTGGCCGCTGCAGAGCGCGCGATAGATCTTGCGCAGGCTGCGATCGCGGAACGACTGCGCCAGCACGCGGGCGGCCTGCGGCGTGCGCGCGAACAGCACCACGCCGGAGGTCGCGCGCCCCAGCCGGTGCATCGGTGACGCCTCCGGCGCGCGCCTCCGCACCACGGCGAGCAGCGTGTGCTCGGAGAACTCGCCGCCGCCGGGCATCGTCGGCAGCCCGGATGGCTTGGCGACCGCAAGCAGGTCCGCGTCCTCGTAGAGCAGCGCCGCACAGAGCGGGACCGCCGGCTCCTCCCAAGGCGGCCGCGCCCAGGTCAGCCACTGTCCGCGACGCAGCCGCTCTTCGGCCCTGGTGAGCGACTCGTCGAGGAGCACTTCGCCCGCCGCGAGCCGCGCGCGCCACTCCGCCTCGCTCGCGCGCCACCGCGCCATCAAGTGTGCGAGCACCGCGCGCCCCTCGGCGCCTGCGTCGATCTGCTCGCGGTACACGTAGCCACGGTTTTTTGGCATGCGGCGCAACATGTACTCCAAGGGAGGGCAATGCGCATCTGCGCCGTGGCCTTCGAGGGGCGCGGTCCTCATCGAGCGAGGGACGCCAGACGACCGGCAACGGAGTCCCAGTCTGTAGGTCTGGACTATGGTCCTAAATGGGTCCATATTTGGACCTATGGGAAGACCCATCAAGACCGTACGCATCTCCGAAAACTTTGTTCCAGTGAGCCAGTTCAAAACAAGAGCAGCGGCGTGGTTGCGCGTGGCAGGGGAGACGGGTGCCCCGGTTGTCGTCACCCAGAATGGGAAGCCAGCAGGTGTCCTTCTCTCCCCAGAGATGTTTGACGACCTCACGGAACAGGCTCGATTCGTGGCTGCCGTCGAGGAAGGTCTTGCTGATGCGGATTCCGGCCGCGTGCAACCGCATGCTGCAGTGGCGCGCAAGATGCGGAGTCGTTTCCGCGGCAAGGGCGAGTGACGGCCAGGCGCCGCTCCCGCACGAGGTCAACCAAGCCGCTCGCGGTTGTTTGGACAAATCGCGCACTCGCCGATCTCGAAGCGATCGGCGACTTCATCGCCACTCACGATTCGGTCGCAGCTGCGCGGTGGGTTGGCGTGCTGATGGTGACCGCCGAACGGATCGCCGGCGTGCCCATGGCCGGACGCCGTGTTCCCGAGTTCGGACGCAATGACATTCGCGAAGTGCTGAAGCGCAACTACCGAATCGTCTATCGCGTCCGGAATGACCGCATCGAGATCCCTACGATCTTCGAAGGTCATCGTCTCTTTCAAGGGAACATCGAAGATGAGTAACCGACAGACAATCCTGGGATCGCGCGAAGACCTACCACAGATCAGACCGAGGCTCCGGTCGCTATGGTCAGAGCCCGCGTTGTTGCTCGTCTCGATGATGCTTCCGATTTAAGAGACGATGTACTCAGTCCTTCTCGTGAGCCTTGCTCCAGGGAGGAACGACGCCGTTGATCCGCGCGTAGGCGATGGCTTGGCCGAGATGCTCGGCGGTGTGGAATTGCGTTCCCATCAAGACGAGGCGCGCGGACATTTCCCGGCCCATGAATTCTACCTGCTTGTCCAGGTCTGCATCCTCCGTCGTTTGGATCACATTTCGCAGGTAGGCGAACGCCGTCGTAAGGACGGTCTTGATTTCGTCTTTCTTCGTCGTCTGCGACTCCCACTTGCCCGCCTTCATCAGCGCCAGGACATCCGCCGGAGCCTCGCGACCGATCTTGCCGGTCAAGAAGTAGACTCCTCCGGCAACGTGGAGGTACAGCTCCGAGACCGACCGAACGCCTTTCGACGGCCGCCAAGTGAATTTCGCCTGCGGCATTGCCTGCTCTAGAGGAACTATTTGCTGTTCAAGCCAAGCGAGCGACATCAGTAGATCGCCGCGAAGACCAGACGGCCCCGGCGGGGTACCGGCGTCTGCACCGAGCGCCGGAGTGGAAACAGCCAAAGCAAAAGCAAGGACACAACCAGAGATCAAGCGGAACATGAACGCACCTCCCTGGGAATTCCCCTCCGTCGGGGCCATACGGGTCTTCTGCGCGGACCATTGCATGGACCGGTGGCTGCCCGTCAAGGCCTGGATTCACCTGGGGCGTTGCTTTTTTTGAAGCGATCGCGCAAATGTCTCGGACGGCCAAACTGTTGCTCTGGCCTTTCGAGGGGGCCAGGTGGGTGGGCGATGAAGATCCCATTTGCTGCTGAGCTCGCGTGCCGCAACCCTAAAGAGCACTACGGCATCCACTGTCGTCGGGGAAACCGAAAATGAGAAATATCCAAAAGGCCCGCGTTCGCTTTGAAGGCAGTCAGCCAATCCTCCGCGTGGAAGATATGAAAACCGCCCTCCGCTTCTACGTGGATGTCCTGGGTTTTAAAAACGCCAGCTGGGACGACGAGGACTAGAGGACCATGGCAGGATTGAACCCGTTAAAGCCCATTCGGCTAGGCGATCCTGGCGGAATGCAACGCCTCGGTGCCAGGTGGACGCAGCTCGATCTCCGAGGGTTTTCTTGCTGTCTTGTCACCTTCATTGTCTGCATGACCTGCGGCTGTTTCACGGCGCGCGATGCCACGCCGGGGCGAGAATTTTCAATCACCCATCTGACAGGTGAGAACTGCAAGGCAGACAAGGCGCAGGCCTGCTACGAGGAAGGCTTGGCGCTGACGGCGGCGGGCGGCAGCGCCGCGGATCGGACGAGGGGTATTACCCTGATCAGGCGGGCATGCGTCGCAAAGATATCAGCGGCTTGTGGCACGCTGGCGGAGCGATTTAAGGAACCGCAAAAATTGTCCGGACAATCTTTTCGCTACGCGTCGGAGGCGGTCTGGGATGGAGTCATAGGTAGAGTAACACTCAAATGCCTTCTCACGACCGACGGTATCTTGAAAGATTGCGGCGTCGTCGCGCCTCGCACGGAAAAAGAGAGAGAGATCCTCCAGACCAGCAGGCAGGTCGAAGAATTTTCGAAGACCCTTTCAACCTGGCGCTTCACACCAGCGCAGTTCGATGGTCAGCCTTGCGAAATCGAGTATATCTATCGAATCCAAATGGCTTTGCGATGAAGCGGCGACCGGCCGGCCGGGATCCCGCCTATTGCGGATTCACTCGCGCTCGCTCGATTTAAAAGGCGCGGGCGGAGGGCCTTGAAGATTGTGGCGTGCCGGGCTACGACTCCGCGGTGTCGACTTAGACACAGAGAATCCAGTCACTCAAATTTCGCAGCAGGGGTTACGGCATGAACACTCGTTTAAGTTCTCTGGCGTGCTCCTGCATCTCGACCGCCCTGGTTTTGTCGAGACAAGCGCTCGCAGCAGACTCTATTCAAATCAGCTCAGATCCGTTTACCAACCCGACCAGCCAACACATGACCGAGGTCGAACCAGATGTTTTTGCCTATGGATCGATGATCGTTGCCACGTTTCACCAGGGCCGCATCTTCGGCGGCGCCGGCAGCGACGTCGGTTTCGCAACTTCCTATGATAGCGGCGCGAGTTGGGTGGCGGGTTCCTTGCCAGGCCTCACTCGGTATTATGGCGAGGGCGACAATCTGGCGGCGGGCGATTCTTCCGTGGTGTACAACGTTGCCTACGGGACGTGGCTCATCGCCTGTTCGCCGCTTTCTTCGGTCGGCCTCTGGCGAGAAATCCTGGTCAGCCGGTCTCAAGATGGTATCAACTGGGATGATCCGATCGCGGTGGTCACTGGTGAGGGCTCCCCTAATTTCGACAAGCCCTGGATCACCTGCGACAACACGCCAACGAGTGCGTATTTTGGCAATTGCTATGTCGAGTGGGACAACGCGAATCAGGGAGACAGAATACTGATGAGCGCCTCCCGCGACGGCGGTGTCACCTGGGAGCCGCCATTGACGACTGCGGATCTCGCCACAGGGTTAGGAGGTCAACCTTTGGTGCAACCGTCTGGGCTCGTTGTCGTTCCGTATCTGAGCCTCACCGGCGAGCTCCGAGCTTTTGGTTCGGATGATGGCGGTGAGAGCTGGAGCGGATCGGCGACGATTTCACGCGCGACAACCCACCGAGTGGCTGGCGGTCTGCGTGCTCCCGGCTTGCCGTCGGCTGGTATCGACGGCGACGGCAAGGTTTACGTAGCTTGGGAGGACTGCCGCTTTCGCTCATCCTGCCAAGCGAACGACATCGTTTTCAGCACCAGTCTGGATGGAATCGTTTGGTCCGAGGTCAATCGCATTCCAATCAGCGAAATGACGAGCGCTGCGGATCATTTCATTCCCGGGCTGGGGGTGGACGCCGCTACTTCCGGAAAAGACGTTCATCTGGCACTCGCGTACTATTACTATCCCGACGCCGCCTGCACGCCTTCGACATGTCAGCTCATTGGGGGTTTCCTTTCGTCTTCGGACGGTGGCAACTCATGGTCGTTACCAGTCGACGTCACTGAACCCATCGGTCTGAGCTGGTTGGCGAACACCAGTCAAGGTCGCATGGTCGGAGATTACATTGCCACCTACTTCACCGAGGACGGAAATGCCCATCCGGTGTTCGCTTCTGCCACCATGCCAGAGGGAACGACCTTTTTTGAATCCACGCACACGGCGACCTACCACCAAGCTCTCCGGGAAGCATCCCTTCGACCAAGTCAATATTGCCATTGCGGAGGTCCGTGGCCTGAAGATCACCGGATGGCCCGAGCTAGCAGCATGGATTGAGGAACTAGATACTACGGTCAATGCCAAACACGCCGTCGCCGAAATGGCCGATGCCTGGCTTGTCAATATTGGTGGAGAGGTTCGATTTACCGCCGAGGTCAAGGGCATCGCGAATACCGCAGTACGATGCTCTCTTCCCGACGGACCCGCTACTGGAAGTCTGAGAAGCTCCGGATTGAGCTCCTGCGTTTACACCGCTCCGCTAACGCCCGGCACTTATCACGTTCGCCTGGCGAGTATTGAGAACGCAAGCGCGGTGGCTACGGTTGAAATAATTGTATACACGGTGAAGTAAAATTTTGCCGCCAAACTTGCGGTAGATGGACCTTCTCCGGGACCGTGGCGCATCCCTTCTCCGACAGAGCTTGGCTGATTCCTAGTGCGGCTGAGATGAGGACATTTGCAGCGAGACCATGCTTGGCGTACTCAAGCCGTCTCACCTAAAGCGCCAGAAGATGCGGTATAAACATTCATGCTCCTAACGCTGACGAGCACCTTTGCACCCGCGACTGAGCTGGGCTACCTGCTCCACAAGAACCCCTCGCGTCTGCAGACTTTCGATCTCACGTTCGGCAAGGCTCACGTCTTCTACCCGGAGGCTGATAGCGAGCGCTGCACCGCCGCTTTGCTGTTGGAGGTCGACCCCATCGGCCTGGTGAGAGATCGAAGAGGACCGAGTGGTGAAGGTCGAACTCTAGAGCAATATGTTAACGACCGACCCTATGTAGCTTCGTCGTTCCTCAGCGTGGCGATTGCGGAGGTGTTCGGCACGGCGCTCTCGGGACGCTGCAAGGACAGGCCCGAGCTGGCCACCCGTGAAATTCCCCTCGAGGCACGAATTGCCGTCCTTCCGTGCCGAGGCGGTGAACCATTCCTGCGCCGGCTCTTCGAGCCGCTCGGCTACTCAGTAGAGGCGACCCAGCACGCCCTCGACGAGAAAAACACGGGCTGGGGACCGAGCCGCTATTTCACTGTTGGGCTGAAGGGAAATAAACGTTTGAGCGATCTGCTGGCGCACCTCTATGTCCTCATCCCCGTCCTCGATGACGACAAACACTATTGGGTGGGAGACGATGAAGTCGCCAAGCTCGTGCGCCACGGCGAGGGTTGGCTGGCGACACATCCCGAGAGGGAGCTCATCGCGAACAGATATCTTAAACACCAGCGCAGCTTGGCCCGTCGAGCACTTGAACAATTGATGGGGGAAGAGGCACCGGAGCCCGATGTCGAGGTCGTTCACGCTCGGGAAGAGGCGGACATCGAGAAGTCGATCAGCCTCAATGAACTGCGAATCGGCTCAGTGATCGCCGCGCTCAAGCAAAGCGGTGCAAAACGCGTGGTCGACCTCGGCTGCGGCGAAGGTCGGCTGCTGCGCGCACTCCTGAAGGAAACGTCGTTCGAGGAGATCGTTGGCGTCGACGTGTCTTACCGAGCGCTCGAGATTGCCAATGAAAAGCTGCGGCTCGAGCGCCTCCCGGACAAGCAGCGACAGCGAATACGGCTGATCCAAGGCTCCTTGAGCTACCGCGACAAGCGTCTTGCCGGGTACGACGCAGCGACAGTCATCGAAGTCATCGAGCACCTCGATCCTCCTCGGCTCGTGGCATTCGAGAGGGTGCTGTTCGAATTCGCTCGACCGGGAAGCGTGATCGTCACCACGCCGAACGCCGAGTACAACGTGAAGTTCGAAAACCTGCCTGCAGGACGTTTTCGCCACAAGGATCATCGGTTCGAGTGGTCGCGGCATGAGTTCGAGGGATGGGCGAAACGGGTCGCCGACCGCTTCGGTTATGGGGTGCGCTTCCTGCCCGTCGGTGCGGAGGATGCGAGACTCGGTGCTCCGACGCAAATGGCGGTTTTCGCGCGATGAAAATCACCCTGCCGGAGCTCTCGCTCGTCGTGCTGATCGGACCTTCCGGTTCGGGAAAATCCACCTTTGCGCGGAAGCACTTCAAGAGCACCGAGGTGCTCTCGTCCGACTACTGCCGAGGGCTGGTGAGCGATGACGAGAATAGCCAAACGGCAACGAACGACGCGTTCGAGGTGCTCCACTTCGTCGCCGCGAAACGACTCGCTGCCGGCAAGCTCACCGTGGTCGATGCTACGAATGTGCAGCAGGAGGCGCGCAAGCCACTCGTCGCACTGCCGGAGAAGCTGTGTCAGGAGCGCAACCAAACTCGCCCCGACCGTGACTTTGGACGGCACGTCGTTCGGCAACAACTGCAGCAGATGCGACGCTCGCTGCGCGGGCTCGAGCGCGAGGGATTCAGGCACGTGTCCGTGCTGTCGTCACCGGAGGTTATCGAGGCAGCAGTCCTCGAACGGCAGCCGCTCTGGAACAACCGCAAGGATGAGCACGGCCCGTTCGACATCATCGGTGACATCCATGGCTGCCGGTCGGAGCTCGAAACACTGCTCGACCAGCTCGGCTACGAGCAACCTGACGGCCGGCACCCTCAAGGCCGGAAGGTCGTGTTCCTCGGAGATCTCGTCGATCGCGGACCTGATGTACCGGGTGTGCTTCGACTGGTGATGAACATGGTCGAGGCAGGAACGGCGCTCTGCGTGCCGGGCAACCACGAGATGAAGCTCTTGCGCAAGCTCCGTGGAAAGGATGTGCAGATCACTCATGGCCTTGCCGAATCACTTGCTCAACTCGAACGCGAACCACCCGAATTCAAAAAGAAGACGATGGATTTTATCGACGACCTGGTTTCGCACTACGTCCTCGATGATGGGCGGCTCGTCGTCGCTCATGCCGGCATGAAGAGCGCCATGCAGGGACGGGGGTCAGGCAAAGTCCGAGACTTCGCCCTCTACGGTGAGACGACTGGGGAGACTGACGAATTTGGACTGCCGATTCGCTACAACTGGGCTTCCGAGTACCGTGGCCGGGCGATGGTGGTTTATGGCCACACGCCCGTCCCCGGGGCCGAGTGGTTGAACGGCACGATCAACATCGATACGGGCTGCGTCTTTGGTGGCCGCCTGACCGCTTTAAGGTACCCGGAGAAGGAGCTTGTTTCGGTTCCCGCGCAGAAGACCTGGTGCGAGCCGGCGAAACCATTTCTGCGGGAGAGCGGTCAGCCCCCAGTGCTGACTGCGCAGCAAGAGCACGATGACGTTCTCGAAATGGAGGACGTCATTGGTAAGCGCATTGTCACCACGCGTCTTCACAGCACCGTCACGGTCCGAGAGGAGAACGCCATCGCTGCATTGGAGGTGATGAGCAGATTTGCGGCCAATCCCAAGTGGCTCATCTATTTGCCACCGACGATGTCGCCGTCCGAGACGGCGAAAGACGGGAATCTGCTCGAGCATCCGACGCAGGCATTCGCCTACTATCGCCACGAGGGTGTCCCGAAAGTCATCTGCGAAGAGAAGCACATGGGCTCGCGGGTGGTGATCGTCGTCTGCCGCGACGAATCGGTCGCGCGAAAGCGCTTCGGTGTGCGCGAACCGGTCGACGCTTCTTTGACGACCAAACCTTTGAATCGGGGCTGCTCTCGCGCATCAGGTCCGCCGCCGACCAGGCCGGGCTCTGGGACGAGTTGGCAACGGACTGGATGTGCCTCGATTGCGAGCTGATGCCCTGGTCTGCCAAGGCGCAGGAGTTGTTGCGCTCTCAATACGCTGCCGTCGGCGCGGCATCGCGTGCCGCGCTCGCGGAGGTCGTCGACACTCTGGAGCGTGCGACCGCAAACGGCGTCGATGCGGGGGCGCTTTTGATGCAAGCGCGTGAGCGACTGGTTCTGGCGGAAAAGTACGTCGATGAGTATCGACGGTATTGCTGGCAGGTCAGCTCCATCGACGATCTGCGGGTGGCGCCGTTCCACCTGCTCGCCACCGAGGGCAAGGTGTACACCGGGAAGGACCATGGCTGGCACATGGCGATGCTCGAGAAGCTTTGCGCCGCTGCCGCGCCGGTGCTCGCCCCCACATCTCGTCGGGTTGTCGAGGTGACGGACCCTGTTTCGGAGGCTGAGGGAGTTCGTTGGTGGGAAGAGCTCACTGGCCGCGGTGGCGAAGGGATGGTTGTCAAACCTTTCGATTTTGTTGCCCGTGGTAGGCGTGGCATCGTTCAGCCGGCGGTAAAGTGCCGTGGCCCCGAGTATCTGCGGATCATCTACGGCCCCGAGTACACGCTTCCCGAGAACCTGGAGCGCCTCCGCTCGCGTGGGTTGTCGGTGAAGCGTTCCCTGGCGCTCCGCGAGTTCGCGCTCGGCGTCGAGGCCCTCGAGCGTTTCGTACGCAAAGAGCCACTCCGGCGAGTTCACGAGTGCGTCTTCGGCGTCCTTGCCCTCGAAAGCGAGCCGGTGGATCCTCGTCTCTGAAGACATCCCGTTCTACGCGTGCGTTATAGCGAGCCAGCGTTGCCCAAACTTCGGACGCGGTGCCCCAGAGACCGGTAACTTCAAGTGCGAGATAGCAACTCGATCTCATTAATCAGATGATCGTGCAGGGTGAACCTAGGACGAGAAGAACCCGCAGCCCGCAGCAGAAGATCGTCCCCTTGGTCCAGGGCTCCCTCCAATTCTAGCGCCACACCTGGAAGCCCTATAGCACCCTTTTACTGGTTTGGGGCGTCAATGTGCACGGTCTCGCCGGCTACTCGCATGCGCGATTCGAAGTCTGTTGGTCAGGGCGCCGCTATAGATTTCGCGCTAGTCCATGGGGCACGAGAAACTTCTTCCCGCTTTTGTTCGAGAAAACTACGAGGTCCACGAGTGGCGCCATGCGTCCGCCATTCTTGCGACCGACTTTCCGAATGAATGGAAGGACATCATCGAAGTGCTTTCGGGCTTCAGCCTACTTCGAAGCGAGGTCGAAGCTCCGGGCGGAGGACGGTCACGGATTGCAAAGCGCATTGACGACCATTTCGTTCGATTGGGATGGAAGGAGCATCGGTTCAACACGAAGGTCGTAGTAGATCAAACGGAAATCGAAGCGCCTACGCACAAAGTCGATAATTTCAAAAATCAAGTCGCGTGCGACTTAGAGTGGAACAACAAAACAGAATTCTACGATCGCGACCTCAATAACTTCCGTTTGCTCTTTGAGCTGCGGGCAGTCAGCGTCGGAGTCATCATCACGCGCTGCTCTCAGCTTCAGCAAATTTTTAGTCAGTTGGGCAAAGGGACATCATACGGCGCATCAACCACCCACCTCGATAAACTGCTACCTCGTCTTCGAGGTGGCTCTGGTGGAGGTTGCCCAGTCATTGCATTTGGAATTTCAGAGAGGCTCTATGTCGACGATATACAAAGACAATCTTAGGCCGCCAAAGCGATCGGAGGACCAGCTAGCTGCTTCCTTGGCTGATGAATTGCTCGCGCTCGGAAGGCATGAGTTTGCGACGGTTTTGGCCGACCCTCCATGGCGCTTTACGAATCGCACTGGAAAAATGGCGCCCGAGCACCGTCGCCTCAGTCGCTATTCAACCATGGGCTTAGGCGAGATCATGGATTTACCGGTTTCACAAATGGTTCTCCCAAGGGCACATCTGTACTTGTGGGTTCCGAATGCGTTGTTATCGGAAGGGTTAGAAGTAATGAGGCGTTGGGGTTTCCGGTATGTCTCAAACATTATTTGGTACAAGGTGCGAAAGGACGGGGGACCGGATGGCAGAGGAGTGGGGTTCTATTTTCGAAATGTGACAGAAGTTGTTCTTTTTGGCGTAAAGGGTTCTATGCGAACCTTATCGCCTGGACGAACTCAGACCAATGTAATCGTGAGCAGAAAGCGTGAACACTCTCGGAAGCCTGATGAGCAGTACAAGATTATCGAGCAGTGTTCGCCTGGACCTTTTCTGGAGATGTTCGCGAGACATCCGAGGGAGGGATGGGTTCAATGGGGCGATCAAGCCCCGTCAGTAGCGCGGCTGAGCATCGTTAAGTGATGTTTGATTTCGCGTGCGCGAAACGCGCTAGGGTGCGCCAGCGGTGAAGGCTGCGCACATTGAACCTGTCCCGGCCACGGCCCCGGCGCTGCCTGAGCCGATCGCATTATCGCTTTCCCCGAAGGGGCACGTGCTGCTGCGCGCGGCTTTCTCGGATGAACCGGCCCTGGACGCGAAGCTCGCACGGAGGATCTGCCAGGCCTTTGAGGTCGGCGAGGCCGCGGGACTCTTGCATCTCGGTGCGGTCGAGGTCGCTACGCCTCTTCCTCCGGCATTTGGCTTTTGGCGAGACTTCGCTCGCATGTTCGTTGCCTCCCTCTGTGGCACTGCGGAGATCGAATCGCAGCGAGAGCGTGTGGACGTTCCCATCCGACGCGCGGATTTGGAGGCGCTGGCCCGATCCGCGCCCCCGATGGAGGGCGGTGAATACATTACCGTCGATCTCCTTGAAGCGAAGTGGGATGCGCTTCTGGGGGCGTGGCGAAGCGAGGTCCGCTCGACATCGGGGACGGTAGAGGAGATTCTGGCGCGAAAGAATTCGGTTTGGCACGTCGTCGGTCGAGTCCACTTTCACCTCGCCGAAAACAAGCGGAATCAGGAGCATCCGTTCGCCTTCCTGGCCACCTACACCACGGGCTTGAGCGCCCAGGGCAATCCCCAACATCGTCCCTTGGGCCACGCGCTTCGCGAATCGTCATCGGTCGGGGACAAGAGCCGCCTTCTTGCCTTGCTGCTCCCAGTGAAGAGGGCCGCAGAGAAGAGCGATTTCCTCAAAGAGCTGGTGGATTCA
>WNFJ01462260.1_pt3 | contig 14205 bp, 20 predicted proteins | sample 5400461 | NCBI WGS metagenome assembly WNFJ01 (sample SAMN13153349, study PRJNA577476) | soil metagenome | isolation source: 115 cm saprolite on Douglas fir-dominated hillslope | place: USA:California | collected 2013-09-17 | reverse complement strand
CTCCAAAATACACGGCGACTCAGGCTGCCTCGTGAGCGCGCGAGTTCGGGCAAATGTTCGTGCTTCCGAATAACGCTTGCCGGCGTGCGTTTGAAACGCAGCCAGGTGAAATACCGGGAAAATCCGCGCACGAGCGGTTGCACAAACGCCAGGATCATGACCAGCAGACGCGCGTGTACCGTGTCGAATTTTGGTTCGATCTGCGCCCGCACCATGTACGAAAGCGCTACGCAAAAAGTGCCGCCCACCATCAGGTACGGAACAATTCGCAGCCCAGGCAGAAAAATTCCCAGGCCAAACAGAAAGATCGTGAGGGCAAACCATTCGATGCTGCTGAGGTATGCCGCGACGTCTGATTGCGGCGCGGGGTAGATCGATTGGAAAAATCCTTCGCCGAAGATGCCGTGGTAAATAATCGGGCGATTAATAAACCAGCTGAACCGCGTGGTGCCGAAGATTTGACCGCGCCATTTCGCTGTGCCTGTCGGGCCAAAAAAGATCAAATGTTTGAAGCGCAGCAAGGATTCCGCTTCGCCATAGCCGTCTTGCTGCTTCAAAAAAGCGCGCAGCGTAAACCGTCGATAATGCCAGACGATCGCGGTCGGACTGAAAGAGATCACCCATCCAGCCTGCTGAATTCGCCAGCAGAAATCCACGTCGTCGCCGGCTTTGCGATATTCGGGATCGAACCCGCCTACACCTTCGAAAGCCCAACGGTAAAACGCCATGTTACAACCGGGAATATGCTCGGCGACTATATCCGTAAGCAGAACATGGTTTGGTCCACCCGGCGCCCCAGCAACGCACGCCTGAATCCAATTTTGTGCCGGCGGCGTGATGTTTGGCCCACCTACGCCGGCGTAATCGCCGCTGACAAGCGTGCCAATCAGGTAGTACAGCCAATCGGTGTCCGCCATGCAGTCGGAATCGGTGTAGGCCAACACTTCGCCCTTGGCAGCAGCCGCCCCGGTGTTGCGGGCGTGACTTAGTCCATGATTGGTTTGATGGATGTAGCGCACCGACGGGAACTGCGCGGCCACGTGAGCAGTATCATCGGTCGAACCATCGTCGACGAGAACGACTTCGTAAGCCGGATAATTTAGTTTACCTAACGAATCCAGGCAGGCAGCAAGAGTGTGGCCCCCGTTGTACGAGCAAACAATGACCGACACGAATGGTGCCTTGGGCAACGGAAGATGAGGCGAGGTCGAATCATTCCGTCCGAGCTTTTCCTGAATCGTGTAGAACGCCCTCTTCGGCTTGCGCTCCTTCGTGACGATGCCGAACGCCCAGTCCGTAATTTCCTGGCCGCCCGTGAACCATTCGTCCGTCCAGGTGAAAAGAATTGTTCCGGCAAGACCGCATTTCACCACGCTGTCGATGTGCCAGCCAAGCATTTCGGCCTGCTCCTCTTGCGAATGCCGGATCGTGTCCATGCCGAATTCGCCAAGGATAAGCGGATGTTCTCCGGTGAGATTTTGCAGCCGCAATAGATACCCTTCGAAATCGCGCTGATTGTGAAGGTAAACGTTGAAACAAGAAAAATCGGAATTCTGCGGGAGCAGATATTCGGTGGGCGGATAGGTGGCATACGAAAAGAGCGCATCTGGATCGATTGCGCGCCCGATCTGTATTAGTTTCTCGACGAACTCGATCACTCGACGCGTGCCGAGCCAACGGGCCATCGTGCTGGAAATTTCATTGCCGACCAGGTAACCGAAGATTGCGGGGTGGCCGGCGTGCGTCTTGACGGCATCGCGGACATTTTCGGAGATCTGTTTACGTGTGGATCGTACGCGGAGGAACTCGATGTGCTTTTCCCAGGGGAGCGTCACCAGAACGCGCATCCCCGCGGCAACGCAACGATCGAGGAACCAACGCGGCGGCGAATGATAAATTCGCACAACGTTCATGCCCGCCTCCCGCATCAGCGCCAGATCGGCATCCACCTGTTCAGGTCGGCCGACATAATTTCCATCCGCATCCGGCTTGAACGGACCGTACGTGACGCCTTTAACAAAAAACTTCCTGTCTCCGTCGAAGAAAAACTTCGCAGCGGGTCGGATTCTCGAGTTTGCTTCCACAGCGTGAGTTCCCTTAGTCCATGCACAGCAGTACCGCAAAAGCTTTGACTGTAGAGGCAGCCGTGTCGGCTGCTGAACTCAACGTCGCAGGCGGCAAGCCTCCCGCTACAGCATCGTTAATACTTCATGCGCGACCGCGCCGGTGCGCTCGATGTCTCCGGCCGAGTGCGCTGTAGAGATGAAGCCAGTCTCAAATTGCGACGGCGCAAAATAAACGCCGCGTTTCAAGCAACCGTGGAAAAATTTGCCGAACATTTTTAGATCGCTTCGTTGCGCGCTGGCGAGATCGACAACCGGTGCGGCAGCAAAGAACAAACAAAACATCGAACCGAGCCGGTGAAAGGTGATGTCGATGTTTGCGCTCTTCATTGCGTCACGTGCTAGCGCTTCAAGTTGTGCACCCGACTCGTCGAGCAATTTCCAGCCGTCGATCCGCTCCAGTTCGCGCAACTGCGCGAGACCGGCGGTCATTGCGATCGGATTTCCGGACAACGTTCCCGCCTGATACACTGGGCCATCCGGGGAAAGTTGGTCCATGACTTCGGCCAGGCCGCCAAATGCGCCAACCGGTAGTCCGCCTCCAATTACTTTTCCGAGCACAGTCAGGTCAGGTTTCACTCCATACACCTCCTGTGCGCCGCCACGCGCAACACGGAAACCCGTGATCACCTCGTCAAAAATCAAAAGCGCGTCGTTGCTCGTGCATTCCTCGCGCAGCATAGACAGAAAGGTTTCCCTCGGAAAATAGAGACCCGCGTTGGCTGGAATCGGCTCAACAATTACCGCCGCGATTTCATTTTTGTTTTCCTGAAACGCTTTCCTCAACAACTCGGCATTGTTGAATGGCAGCGAGATTGTCAGATCAGCGAACGCCGGCGAAACACCGGCGCTGCTCGGTTGGCCGTGCGTGAGCGCGCCGCTGCCGGCTTTCACCAAGAGGGCGTCCGCATGCCCATGATAACAGCCGTCGAACTTGACGATCTTATCGCGTCCCGTGAACGCGCGCGCGAGGCGGAGGCACGACATCGTCGCTTCCGTGCCGCTGTTTACCATGCGCACTTTCTCGATCGAGGGAATCCAATCGCAGATCAATTCCGCCATCTCCACTTCCCGCGGATTCGGAATTCCAAAACTCAAGCCGCGCGTCGCAGCGTCGCGGACCGCTTCGACCACAACTTTCGGCCCATGCCCGAGAATTGCCGGTCCCCAACTCCCCACGTAATCGATATACTCATTTCCATCCACATCCCAGATTCGTGCGCCTTCCCCGCGAGCGACGAAAAATGGATCACCGCCAACATTGCGGAACGCGCGTACCGGCGAATTTACGCCGCCCGGGATGCGGTTCTGGGCGCGAGCAAATAGCTCGGACGACTTTGTCACGCACTAACGATAACCGGATTCTCTGAAGCGTTAAAGGGTTGACCGAATGAAGAGGCGATCGTCGAGGCGAACGCCTGTCCTTCTATGCTCGGCGCTTGATACAAGCGCCGCTACAACGATATTGTGCGTTCTTGCAACTCGGCGGGGTAGCCAAGTGGTAAGGTCGCGGTCTGCAAAACCGCTATTCGCGGGTTCGATTCCCGCCCCCGCCTCTCTCCATAGGTAAAAACGCAAAAACGACGCCAAAAAAGGCAAAGTGCGACATGAAGTGCGACAATATCCACAGATGTTAGCTATGTTTGGGAGAGATGCGCGTCCGTGTTAAAATTCTGGGATGGCTTGGCGTGAGATTCTCTCGATCCTTGAGACTGAACTAGCGAATTTTTCGGACCCACCAGAACGTCTAAAATCTCTGAGAGATTGGAAGCAGTATGCGTCTCGCGGCGAAGCGATAGACGCTTCGAAGTTCTATGAGTCAGAGCATCATAGAACCGTAGATACAGCGTGCCTGCAATTCGCAGAAACGCGGACGTGGCCAGAAGTAAACCAAGAGCAGTTATTCTGGATTTACGCACGATTGAGCGCAGCCCGCGCTCTTGTGAAATTCTTTCTAACCTGCAAAAGATCGAGAGGATGGGTCTTTCCTGACTCCGATAAAGATGTACCAGATCGGAGCGTGATCGAAACGCTCTTGGTGCAATACTGGGCTTTTCAGGGACGAGCCGCGTTTCTAGGCTCCACGTTCTTCGACCCGATGGGGCCGTTCGACCCACTAACCGAGTTGCCAGAACCTGATTTTCCATAGTTTTAACGCGCCGCGTTTGCGAACGCCTTGAACTTCTCCCTCGCCAGCGAACTCTCACGATAAATAAAGGCGGTCATTTATTCTCCATTTTCTTTAGCGGCGGCCGCATGATGCGGACCGGCTGCGCTGGCGTCAGCGTCGGGACTCCAATCAAGATTGGCGCTGATTGCGCTGCGTCCGGCGGCAACGTCCTCGCCAATTGCCTCAAATCTTTCGCCAGACTCGACAACATCTGCGTCTGCCGAGGGCATTCTTTCTCTGGTGTTTGTGCTGCCGCTGTCGCGATAAGGAAAACGGCGAGCAACGTTTTCAAAAGTCTACCGGCACCACGTTTTCGCTTGGCAGCGGCGGCCGGACGTTCCTTTCCCAGCCCACTACGTAACCAGCGGTGAATGCAGCCTTCTTGCCCTCGTCGTTCACACATTTATTCCACGCGGCATAACTCTCCCAAAAACCTTGGGCGGAGTCATAGCGGGCAGCCTGCTCTTTCGTTAATCGAACCTTCAGCTTGGTCATCTAAGGAAGTCCGCCAGCATTTGCCACGAACACGATTGAACTTCTTGGAATTTTCATGCTTGACCGTTCGCCGGCGTTGGGATTAAGACTCGCACCATGGGCTGCCTCGGGTGAGGATAGCTCAATGATTAGAAATTCGTTTTCATATCAGGGGAGCGCGGGCGGTCGGATGACAATGAACGCTCGCGCTCTTTTTTTAAGTTAGCGGCTGCACCTGTCATTTTGCCGCGCCACAGTATCATCAGTCGTGGAAAACAATCCGCGTCACCAGTCGCTTCAGACTGCCGCGGCGTGCCTCTTCAATCAGCGGCTGTGGGTTCTGCAGTCTGACTATCCCTGCAAACATGGGCCCCGTAGCTTCGAACCAGGCCCCGGTTTTCCGTATTGTTAAGGTTCCTGGGAAGAATGTTGTTGTAATCGCCGTCGGAGCAATAAGCATTTTTGCTTATTCCTCAGTGCCAAAACCGCAGCGAATATGCTTGTAAGCCTCGTCCTTGGACGAATTATGCTTCTTGAGATATTCGGAAACCTTGCGGAACTCCTGCGGATGCTGCTTATGCAATGCCTCGATTTCTGCATCCGTTGGATCGCCAACATCGACAAGAGCCGTCGCAGGACTGACCCGCACCGCAACCACTGTGCCGTGGATACAGGCCAAACGGGTTGAGATGTTCGTCTCGCTCATTTTGTTGACTCTGCCGTTTCGTTAAAAGATTGCCGGCCATTCGCGGTGATTCGGGCCGGCGACGAATCGATGATGAGCAGGGACGTTCTCACGCGAGACAACCCTTACCGCTGCGAAAGATGTTTCGACCCCTGGAACAGCTCGCGGCTCTGATTGCCGTCAACGCTTATAATCTTGATGAAACCGCTGCCGCCTCCGATTGCATAACGGCAAAAGGCCAGCGCTTTCTCTCGACCCTCAAACCGTGACGGCGCATTAAGAATGGGACCGCTCACGATAAACGCGCCGGTTCGCGTCTCCTCAATTTTATATTCGGGCTCGCTCATGGCACTTTTAGCGCTGGATCCAGGCTCTCTTTGACCCAGGTGCTTCGCTTCCGCGCAATCACCGATTGAAATTCCTTCTTGTCGCGCACCTTCTGCATTGGCGGGGAAACTTGGTACCCGAGTTTCTCTAAAGCTTCGATTTCGCCCTCGCCTTGAAACTCAGAGCGGTCAAAGGTTGCGCACTTCGCGTTTACTAAATCAATTGCGACATTTACCGGGCAACCTTCGATCTCATCCCCGGCAGACCAATATTCCTGGTTCACACCAACGCAGTTTCTAATAATCCGAATCGCGCAGACGCCGTAGGTTTCAGCCGACTTTGTGAGTGTCATTCCATCACCTCTCATCCCTTCTGACGCCAAACATTCGTAAACACGCCCGCTGAATCGGCGCGGAATTAATACTGCTCCCTCACGGGCTGGCGGTAGCTTGTCATAATCGACGATGCGCTTCCGCGGGTTTTTTGTTTCGGTAACAGTCGCGCCACCACCACTCATCACTGTTGCCATTTTTTCTGTTGCTCCGTATGTGTCTGCCATAATTTTGTCTTTCTATTGTGCGGCATTTCCCGAGCTAACCGTGAACGCTCCAGTGAAAGGAACGATTACATCTGCGAGCTGCGTCAAAGTGCACTCCCATTTCTCGGAGCGCTTCTGGCTGTAGGGATCTAAGGTTATCGTTGCCGGCCCGAAGAGAATTACCCGCACCTGGTTAAACCCACCGGCTACGATTGCGCCGTTAGTAATGTTTGTCGTGGCACGCGCAGGGCGCCCTGCAATTGTAAGGCCGTCACTCTCCCAAATGGCGTCGCTCGAACCGGAGAACTGTTGAATGTTCATCCATTTTTGCTTCACGTTGGGCGCTGCGATGAATGAAATATCGCCAGTAGCCACATTGGCACTCTCACAATTGAACACGAACGAAAGCGCATTTGCCCAGGTTGCGCTCGCGGAGAAAGTAACAGTTGAAGTGCCGCTCATGTTAAGCAGACCTAACGGTTCGCCAACAATTCCTGAGCCGGTTAAGCACGCCTTATCCACAGCCGCACCCAACGCCTTCAATCCGTTGCTTTGCACGAAAGCGCCTACATCACTTTGGACGTTGAGTTGCCGGGTGTAAGACAACAGCACGCTTGCGCGTTTAGGCATCGCCGTTGCCTGACCTAACAACACCGTCGATTCGCTTACCGTGTCGGTTTCCGCAAGCCATGAGGCCGTTTCAGTAGTGACCTGCCGGGGCACGGCAAGATTTCCCTGATGCGTCTCGAACGTTGCGCCGGCCTGGGTGACGGCTGAGACAGGGAAAAACGCTTGCACAACTTCGGCGACTTCCGTGCCGACCAAATACCCGCCGAGATTCTGAGTGCCGGCGGACAAGCCGCGAAGATTTCCCAGGTCGCAGTAGATGCTTCTGTCATCAAGCGGCTCGTTGGTCGCTGCTTCATGTGCCCGGCTAAGATCAAGCGCGAGTCCGGACGGCTTGCGCCGGTGTTGAATATCGGAAGCCCATTCGCCGAGCGATTTTCTGAAGGCAACTAGCTGACGTTCGTTTACAGGAGGGATTGTCATAATTTTACTTTTTTAGTTCGGAGATGACACGCGGCAAATCCGCCAACTTGAAAATTGGTCTTTCACCGCACCAGGCCGAAGGCTTTAACCCCATTCGAACCGCTTTGGCCAACGTCGGCCGCGATACGCCAACAAGCGGCGCAAAACGCGAGGCCGGCCAAAACTCAGGTAGCGTCGTTTCCATTTACCTTTCTGTTTTGTCAACGAGCTGGCCGGAATGCTTTACGCAATTCCCTGGCGATCGCTGCACAAACCGCCCGGCGCGACACCGGATCCGTTAGCTTTTTGCGTTTCTTCTTCTTCATAAGCGTTCTGCAGCTCGCCGGCTTCTTTGAGCATGTTTTGACCGGCCTCCCTGAATTGCCGAAAAATGTCGTTTACCGTCTCGAAGGTGAGAAGGCGATTGACGTTGCCTTTTAACGTCGAAGTCACAATTCGAAACACATGCTCATAGAGGAAATGCACTTGATCCCGCGGATAGAATTTGTCCTGCATCACATCGTTCTGCAGGCGGACTTGATCGGTCCGCGCAAGCGCGAGCAACCTCTGCGCTTCGCTGTATGTCGGACCAGCCGTCCCGAGATACAGTGCCTGCAGTAACTTCCGCGAGTCGAAAAACTTCGCATTGCCGGCGCCGTTAACAGACTGCAACTCCCTGGCAGCTCGCGAAACGGTCTCTCGCGTTTTGCCGGTGAGTAAGCTGGCCTGCGAAACGTTAAGCTCTGCAGCCGATATTCGATTTTTCATAGCCAAGTTTGCGCGTGTTGTAGTTGAGGCCTAAGCGAGGCTGGCGGCTGGGAAAGTACGAGGGACGACCAAGCCTCAAAACGCAAAAACGCCCGGAAGGACCCGCGATTATCCTGATCATAGGTGGTCTGCTCCATTGCCGTTGGCGCTTGCGATGACGATTTGGATTCGCGTTTCCCGGTAAGCATCAGAAGCACTTTCCACTTTCATGTAATAGCTCGGTGGAAGTCCGTTCGCGGTGACGAAGTTGCGTGCGGCTTTTGAAATGGTAGCGCGTTCGATCCCCAACAAGGCAGCGCGTTCCGTCATACTCACGCCAGCGCAGCAATTAAGACCGAGACCATACGCTGCGCCCCAGAATGCCGTCTTAATGCGAGTAGCGTTCAGGCTCGGATCAGCAAAGGTGCGCTCGATTACGTTACCAAACGAATTGAGAAGTCTGACGCCTTGAACCCGCGCATCGCGAATCAAATCACTTCGCAGTTCCTGGGGCTCAAGGTCATCCACAGGGCAACGGCGAGTGATCCACGCTTCGGGTGTTGGAGTATTGCCATTCATTGCGCTTCGCGCTGCTCCTTATGCTTCAGCTCGGCGGCAACAACTTTTATCATTTGTTCAACGGGCGACAAATCGGCAGCAAAGGATTCAAGCTCTTCAACACGCCAGTTTTGGAGCGAATGTATGCGAATAAATTTCGCCCATTGCGCACAGAGATTTTGAATCAGGCTTGTAGCGGCTGAAAAGAAATTTTGCGCGTGAAGGCGCTCTGGACCGCGGTTACTGAATGGAAGCGCGTTTGTGAGCCTTAGCGCCGTCTTGATACTGTGAACGGCAGCTTGGAAGTCGTTAGCAACGGGAGCGGTATTATGTTGCGAAAATCGAATGTATTCGCGCACCGCCCGATTGCTTAGAAAATCAATCACCTCGCGGAACTCGAATTCTCGCAAACTGCCTTTGGCTTGTTGGATCAAAAGGCCGGTTTGCCGTTTTTGCTCCAAGTTTGCGCAAATTTGGTCGCGCAAAACTAGATCGGCTCGCCGGGCCGCCTCATGGCGTTCCAAAATTTGAGTGCGGAAACTTTGGATGCTCGGGCCGCGTGGTAGTTGGGGTTCAGGTAGATCCATTGCTTTGGTGAATTAAATCCGCGCTGACAGCGTGAAGGGCCTTCATCTGTAAACGGCGCAGGTCGCTCAGATAACATCCGCAGCTCTTTGTTGAGCCGGAAAGTAAAGCATCAGCACGAACAAGTTTTTCGCGGCCGCAATCGCAGCGTACACGCCAGAGCGCCCGATGTGCCTTGAGTTCATGCTGCCGGCCGGCCCAAGCAACGACAAAAAGACGGCTAAAACGCTGATGCGTTAAATCGCGGAAAGGGAATCGTCCGCGCGCCATGCTTCGAGAGTTGGTCATGTCAATTTGGCGTTTCCCTCGTTCTAGCCCTACCCCCTTTTGAAGTGCAACACCGCAACACACGAGGGAAAATACGCATTTTCAAAGTGCAACACGTTTGAGAAGTGTTGCAGTCTGGAAAACAGGTGGATCCAGCCGTTTTCAGAGGTAAAATCGCGCTCATGTTGCACTGTTGCACTCTGGCAAAGGGCGCTCTGATAAGTAGCGAGCAAACGCCTCTGTGAAGTCGGCCAGTAAATAGCCCCGCGGAGTTTCATCGCCAACGCGAATCGCGCGCGGGGAAACGTGGAAACGCCGCAAAAGCTTGGCCAGTTGATGCGTTGAGATGGGCTTGCGTGCTCTGCCCCATTCCGCCCACTCTCTGCCTTCAAGCTCGGCGAGTGATTCGCATATTGTCGCCGAAGGCAATTTGTCCACACTGACTTTTTCGAACAACTGCCGAATGTCGGCCAATAAGGTCGTACCAATACCTTGCGCGTCCATGTCCTCAGTGCTTGTGAGCTTCGTAAACGCGGCCGTGACGCGCCGCGGCCAGTCGCCACCTGCGATTTCAGCGACAGCAAAGAGCGGGCGCCAGTTGTCGGCAAGCCGGTTGAAAGCGTTGTCTGGCAATTTCGGATCGCACGCTTCAAGCCCCGCCATATTATCAGCCACAAAACGCGCCAGTTTGCGACAAAGTTCTATCTCTGATTCGACGCGGCGCGAATCGAATCGCTTCGACAACTCGCCAGGCTTAGCGCGTTCAAGCCGAATAACAATACTCCGGTCGTGCAACGTGCCGGGCAACGCGCCAATGCCGCAGAGAACGACAGGCGCAAACACATTGAAGGCACGGACTTGATTGGCCTCACCGTCGCAACGCAACGCCTGCCCGCCACGCCGGTGTCCCGCGTTGAGCATTCCGCGTAACTCCTCGTTGTCGCGAAGCCAAGTATCGCACTCATCGGCCAAGACTGTCGGTCTGTGCTTTTCAACCACACGGAAAAGGACCGCCACGCTCAAATTCTCTGCGGGCAGAGGACGGGGCACGAAAAGTGCAACCACGTCGCGCGTAGTTGTCTTCCCATAGTTTTTTTCCGGTGAAGAAATGTTCAAGCGTGGCGAGCATGGAAAGAAGCGGAAGCCGTGAACATGAGCGCACCAAAGCGCGAGTACATCCGCGGAGCTGTCTGGTAGTGCTACGTAAGCTGAGAAGGTCCGGGCAATTTCAGTGAGCACGTCCGCGCCGCTCACACACTCGGGCCACAACTCCACGTCTGGCAGTTCCATCGCGCGGCCTTGCAGGTCTTCATGAAGCTTCGGGCGTCGCGCTTCAACAAGCCTATCGAGAATCGAAGTGCGGCAGCCAAGATGTTCGGCTTCCTTTTCCCTTCGTCGGTCATACTCCAGCGGTGGCAGCGCGGCCAGCCGTTGCAAAATTTCATCATCGGTTGCTTCTAGCGTAGTCACCGGCGCCTCGGTCTTAATCGGGCCAACTTCCTTTTCAAATCGTTCAAGCGTGACAGCCACGTTAGTCTCTCCTTTCGAAAATAGGCGCTTCGCTTGGCTCGGAATTGAGATAGAGAAGCCGTTGGCGACCGTCCCCGTATTTTCCGATCACGCGTTGCGCGCCTGGGAGCCGTGAGAGACGTGAAGCATTTTTGTTGCTTGGGCATAGCCCGAAAAAAGTGAGACGCTTGTAGATGCGATCTACCGTTGCCCGGTACTCTTCTCCGTTTGAGCAATTCAGCATCACCCAGGCGTGAACACTTCTGCCGCCGCTCTCGATCAAAGCAGCGATCGGCAATGGCAAGCGCGCAAACAAAGACAACTGCAACTCCATCGGCAGCTCGTCACTTTCGAGAAGACAAAAGCGATTGCTTGTAATGTCCGCGTCTGTGACAGCGCCGCCTTTTCCGCTCCCGTTCTTCTCTACCGGATTAGGTCTCATCCATGCGCCCGCTTTGTCCTGCGGCGTGGCGCGATCGCGAAAACGACGCATCCATTCGTCGCGAAGTAGAATCCTGCCCGCGCCTTTCGGATTTGCTTTTTGCTTGCCGTCTTTTTCCTCGATCGTGAAATCCGTTACGATATTGACGTACTCGTCTTTGCCGTAAAGCGCGGCCAGTAGCATCAGCGAATCCAGCTTCCAATCTTCCAGCGGCCGCCACGGACTCACATGCCACAGGTCGCATTCATCGCAGCGAAAACCGTTCAACCAATTCTCGGCGTTTGCCCTGGCCTCCTCGCCTGTGACCCGCTCCGGTTTTGTCAGTACACGCGAAGGTTGTGCATTGTGAGCATGCACTTTGTAATCGTAACCGGACGGCTGCGGATTTTTTGAGTACACCCACGCGATTAAGTCGTGGATCTCGCGATCCGTGACATCCGATTGATACATCGAGCGCAATTGCGCAAAGACCGCTTCCGGCGTGAGTCCGTTCCCGATAAGCGGCACGGCGATCTTTTTCATCTGTTCATGCCGCTGGCCGGGCGGTGCGGGAGAAACCAACTCTGCGCGTGTGCGCGGTGGAATAAACGGCTCTCGAAGTGCGCTCATCGCAAGCTCCTCTGGCGCATGGCGTGAAAGTGCCTAACGAATGCCTCAAGATGTCTGAAATCACCGGTGCGAGAGTAACTCGCAAGCATCCAGAGCGCGTGACGCTGCCACGCGGCCCAAACAGGCGACGTTGACTTAGCAGCCATTGAGAATCGTGGTATTGGGTTCGGGGAGCCGGCCGCCAGGCCAGCTCCCCGCTTTTTAAGCGCCTTCTCCATTTGCCGGCACCTCCTCTGCGTTCGCCGCGCAGCGTTCGATGAAATCGAGAATCGATTTCAGTTCGAAAAGCCGCGTGCCTTTGAGTTGTCCCTTCTCGCGAATGGAAACCGAGCGGATTTTTCTTTCTGCGTCGAGCTGGTAAAGTTTGCTGCGCGAAAATCCGCTAAAGTATTCGTTGCCGTTTTTCGGCGGACGAATCCAAACCGGAAGCGGTCCGTTTCGCTCCCGTAAAAGTTCGTTCGCTCGTTCGTGCGCGTTCGATGTAGCTGTCATAGGTGACATCCATTATGTCACCTCAGCTCGATCAATTTTTCTCGCCGATTCCGCGCGCTTGACCATGTTCGGAGCACCACTTGACCATTTTTCGGCAGGGAAACGCCGAAAAGGGCGAGCTTCAACACTTCACTTGACCACTTTAGCTAACCGTCTGGACCATTTCTGGCCCCGCTAAACGACTACAAGAGATTTTTTAATTTTTTTCGCGGCCCACACCCACGTTGCGAAATATATCGGACTCTGAAAGATTCTATCTCTCCCGGTGTGAATCCTTTTTCACGATAACATTCAAGAACCTCTTGAAGGAGCCGCTGGACTTCTTGCTCATCTATCTTGCGGAATTTGTTACGGAATACTTTTTGCCGGATGTCTTCAGTCAACAAAGGTCTGAAGCGTGGTAAGGCTTTCCCTTCGCTGTCCTTCCCAGTGATGTCGTTTATCCCCTTTTTGAAAGGGATATTTCCCAGGGGCAACGTAGCGCTTTTCTTTTTCATTTCGCGCTGATATTCGGCAGCGTCGCGAGTGCGCTTCGCAACAGCTCCATTTCGTGGTGCGAATAGCCGGCGTGAACATCTCGCGTTGAATGTCCGGTGAGTTTCATCCGCACTTCTTCGGCGACGCCCGCATTCATCAGCGCACTAGTAAAACTGTGCCGGAGCGAATGAAACGATAAACTGGAAATGCCGCGGCCGTTCTCGACCACGCGCATGATCTTGCCTTCGATGCCAGCGCGCTCCATGATCGCAGTGAAACGTCCGCTTAATCCATGCGCGCCGCCGGTGCCTTTGCCGGCGAGACTCGGAAACAGGGACGCTTTGCCGATTCCTCGCGGCCCCCGCTCAAGCGCGCGTTTAAGATTCGGATGAAGCGGCAGCGTGATCTCCCGCCCCGTTTTGCTTGGCGTGAAACAAATTGTGTCGGCGTCAAAGTCGATTGATTGCCACCGCATGTTTGCCACATCGCTTAGACGGGCGCCGGTGTAATAGCCGAAAAGAATCGCCGCCTTCCAATCGCCCTCCGCGGCGCGTACAAGTTTTGCGACTTGCGAGGATGAAAATGTTGCCCGCTTTGTCGCATTCGCCCGTGCCTTTTTATGCAGACTATCCAGCGCGAGGCATGGATTCTTTCTGATGTGATCTTGCCTCCACGCGGCGTTGAATGCCGCGCTGACCACCTTCATGCTTTGATTGGCCGTTGCTTCTCCGCGTCCGCCTTTAAGAATTGCATCACGATACGCGAGTGCGTCGTTGGACGTGATGTGATCGAGGGCAAGATCGGCGCGCAAATCCAATGACTTTTCAAAATCGCGCAGAACCTGGCGATACTTCGCCATCGTTTTCGGCGACGAAACCCGCTCCTTAATCTCAAGCCAATGCGCCAGCCATTTGCGCGTGGTCCATTGCGCTATTGCCTTGCCGGTGGTCTGCTCAAGGATCTCGCTAAGAATTTCCCGCGCCTTGGACTCGGTAAGCGCCCCGGCGCGTCCGGCGTCTGCCGCCTGCTGAATTCGCACGCAGAATTTTACCGCCTTATTGCGGTCAGGTTGTTTGGTGGTCTTTTTGAGCCAACGACCACTCGCCTCCCGGTAACAGCAAACCCAGAAAGGCGACCTCGGACGCTTTACTACGAACACAGTGCGACAATAAG
>WNFJ01314263.1_pt1 | contig 14206 bp, 12 predicted proteins | sample 5400461 | NCBI WGS metagenome assembly WNFJ01 (sample SAMN13153349, study PRJNA577476) | soil metagenome | isolation source: 115 cm saprolite on Douglas fir-dominated hillslope | place: USA:California | collected 2013-09-17 | reverse complement strand
CAAATGACACCTGCCCACGTTGTAATGAAAAGGTCAATCCAGGAGCAGCGTTCTGTAACCATTGTGGCTCAGCACTACAAACCGTAGCAGTTACCGCTACACCTGCACAACCCTTAACCCACCACTGTCCCACTTGCCAGGCAGAAGTACCAGCCAGCAATGCTTTCTGTAGCAACTGTGGACAGAACCTGCAAGCAGCGAGCACTGCACCAGTAAGTGCCTTCTGTACCAACTGCGGGCAGAAAAACGCTCCTGGCGTGCGTTTCTGTGCCAGTTGTGGCAATCAGCTCGGCATGCCAGCTGCACCAGTACAACCAGCACAGCCGGGCTATACGCCACCAGCGGGACAATACCCTCCACCGCAACAACCATACCAGACAGCATATGGCCAGCAACCATATGCTCAGCAATATGAGCCCCAGTACCAGCAACCCTATGGCCAACCTCAATATCCACAACAGTACCCTCCGCAGGGACAACCAGGCATGGGGTATCCTGCCCCGTCTGTATGGCTATGGCCCCTTTGGGTACAACAAACTGTGCCAGTTGTCACACCAGCCTTGCCGGGATCGTTCCTACGCCAGCTAACGCACAGCAACAGGGAGGTATGATGGGAGGATTAGGCGGCTTTATGCAAGGCGATGGCGGGAAATATGCAATGGGTGCTTTGGGTGGCGCAGCCGCAGTGATTGGCGGCGAAATGCTCATGCATGGACTCGAAAATAACCTTGGAGACCGTGACGAAGGATACTATGGCGAAGGTCATCACCATCGCGATGAAGGGCTGCTTGGCGGCCTGGGTGAAATAGCCAATGATCTCGGGCTGTAAAGCATAATGTCCGAGGGGTTCAGCTAGCCAGGCAGGGTTCAAATAAGCATAACGAGGAGAATGGCCTCGATAGTATCCAAATTGGCTATCTTTCCTGCTATTCTTCCACCATTCTGTTGCGGCACATGATTAAACCGTCTATAATACTGTGGGATATACGACAAGCCGTTTATCACACGGCATAGATTTATGTAGAAAAATAGCTGTCCTTTCCGTTCATCTCTTAATGTCTATATATTTTACCTGGGAACACGAGGAGAAGTGGTATTCTTTCATATATATCAACTTATGCAGAGAAGGCCACACCAAGTAGTTGGATGAATTACGAGCGAACGACCTTACAAAACGGCCTGCGCCTACTTACCACCCATATGCCTGGCATGCGATCGGCGAGCATCGGTTTCTTCTTCACTGTTGGCTCACGCTACGAGGCGGACCCGATTGCGGGTATATCACACTTCATCGAGCATATGCTCTTCAAAGGCTCTCGACACTACCCTACTGCCCGCCTCATCTCCGAGGCCATTGAGGGAGTCGGAGGCATTTTTAATGGGAGCACTGGCAAGGAAATTACCAGTTATACAGCCCGTGTCCCAGGAGAGCAGTTGCCTCTTGTAATGAACGTACTGGCCGATATGATCCGCCATCCTCTTTTCGATCCCACCGAGATCGAAAAAGAACGAGGCGTCATTATTGAAGAGCTGAGCGCTACTCGCGACGACCCACAGGAATGGGCTAACCTGTTAATTGATGAAGTGATGTGGCCCGGTCTGCCTCTGGGACGTGACGACGCAGGTTTTGTAGAGACCGTAGCACAAATCCAGCGCCAGCAAATGCTGGACTACATGGACGAACACTACCGACCCAGTTCGCTAGTTATCAGCGTTGCTGGAAATATTGACCATGCGCAGGTCATCAAAGAGACTGAGCGTATATTTAGCGACTGGGAAACGCGCGAACATCCTGGCTGGAAAGAGAGCTTCCCACCGCGAGATACACTCCCTGTAGGAATGATTCGCAAAGAGACAGAACAGACTAACATCTGCCTGGCAACGCTGGGCGCCGCCTATTCTTCTCCCGATTATTTCCCAATATTGTTAACCAATGCTATTTTAGGTGATGGTATGAGTTCCAGGCTCTTTCAATCCATACGAGAAGAGCAGGGATTAGCCTATGACATTGGAAGTTATTTTAATAGTTATTATGAGACAGGCAGCCTGGTGGTAAGTGCAGGTGTCGACCCTTTGCAGACCGAACCAGCCATAGAAGCTATCATACACGAACTTAATCAGCTTTGTAAAAAACCGGTACCAGGAGATGAACTTGACCGCGTCAAAGCGTATGTACGAGGAGGCGTTCTGCTTGGATTGGAAGGCACACAACAGGTAGCTTCATGGCTTGGCAGCCAGGAGTGCCTGCGTAACAAAATCATAGACATTGATGAGATGGTAGCGCATATCGATGCTGTCACCTCGCAGGATATTCAGCGCGTGGCACAGTTCTGCTTTGCGCCCACATGGCGACGCCTAGCCGTCATTGGACCAGGTGATCCACAGCAGGCAGAGCACTTTGGTAAGCTGCTTAAGTGTGTAAAGCAGGAAGAGGAGATCAGGATTATGGCACAAACAACGCTTCGCGATTATTTGCAGACGACTGAAGATGCTATCAGTACCGGACGCGTCGATGACGCACTAGCCAACTGTCAGTACATCTTCAATCATTTTCCAGAAGCGCTGGAGGCTCACCGTCTCCTGGGCGAGATCTACCTGGCACAGGGGAAACTGGAAGATGCTCTACAAACGTTCGATTGGGTTCTGACAAACGATCCAGAGAATGTTATGGCCTACTGTAACCGCGCATTGATCAGCGAGCGTATGTCAGACTATGATACAGCATTAGACTGCTACCAACAGGCCTACGAGCTCAGCCGCAGCAATGGCCAGATACGCCAGATATTTAATCAACTGAGCCAAAAAGTGGGACAACAAGGATTCGTATTCTCACGCGCGGGCCTGGCACGCCTCTATATGCGCGGTGACCTCCTGCCGCAAGCTGTCCAGGAATGGGACACTATCCTTTCAGCCAGTCCTGATCGCCTCGATGCCCGTACTGGTCTCCTCGAGACATACTGGCGTGAGGGCGTCTATGAAAAGGTCGAGCAACTCACGAAAGAAATTCTTCGCGACGTTCCTCATTGTTTGAAAGCGCTGCTACTCCTTGCACACGTAACGTTTGCTCAAGATGCGCTTCAAGCCCAGGACCTGATGCGCCAGGTTGAAGAGCTAGACCCCGACCAGGTGATGGCCCAGGAACTTTTTAGTGATTTTATCGCTCGCCAGCCCAAAGACCCTTTCCTGAAACTGTTGAAAAAATCACCGACTGTTGTCCCGGAAACCTCAAATGGGAAGAGGCCAACCACGACGGCAGCCGAGTTGGAGAAACTCTCCCCTGAGCCCAATGACACAACAAGCGCGAGCACCCCTTCCACCTTCTCCGATCCTCTTGTGCGATGGAGCAGCCTGGATAACATTATCGAACCTCAACAAGATTACCAGACCTTACATGAAGCCTCCCCGTATGGCAACTGGGTCAGCAATAATGTGTCAGACGTCAGTTCCTTGAGCACCATAGGGAGGCAGGATTCCACCCCTGGTCAGCCAAAGAATGGCGCTCAAGCAGGCAGTGTTACTCCCCACCTGGATGACTGGAATACGTTTGGTCAACACAGCGATACGCAGCAAGAATCAGGGCTAGAAACCTGGCAGGCACTACCGGAACCCATCGAGGTACATGATCCCGCCCAGGACAACGACCAGCCACAGTCCGATCAGCAACCTGCGTGGTACCACATGGATGCTTTTCCAGAATCAAGCGCTGACTCCTGGAGCGGTACGAGCGATATCGACCCGCTTCTGTCCTCATCCTCATGGGAATTAGAGGAAGCGGATTCCGATCTGCCCGCACCACCAGCGTGGCTTGACATACTTACCAAAGGGGACCGCCGCCAGGCAAGCGGACCTATCCAGCTAGTTCCCCCTGCAGCGCCAGCAGTGGAACAAGAAGCTCCCGCAGTCCAACAATCCGCTGCGCCGCCCGTCAACGCTGAAGAACCAGCAGGGCCAGTAGAGTCAGCACCAGCCCCTGATATACAGGCAACATGGCAAGACCATGTTCAGGTCAGTACTCCCTCGTCGGAATCTTTGGAAGATGAAGCATTCTCCTTTGGGCCGGAGTGGCTAAAGTCTCTTGGTGCCACTCCAATCGAGAGCACAGCCCCCCAAGAGATCGAACCAGTTGCACCACCTGTGCCTTCAGTGGAACCAGCGCCTCCTGTGCCTACTGAATCAGCAGAGGTTCCGGTAGCCGCTATGGATTGGACATCACCAGTCGCAACTCCCGAAGCAGCCACCGATTGGACGGCACCAGGCGCAACTCCTGATTCTCAGTCGTGGACTGCTGAAGACAATCCAGTCGTCGCATCAGAAACAGAACAGAAAATTACGCTTGAGAATTGGCTGGAACAGGCAACCCAAAAACTGACCAGGCCAGAGCAGAATATGTTGACGACGCTGGAAGAACTAGAACATGATTTACGCTTACAAGGCTTTAGACCTCTGGAGCCTGGAACTCTCTCGGCCCTGGCTAAAGAACCATCGCTTTCATCCGCGCTGGCAGAATTTGGCAATTTCCAAATCCAAGACGCAAATAAAGTTGAACCGCAGCAATCTTCTCAACCGGTGATCACACCAGCAGATACTTCCGCCGATGAGCTTTTGTGGCCAGCTACACCGGAGCCCATTGCTCAGACGAGTATTGAACCAGCTGTCCTCAATGCACCGGAACAAACTCCTGTGACATCTTCTCACCTGGACGCACTGTCGAGCCTTATCTCCTCTCGTGCGGAAGCGCAGGAGATCAGCCGTTTTTCGCCCCAACCAGTTCAGCCGGAGCCAGCCCCTGTTCCCACGCAAGTAACAAGTACTCCGCCCAACATCCAGTCACCTACTGCTGCGGCTGCCAATATCCAGTCGAATACAGCAATAGATTTCGAGCTGGAGACGACAATGAAGCGTCCGGTAGTACGATTGCAACCAGTGCAACAGCGGCCAGCGGCACAGCAGTACCAGGCTCCATCCAGGAGCCGCCCAGCAGAATATACTCCGACGAACAAAGCAGCGGAGGGTACATTAAGCAACAAGGAGCGATTGATCAAAGGCTATCAATACCAACTCGCGGGATCCTACGATGAGGCGATGCAAGAATATCGTGTCATTATACGCAACGCCCCCGAACTCCTGGGCGAGGTTGTCAGCAATATGCGCGCACTGCTGAAGATAGCCCCCAAATATTCAGCAGGATATCGCGTTTTGGGAGATGCGTATATGCGGCAGGGAGAGTACTTGCAGGCCATGGAGGCCTACAACAAGGCGTTGACGATGGCCAAAAAGGCAAGAAACTAGTGCCGCTGCTAAAGGAGTTATATTTTGGAAACTATCTTACAACGGCTGACCGACCTTGACGATGTGTCTGGAGCTATTCTTGTCGGCAAGGATGGCTTGATCGTCACTGGAACGCTACACAGCGAGGATGAAGAAGTAATTGGCGCCATGTCGGCCGCGGCATTTGGCTCTATTACCAATTTCATAGATCAAATGAGCAGTGGTGAGATGCACCATGTCATCATTGAAACGAAAGACGGTACGATTCAATTTGAAGAGGTAGGTGACCTCATTCTCGTGGTCACCACCAACAAGGGAAGCAATCTTGGACGGGTCCGCATAGAGATGAAAAAAGCCTGCCGGCAAATTTTACAACTGGTGGCCAGCTACTAACAGTCAAGGAGATGGATTGAGCTACATGGAGCAAACGTTAATTATTGTAAAACCAGAAGGCGTACAGCGAGGGCTCATCGGAAACGTTCTTACGCGTTTCGAACAACGTGGTCTTACGATTGTCGGCCTTAAACTGATACAGATCACCCCCGAACTGGCTGAGAAACATTACGGCGTCCACAAGGGGAAACCCTTCTACGACGGCCTGGTGAAACATATAACATCTGGTCCAGTCGTTGTGGGCGTCCTGGAAGGCCCCAAGGCTATTAGTGTAGTACGTACGACGATGGGAGCGACCAACGCCGCTGAAGCTCTTCCAGGCACTATTCGCGGTGATTACGCACTTGAGATTGGTTTCAACATCATTCACGGTTCAGATGGACCGGAGACCGCAAAGCAGGAGATCGACCTCTTCTTCAAACCTGAGGAATTGCTCGACTATACGTTGCTTATCTCAAAGTGGGTTTACGAACAATAGCGCACAAGTCGGAAATGTGGTTGTAAGGGCAAACAGGGCTCTTTGCTGAAGAATATAGTCTTATTATGGACTATAGAAGTCCCTTACTCCCCCTCATTATCTGCTATGAGGTATGCAGGGGAGCTTCGGCGGCGGACCGCTGTTCAGCAGCGGCTCTCTTTTTTTCCGCGAGGCGCCAACAACATGTTTTACTATGTAAACAATGATCTTGCTCCTCCGAGGTGACTGGAGGAGTGTTTTTCATACAAAAAACCTGGTACATCGGCTCCCCTTTCATAACATCACTCGCGGGGAACCAACGCTCACGGTAAAATGGACAGGCGTTTTTATGCTTGCGCCAATTAGAATTTTCAGCTGGATTTGTTTCTATAGTGCTTGCCAATCAAGCGTCCTTCCTAAGATATTTGCCTGGTGTTCTTTCTGTTTCAGGTAGTATAACACATATTTCCGAGAAACACGGCGTGTATATTTCACAGACAAAACGGTCCTTTCTATGGTATAATGAATTATGCAGAATTCGGAGGACGCATTGGTCGAACACAAGTCAGACGCAGTTCCATGGACAATCCAACAAACATTTCTCGGCTTTATTCTCACCTTCATTCCCTGGGTTGTATTTGTAACAGCTCTCTCCCAGTTAGGTCAGGGAAAAGCTACTCCGAAAACTCCGCTCTCGTTCCAGGCCGACCTCGGAAATGCCATCTTTGTTTTCATATTTTCCTGTATTATTGAAGGGGCATTTCTCATCGCGCCACTCTACATTGCCAACCGCGCCTATCACTCAATTACACCTCATTTTCGCCTTGCGCTGCAAGCGCTGGGATTCAGGAAGTTTAATGTGGGGAGAGCAGCGGGCATGATCGTACTCCTGCTACTCGCTATTCTCGCCGTAGATAATCTCTATCAATATGTGATCACTGTGCTGCATCTAAACCTGCAGACCAACGACCAGGTGCTCCTTCAACGCAGCAAAATTGCACCTATCACCACATACGCAACGCTGCTTGCCGCCGTTTTTGTCGCCCCATTTTGCGAAGAAGTCTTTTTTCGAGGCTTTCTCTTCCCGGGTCTTCGCCGCTCCATGCCAGTGGGCTGGGCCATTGTTCTCAGTTCACTCTTCTTTGCCGTCGCTCATGCTGATCCCGGCTCGTTCGCGGTACTCTTCATCATTGGACTGGCTCTCGCCTTCCTGCGCTGGCGCACGAACTCGATCTGGCCCGGTATGATTCTCCACTTTATCAACAATGGTCTTGGAGCACTGCTGATCGTCCTTGCGATGCAAGGGGTCGTGAAGCAATGACATGTATTAGCCGTCCCTGACGAAGCCAGGGACGGCTAATGCGATGAAGTATATTCCACGCGAGCAACCTATCGCTCTCACTTTTGCGGCTGGAGGCTCTACTTGGTATGTCTGATGTATTTTCCAGGCACCTTATCTATGGACTCCCCACCTTCAGCACCAGACATTACATTGAGTTGTTCGGCCTTTGGATCGACAAGGAGATCGTTGATTACAGAACGCACACCGTCAAAATTTCGCGCGATCTCTTCGGCGGCGGCTTTCTGCTGGCTATTATGCACGGCACCGCTCAGGCGCACCACTCCCAGGCGCGGATAGACACCGATAGGGAGATCACGCGTTCGTGGATCGCGTCCAAGAGCCATTGCCAGGTCGCTCGCCAGTCTGTCATCACCAACAAGATTGTTTTTGACTTCTAATAAGCCGCTGACCCCCATCGCTTGATCCCGCGCTATATCCGCACGCAGCGAACTTGAAATGTTGCCATCAAGGTAGAGTACCCCATCAAGCACATGCACTGAAATAGCCTTGAGATCGATGTGTAGAGGGGTCGCATCGAACAGCGCAGCCTCTACCGCTCGCTGCAAAACGCTATCCGGTCGATACGGAGCAAGAGCGTTTAGCGTTGCTGCCGGCACATTAAGATTAATGTGCCCCGTCGAGATTTCAGTGATATACTCCGCCCGGATCAGGGTATCCTGGCCTGGACGTAGATCGTGAGCTACCAGGTAGGCTATCTGATTACTATCTGGATGCAGTGCGATAAGCATCAATCTCCCTTTAGCGGAGGAGGCTGAATTCTCCACAGTACTCTTGTCGTCCAGGAGGACGCCACCAGGGCTTGAACTGCTGGCGGTAGCTACTTCAGCGAGCTTAGGGCGAATTGTTATCCCACTTCCTGTCGCGTTAATGACGGTATCATAAGGGAGATAGACTGTATTTCCAAATAAACGCCGCTGCTTCACACCGATGTAGGTTATACCATGGGCTGCTGGATCTAAAATAACTTGCGTCAAGAAACCGTCATCTCCATCGTCACAGATGATCTTCGAGCCGAAATGCAACTTCTGCATTTCAGAGATCGATGTTAATTTGCGCATAAGTCCAACCTCCTACTACTTGCTTGATAGAGGAAAATGGGCCAAATGGTAAGCGTGCTTCATCCTCTAAGATAAGTCTAACACGTTACCAGCAGGCATGACAAGCGGAATACCAGGGAGCAACGTGTAATGCTCAAAGACCTTACTCGCGTCCACTATCGCTCCACCTGACATCTTGTGATGTAAGCGAACGTGAATCTGAGCGTTTTGAGGTTACAGGTGACATTTGCCATTTCGGCTTCAGCCGAAAACAGGTGTTCAAGCGGGTACCTGGCGCTCAATTACTGTACCCGTCCCAAAAATCGCTTCTGCCGCTTCTGGCGCATATCGCTCAACAATAGCCTCGGTAATGGCATTAGCACGGCAAATTTCACCAAACATACTCGCGCTCGAGCGTGGTATGCGTCTCTGCGTAAGAAGATCATACTCGATCAAGCCGAATCGCACACTCCAACCCTCGTTCCACTCAAAGTTATCTACCAGTGTCCAGTGCAGGTAGCCACGAACAGGGATCCCTTCGCTGATGGCGCGGTGGATCATCGCGAGGTGCTCCAGAATTGCACGCGGACGGCGGTTATCCTCGGCATCGCTAAAACCATTTTCTGTAATATAGAACGGCTTGTTGCCTCGCGTGCGACGATAGACAGTTTTCAAAATGCGATAGATACCCTCTGGATAAATCTCTCCGAAATAGTTATCCAGGCCTGGATCATTGCGTATTGCACCCGAGCGGACGAAGCGCCGCCCGAAGAGTTCATTAGGAATACGCAGATCGAAACGGACCATTTCTCGTGTATAGTAGTTGATACCGTGAAAATCTCTTGTCCCCGCAGCATGCTCTATGGGGTCTAACATCATATTCAAGGGGAAGGTCAAACGGCCTGTTTCCATCGCTTCTAATGTTGCCCAGTTAAAAAAAGTTTCCTGCAGGCCAGCCGCGCTGCGGTCAAGGGGGGAGAGGTAATTGGCCGGGTCGAAGAGGCGATAGTTCAGGCAGCAACCGATCTGCCCCTCAGGTTGGATAGGGCGTAGTGCGTAGAAAGCCTCGACGTGCGCCTGGACCATATTATGCATCACTTGAAACGCGTGCATCATATTTTGCTCACCTGGGGGATAGGAGCCAATTACGTAACCCAGTGCAGTGTAGACGTTCGGTTCGTTTAAGGTTATCCAGAAATCACAGAGATCCTTGAGCGTCTGCACAGCATATACGGCATAACGTACAAAGTAGGAAATATTTACCTCGTTCGCAAAACCACCCCGGTCGGCGAACCAGAGGGGATCAGTAAAATGGTGAAGCGTAACGACAGGAGTCATATGTCTACGGCGTAGATCGCTCAGCATTGCCCGGTAACGATCGATGGCTGCGCTGTCCCAATGGCCTTCAGCGGGTTCTATACGGCTCCATTCCAGGCTCAAGCGCAGTACGTTGTTCTCCATCTGTTCCGCAAGTTCGAAATCACGCTCCGCCGCCACCCACCAGTTGTTCGCAATTCCACTTGACTCACCAGTGAGTATGCGCCCTTGCTGTTCCCAACGATACCACTGGTTATTCGTATTGCCCCCCTCACACTGATGAGATGAAGATGCTGTACCCCATAAAAATCCTTCTGGAAACCGCAGTACACGCTGCTTTGCCATTGTTCTCTCCTTACACCTTCAGCACAACTGTTCTTTAATATTGTAACACGAGCTTAACGATAGAAAAGTGGCGAAGGTAAAGCAAGAAGTGATGAGGAACCTATATGAACCGAAAAACAGAGCAAGCCACCTCGGGCGAGGTGGCTTGCTCTGTTTTTCGGTTCAGCTTCTATTTACTCGCGGATACGCCGTGGTGGCAGTGGACGCACCAGCGGACTCATCACCGGTAAATCCTTCTTGCCACGAGGGAGACGCTGACGCACCAGGTAATCTGGCGCATTCGCCAGGTCACCTTTCTCCAGTGTCACATCGGGACCGAAGCGGTTGAAGAAGGAGAGCTCGAAGTTCGGCGTCTCACCCAACGCGCCGTGAGGACAGACCTCGACACAGTCTCCACAGAAGATACAGCGATCCAGGGCGAATGCATAGCGCGTCAGATAGCGCTCGGCCATCATCAACGAGCCAGTTGGGCAGACCTGGACACAGGCGCCACAAGAGACACAGTCGGTATCGTGTAGGCTGACGTTGAATGGTGTTGAAACAATGGTGTCGAACCCTTTGCCAAACATACCATAGCAGTCAGGACCAATCACGTCATGACAGACGCGCACACACTGTGTGCAGTTGATACACTTGTTCGGGTCGCGCAGGATAAAGCTGTGCGACAGGTCGACTTCATAGTCGTGATAGTCGCTTGGTTCACCATCGTGGAAGCGGTTATCAGCAAGACCGTGTTCTATACTATACTTTTGCAGGTCACACTGGCCGGCAGCAGGACAGGCGCATTGCAGGCAGCGAGCAGATTCACGCTCCGCCTGTTCCTGTAGATAGCCCATCTCGATGATCTTAAAATTGCGCTTACGCTTTTCGTAGGGCAACATCGGCATCTTTACCTTGGGCTCGACGGGCTTATAGGGCACGATATCGAAGAGATCAGGCTTGCGCTCTTCCAGTTCCAGGCGACGAGCCACCTCTTTCATATCTTCGCCGTTGAGGTAGGCATGGATGGAACGCGCGCCCAGCTTACCTTGACCTACACCCTCGATGATGGTCTTCGCGCCCATCTGCGCATCTCCGCCTGCGAAGACACCTTCGCGATCCGTCATGAAGTTGTGTGGGTCGGACTGAATGGTTCCCCACTTCGTCCACTCCACCCCAGATTTTTCGTCAAGGACGTCCTTTTCGACTGCCTGGCCGATTGCAGGAATGACGGTGTTGCACTTGATGACGAACTCGGACCCTGGAACAGGTACTGGCCTGCGTCGCCCGCGAGCATCCGGCTCGCCTGGCCGTGTCTTGGCGTATTCAACGCCTACTACTTTGCCATTTTCAGTCAGGATACGCTGCTGCGCTACGCCGACCAAGAGGTGTGTGCCTTCTGCTTCACCGTCCTCGACCTCTTCCTGCGTAGCACTCATATCAGCGCGAGTACGATAATACGTCGTGTGTACTTTCGCACCCAGACGCAATGAGGTACGTGTACAGTCAAACGTGGTGAAACCACCGCCGATGACGACGACCTCTTTGTTCTCATCGACCGGTACAGGGAGACCCTCTACCTTTTCTCTCAGGAAAGCGATAGCATTGACAACGCCATCGGCATCATCGCCAGGGACATTCAACTTATTACTGACCCAGCAGCCAATCGCCAGGGACACCGCGTCAAAGCCTTCAGCAAAGAGGTCGTCGATGGTGAAATCTCTGCCTAGCTTGACGTTGCTCTGCAAATCTACTCCCAATTGCCAGACATGATCGAGTTCGCGGTCCATCATGTCTTTCTGTAAACGATACTCAGGAATACCGTAACGCAGCATACCACCAGGCTGGGGCTGCATATCGAAAACTTTGCAGTAGTGGCCCTTCAGCGCCAGGTAATACGCGCAGGTGAGACCGGCGGGTCCTGCACCGACGATGGCCACCCTTTTACCAGTCGGCGGGTCTTTAACGAACGGCACTGGTGGATCGAGCAGGCAGGTCTCAGCGGCATAGCCGTGCATTCGGCAAATAGCAATTTCTTCTTCGACCAGGGCCCGGCGGCAGGCCTTCTGACATGGGGCGGGACAGGTCAGGCCGAGGATATATGGGAAAGGCAGCACCTCTTTTACCAGGCGCGCCGCCTCTTTCATCGAACCTTCCGCGATCAGTTCCAGGTAGCCAGGAATGTCGATATGCGTGGGGCAATCGACCTGGCAGGGTGGTTGGCAGTACGCGTTGTGGTCACAGAGCATCATCTCCAGGTTGGTGCGCCGAATGTGGAACAATTCGTCCGATTTCGATGTGACGACCATGCCAGGGGCTGCCGGTGTATTACAAGAAGGCAAGGGACGTTCGACACCTTCGATGTGAACAAGACACATGCGGCAGGCGGATGTCGGCTCCAGCTTCTCATCGTTACACAGGTTCGGGATATCGTCGATCCCATGATCTATGGCCACGCTCAGGATCGTCTGGCCCTCGTACGCCTGGACGGTTTTGCCATCTAGGGTAAACGTGAAGCTGGGTTGACCAACCTCATTACGGAGCTGTCAGTGAAAAATTGTCTCGGACTGATATAGCCATGTAGTTCCTCTTCCGAGTTTCAAAGCTTTACGGTAAGACGTGTTTTGTTACAAAACGGTGAGCGCGCACCGGAACACATGTTCCGGTGGGACACTGTTGCTCTTCAATATGCATCTGGAAGTGATCCGGCCAGTAGTGTTTGGCTGTCCTTAGCGGGTTAGGCGCTTGCACGCCAAAACCGCACAATGAGCCATTCGGGACGTAGCTGGCGAATTCATCAAGCACATCCAGGTCCCCGCTGACACCGAGGTCACTCACTATCCCTTCAAGAAGACCAGCGATACGTTTGACACCCATCCGGCAGGGAACGCACTTGCCACAGGATTCTATTGCGAGGTAGTTGCTGCGTTCCATAGCCCAGGCAACCATACAGGTGTTCGCGGGGAGCAGCTCAACAACACTTGAGCCGACAATAGCGCCCGCTTCTTCCAGAGGGTCGTAGTCATAGGGCGTATCCAGCAGAGATGTTGGCAAAGCGCCACCTTCTGCGCCTCCTACCACAATGGCCCGCAGATCACTATCTGGACGATTGCAGCCAGCATGGCGCAGGATTTCGCGCAGGGTCGTGCCAAACGGCACTTCAATCACCTTTGGCTCGTTGTCGGGAACATAGTCGTAGACGGTCAACACCTTTGTCCCACCAGTTATCTCGGTACCCACGCTTGCGAATTCTGCCGCGCCGCTGCGGACGATGACGGGGACGTTAGCCAGCGTCTCGATGCAGTTTATGGCAGTTGGTTTATCCCACAAGCCGTATTGAGCCGGGAAAGGTGGTCGCTGCTCTGGCATACCGCGCCTTCCCTTGATAAGTGCTATCTGGACGGTCTCTTCGCCCCCCATAAAGCCAATATCGACGCCGAAAACATTGATGGTGCAGCTAAACTCGGTCCCTAAAATATCTCGTCCAACAAGGTTGGCCTCCAGAGCCTGATTCAAGGCTCTCTGCACAGAGGCAACCCCTTCAAGATAAATATTGCGCGTGAAGAGGTACGCTTCCGTGGCACCTACCGCGTAGGCCGCGAGGACGATTCCCTCAATGACCTGGTGTGGATTGCGTTCAAGGAGCGAACGGGCGGCCCAGGCACGTGGATCAGCATCGTAGGCATTACAGATGACATATTTCTGATTATCGTCTATATTGCGCACGATGCGCCACTTTTCACCGGTCAGTCGTCCGGCACCACCGCGGCCACGCAGTTTCGCGTCGATTACCTGTTGAATGATCTGTTCAGGTGTCTGTTCGCGAATGGCCGTTTCTAAAGCAGTATAACCACCAGCGCGGCGATAGGCGTCAAGTGAGCGCACATCTGGCTCATCGCGCCGCCGCAGCACTCGATATGTAGTTTCAAATTCAGGCATCTGGCTGTCTCACATGATGAATATTACCCCACACACCTCGCGTGTCTGGCGCCAATCCGCGTGGGGGCTGATCGTCACGCTTTACACGCTGGACGGCAGGGGCGGGTT
>WNFJ01520650.1_pt1 | contig 14207 bp, 9 predicted proteins | sample 5400461 | NCBI WGS metagenome assembly WNFJ01 (sample SAMN13153349, study PRJNA577476) | soil metagenome | isolation source: 115 cm saprolite on Douglas fir-dominated hillslope | place: USA:California | collected 2013-09-17 | reverse complement strand
TCCGCTGGATCAGGCAATGTCCTATACGACAACTTCCAAGCGCTCAAGCAGGCGATGGTTGCTGCTGGTGGTGATATTGATGCAATCGATTTTGACAACGAAGACAACCTCGACTCGATCGTGATGGTTAACTTCGCCAACACGCTGGCGAATATTGGCTACGCTCACGTCACTTTTTGTCCGTATAGCGAGCAGTCGATCTGGTACGACACGATGAAAAGCCTGGTCGCCACGCAGGGCAGCAATTTCGTCAACGCGATTCACTTGCAGTGCTATTCAGGTGGTGGCGGTAACATCGATAACGTGAGTGATTGGGTAACCGGATTCAAGAAGGCGGGCGGTAACGCGCTTATGATTCCGGGTCTCGCGACCAACCAGGCCGAACCGGGCCCATGGTGGTACCAGTGCGGTCCCGGCGGTAACGTACAGAAAGTGCCCAACGTGGCTATGTACGAAGGAGGCAACTGGGACAACTATCTCTACACGCAAAACTTTCCTACGGCTGAAGCAGCGATGTGGAAAGCTCCGACTGCCGCAAGCTTTTTCTTCTATTGTCGTAGTCCATTGATCCTTACTAACGGAAGATCGTTCACTCCTGGTGATGCGGTATACTTCACGGGTTCACCGTGGTGGGGCTCGGCGCCACAGTGCGATGCTTACTACCTCGGCGGAACATGTAACAACAGCTACAATCCACCACCAATGACCGGAGCATGCCCGTCAGATCTTCAAAGTCAGTACAAAACGTGGGGCAGCACAGTTGATGGTGGCTTCATTTGGCTTTACGACTCGATAATAAGTTGCCTGCTGTCCACGTGCTGCGGCGGCTCGATGGACCAACCCATCGCAACCGCACTTGCTTACCGCCAAGCGATCACTAACGGACTCAGCTAAGCACAAAAAGGAACAGAAGGCACAAAATGTTACTGACTGGTTTTTGTGCTTTTTAAACTGAAACCAACTCCTCACGCAACACAACATAGTGAAATAAAACGACTTGACCGAACATTGACTTTGGTTTTATACGGAAACCGCATAAAAGGCAGTTTATACAGAAACCAGATAAATCAGGAGTTGGGTGTCATGGACAGTCTTGTGACGGACGCAGCCCCAAAGGACCTTGTCCTTAGAGCAATCGGGCAGAGCAATCGGGCGTAATCTCGTATATCTCCAGCGCCTCGAAAAAATACTCAAGTTGTTGTCCGAATTGCGTCCCGTAGCAGGCACGCTCCCCGAGATAAAGAGACAACTCAAGCGGCGTCGACAAGGCACTAAACGATCAACACTAGGCACCGTAATCCCTCTGTGGCTTGAATCCGCTGAGGGTGGAGAACCTCGAGCACCGACCCCAACGACCGATCTTGATATCTTGGGCTCCTTCTGGCTGCAGATAGGCATCCCTCAACATGTCCTCTAGATGAGCACGCGAAAGAGTTGGACCAACTACTCACCGAGCGGAACTGGTTTGTGCACAAAGGTCTGGATGAAATTGATTTCGACTCCAATGAAGCGTGTGGAAACTTGCTAGTTCGCTTGGATGCCCAGGAGAGAAGGGTAATCAAACAGTTAGATTTCCCTCGTCCCATCGTCACTCGCCTCCGTGAGTCGGCGAATTCTTGGCCAGCGACGATGTACAGGAATGGATCCAGAGGGAAATGCTCACGGAGAGAACCCCGAATGACACCTAACCAGCCGTTAGAGCAGACGCCGCCGCGCTGCGCGCTCCGGCGCCGTTCAGCCGCGTCGTCATGCGCTCGAAACGGGCGTGCAAGAACTGTATGAACAAACCTCGATGATTATCGACCCGCTACGACTGGCATAATTCTAGTACTTGCCTGAGAGCAGGAGTTTACGGGTGAAGTGCTGGCTCCGCAGGTAGGACTCTGAGACCGTTCAAATTATCGCGGCTTTTAGCGAACTTCTTAGTTTTGCTAAGAACCTCGCACACTCCGGTTTTACACCGTTTCCACTCTCTCCACTTTCAGTACTCCGTTGTGCCTTAGTTGTGACAGGCATTCATGCGCGTATTTGACAATAGCGGCCGACGACAAATGGACCCTGATACGAAAAACCATTCACGTCCAATTAGCGAGTACCAGACACTCATTAGTTCTCAACACCTGCCTCTAACAACACAACAACATCTTGCTTAAGACCACTTCTATTATCGCCTTGGGCGCCATCGTTTGATCATTCCAGGCCTGCGGTTGGAGACGGGAAACAAAGCACGTTTGCCACGGCCCGCTTGGCTCAGCACTGCAGCTCACACTTGCAAGCTTGGCGTATTCAATGAGTTACAGTCACCCTAAAAAGACGCGCGCTATTTTTGCGCTGCTGCAATGAACTTGGGAGGAACCTCATCTCAATCGATTGATCAGACAAATTCGAATTTAAGTTGCGGCTAACATCCGACGTTACTGATTGAAGGTAACGAGTTTCCAGGCCGTCAACTTAGACCTTAATTTGCTGAGCGGTCGGTTCCCGAAAGTACTTACACTTGCCACTCATTTCGATCTCATTGCGATGGGCTTTGAGATTCCTTGCTGCCAGCCGCGCCATATTGAAGTGAGAAATTGAAAACCGCAACTTTGCCGATCGGAACGATGCTTTGATAAAACGTCTGCGGCGGTAAATCAGTTTGTGTCAGGACCGGCGCCGTATCAAACAAGCCCTTGGCGCCGGCGCTTTGCTCTTGTGCAGTTTGAGCCAGACCGCTCCCATCGCGCAGTATTGCACGAAACGTCTTCTCTTTGTCATCGCGACCTAGGAAACTGATTAGACTGAACGGAACGGGTATCGCATCGACTCCAATCTCTTCCCCCCGAAGTAGCGGAGTCGGACTCAGAACCACTGTCAGGACATCCGCCACGAGAACTTTCTGGCCGTTTCGAGACTTGACGCAGAAACATCCACCAGCGCGCGGTAGGTGAATCTGTTGTCCCGGCTGCGCCCAGTTCTTACCACCATCGATTTTCCTGGTAGGAAAAATAAGAAACCCTTCGCCCAGTGAACCATCGGCGAATTGCTCGCGGTCAACGATGTAGACATAGCCGCTCTGGGCAAGTGATTCCAGTCCCAGGCGCACGCGTTCTCCATTATTCAAGGGCACGTTATCGTCTACACGAGTCGCTGTATCCACCAATCCTTTGCTGGAATCAGCGGATGCTTTCGGTAAGGGACAGTCCTGGATCGGGCATTGGCTGGGAGAAAGTCGCCAGATAGTCACGCCCATACGAACATATTCATAGTTGCGAGGCGGTGGCCCTTCGGGAAAATTCTTGTCAACGACGTACACGAACGATGGCGGGGCCTGACTTGTCTGCGCCGCGGTACCTGACTTTCGCCGGCCTGAGTTGTTCCTGTTGCCGGCCACTGCTCGCGTACCCTTCGAAGCATTTGCAGATGAGCTAACCGCTCCTCCTTCTGGGCCTTCGGCGGGTCGTTTCGCCAGGTACTCCTCCGACTTTATCGACTTGGAGCCCTCCTGGGCTGAATTGATGGAGCAGGTACCGAAAATGAAAACCATCAGTAGCCACAAACAGAATTTTGTTTCGCGGGATCTCGGGTACATGAGCTCCTCCTGCCCGTAGCGGCACGCCGCCCACGGAATTTATGAGTTAGGCTTATGAGAAAAATCCAGACGCCGCACAATAACGTTACCACGACCTTTGAGTACAGCTCGCGCAGCCGCCTCGTTCTGGATTAGTTCCGTTGCTGATGATTCGTTCTGTTTGAAAAAATCCTGCAATTGAGCCTGCTGTGCCGGATCGTGAATCACTCCATCGCCCAACGCGTCGCGAAAGATCGGATCCAATACTTGAGCCCGACGCGTCGCCCAAACTATCCACACGCGCTCGACTCCGGCGCCCCCGGTAAACCTGTACCAGCTAGTCTTGATGGTCTGCTGCGTAGCCAGCGCGGGCTCCCCGCGATTGATTTCTTTCGTCGGGAAAACAATATTCCACTCGGTCGTTCCTTTTTCGTCGCGACCCTCGTCAACTATGTACAGCGCGCCGGCCTCATTGGTGATGATGTTCAGAACAAACCGATCACCCGTGTGAAAATATTCACGCCCGGTAGCATCGAAGGGTTGGCCCAGCGGTTTACCGTCATACATTCGTTGCACGTTCAGCCAATAGGTGAGCGAGCGCTCCGGCCCCGAAAACCAGGATCGATACTTCAACGCAAAGAGTCCAGCGAGCCCTATTAACAACACGACGGATAACGCGACGGCAATGCCAGGCCAACGGGGCCTTGCTTCGGAAATAGACTGGACTGCGCTTCCGAACGTGGGCGGTTCAGGTTTTATGAGCGAGACCACGGTGGGTTCTGAAGGCCGTTCGGTCCGGTCGCCGCCAGGCGACAAGGACCCGGATTGGATCGTTGCCATCATGGTGGGAGTACTTGCAGGATCCATCGAAACACTTGCTGCCGGCATCGTGACGCCGGCTTCGTTTGGGACGGGAACATTGTCGTCCGCAAGTAAAGCTCGCACCAGATCGTCAGCGAACTCACAAGCCTTCTGATATCGATCGGCGCTCTTGTATGAGAGAGCTTTCACTGCCAGCGGTAAAGCGGGGCGCAACGCTCTCGGAGCAAGGGGCACGGACTTTTGCATTTCGGAAAGCTGAAACATAGTTTCCGGATTAAAAGGCCGGCGCCCGGTTACCATTTCATAGGCGACAACGCCCAACGCGTATACATCGCTGGCGGCCGATACTCTCTTCCCTTCGACCTGTTCCGGCGACATGTAGCTTGCCGTGCCGGCAACTCTTGCGGTAACTGTGGTGGGCGCTACGAGTGAATTCCGGATCCTAGCTATTCCAAAATCGATTACTTTCACTTGCCACGAGCCGTCCCGCCGCTGGCGCACCATGATGTTTTCAGGCTTCAGATCCCGGTGAACCACGTCGCGTTCGTGCGCGGCCGTGAGGGTGCGTCCCAGTTGCTGCCAAATGTCGACTACATCATCGAACTCCATCCCGCGATCCGCGCGCATGAAACTCCGGAGGTTGTCACCTTCGACAAACTGCATCACCAGATAAGGATGACCGTTCGGCAAAGTTCCCGCGTCGAGCAGGCCAACTACGCCGGGATCATCGATCCGGGTTAAGGCTTCTATCTCCTGACGAAACTTTGTGACCACCCACTTATCTTCGAGCGCTTTTTCCTGTAAGACCTTGATGACCACCCGTCGCAACATCAACTCCGGTTTATCTCTGGCCAGGTACAAGTCCCCAATGCCGCCGCTGATGAGCTTCTCATCGATGTAATAACGACCGTCCAGCGTCTGGCCGACCAGCTCGGGAACCGCTGGTGGAGTCGCGGTCGGGCCTTTTGCGGGAGATTGGAGAATGGGCGTAGTCTCACGGCTCTTTCGTGAGTCATGAGCGGCCAACATGGATTCGACCTCGCGCTGCAGATCGGCATTTTCGCCGCACCAGCGGGCGAGAAAGGATGGCCGCTCCGCGAGATCCAACTCCAACGCTTCGCGGTATAGCCTTTCAATTAGTGTCCGCCGATCCGAATCCGTCATGGATTTCTCAGTAGAGCAACTTCGCGCTTGCGGCGCGTGAAGTCAAGCACCCGGGTCAAAGAGTTCTCGCTTCAGCAACACTAGGCACATCCGTCACGCATATTCCAGCCATTCATCGTCATTACTGAAATGGCTCTTCTCATCACTCCTGTTCCTCACCTTGATGGATCGTTTCATGGCGCCTCATCAGCAGTCGGGATAGCTGCGCGAGAGTGAAAAAGGATCACTAAAGCTCTCCCATAAATGGGTGTAGTCCACCAAACTCCGTCACGGACTCCGCACCAAGACCGTATCTCCGCCCTGGCGGGCGAAATCAAACAGAGCGGGTTGTTGTAACTTGGTATTATTCGGGGGCGCTACCGCGCTCGCGCCGTTGGCCGGCGTAGCGCCCGTGTCCACCAACCCGCGCGCGTTGGCGATGAAGAGCAGGCGCGGTTTGTCGCCGACTGTTGTGCTCGCTGGATTCTGTCCGGCGGCAATTTCGTCGTTGAGTTTAGGGACGCGATCCTCGCCATACTCCAGCCATTCAAGGAGGGTGATCTTCTTGTCCTGTGGTTTGAAGTCTGCATGCAGTTCTTCCAATCCATCGCGGGTCAGCGCGTAAGTCAGCAGCCCCTGAGCGATCGATTTGTTTTCCAGCGCCACGTTGTCGGCCTGCGTCGCGGTCAGGATTCGCATGCCCTTGTCGTATGACAATTGTCCCAGGCCGCGACTGCCCATCGGTCCAGGTTTGAAATCACGTCCTTCGATTGCCGCAGTCGAATGGCACGCATCCACAATCATCACCAACTCGCCCGCATCCACATCCCGCAACCAGGCGGAGAGATCGTCGCTGGAGATACTGTGTTGGCGCACCGCTTCAGTGAACACCTTCTCAGTTCCCGCGCCCGTGTCGTACGGAATCAGATAGAAGTTACCGGCGCGGTCGGCATAACCGTGGCTCGAAAAAAGAATCAGCACCAAATCATCCGGTGTCGCCGGCCGCAACTTATCAAAGTTTGGAATCCCAGAGCCAGCGACCGTTTGAGCCGGGGCGGCCTCGCTTCCTTTCGCTCGTGAAGGAGGAGCCGGACTGGTCTTGGGTGGTGGCCGCCGACCTCTCGGCGTCGTTTTCGTCGCGACGGGAGGAGGCGTTGCCGCTACCGCAGGCTTGGCCGGCGTCTCATTTGCAAGTTGATTACGATTACTGAGGCGTATCAGGACTCTTTGAAAATTGGCTTTGGTGGCCAGCTTTTCTGTCACAACCAGCTTCTCGCCCTGCCTTTGATAATTGGAGGTGAGGGTGATCGGGACGACTTCTGAAAACTGTCCGGCGGCCAGGAGATCTTTTTCGATCACCGTCCGCATCGCTCGCGCGTCGTTGTCGGCAAATTCGAGATTGAAGGTCGGATTCTCGAACGCACTCACACCGACAGAAATGATATAGGCCCGGCCCTTGCGGGGCTGAGCCGTAGCAGGCAGATCGTAATAGAAGCGATCGGTCAAACTCTTGACGCGGTCCTCGTTAAAAGCGTACGCCGAAAAGATGACCCGACTTTTTTCCGCGCGCTGCGGGACTTTAACATTGTCGAAGGTAAGCAAGGCATGCCCGGTCGAGGCATCGAGGCTAATCCGGTTGGCTTGTTGCCAAGCAGTGAGTTCTTCCGTGAACTTCTGCGTGCCTTTTTGCTGTGCTAACTCTGCCAACTTATTCGGCGAGGTGCTGTACCCCACCAGTTGACCATTGCGAAACAGCCGCACATCGTAGACCCCTGACCGCATTGGCTGGCCCTGCGCATTCGTTTGAGTTTCGCTGAGGCCATCCGCCACCTCGACAATGACGCGCACGGTATCGGCCTTTACGGGGACCACTTCTTTTATCTTCACCTTAGGTTGAGCCCGATTCATCTTTGCCAGGTCGGGGATTGCTTCGAAATCGTCGGCACTCAACAATCGGGTCAATAAACGCGGTTCGTAAAAATAGCGCATGAACACTTCGACGGCTTCAGGATTGAAGGGCTCGTTTGGCATGATCCAGTGAACCTCTTCGATCTCGTCCAACCGGCTGGTATCAAATCGCCCGGGCGTGGTCAGCATCCACTCGTCTTCGTTTGGCGCGACCAGCGATCCCAACTCGTCCTGCGTAGTGACATTGAACAGCCTGACTTTGTTTTCCACGCCACCGAGCGCAATCGTTTTGCCGTCAGGGCTGTATGCCAGACTGCCCCAAAGGTCGGTTTCGATTTTCAGCTTCTCGACGCGCTTGGTTTCTAAATCCCACGAGTAGATTCTGCTGAAGATCGTGAACGTGAGAACATTCTTGCGAGGCACAAAAACAAAGCTGCTAATATTTGTTCCCAGATCCATTTTATGGTCGTAGAGCTGTTTGCCATTGCTCGCGTCCCAGACCTTGATTGTGTCCTTGTCTTCGCTCGCAAGAAGCTTGCTGTCCGAGCTGAACACCACTTTCGAGACGTAGTTGCTCTCGAACTCCCGCTCCACATCTTTTTCGTAGATCTCGTGCCAGGGGGATTGGCCCACCTCGTAAACGTCAATTTCGGTTTTATTACGGAACGAGTCCCAAATCGACTGGCCCTTGGGCATGTATACGAACTTCTTTGTGTCAGGGCTGAAAGCGAATTGGTTCTCGAGAATGTTGGATGCCTCAAATACCTTTTGCCCGGTGCTGATATCCATTACGCGCAGGTGCACTTTGCGAGATGCGAAAAGCTTGAGTCGCACTTTTTCTTCCAAGATTTCCAGTGACACCATTTTGCTATCCGGACTGAATTGCGCGGCAATGATCTTCTGGTTGGCAGGATCTTCGAGTGGAAAGCTGCGCAGCTCCTTTTCCGAATTAAGCCCGTAAACCATCAAGGTCTTCTCATCAGGAGAAACCCGTAAGAGCAACTCGCCGTTGGGTGAAACTGGCAGGTTGTTACCTAGGGCCGGCGAGGTTTCGACGATTCGCTGAGGATTAGAACGCTTCTCCAGGTCCCAAAGCTTAACACCACCGGCGAAGCTCGAGGTCAGCAGTAGTTTATCGTTCGCAAATCGTGGAACTGTGGTGAGGGGAAACGGAATGGGGACTTTTTGACCTTTGATCGCGCCGCGTTTCGCGACGGCGAGAGTCATCAACTCCTGGCCGGTAACGGCGTCCCACCTTTGGATGTTCTTGAAGTTCTTGCAGCCATTGATCGTCTTTCCGTCGCTGCTGTAACGAATCGGACAAAGCTGCCGAAAGTAAGCGCTGACCGCGTCGCTTGGTTTCTTTTTGGTAACCGCGCCGCTCAATTTCGCTCCGACGCCTTTGTTCTTGCCATCGTCGGTATCAAAGGGATCGTCCTGTTCGACGCTCAGGATCTCCTTGTTGTCCTCGATTCGCAGAACATGAATTACGTTATCGCCCGCCTGATAAGCCAAAGATTTGTTGTCGGGATTAAAGGTCACCGCGCGGATGCTCTTATTCTTAAAAAGCAGATTGCGCAATTGGTCTGCACCTTCAATCAAGTTGGAAAAAGCATCCCCGACATCGCCGATGATTGGAACCCTTCCGATCTTTCGCCCAACCCCGATAACGTCTTCCTCACCGGGTCCGTCGATGAGTTTCTTCACTTCTTTTCCATCGTTCGGGTTATAGACTTTCAGCGTCCCGTTGATATTGCCGCAAGCGATAAGGCTACCGTCAGCGCTGAACGTTAGCGCTGAGAGCGCAGCTATATCTGTGTTAATAATGCGGGTCTCTTTCCCAGTTGCCGTTGACCAGAGTTTTATCCGATAGCCTTCAACGACACCAGCCACTAGACTACCGTCATTGGTTAGCGCCACCAGCGGCACAAACTCCTTATTGGCCATTTGGTACAGGACGCTACTCTTGGCTATGTCCCAAACTTTTACGCCACCGTTTCCACCGCTGACCAAGACCTTTCCGGTTGAGCTGAACGCTACCGGCGATGGCAGATTGAAGAAGGGATTGATGTCTTCCTTTTTGCCAATCTTTGGAATGGGAAGCGGGATCAAACTTCCACTGCCGCTCTTAATAGGCGTCAAGCGGTGAAGGATTGCGGCCGTACTGACATCGAAAATGCGCAGGACGCCGCTCTTGCTGAGACAGGCGATGCTGCGACTGTCGGGATGGAAGGCCATGCCGACAATCTGATAACCCGGGATGCTAACAATCTCCTGACCCTTGCTGGTTAACCAGAGTTTTAAAACTCCGTCGGCGCCCAGGGTTGCGAGTAGCTTCCCATTCGGACTGTAAACAAAGTCAGTCACCATTGAAGTGTGACTGGTTTGCACAACCAAACGCGGACGTGCGGCCATTGAGCTGAACAGGTTACTGCTCGGTGAGCGCGTGGGAGCATTTCCACTCTCAACCGCCGGCCCTGCATTCGGTGTTGCAGCCGCGGTCGGAGAAGAAGCCTTGACGAGGATCGCGTCGACGATTTTGCTTTGGACTGACCTCAGAATGTTCTCGGGATTATTTCCCTTCTCAGACAAACTCTGCTCAAGTGAACTTTGGTCGCTGTTCAGTTCGTCAATCCGATACTGGACTTCTAATTTGTATGTCTTTCCGAAGGGTAATCTGAAGGTTGGCGAGTCGCCAGCGATGGTCAGAGCCAACGTAAGTTGACAACCCGCCTTTGCGGCCTCTTGTTTGTAGGTGCTCGCGTCGTTGGCATTTTCCAAGACTGCTGCCTGGACTATTTGTTCCTTTGGCTTCAATTGTCCGATCAAACGATCAACAAACGCTTCTCCGGACAACGACCCTTGCTTTACGGTTGGTGTCAATATGCACAACCGCGTCGGCCCTTTACTCTGAGTTTGAGGCGGTGGCGCGGAACCCTGTTGGCTAAAAAGTTTCCTCGTCCACCCATCATCGAAACCCTCGCTGGCCCGGGCCAGAGGCTGGGCGAAGGGTGCCATCAGAGAAAGGGCCGACGCGCACAGCAGCAATGCAGTCAACGACTGCTCAAACCAAGTGCGGAGAAAAGAACGATGAGTATTCGTTTTCACAGAGCACCTCCCGGAAAAAGCCACAGAGCTAAGGCTATCTTAGGTTTTAGTAGGTTTACTTCTCTTCAACATCGTGAGTAAGAGGTCTATGGGCCGAACAACCACAACGATCTTGCGAACCCAAGCTATCAATCGAATCGCACGACAAGTCTGCGCAGGAACGAGGTTCGCGGATGATACCACAGACGACTCCTCGCCGACGAAGAGTTCGCAACGCTCCTTGCAGCGGCGATATGGATAGGAATTCTTGTGAGGGAGGTCACCGAGAGGTATTGTCAGGTTAACGGTGGAATAACGGTGGAAGATGTAATCAGGCAGTTCATGCAGCATAATCCTCTGATGCGTACCTCCGTTTCTCTCTATTATCGTCATCGCTTCCCCGCCGAGATCATCAGTCATTGCGTTTGGTTATCTTTTCGCTTCACCCTGAGCTTTCGCGACATCGAAGAAATATTGGCGATGCGCGGTGTGTCCCTCAGCTATGAGACGGTCCGAGAATGGTGCCTCAAATTCGGCCAGACCTATGCCAACGGTTTGCGACGCAAATCTCCTCGATCAGGAGCCGGTGGCACCTCGACGAAGTGTTCCTCAAAATCAACGGACGTCTCCACTACCTCTGGCGCGCAGTAGATCAAGATGGTGACGTGCTGGATATTCTGGTCCAGCGCCACAGAGATAAGAAAGCAGCCAAGAAATTCTTCCGCAAGCTGCTAAAGGGATTGCAGTATGTCCCGAATGTGATCATTACTGACAAGCTAAGTGGCAGAACAATCGCGCCGAGAATTCGCATCAGCCAACCAGGTTGAGGGAGCGTGTGATGAGACGGTTCAAGTCAGCAGGTCACGCACAGCGCTTCTCTCAGCCTTCGGAATTATTAACTCACATTTCCGCGTGGGGAGACATCTGTACAGAGCCCGCGGTTACCAAGCAGTGATGAGATCGAGATTCGCCGGATGGGAAGAGGCGATTTGCGCCCAAGGCTATCGTTAATTAACCAGATGAAGAAAGGTGGATTCACCTTGTCTGAGTAGCTAATTTTGTTTCTTCTTGAGTTAAGTTGACAGTACCCGCAATATCAATTGCTATAGAGCATAAGTGCTTTGGATTCGGACTAAGAATTAAATGCTAATTCGAGAATTCTCTTGCCTTGCGAGACGGTAGAGGTTTAATCTCGCGGCGCTTAGGTGTTTCTAACTCACACGGTAGCCTGAGGCTAGGCTCTTTTCGAGCACCCACCTCTACTGAGCCGCCAGAGTTCCGACGTCGGACGGCTAGAGAATTGAAATGAACGGGCTGTTAGAACGCCAATAGCACGCTTTGCAGCAGACTCAGTGCGACATCCACAACCGGATTACTTGGTTCAGCAACCAATTGTGTGGTCGGCGGCGTCTCGATTGTTCCCGTTGCTGTAGCTGTAGCTGACGGCGGTTCCGTCGGTGCTGGTGGTGGCTCAGGCCCGCCGCCGATAATGCCAGCAAAGGCAGACACACTAAGCGCGAGCGTGAACACTACCGCCACGCTGAGTTGTCGAAGTTTTCTCATAAGTTTTCTCCTGAAAAGAGAGTTTTAGACTTGAGGCGAGGAATCTTAGCACCTTAAGGCAACGATCATTACAGTAGTATAGAAAGGCCGCTCTCACATGAATTTACCGACCTCAATCCTACAAGAGTTGGACGATTCTAGCCTTTCAATGAACGAACGCGCGCAACTGCGCTGTCGTCTTGCCAGGCATCAAGAGTGGGCAGGCGACTTCGAAGCGGCGCGAGAAGTGTTGGGCGAACTCTGGCAGGGCGTGGGGTTCCGTCCAAACGTCGAAGGTCTTGATGAGGAAAGCAAGGGAGTGGTTCTAATGCGCGCCGGGGCCTTAACTGGATGGATTGGAAGTGCCAGTCAGATTGAAGGCTCCCAGGAGATGGCAAAGGATTTGATCAGTGAGAGCATCAGGATCTTTGAGGAACTGGGTAATAGAAGCAGGGTCGGCGAAGCCCGCAGCAGCCTCGCGCTTTGTTACTGGCGCGCCGGTGCGTATGACGAGGCTCGCGTGACACTACAGGAGGCCTTGGCTGAATTCGACGAACGGGATGTAGAACAAAGAGCGATAGCGTTGCTCTGGAAAGCGGAGGTCGAAAGGGCATCAAAGAGATTCCATGAAGCTCTCGGCATTTACAACCAAGCTGGTCCCATATTTGACAGAGTTAATGACCACTATCTCACGGCAACTTTTCATTTCGGCTTCGCCAACGTTTTGAATCACCTTAGTTCTGTTGAGAATCGCAAGGATTATGTAGACGTGGCCTTAATGGAATACACCGCCGCGAGCTTTCACTTTGAGCAAGCGGGTCATGAGCGCTATCACGCTTGCGTTGAGAATAACTTGGGATTCCTGTTTAGCACTCTGGGTAGGTTTGAGGATGCTCATGAGCATCTGGACCGTGCCCAGGTGCTTATGACCCGCCTCAAAGATAATGTCCATCTGGCGCAAGTAGACGAAACGCGCGCGCGGGTCTTGCTTGCGCAAGGACGGACTGTCGAAGCGGAAAAGACCTCTCGCGCTGCGGTCCGTAGGCTCGAGAAAGGTGATGAACTTTCATTACTGGCCGAAGCCCTTGTGACTCACGGAATTGCATTGGGGGGCCTGAATCATACCGAGCAAGCGCGTGCGGCACTCAAGCGGGCTGCTGAGGTGGCCGAGCAAGCCGGAGACTTCGAGAGTGCGGGCTTGGCTGCCTTAACACTCGTCGAACAACTTGGCGCGAATCTATCGGACGAAGAGATCGGAACGGCAATCGACCGTGCTGGCGTGTTCCTGGATGAAACGCGCGACGTGAGCACACTTAGACGATTGGTCAAAGCTCTTTGCGCTACTTTCGCGGTTCCGGTGCCGCTCGACTGGACCGACTTCTCTTATAAGACTGCAGTCCGTCGATACGAGGCGCATTTGATCAGGCTAGCTCTTAATGAAACAAGTGGTTTGGTTACGCGGGCCGCGCGCGTTCTTGGCTTCAAGCATCATCAGAGCCTGGTCTCTTTGATAGATAGCAGGCATAAGGATCTTCTCAAGACAAGATCCGCTGTCCGCAGGCGAAGGCATCATCTTATAGTTCACCCTAAGCGTGCCAAGAAGAAGAAGGTACGGTCCGACCATGCGCAGTCCGGGTCTCAGGTTTCCATTCTGCACGTCGAGGACAATGAACAATTCGCCAAACTGGTTAACGACATCGCGGCCTCTGAGGAATGGCGCGTGGAGCTTTGCGCCGATGGCTATGATGCACTCGATAAACTTACTGGCAACGACCACTATGATGTGCTTCTTGTGGATAATGATATTACCGGACTCAGCGGTTTGGAGCTGATACAACGCGCGCGTACGATCTCGCACCGTCACCGCATTCCGATCATTATGCTTTCGGGCAGCGGTTGCGAAAGCGAAGCCTGGAGCGCGGGTGTTAATTCTTTCCTGCGCAAGCCGGAAGACATTGACAAGGTTTTATTGACCATCAAAAGGCTGCTGGAAGAAGGTAAAAAGCAAACGGAATAGCTGTTAGTCTGCCTCCGGGTGAAAGGATTTGCCGGAAGGAACATATTAAGCACTAACAGAGGTTTGAAAATTCAGAGGAACAGATCACCGATAGGGGTGTCTATTGAAGTGGCCTTTGTTTTAGAACCTAAAAAGGAG
>WNFJ01450957.1_pt1 | contig 14207 bp, 11 predicted proteins | sample 5400461 | NCBI WGS metagenome assembly WNFJ01 (sample SAMN13153349, study PRJNA577476) | soil metagenome | isolation source: 115 cm saprolite on Douglas fir-dominated hillslope | place: USA:California | collected 2013-09-17 | reverse complement strand
ACCCAAGCACCTCGTGCTGACGCTGACGCGCGCCAAGCTCGAGTCGCTCGTGGCCGACCTCGTGGACCGCACGCTGGGCCCGTGCCGCCAGGCGATGCAAGACGCGGGCGCCGCCGCCTCGGACATCAACGAGGTGATCCTCGTCGGCGGTCAGACGCGCATGCCGAAGGTGCAGGAGGTCGTGAAGTCGCTTTTCGGCAAGGAGCCGCACAAGGGCGTGAACCCCGACGAGGTGGTCGCCGTGGGCGCCGCCGTGCAAGGCGCGGTCCTGACCGGCGAGGTGAAGGACCTGCTGTTGCTCGACGTCACCCCTCTCTCGCTCGGCATCGAGACGCTGGGCGGCGTGATGACGACGCTCATCCCGCGTAACACGACCATCCCGACGAAGAAGAGCGAACGCTTCACGACGGCGGCCGACAGCCAGCCGTCGGTGGAGGTGCACGTCCTCCAGGGCGAGCGGCCGATGGCGCGCGACAACCGAACGCTCGGCCGCTTCCACCTCGACGGCATTCCGCCCGCGCCGCGCGGCGTGCCGCAGATCGAGGTGACCTTCGATATCGACGCGAACGGCATCTTGAACGTGTCGGCGAAGGACACCGCGACGGGCAAGCAGCAGCACATCGCCATCACGTCGTCGTCCGGCCTGAGCAAGGAAGAGATCGACAAGATGGTGAAGGAGGCCGAGGCCAACGCCGCCGACGACGCGCGGCACAAGCAGGAAATCGAGGTCCGTAATCAGACGGACTCGCTCGTCTATTCGACCGAGCGATCCCTGTCCGAGCATGGGAGCAAGCTCGCCGAGGCCGATCGCAAGGCAATCGACGACGCGCTCGGCGAGGCGAAGGAGGCGCTCAAGACGGACGACCTCGACCGCATGAAGCGGGCGCAGGACACGCTGTCGAAGGCGGCCCACAAGCTCGGCGAGGTCATGTATCGCGAGGCGCAGGCGCAGGCGGGGCAGCAGCAGCCCGGTCCCGGTGCGGGTCCGCAGGCCGGCGGCGCCGGGCGCCCCTCCGGTCCGAAGGAGGGCGAGGTCGTCGACGCGGAGTTCGAGGACCTCGGAGAGAAGAAGTAGGTCATGAGGCGCGACTACTACGCGGTGCTCGGCGTCGCCGCCACCGCGCCGCCGCGCGAGATCCGGCAGGCGTACCGCCGGCTCGCGCGGCAGTATTCGCCCGACGTCAATTTCTGGGACACGACCGCGCGCACGCTGTTCGAGGAGATCGCCGAGGCCTACCGGATCCTGAGCGACCCGGATGCGCGCTCGCTTTACGACCGCTTCGGTGCACGGCCCGATGCCCTCGCCGCCGGCCGCCGCGGTGAGGACGTGCACGTCGCGGTAGAGCTCGGCTTTGCCGACGTCGTGCACGGCGTGACCGTGGAGCTTGCCGTCCCGCGCTTTTCCCCGTGCGAGGCCTGCCACGCCCGCGGACACGCGGATGGCGGCACGTGCGGCGCGTGCGCCGGCCGTGGCGTACGGCGGATGGTGGATCGCGTGAAGGTGGCGATTCCCGCCGGCGTCGACTCGGGCATGCAGATCCGCATGCCGGGCCAGGGGAGCGCGGGACCGTTCGGCGGACCGCGCGGCGACCTGCTCGTGAGCACCCGCGTGCTCGAGCATCCGTTCTTCGCGCGCAAGGGTGAAGGCGTGCACTGCGAGCTGCCCGTCAGCGTGTGGGAGGCGCTGCGCGGCGCCCGCATTCGGGTGCCGACGCCGCAGGGCGAGGCGGTGCTCGTCGTGCCGCCCGCGACGCAGACCGGCCAGGTCTTCCGGCTCCGCGGCCAGGGTGTGCCCCGTCCCGGCGACGACGTGCCGGGCGATCTCTTCGTTACGGTGCGGGTCGACGTCCCCGGGGGCCTCGACGCGCGCACCGACGAGCTCGTGCGCGAGCTGGAGCGGCTCATGCCGCTCACCGCGCGCGGTGACCTCGAGCGCTTCCGCGCGGGGTCGGCATGACCAACGACCGCGGCAAGCCGCTCTATATGATCGGCGTCGTCGCCGAGATGCTGAAGGTGCACCCGCAGACGCTGCGGTTCTACGAAAAGAAGGGTCTGGTGCGGCCCAGCCGGACGGAGGGACAGACACGCATGTACTCGGCGGAGGACGTCGAGGACATCGCGCGCCTGCTGCGGCTCACGCGTGACCTCGGCGTGAATCTGGCCGGCGTGGAGATCATCTTAAAGATGAGACGCCGGATGATCGATATGCAGAAGCAGATCGAGGACCTCGTCGCCTACGTTCGCGACAGCGGCGCCGGCGAGGCGCGCCCGGAACGTGCCGGCACGCCACGCGAAGCGCTGGTGCGCGCGGCCTCGGGGCAGCTCGGTCCCGTCGATCTCTTCTGAGAAAGCTGGCCTGGTGATGACAGACGCGAAGCGTGATACCAGTCGGCCGTTGCCGGACGTGGTCGGGATCCTCCCGCTGCGCGGCACGGTCCTGTTCCCACAGGCGGTGGTGCCGCTCGGCGCCGGCCGCGCATCCTCGGTCCGCCTGATCGAGGAGGCGCTGCAGAGTGGCCACCTCGTCGGCGCCGTGACCCAGAAGGACCCGAAAGAGGACGCGCCGGGCGCGAACGGGCTGCACTCGATCGGCGCCATGACGGTGATCCACAAGGCGCTCAAGCAGCCCGACGGCACACTGCGCCTCATCGCGCAGGGCATCGGACGCTTCCGGCTGCTCGAGATCGTCCAGACCGAGCCTTATCTGAAGGCGCGGATCGAGCCCATCGAGGAGCAGACGCCCGGTGAGGACGTCGAGCTCGAGGCGCTCGTGCGCAGCGTGACCTCGCTGTTTGCGAACGTGATCTCGCTGTCGCCGGCGCTGCCGGACGAGCTGGTGGGTGTGCTCGAGAATGTCGAGGGCCCCAGCGCGATCGCCGACATGGTGGCGGCCTCGCTTCCGACCCTACCCATCGCACTCAAGCAGGAGCTGCTCGAGACGGTGAACGTCCGCGAACGGCTGAGCAAGCTCGCGGCGGCACTCGGCAAGGAGGCGGAGGTCCTCGAGCTCGGCAGCAAGATTCAGTCCGAGATCCAGTCGGAGATGACCAGGACGCAGCGTGACTACTACCTGCGCGAGCAGCTGAAGGCCATCCAGAAGGAGCTCGGCGAGGGCGACGAGCGCACGCAGGAGATCGACTCGCTCCGCGCGAAGATCGAGGCGGCGGGCATGCCGGACGAGGCAAAGGCGGAGGCGCTGCGCGAGCTGGACCGGCTCGCCAAGATGCCGCCGGCCGCCGCCGAGTACACGGTGGCTCGGACGTACATCGACTGGCTCGTGGCCATGCCCTGGCAGCAGGAAACGACCGACGCCGTGGACATCGGACCCGCGCGGGTGATCCTCGACGAGGACCACGAGGGCCTGGAGAAGGTCAAGGACCGGATCCTCGAATACCTCGCGGTGAAGAAGATCCGCCCGAGCGGCAAGGACCCGATCCTCTGCTTCGTGGGCCCGCCCGGCGTGGGGAAAACGTCGCTGGGCAAGTCCATCGCGCGGGCGCTTGGCCGCAAGTTCCATCGGATCTCGCTCGGTGGCATGCGCGACGAGGCGGAGATCCGCGGGCACCGGCGCACGTACATCGGCGCGCTGCCCGGCCAGATCGCGCAGGGGCTACGTCGCGCGGGGACGAAGAACCCCGTGCTCATGCTCGATGAGGTCGACAAGCTCGGGATGGATTTCCGCGGCGACCCGGCGTCGGCCCTGCTCGAGGTCCTCGATCCGGAGCAGAACGCGACGTTCCGGGACCACTATCTCGACGTCCCGTTCGACCTCTCACGGGTGCTTTTCATCACGACCGCGAACGTGATGGACACGGTGCCGGCCCCGCTGCGCGACCGGATGGAGATCATCAACCTCGCCGGCTACACGGAGGAGGAGAAGATCGCCATCGCCCAGCGGCACCTCGTGCCCAAGCAGGCGCGCGAGCACGGTCTGGAGCCCGGCGCGGGCATCGCGTTCGAGCCGGAGGCGCTGCGGCTGCTGGCGCGCGGGTACACCCGCGAGGCCGGGGTGCGAAGCCTCGAGCGTGAGATCGCGTCGGTCTGCCGGAAGGTGGCGCGGCGTCATGCGGAGGGCAAGACCGACCCTGTGCGCGTCACCCCGGACGTCGTGGTCTCGTTCCTGGGCGTGCCGCGGTTCGAGCTTGAGGAGGTGGAGCAGCGCACACGGGTGCCGGGCGTGGTCACCGGGCTCGCCTGGACGCCCGCAGGCGGCGACGTGCTGTTCGTCGAGGCGACGCGGATGCGCGGCGCGCGCACGCTGACTCTTACCGGACAGCTCGGCGACGTCATGAAGGAGTCCGTGCAGGCAGCCCTGTCGTGGGTGCGCTCGCACGCGGGTGAGTTGGGGATCGACCCTGAGTTCTGGGAACGCTCCGACGTCCACGTTCATGTGCCGGCGGGCGCGATCCCGAAGGACGGGCCCTCGGCCGGCGTCACGATGGCCACGGCGCTCGTGTCGCTGCTGACGGGACGGCCGGTCCGCGCCGACCTCGCGATGACCGGCGAGATCAGTCTGTCGGGCCGCGTCCTGCCCGTGGGCGGCATTAAGGAGAAGGTGCTGGCCGCGCACCGCGCCGGCCTGCGGACCGTGGTGCTGCCGCGGCGCAACGAGAAGAACCTGCTCGAGGACGTTCCGGCCGTCGTGCGGCAGAGCATGACCGTTCACCTTGCCGACACGATCGGTGACGTCTTGGCCGTGGCGCTGGAATCGGCCGCCGCTCCCCGGGCGGCCGTGTTCGCTGAGCGATAAACTCGCGTCGTGTAGCGCCGATCGCCTTCTGGCGTCGACAGGGCGCGGACGATTGGCTAAAATCGAGCCATCGTGACTCGATCTCTGGGCCTGATTGCCTTCGCGGCCGCCATCGTGATGGCGGCTCCGGCCGGCGCCGAGACGTACAAGTTCAAGGCGCCGGACGGCAGCACCCATTTCACGAACGCGCCGGCCGATCCCCGGTATCAGCGGATGGGTTTCACGACCGGCACCGAGGCCGGCTGGCTGCGGCTACCCGAGGGCGACACGGCGCCGTACGCGCGCGAGATCACGGAGTCGGCCAGCCGGTACGGCATCCCCGAGCGGCTCGTCACCGCGGTGATCCGCGCGGAGTCCGGGTTCAACCCGCGCGCGGTGTCGCGCAAGGGCGCCCAGGGCCTCATGCAGCTGATGCCGTCGACGGCGTCGGTCCTCGGGGTCCGCAACTCCTTCGATCCGCGGGAGAACATCGACGGTGGCGTCCGGCATCTGCGCGGCCTGCTCGACCGCTTCCCCGGCAACCTGTCGTTCGCGATCGCCGCGTACAACGCCGGCGAGAAGGCGGTGACCGCCTACGGTGGGATCCCGCCGTATCCCGAGACGCAGGACTACGTGGTGAGGGTGCTGCGCTTCTACGGCCTCGAGGGCGTCGACACGCCGCAGACGCGGGTCTATCAGACGATCTCGCGCGACGGCACCGTCACCTACACGAACATCCCGCCGCGCGGCCGGCGATAGTGATGGGGGGCCCCGAAATGGCCCCCCAACCCCCCCACGTTCGTCGCGCCGCGGCGGAGCCGTGGCGCTCCTCGACGACCCGTGTGGCGCCGCCCCGCTCACTTCAGGAGCTTGCTGATCTCTCGGAAGGCCTCGGTGTCGGAGCTGCCGAGGAGCTGGAAGACGACCGTCTCCGTCGAGGTGATCACGGCGCCCGCCTGACGCGCCTGCGCCAAGCCCAGGTCCATACTCGTCGCGCGCCGGGAGCACACCGCGTCGGCGACGATCGATACGCGCACGCCGCGACCGAGCAGATCGAGCGCGGTGAGCAGCACACACACGTGGGCTTCCACGCCGGTGAGGATCACGGGCGCGGCGTCGAGCTCGCGCAGGCGCTCGGCGAAGCCGGGGGCGCCGCAGGCGGAGAACGCGGTCTTCTCGAGCGCGGACGCGTCGTCCAGGAGCACGCGCAGTTCGGGCAGCGTGTGGCCGAGCCCCTTCGGATATTGCTCGGTGACGACGACAGGGCTGCCGAGGCGCCGCGCGGTCGCGAGCAGGATCTTCAAATTACGAACCATCTCGTCGCGCCGCTCGGCATCCATCGCGCCGAACAGACGCTCCTGCACATCGGTGAGGACGAGGACGGGCTGTGGCATGGCCGAACCCTCCGGAGCGGAGACTGCCGCGTATTGTGCCACGACGCCCCCGCCGCTGCGGACTCCTCCGTAGCGTGGCTCAGGACGCCTCGGCCCTGGCAGAGCCACCTCGGTCTTTGCTGATCAGACTGGCGATGGCCGCGACCAGGTCAGCCGGCTCCAGCGGCTTGGCCACGTGCATCTGGAATCCTGCCGCGAGCGCCCGCGTCCGGTCTTCGGCCCGCGCGTAGGCCGTCACGGCAAGGGCGGGGATCGCTCGCCCGTGCTGGGCTTGCTGCTCCCTGAGCTTCTGAATGAGCATGTAGCCGTCATCACCGGGAAGGCCGATGTCGCTGACCAGGATGTCCGGATGCCAGCGCTCCACCTGCTCGAACGCCTCCTCGGCGCAGGCGGCCGCCATGACGTCGGCGCCGGAGGATCGCAGGACCATGCGCATGAGCTCCCGCGCGTCGGCCTCGTCATCGACGATGAGGATGCGCAACCCGTCGAGAGCGACCGGCCGGCCGACGGCCTCGCGATCGGGCCGACGGCGCGCCGGCTCGGGCTGGACCGCGTCCGCGTGAGTGGCGGTGAGGGGAAGGTCGACGGTGAAGTTGGCTCCGCGGCCCTCGCCCGCGCTCTCGGCTTCGACGTCCCCGCCGTGCAGCTCGACGATGTGTCGCACGATGGCGAGGCCGAGCCCGAGGCCGCCGTATCGGCGGCCGATCGACGTCTCGCCCTGTCGGAAGCGGTCGAAGACGAACGGAAGGAGCTCGCGGCGAATGCCCTGGCCCGTGTCGCTGACCGTGATCCGCGCCATCGAGTCGCGGCGCTCGAGCCGGATGTCGACGCGGCCGCCCGCCGGCGTGAACTTGATGGCGTTGGTGAGGAGGTTCCAGACCACCTGCTGCAGGCGACTGGGATCGGCCGACACGGGGCCGAGGGCCGGATCCAGACTCGCCTCCAGCCGAATGCCTTTGGCATCGGCGGCCGTCTGCACCGCTTCCATCGCGGCCACGATGACGGAGACCAGATCGATGGACCCGACGTCCAGACGAAGCTTGCCCGTGATGATGCGGGACACGTCGAGCAGGTCTTCGATCAACTGAGCCAGGAGGCGGGTATTGCGCTCGATCACCTCCGGGCCCCGGCTGGCGCCGGCGGCATCGAGCGTCCCGGATCGGAGCAGGCGCACCCATCCCAGGATGGCGTTGAGCGGCGTGCGGAGCTCGTGCGACAGCGTCGCGAGGAATTCGTCCTTGGCGCGGTTGGCCGCATCGAGCTTCCGCCGTGACTCCTCGAGGTCGCCGACGACCATCTCGTAGGCGCGCATGTCGCGCAGGATGCCGATCGCGCCGTTGACGGTGCCGTCCGCGTCGCGCAGGGCCGACGCGTTGAGCGTCGTGGGGATGATCTCGCCCGAGACGCTCCGTGGGTTCAGCCGCGCGTTGCGGGTGACACCGCGGGCCACGACCTCGCGGAGCGCGGCCATGAACTCGCGCGTCTCATCGACGCTGATGAAGCGTGACAGCGACTGCTCGACGACCTCGGCGGTACGGAATCCCAGGAGCGTGTAGACGGCATCGTTGGCCTGGAGGATCTTGCCCTGGAGGTCGGAGACGAAGACGGGGTCGGGCGCGTTCTTGATCAGGCTTTCGGCTTTCGGCGTAGGCGCGGGCCTTGTCGAGCTCGCGCATGTCGCGCAGGATGCCGATGACGCCGATGACCTCGCCCCGGGGGCCGCGCAGGGCGGAGGCGTTGAGGGTGGTGGGGATCACCTCGCCGGAGGCGCTGTGGGGATTGAGGCGGACATTGCGAGAGACCCCGCGCTCGACGACCTCGCGAAGGGCGACCATCAGCTCGCGCGCCTCGTCCAGGCTGACGAAGCGGGAGAGCGACTGTTCCAGGACCTCGTCCTTGCGGAACCCCAGGAGCTCGGAGACGGCATCGTTGGCCTGCAGGATCTTGCCCTGGAGGTCGGAGACGAAGACGGGGTCGGGCGCGTTCTTGATCAGGCTTTCGGCGTAGGCGCGGGCCTTGTCGAGCTCGCGCATGTCGCGCAGGATGCCGATGACGCCGATGACCTCGCCCTGGGGCCCGCGCAGGGCGGAGGCGTTGAGGGTGGTGGGGATCACCTCGCCGGAGGCGCTGTGGGGATTGAGGCGGACATTGCGAGAGACGCCGTGCTCGACCACCTCGCGAAGGGCGACCATCAGCTCGCGCGCCTCGTCCGGGCTGACGAAGCGGGAGAGCGACTGTTCTAGGACCTCGTCCTTGCGGAACCCCAGGAGTTCGGAAACCGCCTCGTTCGCGAGAAGGATCTTGCCCTGGAAGTCGGAAACGAAGACGGGATCAGGGGCGTTGGCGATGATCAGGTTGGCGTCCAGAAGGTTCATAGGGCACCGACGGAAGCAAACCGAACGCCATCGGCCGTCCGCCCGTTTGGGGGTGCGGGGGCGGCGACCAGGCGCTCACGCGCGCCAGCGACGGTCGAGGCCGCGATACTGGAGGGCCTCGGCGCAGTGCTCGGTGGCGATGGTCTCGACGTCGGCGAGGTCGGCGATCGTGCGGGCGACGCGCACCACGCGGTCGTGACCGCGCGCAGAGAGCCCCAGGCGCGTCATCGCGGCGGCGAGGAGCCGCTGGGCGTCGGCCGGGATCGGACAGAGCCGGCGGAGCAGCCGGCCGCCGATCTCCGCGTTCAGCCGCGGGCCCGCCGCGCCACCGCGCGCGCGCTGGCAGGTACGTGCTCGCGCCACCCGCGCGCGGACGGTGGCCGAGTCATCGCCGGCCGGCGCACCCGTGTACTCCTCCCCCTCGAGCGCCGGCAGCTCGACGTGCAGGTCGATGCGATCGAGCAGCGGTCCCGACACCCGACCCAGATACCGGTCGCGCTCGCCGGGTGTGCACAGGCATCGGTCCAGGGTCGGACAGCCGCGGCGACACGGATTCGCGGCGGCGATGAGCTGGAAGCGCGCGGGAAAGTCGCCGACCCCGCTGGCGCGCGCGATGGTGACACGCCCGTCCTCGAGCGGCTGGCGCAGCGACTCGAGCACGTGCTGCTGGAACTCCGGCAGCTCGTCCAGGAACAGCACGCCGCGGTGGGCGAGGGTGACCTCGCCCGGGCGCGGCGGGCTGCCGCCGCCGATCAGCCCCGCGACGGAGATCGTGTGGTGTGGCGCGCGGAACGGCCGCGCGTCGACGAGCGCGCCCCGGCGTCGCAGGAGTCCGGCGACCGACCAGATCGACGACACCTCCAGCACCTCGTCGCGCGAGAGCGGCGGCAAGACCGCGGCGAGCCGCCTCGCGAGCATCGTCTTGCCCGCGCCGGGCGGGCCCACGAGCAGCACGTTATGAGCGCCGGCGGCCGCGATCTCGAGCGCGCGCTTGGCGTGCGCCTGCCCGCGGACGTCCCGGAAGTCGAGATCCTCGCCCGCGTCCGCCGGCAGTGGCGTTGTCCCCGACGGCTCGGCGCAGGGCACCTCGCCGTTGAGCAGGCCGGCGGCCTCGTGCAGCGTCGCCGCCGAGAGCACCCGCACGCCGTCGACGGCCCTGGCCTCGGCGCCGTTGTCGCGCGGGACGAGCAGCGTGGCAATCGCGCGCCGGCGGCAGGTCAGACCGACCGCGAGGGCGCCGCGCACGGCCTGGATCTGGCCGTCGAGGGCCAGCTCGCCGACGACCGCGAAGGAGCCGAGGCCGTTGCCGCGGATGCAACCGGTGGCGATGAGGATGCCGAGCGCGATCGGCAGGTCGAAGGAGGCGCCTTCCTTGCGCAGGTCGGCCGGCGCGAGGTTCACCGTGATGCGATCGTTGGGAAACGCGAAGCCCGCGTTGCGGATCGCCGTGCGCACGCGCTCGCGACTCTCGCGCACCGCGGAGTCGGGCAGCCCGACCGTGATGAAATTGGGCAGCCCCGGCGTGACGTCGACCTCGACGCTCACGAGGGCAGCCTCCACGCCGACCAGCGCCGCCGACAGCACGTGTGCGAGCATGCGGGGATTGTTCGGGCCGCGCGCGGCGGGGTCAATGTCCCGGATTCCATACAGCCGGCGCGCCGGTGGGCCGCGGTTCCCCGCCATGGACGTTCTCTGATAGAGTGCTCGGGCGCATGAGCGCCGACGACGTGCTCCGGCCCGTGGCCCTCGTGGTGGACGATGAGGAGAGCGTTCGCGAGTCGTTCCGCCTGGTGCTCGACCAGGACTACGAGGTCCTCGACGCGCCCGACGGGGCGCACGCGCTCGAGATCGTGCGCGCCAACCACGTCGACGTGGTGCTGCTGGACATCCGGCTGCCCGAGATGGACGGCATCGAGGTGCTCGAGCGGCTCAAGGCGCTGGACGACAGCCTCGAGGTCATCCTCGTCACCGCGGTGAAGACGGTGCGGACGGCCGTCGCCGCCATGAAGCTCGGCGCGTTCGACTACCTCACCAAGCCGTTCGAGGACGAGGAGCTGCTCTCGCTCGTGAGGCGCGCGGTCGAGAAGCGCTCGCTCGAGCGCGAGGTGACGTTCCTGCGCGGCGAGCTGGCGCGGCGCCACGACCGCGACGAGATCGTCGGCGAGCATCCCGAGATGCAGAAGCTCGCGCGACTCGTCACGCAGGTGGCGCGCACCACCACCACCGTGCTCATCACCGGCGAGAGCGGCACCGGTAAGGAGCTGATCGCCCGCGCCATCCACCATCGCGGCCCGCGCCGCGACAAGCCGTTCGTGCCCGTGAATCCCGCCGCGATCCCGGAGGCGCTCGTCGAGTCGGAACTGTTCGGTCACGAGAAGGGCGCGTTCACCGGCGCGCACCAGCGCAAGCTCGGCCGCTTCGAGCTGGCGCAGGGCGGCACGCTCTTCCTCGACGAGATCGGTCTGCTGCGCGCCGAGGTGCAGGCCAAGCTCCTGCGCGTGCTCCAGGAGCGTGAGATCGAGCGCGTCGGCGGCACGCGGTCGATCAAGATCGACGTGCGCATCGTGGCTGCCACCAACGCGGACCTCAAGCGCGCGGTGGCGGCCGGCACGTTCCGCGAGGATCTCTACTACCGTCTCAACGTGGTGCCGATCGCGGTGCCGCCGCTGCGCGCGCGCATCGAGGATCTCCCGCGTCTCGTGGATCACTTCGTACGGCGCTACAACCACGAGTTCAACAAGCGCATCCACGGCCTCACGCCGGAGGCGCTCGCGCTGCTGGCCGCCTACGCGTGGCCCGGCAACGTGCGCGAGCTGCAGAACATCGTCGAGCGCACGATGGTGCTCGTCGACGGGCCGCTCATCGGGCCCGCCGATCTGCCGCTCGACGTGACGCTCGCTCCCGGACGCCCGGGGCCGGGGCAGACGCCCGAGCCGCTGCGCATGGACCTCAACCAGGCGAGCGATCGCTTCGAGCGGATCATCGTCCAGCGCGTGCTGGAAGAAGTCGGCGGCAACGTCAGCGAGGCCGCGCGGGTGCTCGGGCTGCATCGCAACTCGCTCAAGATGAAGCTTTCCCGCTGGAAGCTCGCCGGCGGGGAGTCCGACGGGCCGGACGCCCCGTAACAGGCCAATCGCCAACGGCCGATGCACAGTAACTGGCTAAGCGCGCGTCGCGTGCCCGGGCGCGGACTCCGGGATTCTAACGACTTGGCCTGGCTTGCGAGGGCCCTCGCGTCTGGCGGTCGAATTGCTGACAATCTCTCCCCGACGGGCGTGCGGCGACCCCATGGTGGGGGCGCCAGAACGCCTGCAAGGGGAAAGGTCGATGAAGGTTCTGGCCCTCATTCTCGCGCTCGCGTCACTCCTGCTCGCGGCTCCCGTGATCGAGTCCGGCACGTCCGTCTCGACGCAGCTGTTCCAGGCGATCGGCACCGCCGACGGAGGCGCGGGCGGCTAGGAATCGTCCTCCGCATGACCCGAGGAAGGGGGGGCGCCAGGCGCCCCCTCTTCCTCCTGCCGGTGCTGGCGCTTTGTATCGGCGTCTTCGGGCCGGCGTGGGGCGCGGACGGCGTCTATCGGCGGGCCCTCGGTAACGACCCGGCCACCCTCGACCCCGCACGCGTCTCGGATATCTACAGCCGGTCGGTCGCGCAGCAACTCTTCGACGGCCTCGTGCACTTCGACCATACGCTCACGGTGACGCCGGCACTGGCGCAGTACTGGAAGTCGTCGCGCGACGGGTTGGTCTGGACGTTCATCTTGCGTCCCCACGCGAAGTTCCACAACGGGCGCGAGGTGACGGCCGACGACGTCGTCTACTCGCTCACGCGCCTGGTCGATCCACGGACGCGCTCGGCCGCGGCCGATCTCTTCCTCAACGTGAAGGGCGCGCCCGACTTCCGCGAGGGTCGCGCGACGAGGATCGCAGGGCTCGTCGCGCTCGACCGCCACACGGTGCAGGTGACGCTCACGGAGGCGCTCGTCCCATTCGTGTCCGTGCTCGCGGTCGGCCACGCGAAGATCGTGCCGCGCGAAGTCGTCGAGGAGAAGGGCGACGCCTTCGGCACGGCGCCGGTGGGGACGGGGCCGTTCCGGTTCGTGAAGTGGGAGCGCGGGCACGAGCTGGTGCTCGCGGCCAATCCGGATTACTTCGAGGGCGCGCCGCGACTGGCGCGGCTCGTCTATCGCGTGTTCCCGGGCGAGCAGTTCGACACCATGTACGAGGAGTTCCAGCGCGGCCACCTGGAGGACACACCGCCACCCAATCGCGATTACCGGAAAGCGGTGGCCGCCGCCGGCGATGGGTACGTGAAGCGACCGATGCTCTCGGTGCGCTTCTACGGCTTCAACATGCGCGTGAAGCCACTCGGAAACCGGCTCGTCCGCCAGGCTCTGATGCACGCCATCGACCGTGAGGCGATCATCGAGGAGGCCTTCCTCGGGCGCCACATCCTCTCGCGTGGCATCCTGCCGCCGGGCACGCAGGGCTACAACCCAAAGGTCAGCGGCTACGCCGACGATCCGCGGCGGGCGCGCGAGCTGCTTGCGCAGGCCGGCTACCCCGACGGCCGCGGCCTGCCGACACTGGCCATCTGGGCGGCCGCGCGCAACGACGGCGTCCTGCGCGAGCACGATCTGATACGGGACAATCTCAAGGCCGTCGGCGTCCGGGCCGAGTTCCATTATCAGACCGACTGGCCGGCGTTCTCGCGCCTGCTGTCCGACGGACGCCTGCCGATCTTCATGTACGCGTGGTACGCCGATGTGCCCGACCCCGACAACTTTCTGTTCAAGCTCTTCCACTCGCAGAGCTCGCGGAACTTCACCGGCTACGCCAACCAGCGCGTGGACGGCCTGTTGGCGCGCGCGCGCACCGAGCCCGACACCACACGCCGCGTGGAGCTCTACCGCCGTGCCGAGCAGGCCATCCTCGAGGACGCGCCGATCCTGCCCATGTGGCACTACTCGTACGAGCGGATCTTCCAGCCGTACGTGCGCAGCGTCGAGGTCAGCGGCCTTGGCGATCCCTACATTCCTCTCCGCAAGGTCTGGCTGGCCAAATGAGGCGCTGGCGGGTCCACTCGCTTCGCGCGCGGCTGCTCTGGGCGACCCTCCTCGTTGTTGCCGTTCTCATGGCTGGCGTGGTGGTCGTGGTCGAGTGGCATCAGCGGTCCGCGATCATCGTCGAGGTCGAGCGCCGTGGCGAGGTCCTCGCGCGTACCCTCGCGGCGATGTCGTACGGGCCGTTCCTTTTCTACAACTTCACCGCGCTGGAGCAGAACGTCGCGCGCGCCGCCTCCGAGGACGACGTGGTCTACGCGATCGCGCTCGACGCCGAGGGCCGCGTGGCGGCGCACAGCCGGAACCCCGAGCGGGTCGGTGACATCCTCGCCGGGGACGTCGACCGCGCCGCGGTTAGCGCGCCTGGCCCGATCACCCAGCACACGGTGAACGCCCGCCAGGAGGCGATCTACGACTTCGCGGCCCCGGTCTTCGTGAACGGCGCGCGCTGGGGCACCGTGCGCGTGGGACTCTCGAAGCACCGGATGGAGGCGCAGATCCGCCGCACGCGCCTGGAGCTGGCGGGGCTCACGATCGTGACGATGCTGGCCGCTGCCTGTGCGGCCGCCGTCATCGCCCGGCGCATCTCCAAGCCGGTGCAGCAGCTGGCCGAGGGCGCCGCCGCGCTCGCGCGCGGCGAGTGGAA
>WNFJ01081388.1_pt1 | contig 14207 bp, 13 predicted proteins | sample 5400461 | NCBI WGS metagenome assembly WNFJ01 (sample SAMN13153349, study PRJNA577476) | soil metagenome | isolation source: 115 cm saprolite on Douglas fir-dominated hillslope | place: USA:California | collected 2013-09-17 | reverse complement strand
GTGTAACCGCCGTTACGTGCGCCAATCGAGGTCGCTGAGCCTGTCAAATGAGCCGCGCCGAAACGAACATTCTGTCGTGCCGTGTCCGCTACCTCGTCTCCGGATTCGAAAGGGCTGAACCGGCCTTGAGCGCCAGCATCGGCGAGGACCGGTGGCTTTGAACTGGCTGGGGTTCCTGCTGCTCAAAGGGGCTCGCCAGCCGCCGGGGACGGCCGCTGAGCCCGGGCGAACTGCTGGCGGCCATCTGTGGCCTGGTCTTCGACCCAGGGGCGAAGATCGTCGATGTCTGCGTCCGCCGGGTCCGGCGCCAGCGCTACGATTCGATAAATACTGTGCCGATACGGGATACCAGCTCTCCTGCTGAACGGCGCCCCTCACTTGGCCGCTGACCGCAACTCCCATCAGCGCCGAGTCGGCGATCCGGCGCCAGGAGCCAGCGTTCTCCCGGTCACAGGTTGTAGTTCGCGCTGCGTACCGCTTGAAAAGCGATATCCGCTGGGCGGCCCCAGAACCCCTCGGTGCTCGCCGGCTGAGGCGCGCATAACGAGTCGATCTGACGCGCTGCCACCTACCGCGCGCCGCGGCGGAGTCGCCCGCTCATGCAGAATATGCCGGAGTGAGCGCGGTCAGCTGTATCGATGATGGTGTGCACGTAGCCGCCGGGCGCAGGCGCGCCTGCGTTCATCCTTCGTGGGTGGGCTTAGCGGGCGGCGGCAGGTAACCCTCGTTGATGAGACGCTGCGCCCCAGCCGCGTAGAGAGCGGGGTCTTCAGGGGCGAGCGTGGCCAGCCCGTCGACGTACCGGTTGACCATGCACAACGCTGCCGCGATCAGCACCGTGTCGTGGATCTCCAGGTCCGTTGCGGCTGCCCTGCGGGCTTCGGCCACGTCTTGGGCAGAGACGTTGAGCCCGCTTTGCTGTACCGCCGAGGCGATCGCGAGCAAGGCTCTCAGCTTCGCTGACACCGGCGCGTTACCGGCGTCGGCGCAGACCTGCTCCACCACAGCCATACCGCCCGGCAGCTGGGCTGCGGCGCAGGCAGAGTGGGAAGCCGAGCAGTACTGGCAGTCGTTCAGCGCCGACACATAAGCCGCGATCAGTTCCCGCTCACCCCGGGCAAGGGTGCCTGGCCCGCGCAGCAGCACCTCAGCCAGCTCGCTCAGCGGGCGGCCTGTCTCCGGGCGGAACCGGAGCAAACCGCGGATCCCCGGCTCGCCGGAGTTCAGGGCAATGTGAGGCATAAATAGTCCTTCATGAGCGGAAATGCCGCCAATAGCATGCAACATCCGTGTCAAAACCCGCCTGTCAACCATTCCCAGCGCAGCCGTCCCGACAAACCCGGCGGACGAGAACAGTTCGTCCACCAACGCTCGGTCATGCCGCCGATCGGGCGCGGAGAGGATTCCAGGGCAGCTCGTCCAACCCCGGCCGGGTACTGAAGATCAGGCCTCAGGGCCATCACCAATCGGAAGCATAATACAGGCAGCCTGACCTGGGCATACGTCGTTGAGTGCTTGGTCATTCACCCCGCGTGCTACGACTAAAGTGCATAACGGAACGGGCCGAACGGCCAGCGCGGCTAGCAGCCCGGCAGCGGCGTAAGTCCCCAATCGCAGCGAATGCGCGCCCGCCCGCTACGTTGTGCGCACACCTCGCCCCCGGTAAGCCACGCTGCGCGCCCGGGACCCAGCCGCGTTCGCGGTCCTGGCCGGCACCACGGTGACATTCGGCTACTCCGACGCCAGGACCGAGCTGCGCGCCACCCGGCCGGTCATCGGCGTCGATCCGCGCGGCCGGATCAGGGAGATCCGGTTCGACGGCAGCTCCATGCAGCCGCCGCGGCTGCCGCCAGCGGAGATCACCGCCTTCTACGCCGCCTACCGGGCCTTCGCCGAGCTGGTCGGGCGCCCCAGACATGAGGCTTGCCTTCGGGCTCAGCCCGGGGACTGCCTCATTCTCGACACCACCCGGATCCTGCACGGGCGAACCGGGTTCACCGATACCGGGAGGCGCCACCTGCAGCTGTGCTGGGCAGACCTCGACAGGCTCTTCTCGAAGCTGGCCCTGATGCGCCGCGAAAGCGGCAACGGCAAAGCCGGGCCATGACGGCAACTGCTCCGCCCTCGCTCCAGCCCTGAAAGCCAGCAGAACCCGGCACCGTCGTCGTGCAGCCGACCAGGTACCCGCCACCGGAAGGACAGGAAGTCATGGAGCCACAGGTCGCCGAGATCATGATGCTGATCGAGGCCGACGGGGCCGCCGTGTGCGGTTCGGGGACGCCTGGCAGGCCGCGATGGCTGAGCACGGCTGGGTGCAGGCCGGGCACAGCGGCCAATTCTCCCGCGCCGGCCACCCGGGAGACTGAGGGCCCGCGCTGAATCTGTGCTCGGCGCGGCACCGCCATCGGAGATCGTGGATGCCCTGGTCACCGACGCGCTCAGGCTGCTGGAGCATCTTCCTGAGCAGGAATCCGGCGGGCAGGCCGCCAATGCGGTCGGGTTGCTGGCCCTGGTCGCCGGGCAGGACGTGGAGCCGGCGCAGGACTCCGACGGATCCGACGGGCGGTGGCGGATCGCCCGGCGCACAGCGCCGGACCGGGTGGTGTCCGTGGCCGATCCCGATGCGCGGCACATCCACATGAACCGCACCCGCCACCAGGACGGGTTCAAGGGGCACGTGTCGTTCGAGCCCGAGACCGGGCTGTTCACCGCCGTGGCGCTGACCCGCGGCAGCGGCGCGGGCAATCATGAGGCCGCCGTCGCCGGCGACCTGCCCGACAGCGAGGACGGGGAGTTAACCATCCTCGGCGACACCGCCTACGGCACTGGCGAGTTGCGCGAGCGCCTCCAGGCAGACGGCCACACACTGGTGATCAAGCCGCCGCCGCCACGGCCGGCTATTCCCGGCGGCTTCACCATCGACGACTTCACCGTCGACAGCGAGGCGGGCACGGTCACCTGCCCGGCCGGGCACACCGTCACCCTGGGCCGCCCCCAGGCCAGCGACAACCGCCAGGCCCAGTTCAAGGCGCGGTGCCGCGGCGGTCCGCTGCGCGAGCGCTGCACCACATCCAAGGCCGGGCGAGTCCTGACTGTCCACACCCGCAGCACGTCCTGCTGGCCGCCGCCCGCCGCGCCGCTGCGGACCCCGCCTGGCAGGAGGAATACCGGCTATGGCGACCCCCGGTCGAGCGGGCCATCGCCTGGCTCGTCGCCCGCGGCAACCGCCGCGTCCCCTACCGCGGCGTCCTCAAAAACGACAACTGGCTCCACCACCGGGCCGCCGCCCTCAACCTGCGCCGGCTAGTCAACCTCGGACTCGCCCGCACCACCGACGGCAACTGGGCACTCGCATAGCCTCCCGTGGGTCACCCGCCCTATACGGTCTCCCAGGGCCACCGGCATCCCAAGCCCATATAACCAAACAAGATTTTCAGGAGGCTTCTAGCTGTAGTTGCCCGGCCGGGACCTTCCGTCAGCCCCCGCCGCGGAGCAAGCTCCGCGAACTGCAGGTAAGGGCAGGGACTGCTCGGTCCAGATGCACTTTCCTGTGGTCATGTACCGGGTGCCCCAGCGGTCGCAGAGCGCGGTCACCAACTGCAGCCCGCGGCCGCCCTCATCGCTCCAGGAGGCCCGGCGCATGCGGGGGATGGTCACGCTGCCGTCGAACACCTCGCAGACCAGGGTCCGGCTGCGCAGCAGGCGCAGCTGGATGGGCCCCCGGGCATGGCGGATGACGTTGGCGACCAGCTCGCTGGCGAGCGTCTCGGTGTTCATGGCCAGTTCTTCCAGGTTCCAGGTGGCGAGCTGGTCGCGCACGTACTGGCGGGCAGCCCTGGCGGCCAGCGGGTCCTCGGGCAGCGACCAGGTGGCGATCGCGTCCGGGGCCGTGGCGTGGACCTGCGCGACGAGCAAGGCCGCGTCGTCGGTGCTCTGCTGACCGGCAGGCAGCAGGCCCCGGGTCAGGCTCTCGCAGAGCTGGTCGAGGCTCTCGCCGTGATGGATCTGGAGCAGCTCAGCCAGGCGGCTCATGCCCGCATCGGTGTCAACCTGCGCCGATTCGATCAGGCCGTCGGTGTAGAGGGCCAGCAGGCCATTCTCGGGCACCTGCAGCTCCACGAGCTCGAACGGCGGCTCGGCCACGCCGAGCGGGGGATCGGGGACACTCTGCGCGAAGCACACCCCGCCGTCCGGCCAGACCATGGCGGGCGGCGGATGACCGGCCCGGGCGAACGTGCAGATCCGCGTGACGGGATCGTAGACCGCGTACAGGCAGGTGGCGAAGGTGTCGTCGCCGAGGCCGTTCACCAGCTCGTTGAGGTGACCCAGGATCTCATCGGGCGGGAGCCCCAGGTCGGAGAGGGTCTGCACCGCGGTCCGCAGCCGCCCCATGATGACCGCTTCCGGCAGGCCGTGGCCCATGACGTCGCCGATGACCAGGGCTACCCGGTCGGCCGAGAGCGGGATGACGTCGTACCAGTCGCCGCCCACGCTCATGCCCGGCCCCGCCGGCAGGTACCGGGCCGCCGCGGTCACGGCGGGCCGTGACGGCAGCGCCTGGGGCAGCAGGGTGCGCTGCAGCGCCTGCGCCTGGGCGTGCTCGGCGTCGAACAGCCGGGCCCGCTCCAGAGCCTGGGCGATCAGGCCGCTGAGCGCGATGAGCAGGGCCCGCTCCGCGCCGGTCAGATGGCGGGGCCGGTCGAACGAGACCACGCACAGGCCGACCACCCGCCCCGAGACGACCAGTGGCATGAACGCCCAGGCCTGCTTCCTGCTCTTCTTGGGCCATCCGGCTGCTTGCGGGAAGCGTTTCGCGTACTGCCTCGGCGAGGAGATGAACCAGGGCGTGTGAGTCCGTAGCGCCTCGGCGGCCTGGGGGAACTTCGACATCGGGCCGGCGATCAGGTCGACGAACGGCTGCGGGTAGCCGACGGCCCCGATCACCCGCAGCCGGTCGCCCTCGACCACCTGCACGGTCAGCCCCGACGCGCCGAACGGGGGCAGCACCCGCTCGGCGACGGCGGCGACCACGTCCATCGAGGTCACCGCCTCGGCCAGGGCCGCGGTCAGGTCCTGGATCCGGGCCGCGCGTTCGGCCGCGGCCCGCTCCGCCGCCGCCTGCTCGGCTTTGCGCTGGCGCGATTCCGTGATGTCGGTGATGTACCAGGCCAGGCCGTCAGGTACCGGGACGAACCGGAACCGGTACCAGCGCCCGGTGTCCGGCCATTCGGCCTCGAAGCCTGCCGGCCTCGTGCCGGCGGCGGCCTTACGGCAGCGGGATTCCAGGCCCGGCACCCGGCGGATCACGAGCAGGTCCCACAGCACCCGCCCGGTCAGCTTCCGCGGCGAGCGCAGCAGGCGCTCCGCCTGGACGTTGGCGAAGGTTATCCGCCAGGCCTTGTCGAGGGACAGGAACCCGTCGCTCATGTAACGCAGGGCGCTGCGGACGCGGTCGCGGGCCAGGTGTGACTCTGTGGTGTCCCAGAGCGTGCCCAGCATCCGGTAGGGGTTCCCGTCGGCGTCGGGTTCCACCCGGCCCCGGGCCTGGAGCCAGCGGGTGGTCCCGTCGGGAGGGCAGACCCGGTACTCGGCGTCGTACGGCCCGAGGGTGGCGACCGCCTTGTCCATCTCGGCGGTCACCCAGGATACGTCGTCGGGGTATACGAGCCGTAGCCATGTCTGGATACGTCCGTCATATGCGTCCGGGTCGATGCCCAGCAGGGCCATCGCGGGCTCGTCGAGGTGGAGCACCCCCGGGCCGATGTACCAGACCCAGCCGCCGACTTGGTTCGCGCTGAACGCCTGCCGGAAGCCGGTCTCTGTCGGAAGCTCCGGCGTGCCCGGCGGCTCGGGCGGATGCGGCACGCCCGGCGGCGGCTCGGCCGCATCCGGCGCACCCCGCGGCTGGGGCAGCACGCGGGGCTGCTCGGCGTGCCTGAGCCGGCAGGCTGCCCAGCTGGCCACGGCTCGCTGGACGTCCCGCTGCCTGGCCGTCGGTTCGCCGACCGTCGCCGTCACCACGGTGAGCGCTCCGAACGCCTCGCCCTGGGCGACTGCGAGCGGTACGGATGCCATCCCGGCACCCGGTCCCTCAGGCGTCGGAAACCACACCGGCCGCCGCAGGCGCGCGGCCGCGGCGGGAGCAGCCCCCGCGTCGTCGGGGATCTCCTGCCAGCGCCGGAGGACGGCCGGCGGGAGCCCGGTTGACGCCGCCAGATGCAGCGCGCTGGTCGTCGCCGACTCACGAAGGTGCACCAGCCCGCCCAGCCCGCCCACCTCGGCCACCGCCTCCCGGAGGGCGAGCCGCAGCACCTCGGTCTCCGGAAGATCGTCGTCCGTGGCGCTGAGCAGGGCCAACGACCTGTTCATAGGTGCAACATACCCAAGGCGTGACCGTGCGCCATCGGCCCTGTCAGCCGGGCGTGCCGAGGCGAGAGTAGGGGCGCGTGGCGCAAGCGGCGGTCCCGGCGTGATGGGCGCCACGAGGCCCGCAGGCCGAAGAACGTGACCGCCAGGCGCGGCCGGCCGCCCAGCACGAGCGGCAGGAACCGCAAGCAGAAGAGCCACCGTCTCCGCCGCGGCATAGCCATGGCCCGGCGCCGCCGAAGCCGCTAGCCGGACCGCCGCGCCATAACAGGGTGATCTGCACCGTCTGGGTACCCTGCCTGAGGTACCGCCACCGGAGCGCATACTCGGCAGGGAGGCGCGGATCCGGCAGCCCCATGGGCCAGCACACCTGTCACGCTTCGTGATGGGCCTAGGAAGCGGCGAGTGGGTGCCCCCGGCCAGGCACTGACGGCGGCCAGCACGTAAACGGCCTCGGAAATGTTCGTGGTCTGAATCTGAGCGCCAGCCGTCACCAATGAGCGTTGCCGTTGATCATCGATCTGTGGCCAGATAAACATGCCGGTAACACAGGTGCACCCCCGGCAGCTCAGAGTTTCCTCCATGGCTCCGCCGGCAGCGCTGTCATCTGGGGGTTCCCTGTATCTGAGTGACAACATCACTCGGACTACCTACATGACCTGCGCAAATCAAAACGCCTCACAATCCAGTCGTGCACCCGGCTGCTGGCGTGTCGGATGACTGCCGTAACAGACGGCAGAAGCCTGCCACTCTGGACGCGTTCGAGAGCGACACCGGCCACGCCCACCTGCTGGTCACCTACTCGCCGAAATAGCACCCTCGAAAGCCGGGCACCCCCAGGAAACCCCGGACACTTAACCGCTCCATTATGGAAGAGGGGCGCGCCCATTCTGCTCACCGGGATACCCCTAACTCAGCCTCGGCAGCAGCGTTGCGAGCTCTTCCAGGCTGCTCAGGTCGTGGCCGGACAGCAGCAGGTCGACATGCGGGGCGGCCACCATCATCCCGAGCGTGGTCGGCCGGAAGTCGCGGTCGTCGCCCTTGTGCGGGTTCATCCAGACCACCCGGTAGCTCAGCCGGGAAAGTCGCTCCATTGCCGTGGCCAGGACGCTCGGGTCGCCGCGGTCCAGGCCGTCGGAGCAGATCACCACGATCCCGCCGCGGCACAGGCCCCGGCGTCCCCAGTCTCGCACGAAGCAGTCCAGGGACGCGCCGATCCTGGTCCCGCCCTCCCAGTCGAACACCGCGCGGGCGGCCAGCTCCAGTGCGCGGTCCGGCCTGCGGTGATCCAGGGCCCGGGTGACCCGGGTCAGCCGGGTGCCGAAGCAGAACACCTCGACCTTCGCGGTCGCGCGCTTCGCCGAGTAGGCGAACTGGAGGAGGTTGCGCGAGTAGTCGGCCATCGAGCCAGAGATGTCGAGAATGAGGATCAGGGGCCGCAGCCGGACCCGGCGCTGCCGCCAGAACAGCTCGGCGGGCTCGCCGTGCATGCGCAGCGACTCCCGCACCGTGCGACGCAGGTCGGGGGAACGCCCCGAGGACGCGGGCGTGGCGCGCCGCGTGCGCCGCTTCGGCGGGGTCAGCCGGATCCGGGTCATGATCCGCCGCACCGCGGCCAGTTCCTCGGGGGTGCAGGCGGCGAACGACTTGTGCCGCAGGGCCTCGGCGTCGGACGCCATCAGCCCGAGCGTCGCCTCCTGGTCCTGATGCCGCTCACCGTTCGGCTCTGTGGCCGGGACCTCCAGCACCGCCTCGGCCTCCGCCGTCGCCTGCGCGCGCAGCGTCAGCATCTCCCGGATCGGGTCGGCGCCGCCGAGGAAGAACCTCCGGAACACCTCGTCGTAGACCGGGATGTCATCGCGCCGGGTGACCAGCGTGACGCGCCCGGCCCAGTACAGGTCCAGCAGGTCGGACGGGTCGAGCGAGCCCATCGCGGCGCAGTAGCCGAGGATGTCGCCGGTGCCCACCGCGAGCCCGGCCGCGCGAAGCTCGCGTGAGAAATCTGCCATAACGCTGACGAGGGGAGCTCGGTCAGGCACCTGAAGTGATCTCCTCCAGGTTGTCCCGCACCAGGTCCAGGTCGTCACGCTCCTTGACCACGGCGCCGAGCGTGTCTTCGGCGACCTGGGGGTCGAGCCCGGTCGCGCCGAGGAAGTCGAGCGTGCGCACCCAGTCGATCGTCTCGGCGACCCCGGGGGGCTTGGCCAGGTCCAGCTCGCGCAGCCGGTTGACGGCCGCAACGACCTTGCGGGTCAGCGCCTCCGACGCGCCCGGCTCCCGGACGAGCACGATCTGCACCTCGCGCTCAGCCGACGGGTAGCCGATCCAGTGGTACAGGCAGCGTCGCTTCAGCGCGTCGTGCAGCTCGCGGGTCCGGTTCGAGGTGAGCACCACGAGCGGCGGGCTCTCGGCCCTGATCGTGCCGATCTCGGGGATGCTGATCTGGAAGTCGGAGAGCAGCTCGAGCAGGAAAGCCTCGAACTCGTCGTCGGCGCGGTCGATCTCGTCGATCAGCAGCACCGCCTGGTCCCCTGCGCGGACCGCTTCCAGCAGCGGCCGCTCCAGCAGGAACTTCGGGCCGAACAGCTTGTCGACCGCGTCCTCGTCCGCGATCTGGTGCTCGGACAGGGCCCGGATGTGCAGCATCTGGCGGGCGTAGTCCCACTCGTACAGGGCCTGGTTGGTGTCGATGCCCTCGTAGCACTGCAGCCGGATCAGCTTCCGCCCGAACACCGAGGCGAGCACCTTGGCGACCTCGGTCTTGCCCACCCCGACCTCGCCTTCCAGCAGGATCGGGCGCTGCAAGGACAGCGCCAGGAACAGCGCCGTGGCCAGCCCGCGATCGGCGAGGTAACCGCCCTGGCGCAAGGTCTCGGTGAGCTTACCGACGCTCTCCGGACGCTCCATTCTCTGCTCTCCGCTCGCGTCCGGGACGCGTCCTGAGGCCCTCCGGCTCGGACAGAGTCAGCGGGCGGTCGCTTGCCGGCGGGCCTCCGGCGGGCCGAGGACCAGGTCCCTGAGGCTGTCTGCCTCGGGATTTAGCTTGCCGTCACGCCGCAGCCTGTCCCGCCACGCTGCGTGCAGGTCGCCGTCGGCGCCCGCCAGGCCGTCGAAACCGACATCCGCCATCTTCTTGCAGGACTTCGTACCACACACCTCATCGAGGTCCGTGCTGGTCTGCCCCTCAGCGCTCCACACCGCGCGAAGCACGTCAAGGGCGTCGTCTGGCTGACTCATCTGCAGATCCTTCTCACGCGGTGCTCACTGCCCCTCCACCCAACACTAATTCTTGCCGTGAGCCCGGGCGACAGCGGATTAAGGCTTCTCTTATGGGGCCACACACGGCCCCGCGGCCACGGCAGCGTCGTGGGAAGTGTCGCTCGCGCAGCCAGGCCCCGCCGCCGGCCGTGGCCGTCGCCTCTGGCCGCGTCACATGGCGAATCCCTCGGGTCAGGTCTTGCTGCTGATGCGCGTTCCTAGTTCGGCGCCTTCGCAGATCTGGCGCATCACGCCTGCGGCCGCGACGTCGAAGACGTGCATCGTGAGACCCTGCTCGCCAGCGAGCACGAACGAACTGGTGTCCATAACGCGCACTCCGGCGGCAAGAGCCTCGTCATACGTCAGCCGCGCGTAACGTACCGCCGCCGGGTTGACGTGCGGGTCACTGTCGTAGACTCCGTCGACCCCTCGCTTGGCCACCAGGAGGGCATCGGCGTCGAGCTCCAGGGCGCGCTGCACGGCCGGGTAATCGGTGGTCACGTAGGGCTGGCCGATACCACCTGCGAGCAGAACAATCAGCCCCCGATCCAGATGGCGGATGGCCCGCAACCTGATGAACGGCTCCGCGACGCTCTGCATCGGTTGCGCGGTCATCACCCGCACGTCTGTATCGGTCCTGGCGGTGAGCGCTCCCCGGAGCATCAGGGCGTTCATCACGGTGCCCAGCATTCCGATGTTGTCGGCCTCAGCCCGGCTGATGCCCCATCCGTCGGCCATGCGGCCGCGAAAGTAGTTTCCGCCGCCGACAACTACCGCTACCTGGACTCCGAGATCGTGCACCGACAGAATCTCGTCCGCGACGCGGGCTAGGCTGGCGGGATCCACGCCCGACCGAGCCGATCCGGCGAGCGCCTCGCCGCTGAGCTTCACCACTACCCTGCGATAATGTGGCACCGGCCAGACCCCCCCTTATTTTCGGCCGCCCGTCTTGACGACCCCGCGGCTCTCGTCACGGCTCTAGTAGTCCGGGAGATACCCCGCTGGGACGTCCGGTTAGACGTGTCCCAGAGGGGCTTGGTCGCGAAGATCGCGATCACCCGGTGCGGCGCCGAGGGCTCGGCTGATGAGATCAAGGATCACGAGGCTCCCCCGGCCGGAACCTCACTCACGCCGACACCACGATCACGACGGTATGCCCGATCTTGATCTTGTCGCCTTTCTTCAGCCGCTGGGGCGCGTGGATGCGGCGCCCGTTGAGCCAGGTCCCGTTGGTTGAGCCGAGGTCTTTGACGTACCAGAAGCCGTGGGCGATCTGGAAGCGGACGTGGTGGTTGGAGGCATAGTCGTCGCTGAGGACCAGCTTGCCTTGGCGGCCCGCGATGAAGTCGGTGCTGAAGGTGTGGCGCTGGTCTCCGACCTGGACGTGGAGCGACTGGGTGAGGACGGGATCGACATCCGCGAGGGTGACGCCGGTCTGCCCGGCGACGGCGGACGCAGCGGCCTTCCAGGCCTGCTGCTCCTGCTCGGTGGTCTCTTCCCACGGCGGGAGAGATCCGGGGTGGGCGCCACGGTGGGCTTCGTAGGCGGTTCGGGCAAGGTGTTCGAGGCCGACGCTGGTCACTTATCGATGATGCCACTGCCGGCGGTTACGTGTGCCCTGGCGTGCGCCGACAGTCGGGCGGCGTCCATTACTGTCCGTGGGGGAGTCCAGGTCAAACCCAGGTCAAACCCACTCGCACCGGGAACTACCGCGGGCCGGACGGAGCGCGACACAAGCGTTCCAGCGGCTGGGCTCTGCGCCACCAACATCGCGCCGCGCGCGGAAGCATCCCCGGGATGATCGCGTGATCATCCCGGCTGGGTCACCGAGGGCTCCGGGCCGCCGGGCCGCCCCCGCTGCCCGCTGCGTGCGCATGCCGATCGAGGTCACTTTTAATGGCAATCCCCAGGCCACGCTGAGTGACGAGCGGCCGAACGCAGGATCGTTAGCCCCCCGCCCCGTTAATTTGCCTACGTATTGACGCTGCGCGAATTGCGGATCGGAATGGAAATTGGGCACGCATGGAAAAGCCGCCCAGCCATTGTGGCCAGGGAGTAATTCCCGCGTACGTGGCTACGGAGCTTGAAAGGCCAGCGTTTGAGTCCTTCCTGGTAGTAGATCAGCAAGAGTGGTGGTTATCTGAGTTGCGTCGGCCCGCATGGCCGTGGTGGGGTGCGCTGGTGGACACCCAAGCCGTGCGGGCGGCGTTCGATGGCCAGGTCCGGCGGAAGACCCGTGCAGACGCGCCGGGTGCGGCCGTCGAGGCCGGCGCTGGGGTGCTGGTCTGGCTTGCGCCGGGGACGCAGACGTCATGCATTACCTGGTCCGAGCTCACCCGGGATTCTGCCGATGCCCTGATCGCAGCGCAGGTGCGGTACTTCGCGTCTCGCGGTACGCCCGTCGAGTGGAAGCTCTACGACTACGACCAGCCTGCCGATCTGGCCCAGCGGCTGCTGGCGGCCGGGTTCGTGGCCGATGACGAGGAACTGATGCTGGTCGCCGAGACCGCTGCCATCGAGGGCGACGTCACGCTGCCAGACGGCGTGCGGCTGGACATGGTGACCGACACCGCTGGCGTTGAGGCGATGATGGCCGTGCACGACCTGGCGTTCACCGAGCACCCGTCACCTGAGCTCGGCGAGCGGCTGGCGACCCAGCTCCGGGAAGCACCTGAGCTGGTCCAGATGGTCGTCGCCATGGCCGGCGACGAGCCGGTCAGCGCGGCCAGGGTGGAGTTCATCCCAGGAACTGATTTCGCCGGGCTGTGGGGCGGGGGAACCGTTCCGGCCTGGCGCGGCCGGGGGATCTTCCGTGCCCTGGTCGCGTACCGGGCGGGCCTGGCCGCCGCCCGCGGCTACCGATACCTTCAGGTCGACGCGCTGCCCGCCAGCCGGCCGATTCTGCAGCGGCTCGGCTTCGAGCCGGTTGCCGCCACCACCCCCTACGTCTGGACGCCCCCAGGCCGATAGGTGGGTCAACGATCTAGCTATAGGTAGCGAGCAACCTCATACCGCCGCGAGTGGTGCCGTTGCACGCATACTCACACGGCCGACCGGGCCCGAACCCGGCCGACCTACGGACGCTCCCGCTCTCGGGACCACGTCCGCGGCTCTCTCCAACAATGCTGCCGGCCCGGTGGACCGACTGTAGGCCACGCGAAGTGGCTGGTCGCAGCGTTGGCGATCCGGAGGAGCCAATCCCGACGCTACGCTCGGCCCGGCCCGTGGCACAACAGAAACCTGATCTGACCGGGAACTTCGTCATCGGCTAGTGGGGCTATGGCGGTTCGGATTCGAGGGTCAGTCCGGTCTGGGCGAGGAATCCGCTGATGAGCTCGGGCCGGTACTGGATGCGCTTGGCCTGCGGTCGAGGGGTGTGGCGGGCCGTCGCGGTGGCTCGGTGTGCGGTGGCGTTGCTGTCACCGCTGCTGTCAGCGGCCACATCGATCCTTGTCTGCAAGCGGCTCGGCGGCCAGTCACTCGACTGCCTCAAGACCGAAGGTCTCAGCGAAGATCGCCTTCCACTCTTCTTCGGAAAGGTCCTGGGCCCAGTAGCTCTCGATCTTGTAGCCCTCGCTGCTATCGCCCCCGTACTCCACCCATTCACCCGGCTCCCAGATCACCACACTCTTGGCGGTGAGATCTTCCCGGGAGCCGTCGTCGCGGCTAACCCAGCAGGGGCCTTCCTGGATCACCATGACGACGCGGCCGGGCGTGCGCCGACCATGAATGCGCCATTGGCCTCGGTGCGGGGTCGGCGGAGCGTCCCCGCGCTCCACGCGTGTCGTCTTGAAAGTCTGCATGACCTCAGGATCGCACGCAGGTGGAGCGCGCTCCGCTCGCGCGCGAGGCCGCAGCCTTGTGATCCGTAGGTACACATGGGAAGTCCGTGCTCGTTCAGATCAGTGCGCACCCTCGCCCTGGCACTGGTCAGCAGTCCGGCTGCGTTCAGCTCGTCGTACGGCCGTTTGCCCGGTTGGCTCCCAGAATGGCTCCCAATGGCGGACACCTGCCGTTCCGCCCGGCTCTTCGATCCGGTTCCTGTGCAAGCGGGTGCGTTCGCCCCGCGTTGTAAACTGCAGGTCACTGGAGGTGCAGAGTGAACCGGATCGAACGGCGAGTGCGGAACATGATCAATCCGTACTCGACGGCGTTCGCCACCTGGTGGTGTCATTCCAGCCGGTACTGGCGCCTGCCTCACATGATCACACGCAATAGGGCCGCCGCTCGTCCGGGACTGCCCAGGCCTGCGGTCCATCGCACAGGCAGCAGCGGACCTGAGGATTCCGGTCTCCATTACCTCCCCGTCTTCCCCGCAGGCGCCGAACCCTGGCGAGTGGACGCCGGGTCTAGGTTCGGCGAAGCCGATCGCGCAGCGACGCGACCGGTAGGGAGCGACCTAGACGCGGCGACCGGGAGCGGGACACTAATTTAGATCGCCGGGGATGACGGGTCAGGGGGCGACAGGGATGAGGGTCGGCATCATCGGGGGATCGATCGCCGGATGCGTGACAGCGGCGCTCCTGCATCGGGCCGGCCACGACGTAATCGTCTTCGAGCGGTCCGAGTCCGACCTCGTGAGC
>WNFJ01669201.1_pt1 | contig 14208 bp, 9 predicted proteins | sample 5400461 | NCBI WGS metagenome assembly WNFJ01 (sample SAMN13153349, study PRJNA577476) | soil metagenome | isolation source: 115 cm saprolite on Douglas fir-dominated hillslope | place: USA:California | collected 2013-09-17 | reverse complement strand
ATTACAGGGACGGGAGCTAAAGAATCTCATCGCTGATTTGCCCGGAAAAGGGGTTTGGGTGGGTGATCAAGGCATAATCGAAGAACGGCTAGATTCAGCTGCACAGCTGGTCGTTCGGAGTGTTCGGGCCTATGAAAAGAGATCCCCTATACCGGACGGTGCAGCGCATCTCGCCAAGCTGTATGCGAAGGTCGGCAACCTATAGTCGTTGATATGGAAACGATTCGTCGCTTGCAAAAAGCGGATGAGGAATTTGATGAAACAGTCAGCAGAGATGTAGCTCCTGCTGCGTGTCTGTGTGCTTAGCTCTGGATCGCCTGACTGGGTAACAGAGTTAGGGCTGCTCGAACCGCGATATTTCCCTGGCCGCGTATTGCCAAAGGCACGCGATTCAGAGGGTAGATATCGAGGCTCGTGAGACAAAAAGCGGTTTTGAAAAGTGTCGAAGAAGTGTCCAAGCATGTTGCCCATGTGATGCAGGGGTTGGTCCATAAGTGGTTGATGCTGAGGCGTGCACCCGGCAGGGCTCGAACCTGCAACCCTATGATCCGAAGTCATATACTTTATCCAATCGATCTACGGGTGCTTCGACGTCAGCGCCGACTTGAAGAGCGTCTGGCTTCGGAACAGATCAACGGGGATAGAGAATTTCAAAAGATTGAATCGCCGGCAATAAGGCTCTGAAACAGAGGGGCGGAGCTAACGTTGGATCACTGCCAGGGTCTTTCCATACCTCGGCGTTGGCGATATTAAACTAGCAATGTTTTCCCGCGACCAGCTCGAGCGGGCGCGCGACACTGACCGGGGAGGATTTCGTGCAGATCCCAGCGTGGCAGCCGTTGCGCCACTTCTGCCATATCGGGCCAGTGTGGCGGCAGCAGACCTAATTGATGTATATTAGCGTTCTGCGGAACCGTCATTGCGGCCGACTGGTTAACAGATATTGCGCCCGATCAACCGCTGCGGATAAGGTGCTCGGCACAATGAAAAATGTAGCCAAGCAGAGAGGAAGATAAGATGGCTAAGATCGTCATCCTTGGCGCAGGAGTGATGGGTTCTGCAATGGCCGTTGTAACGGGCGACAGGGGTCATGAGGTCGCCCTGGTTGGCACTCACCTCGACGAGGCAATCATAAGTTCGATCGAAGAGACCAAACTGCATCCGGGACTCGGAGTGATGCTACCCTCGGCAGTAACAGCCTATCGATGGCACTGCTTCGGCCAAGCATTAGAGGGCGGCGCCGATCTTCTGATTCTCGGCATCTCCTCGGCCGGCGTTGGCTGGGCGATCGACCGCATGGTTGAGGCCGAGGCGAGTGTATCGCCCGTAGTGATGATCACTAAGGGCCTCGCGCCAAGAGGAGCGTCCCTCGAGGTATTGCCCAGAGTCGTCGCTAAGGAATTCGAGAAGCGCACGAGGCGGCGGTTATCCGTGATGGCGGTTGGCGGTCCTTGTATAGCGCGCGAGCTCGCAGCGAGGCGCGACACTAGTGTCGTTATAACGGGAGATGAAGGAGACATTCTGAATCGTATAGTCGATTTACTCGAGACGTCCTACTATCACGCGAGCACCTCGAAAGATGTGATTGGCATTGAGGTCTGTGCCGCTTTCAAGAACCTTTATGCGATTGGTGTTGGCTCCGCAAAAGGTAGACTCGAACGCACGGGGAGCACTGAAAACGGAGCCCTGATGCACAATCTTGGCGCGGCTCTCTTCTCTCACGCGATGGCCGAGCTATCGATCTTAGTAAGTTATCTCGGTGGAGACCAAGCGAGCGTGGTCGCACTCGCGGGCGCAGGCGACCTATATGTCACCTGTCAAGCCGGCCGCAATTGCCGCTCGGGGTGGCTGCTCGGGCTCGGCCTAACTTATTCACGGGCCAAGGCGGATCAGATGGCAGCCGATACGATCGAGGGGGCTGAATTGGCCCTCGCAATCGGTCCCAGTCTGGATGCGATGATGATGATAGGGGCTCTTCCCGGAGCAACCATTTGATTTCACCATGGCGAAATCTTAGCCGGATATCAGAAACTCCTTGGGTCAAAACAGCCGGCTCTTGGCCATGCGCGCACTCGACACCGGCTCCGAGGACTTCGGAGCCGAGACTTATATAAAAACGCGTAGAGGTACGGTCCGAGGAAGCCGGTGCACACAGCCTTCTGATCCGTAGTTTCACGCTGTGGCAATTTCATTTCTAAAGAAAAAACTTAGCGCTCGTCGTTCTGCCATTCGCTGATCCGCTAGCAGCCAGGGCAGGTTCCAGAAGTTGAGCCGACTTCAGAGCAATGACCCAACAACCTGGGGACAGACCGTCATTCTCGGCCGAACCCGCTCGCTCCTTGTCCCTATTCAACAGGCGCTGGCCTCCTGCGGGGTCAAGGCGGTTATTGCTCAGCGCCGCGATCGCTTCATCTCGCCTCAATTCACTTGGTTGCAGGCGTGTCTTGATCAGTCGCTTTGCCCCACAGATGCCAGGACTTTCAAAGTCCTCGTAGACTCTGCAAATCGTGTAACCGGCCAGGATCTAGATCTGGCGATACTTGCTGCCGAAGCAGTTGCTGCCGGGGTTGCGTACTTCGAACACTGGGGCAAGACCAGCATCGCGCTCGGCAATCCAATAGGAGCAACTCTTGGCGGGTTCGCCGTCCGTCTTGCAGAATCACGCAACAGCTGGCGTCAGATCGTACGCGAGGCTATTTCGATCCTCACGAATTCAGCGACCAGCGCTGAAGGGGTCGTCAGCGACGCTGCTGATGACAAGCTGCTTGGGAGTCTTGCGTAAAGGAAATCCGGGCTGAAAAAGGAGGTCACGTCGAACTCGACGAGCTTATTCAAGGGCTGGCCCTGCGATCTAAGGAACCGCCACGCGATGCAACTACCGTCACTTTGCTCACTGTTCATGCCTCAAAGGGTCTCGAATTCGATACAGTGTATGTCGTCGGACTTGCTGAATCGATCATGCCGTCTTGGCAAAGCATCAGCAAAGGCAACCAGTCGCCAGAAATGGAAGAGGAGCGACGAAACTGCTTCGTCGCCATTACACGTACTCGCAAAACTCTGATCCTGTCACGCGCCGTCAGATACCGTAATTGGTCGAAAGGGCCATCTCGGTTCCTCTCGGAGATGGGTTTTGCTCAATCTCCCGAATCTCGTTGACCAGGCAACATCGCCGAAAATCGAATGTTAAATCATGAAATGGTTTAACCGCGATCAGGAAAGGACAAAGCGGGGCTAGCGTGGGCCGCGACTGACCACGATAGTAACCACGGTATTCACTCACTCAAATGGCAACAGTCTGTGTAGATATCGGTACATCAGTTATCAAAGCTGTCGCGTTTGACCATGATGGGAAGGAAGTTGCCCTTGCTCGCCAGGAAACCGATGTGCTACGCCCGGTACCCGGCTTTTCTGAGCAGGACATGGACTCTGTTTGGAACGCTACCGCTTCAACGATCAGAGAGGTTGTAAGTAAATTAACCGAATCGGTGCAATTAATCTCTCTTACTGCCCAGGGAGACGGTTGTTGGCTCGTGGATAGCGATGGTCGTCCAACCGGGCCAGCTATTCTCTGGAATGATGCACGCGCAGCCCGCATTGTGGATCTCTGGAGAGAGGCAGGAGTTTTAGCGGAAGCGTTTCGCCGAAATGGCTCTCAAGTTTTTTCGGGCTTGCCCAATGCTATTTTCACCTGGCTCAACCAATATGAGCCGGATCGATTGAAGCGTTCAGCTAAGTCGCTCTGCTGCAACGGGTGGATTTTTTATAAATTAACCGGACGGATGGCGATCGATGAGTCCGACGCATCCGTTCCGTTTTTCGACGTCCACCAACGACGTTATTCGCACGAGCTGCTGCAGCTCTACGACTTAGAATGGGCTGAAAGGTTTCTGCCGGAAGTCCTTCCAAACGACAAACGAGTCGGCACATTGCAGTCGAATTCGGCGACCGACTTAGGACTCACCGGCGGACTTCCTGTGGTGATGGCACCGTACGACGTAGTCACGACCGCCATCGGTGTTGGCGTCACCCAGGAGGGACAGGCGTGCAGCATCCTCGGCACTACTCTCTGTACAGAGGTCGGAACGACCACCGTCCAACTCGATGCGACGCCTTCGGGTTTAACTCTTCCTTTCGGTCCTCCGGGATTGTACTTGCGCTCCTTCCCCACTTTGGCCGGAAGCGAGGTGATTCACTGGTACATCAAGGAGTTCGCTCTGCGAGATCCTTCGGAGGTGGGGCTTTTGGCAGCCGATATTGCGCCCGGCGCAAATGGGCTTTGCTTTTTGCCTTATCTCTCTCCTGCGGGCGAACGGGTGCCATTCCTCAATACCGCTGCACGGGGCTCGCTCTTCGGTTTGTCTCTCGAACATAATCGAAGCCACATTGCGCGGGCGATTCTAGAAGGATTGTCGCTGGTTATCCGTGAATGCCTTGAGACTGCACAACAGTCGTATTCGCCACCAACGGTTTGCGGCCTCTGCGGCGGTGGCGCAAACAGCGATGTCTGGTGCCAACTCATCGCGGATGTGACCGGAACGCCGACCTTTCGCACGCTGGATCACGAAGTCGGTGCTAAAGGGGCCTTGATTGTTGGGTTGGTCGCAGTCGGACAGGAACCGAACTTTGGTGAGGCGGCTCGGAAACTTGTTCGGGTCAGGGACGAATTTGAGCCTGACGTAGACCGGCATAGCCGCTACGACGAACTGTTTGAACAATTCATCGCAGTTCGTGAAAACGCTCTCCCCATCTGGAAGCGAATGGCAGATTTGCGCGGTCGAGTAGTGCAGTGACAGGAGGCACTGCAAACGAAAAGATATACCAACAAGACGTCGGCTATGGGTTCTCAACGAATGCCAGAAACGGCGTGGCTAGGTTTAGACCTCGGCACTCAGAGTGTGCGTGCCATGCTTGTTTCGGAAAGAGGAGAGATCATCGGAATCGGCTCAGAGAAGCTGAACAGCGAACGCAGCGGAGGAAAGCATGAACAGATCCCGGACGAGTGGTGGAGAGCAGCGTCAGCCGCCTGCCGTGCAGCTCTTGCCTCTTTGCCTGGCGATTCGATTGTCGCAGGCGTTGCAGTTGACGGCACGTCCGGTACGATCTTGCTGACTGACTCACGCGGCCGTCCGCTGACTGCCGGATTGATGTACGACGACACTAGGGCTGCTGACGAAGCAAAATGTGTCAATGAAGTCGGCGCAACGGTTTGGCAAATGCTTGGCTACAACCGGATGCAAGCTTCCTGGGGTTTGCCAAAATTGCTTTGGTTACTGAAACATCATGGTCCTCTAACCGACGGCACCCGTTTGATGCATCAGAGCGATTTTATTAATGAGCGGCTCGTTGGCGAACCTGTCGCTACAGACACCAGCAATGCGCTTAAGACAGGCGCCGATCTGATCTCCGAGGGCTGGCCGCATCAGGTTTTCGCGGATTTGGGAGTGCCGCCCGAAATTCTGCCGCCAGTCGTTCGCGCGGGAACAGTTCTGGGATTGGTGAGCGCCGCGGCATCGGCCGAAACCTCCCTTCCTCAAGGGACTCCCGTTATTGCCGGCATGACAGATGGGTGTGCAGCTCAGATCGGTGCTGGGGCTTTGGGCGTGGGAAGCTGGAATTCGGTCCTTGGTACCACCCTTGTCCTTAAAGGGGTGTCGGTTAATCTGATCAGGGATCCGGCTGGCGTGGTCTATTGTCATCGCTCGCCAGATGGTAACTGGCTCCCTGGCGGCGCTTCGAGTACCGGTGCCGGAGCGATTTCAAAGCATTTTGCAGGGCGGGACCTGGAGGCTCTTGCAACAAAAGCTGCCGAGCGAGAGCCGGCAAGCGCTACCATTTATCCGCTGGCTGGGCGCGGCGAACGCTTCCCGTTTGTTGTGCCGGAAGCGGAAGGGTTTTCTTTGGGCCAACCAACCGATGAGATCGATCACTACGCCGCTCTGCTGCAGGGAGTTGCCTTGGTTGAGCGGCTCTGTTTTGACTACCTGGACATGCTGGGCGCGCCTGTTACCGGTCCCATTGTGCTGACCGGCGGAGGAGCGAAGAGCAAATACTGGTGCCAATTGCGCGCAGACATTCTGGGTCGGCCGCTGAGCCTGCCCGCAAATGCAGAAGCAGCGCTCGGAATGGCGATTCTTGCTGCGTCTTCCGGTCGCAAAATTGCCGAAGTCGCCGCCAATATGGTGCGAATTCGGGAAGTGATAGAACCCCGTGCCCGGCAAACAAAGATCTTCCTCGAACCATATCTTCGTCTGGTTGATGAATTTGGGCGCCGGGATTGGTTGGCACCGTCTGTTGTCGAACACGCTAACCGGAGGGCGGTCACGTGACCCATATCTTCCTTGTCCGGCACGGGGCGACCATCTGGCATGCGGAAAATCGTTACGCCGGGAGGTCCGATGTCGCTCTCAATAATGAAGGGCTTGCACAGGCGCAACGACTCGGCGAATGGGCATCTGCTGCAAAATTAACCAGTATCTGGTGTTCGCCTTTGAGCCGGGCCATTTCGACCGCTACTCCTGCGGCGAACGCGACAGGTCTCAAACCGCTCACGATCGATCCCCGACTCAGCGAGCTCGACTTTGGAGAAGTTGAGGGTATGACTATAGCTGAAGCAGAAAAGCGTTTTCGCGAAGCGATTCAACGTTTTCGGGCAGACCCGGAACATAATCCGATGCCGGGCGGCGAAGACCCGCTAAATGCAGCGGCACGCGCGATCGAGGTTCTATACAAAATTGCTAACGCCGATCCAAACGGGCGCGTGCTGGTGGTCTCGCACAACACGCTTATTCGCCTCGCGCTCTGCTCTCTATTCGGCATTCCGCTTGCGCGTTACCGGGCAATCTTCCCGGAAGACAGAAATTCGGTTCAGGGACAAAGAGGTTGCCCTTCTTCGTTACAACTCAGACGTCGCACCAATCGTGAACCATCAATCCTCGAAAGAATCCCAATGAGCACCCGCATCCTTGTTGCTGGCGATCACTCCATCCTGCCATCGATTTTCGCCGATGCGATTCGAGCGCAGGTCAAAACCCATGTCGAGTTTGGTGAATATCAATCGCCATGGCCGGGCGTCCCGTTCGGTCCTATAGCCGAAGTGACAGAAGGTTCCGGCTCAGAGGACGATATCATTCAAGCTCTGAAGGGAGCAGCCATCTATGTCGCCAACCACGCTCCGCTTACCAAACGAATGCTCGACGCAAGCCCTGAGCTGAAACTGGCCGTGATCGCCCGCGGTGGCCCAACCAACGCAAACGTGAAAGCGGCGACCGAAAAAGGCGTTCTGGTCTGCAACGCTCCAGGGCGAAACGCGACCGCCACGGCCGAACATACGATAAGCCTGATAATGGCCGTACTACGCCGGATCCCGGAAATGCATGTGTCGCTCGCCCAAGGCATATGGGGCGGAAACTATTATGAATACGATAAGTGCGGACTTGAACTCGAAGGTTCCACCGCAGGGTTGATTGGTTATGGCGCAGTTGGCAGTCTCGTAGCGAGGATGCTTAACGGGTTCAATAGCCGCGTATTGGTTTACGATCCCTACGTCGATCCGAAAAATCTCGAGGGACTCGCTACCATGGTGGAACTCGACGAACTACTGCGCCGTTCGCAGATCGTTTCGTTGCATGCGCGTTTGTCTCCGGAAACCAAGGGAATGATCGGCGCCAAACAACTGGCAGCAATGCCGGCTAATTCGGCTCTGATCAACTGCGCACGCGGCGCATTGGTTGACTACGAAGCGGTTTGCGACGTCTTAGATAACGGCCATCTCTGGGGAGCCGGATTTGACGTATTTCCAGAAGAGCCCATCCCGGCGGGCTCACGTCTTTTGAAGACCCGGCACATCGTAATGACGCCACATATTGCCGGCGCCAGTAAACAGACCGCCGAGAAAGCCGCACGTATTGCGGCAAACGAAATCCGGCGTTATCTGGATGGCGAGCCGTTGGAGCATTGTCTCAACCCGGAAGCCGCGGGAACCTGAATCCATTGCGGAGATTGTAATTCTTTAAGCGCTCGAGGGCGCAACTCAGTTGACCTGTCCTTACTGATGCCCTCTGTGAGGCGAATTCACCCGATGCGACGAGACTCCGCCATGCTGTCGTTTCCCTGTTACGAGGTTAACGCCCGCTTTGATCATGGTATGAGCGGAGGGATCGTTGTAGACGAGTCGGGTGCACTGTGCGGTCTTATCTGCTGCTCTCTCCCTGCCGGCAATCCCGAAGATTATGCTGTGAGCCGCGTAAAGACCTTGTGGCCGATGTTGCGGACACTAATCTCTGCGGACCGTGACGGTCACTATCCTAAAGGCGTGACCTATCCTATGATCGACTTAGCTCTGGATGGCCTGATCGGGGTAACAGACTTAGCGCTGCTCGATCCGCGATATTTTCCTGGCCGCGTATTACCAAAAGCACACGCTTCGGAGGGTACATATCGAGGCTCGTGAGGCAAAAAGCAGTTTTGAAAAGTGTCCAAGAAGTACGTCCTTACCGGAATGGCTTGTCTTTGTCTTCGCCCCAGACTTTTTCTTCTTTCCGGCACTGTGTTGAAGACGGCCGCACCGAAGACCCTCGGAAAACCAGGATTGCTAACAACAAGCAAGCGTCCAGTCTGGATCACCGCTGCGGCAGTTCGACTGGCTCTCGTTTGCATCATGGGATTTTACGCGTCTAGCCGCGCCTCCGCGGCGGATGCCACAGCGGCGTTTACCGAGGCGTTCAAGCGAGCCGAGCACGACATGGACGCGAAACAGTACGACAAAGCGATCGCCGACTACACCGAAGCTATCCGGCTCAAACCTGATTACGCCGACGCCCATTATAATCGCGGAAATGCTTACTATTACCTGCAGCAGTACGACGAAGCGGTCGCTGACTACAGCGAAGTCATCCGGCTTAAACCGGATTACGCCGACGCCTATTATAATCGCGGAGATGCTTACGTTGGCCTGAAGCAGGACGACAAAGCGGTCGCTGACTACAGCGAAGTCATCCGGCTTAAGCCGGATTACGCCGACGCCTATAACAACCGCGGAAATGCTTACTATGACCTGAAGCAGTACGCCAAAGCGATCGCCGACTACAGCGAAGTCACCCGGCTTAAACCGGATTACGCCGACGCCTATTACAGCCGCGGAAATGCTTACTATGACCTAGAACAGTACGACAAAGCCGCGACTGACTACAGCGAAGTTATCCGCCTCAAACCTGATTACGCCGACGCCTATAACAATCGCGGACTTGCTTACTATGGCCTGAAGCAGCACGACAAAGCAATCGCTGACTACACGGAAGCCATCATGCTTAAACCGAATTATGCCGGCGCCTTTTACAGCCGCGGAAATGCTTACTATGACCTGAAGCAGTACGCCAAAGCCGCCGTTGACTACAGCTTAGTCATCCTGCTTAAACCGGATTACGCCCGCGCCTATTACAATCGCGGAAATGCTTACCATGACCTGAAGTGGTACGACGAAGCGATCACTGACTACAGTGAAGTCATCCGGCTTAAACCGGATTACGGCGGCGCCTATTACAGCCGCGGAAATGCTTACGTTAGGCTAAAGCAGTACGACCAAGCGATCGCTGACTACACCGAAGCCATCCGGCTTGAACCTGATTACGGTGCCTATTACAGCCGCGGAAATGCTTACTATGACCTAAAGCGGTACGACGAAGCGATCGCCGACTACACCGAGGTCATTCGGCTTAAACCGGATTACGCTGACCCTTACTATAATCGCGGAAATGCTTGCGTTAGCCTAAAGCAGTACGACCAAGCGATCGCTGACTACAGCGAAGTCATCCGGCTTAAACCTGGTTACGCTGACCCTTATTATAATCGCGGAAATGCTTACGTTAGCCTAAAGCAGTACGACCAAGCGACCGCTGACTACAGCGAAGTCATCCGGCTTAAGCCTGATTACGCCGACGCCTATTACAACCGCGGAAATGCTTACGTCGACCTGAAGCGATACGACAAAGCAATCGCTGACTACACGGAAGCCATCCGGCTTAAATCTGATTACGCCGGCGCCTATTACAGCCGCGGAAATGCTTACTATGACCTGAAGCAGTACGACAAAGCCATCACTGACTACAGCGAAGTGATCCGGCTCAAACCTGATTACGGCGGCGCCTATTACAGCCGCGGAAATGCTTACTATGACCTGGAGCAGTACGACGAGGCCATCGCTGACTACAATGAAGCTACTCGGCTTAAACCCGCTTACGCCGACGCCTATAACAATCGCGGGAATGCTTACGTCGACGTGAAGCAGTACGACAAAGCCGTCGCTGACTACAGCGAAGTGATCCGACTTAAACCTGATTACGCTGGCGCCTATAGAAATCGCGGAAGTGCTTACGTTGGTCTGAAGCAGTATGACAAAGCCGCCGCCGACTACAGCGAAGTCATTCGGCTCAAACCTGATTGCGCTGACGCTCATTATAATCGCGGAAATGCTTACATTGGTCTGAAGCAGTACGACAGAGCCGCCGCTGATTACAGCGAAGTCGTCCGGCTTAGACCTGATAACGCCGACGCCTATTACAATCGTGGAAATGCTTGCTATGACCTGAAGCAGTACGACAAAGCCGTCGCTGACTACAGCGAAGTCATCCGGCTTAGACCTGATTACGCCGACGCTTATAGCGTCCGCGGACTTGCTTACTATGACCTGAAGCAGTACGACGAAGCGATCGCTGACTACACGGAAGCCATCCGGCTTAAGCCTGATTACGCCGACGCCTATTACAATCGTGGAAACGCTTACTATGACCTAGAGCAGTACGAAAAAGCTGTCGCTGATTACACCGAAGCCATCCGACTTAAGCCTGATTACGCCGGCGCCTATAGGAATCGCGGAAATGCTTACTTACTGAACGACCTGAAGCAGTACGACAAGGCGATCGCTGACTACACGGAAGCCATCCGGCTTAAACCTGACTACGCCGACGCCTATTATAATCGCGGGCTTGCTTACTATGGCCTGAAGCAGTACGGCGAAGCGATCGCTGACTATACCCAAGCCATCCGACTTAAACCTGACTACGCCGACGCCTATTATAATCGTGGAAATGTTTACGATGACCTGGAGCAGTACGACAAAGCGATCGCTGACTACACCCAAGTCATCCGGCTTAAACCTGATTACGCTGACGCCTATCACAATCGCGGACTTGCTTACCATGGCCTGAAACAGTACGACGAAGCGATCGCTGACTACACCCAAGCCGCGCGGCTTAAACCTGACTACGCTGACGCCCATTACAATCGCGGGAATGCTTACGATGACCTGGAGCAGTACGACAAGGCCATCGCTGACTACACCGAGGTAATCCGGCTTAAACCTGATTATGCCGGCGCCTATTACAATCGCGGAAATGCTTACGTTGGCCAGAAGCAGTACGACAAAGGAATCGCTGACTACGCGGAAGCCACCCGGCTCAAACCTGACTACGCCGGTGCCTTTAACAATCGCGGAAATGCTTACGTTAGCCTAAAGCAGTACGACGAAGCCATCGCGGACTACAGCGAAGTCATCCAGCTTAAGCCGGATTATGCCGACGCCTATTACAGTCGCGGAAATGCTTACTTACTGAATGACCTGAAGCAGTACGACAAAGCAATCGTTGACTACAGCGAAGTCATCCGGCTTAAGCCGGATTACGCCGGCGCCTATAACAACCGCGGAAATGCTTACTATGACCTGAAGCAGTACGATAAAGCCATCGCGGACTACACTGAAGCCGTCCGGCTTAAGCCGGATTACGCCGACGTCTATTACAATCGTGGAAATGCTTACTACGACCTGAAGCAGTACGACAGAGCCATCGCGGACTACAGCGAAGCCATTCGACTGAAACCTGATTACGCCGGCGCCTACGACAATCGTGCGTTCGTTTACGAAAAACTCGGTCAAACTGAGAAAGCCAAAGAAGACCGGGCCAAGGCCAAACAACTGAAGTAACTAACTGAGGGCGCAGCTGATTATCAGCCATCGCCAGACGATATTCCAACATCGCTTCCCGAGATTTTAAACGCATTGTGGGATGACCGAGCCGCAAGATTGTCCAGGAGAATGGCGAGAAATCTAACGAGCAGTCGCCGCCAGAGCGACCGAAGTGGGGCGCGATATACCGGGCGCCGTTGCCGAGTGATACCGATGGCTGGCAGCAGGTCCACGTAAGCCGGCCGAAAGACAACCCGCGCTCGCGTTTGGGTGTACAGAACAGAGCGGTGGAGTGCTGAGAGCGGACCCGCGAAGGCTCCAAATTCGGAAGACGCTCGACAGCCGCTATGAGCACGCTTGTCTAACGAATCGGCAGTCGATCACTTTGTGGCGTCGCCGCCATCGACCATGATCGTTTCCACCTCACCGGCGCCGGTTCGACGGAAAGCCGCCGCCTGGTTGTATTCTGGCGATGTGAAACAGGCTACGCCTTGCTCGAAGGTCGGGAATTCGATCACCACAAAGCGATGAAACTTGTCAGGTCCTTCCATAATCTGAAAACGTCCGCCCCGGGCGAGCATTTTCCCGCCAAATTTGGCGATGATCGCTGGAACGCGATCGGTGTATTTTTTGTATTCGACGGGATCATTGATGCGTGAACGGGCAACCCAATAGGCTGGCATATCGGCCTCCGAGGTAGACCCCAGCGTCAAATTGCGTCGCTATTCGCGCTTTAGGTTGAGCTGGGTGAACCACAAAAGTGGAGCACTACCGGCTACTGATCAAGGACAAACGCTGCAGCGCGAAAAACAAAACGAAATCGAGGTTCTTTCAAGCGATCAGACTAGTGTAGAAATAGCACAGATGCTTGAACGCTTTCGCCTTGATGGGGAGGTAGCTGTCATCACGGGCGGCGGCAACGGGATCGGGAGAGCGACAGCAGCAGCCCTCGCTGAAGCTGATGCTGCCGTCGCACCGCTTGATCGCGATGAGAAAGCCGTTAAAGAGACAGAAACCAGCCTTCGTGCCGCCGGTGCAGAAGTTGAAGCCTATATTCTCGACGTCACCGACGAGATCGCGCTCGAAACCAGCTTTGCCGGTGTCAATCGGCGATGGGGGCGTCTGGATATTCTCGTCAACAATGCTGGCATTTCGATCCGTCATTACGCGGTGGAATTATCACTTGCTGACTGGAACAATGTTGTCGCGGTCAATATGACGGGAGTTTTTCTTGGCTCTCGTGCAGCGGCGCGCTACATGCTACCGAAGAGAAAAGGAAGCATTGTTAATACCGCATCGATCATGGGACTTTCGGGCGGTGGCCTCTATCCAAACGTCACTTATCAAGCAACAAAAGGCGGCATCGTCAATATGACACGGGCGCTTGCGGTCGAGTGGGCTCGTTGGGGAATTCGCGTTAATGCTGTTGCACCTATTTGGGTTAAGACCCAGTTCATCAGCGCCCTTATGACAGATCCGAAACTCATGGCCCAGATTGCAGACGTAACGCCACTAGGCCGTCTTGCCGAGCCGGATGAAGTAGCCGCCGCGATTCTCTTTCTGGCAAGTCCAGCTGCATCCATGATTACTGGCCATATTCTCGCTGTGGATGGTGGCTTTCTCGCTCAGTGAGATAGCGCGGATCATGGAATGCGAATGCGAAGCTCAAGATCTCGCACAAATATTCAATGCTTCCAGAAGGATGCGTGCCGACGACGAGCTGTCTCCAACCAGGAACACGATTCCGCAAGCCTTGGATCTGAAAACGCTTAAAAGAAAGCCGTGCTATACTGCGGAGCAAACAGTTACGGATGAAGACCTCTCATCTTCCTCGTTCAAAGAACATTCCCTCGGTTGTGCTAATCAAGCAGCATTTTTCAGTTCCCAAGGAAGCTGATGTTCGCGAAGCAACGGTGCGTGAGCTGAAAAAGCTATTTCCAGATACGACCGCGATCAAAGGAAAGATCGTCGGTTTGACCTGTCCGAGCCGCGGCATTTGTGACATTGCACAGGTCCTCATCACTGCGGTTTCCTTTTTAAAGCCGCATTGCAAGGAGGTTCGAATCGTTACGGCGATGGGTACGCACGGGGGCGGCACCTCGGAGGGAGAGCGGGCGATGGCTTCCGACCGCGGCGTGACTGAGGAGACGGTGGGTACCCGCATATTTTCTAATATGGAGACACGCTATATCGACACCGTGAACGATGTCGAAGCTCATGTGTCCGAGGATGCGCTTGCCTGTGATCTGGTT
>WNFJ01306735.1_pt1 | contig 14208 bp, 8 predicted proteins | sample 5400461 | NCBI WGS metagenome assembly WNFJ01 (sample SAMN13153349, study PRJNA577476) | soil metagenome | isolation source: 115 cm saprolite on Douglas fir-dominated hillslope | place: USA:California | collected 2013-09-17 | reverse complement strand
CTGCTGAGACGCTGGGGCCTGCTGAGACGCTGGGGCCTGCCTGGCCGGCTCACGCTGCTCCCGGGTCAGTTCCCTGGCCCGCCTGCCGAGAGCCACCAGGTCGCGCGGCCCGATCCGGCACCGCGGGCCGGTGAGCAGCCTGGCCAGCGGGCCGGATGCGCCCGGGTCGTGCAGCACTCGCAGCGTTGCGACGATGTCGGCGACCTCCGGGACGGTGAGCAGCCCGCCGAGGCCGACTACCTCCACCGGAATGCCGCGCGCCTCGATGGCCGCGCGCAGCACGGGAAACTGGGAGCGCTTGCGGCAGAGCACGGCGATATCGGATGGGCGGACACCATCTTCGCAGCCGTCGGGCCACGCCTGGCCATCCGGGGCGGTGCCGGGGGGGAAGGCGAGCAGGACGGCGATCCGTTCGGCTATCCAGTCCGCCTCAGCGGCCACCGTCTCGGTGAGTGCGCAGGTCACCTGGCCCCGGCCAGCTCGGGCCGGGGGCGGCCGCAGGCGCGGCACATCCGGGGCCTGTGCGCGCAGGCCTTCCTGCAGCGCGGCTGCCGCGTCGAGCACCCGGCCGGTGTTGCGGAAGCTGGTGGACAGCAGCCTGACCTGGGCCGGGCTCGCAGCACCCACCCGCCCGCCGGCCCGGCCCGGGGCGACGGGGAAGTCCCGCGCGAAGCGGCGTAGGTTGCCCGCGCTCGCGCCCCGCCAGCCGTAGATCGACTGACAGGGGTCGCCGACGGCGGTGACCGGGTGCCCGCCGCCGAACAACGCGCGCAGCAGCACCAGTTGGGCATGGCTGGTGTCCTGGTATTCATCGAGGAGCACCACCTGATAGCGAGCCCGTTCGGCCGCTCCGACCTCCGGATGGCGGTCCGCGATACGCGCGGCCAGCATCACCTGGTCACCGTGGTCGATCACCTCACGGACCTGCTTCGCCGCCGTATATTCCTGAACGATAGGCAGCAGCTGATCCCTCGTACGCTGGCGGGCCAGGATCATCAGCACCTTAGCGGGCACCTGCTCTGGAAGCGCCGCCGCCTGCGCGGCCAGCCACTCGCCTGCCCCGCGAACCTCGTCCGGGGTGCGCAGGTGCTCGGCCAACTCGCTGGCCAGCGCCAGCACCGCCGCGGTCACGAACGTCGGTGTCCAGGTCACCGCGTCCATGGGCCCGCCGTAAGCGGCGACCACCCGCGCCGCGATCTGCCAGGCCACCGCGGGGGTGACCAGCCGCAGGGAAGGCTCAAGCGCCTCACGGAGCGCGTGGTCGGCGACCAGCCTCGCGGCGTAGGCGTGGTACGTGGACACGGTCGGCTCGCCGTCAAGCAGGCCGTCGGCGTCCGGCGGGCCAAGCCCCGACCGGCGCAGGCCGTCCAGCCTGACCCGGACCCGCTGGCCGAGTTCGGCGGCGGCCTTCCTGGTGAAGGTGAGGCCGAGCACCCGCTCCGGCCGGACCAGGCCGTTCGCGACCAGCCAGACCAGCCGGGCCGCCATGGTCTCGCTCTTTCCCGAGCCGGCGCCCGCGATCACCGCCAGCGGCACCGCGGGGGCCGAGATCACAGCGGCCTGCTCCGCGGTGGGCTCAGCGAGGTCGAGCAGGCGGGCGAGCTGGACCGGGCTGTACTGGATCCGTGGCGAAGGCCCCGGCCGTGGCCCCGGCTCGGGCCTCAGCTCCAGCTCCAGCTCCAGCTGCGACCCCCGCCCGGCCTCCCGCCCCGGCCCTCTACCGGGCCCTGGCCCGGTCAAGGGGTCACCTGCTCTCCGTCGGGGTGCGCGGGGCAGCATGACCTGACCGGGCAGACCCGGCAGCCGGGGTTCACCGTGGCCTGGAAAACGGGCCCGGCCATGCCGGCGGCGACCGTCTCGACCAGGCTGGCCGCCCACCCCGGATCCGGATCATCGGATAGCGCCCGCTGTCGCTGCACCCGGACCCTGGCGGACAGGCTGGCCTTGCCGACCTGGACGAGCTCGGCGCCGCCGGGCTCGATCAGGCCCAGCCGTTCAAACGCGCCGAGCAGCACGGCCAGCTGATACACCCCGAGCTGCGGGTTCCGGTCCAGCTCAGCGTCGTCAGGCTTGACCGATCCGGTCTTCAGGTCCACCACGATGGCACTGCCATCGTGATCCTGCTCCAGCCGGTCCACCCGCCCGATGATCTCCACCTGGCCGACCCGGACCTTGAGATCCCGCTCCACTTCGACGAGTTGCCGCGGGTTGGCGTGATGCCAATCGAGGAACTTGCGCACCATCTTGTGCGCCTGCGCCCGTTGCTTCTCGCTGTACCAGGCGCTGCCGAAGTCCAGGTGGTGCCAGATCTGGTCGATCCGCTCAGCGATGTCGGCATCAGCGGTGTTCTCGGCGGCGAGCACCGCCGCCGCGTGGATGACGATGCCGAAGTGGCGCGCCACGTCCTGGGACCGTGCCCCGGCCGCCGACTCCAGCAGCCATCGCAATCCGCACTTGCTGAACGACTCGACCTGGGAGGGCGACAGCCGCACAGGCCCAGCGCGTCCGTGCCGCCGAGCGGCCCGGTCAGCAACTCCGCGGCGGCGTCCTCGTCCAGGATGCCGGGTTGCAACCCGCAACGCAGCAGCAGGAGCAGCGGCCGGGCCCCGGGTTCTTCGCTGAGCGGTAGCTCGTCGCCTGCTACCACGGCGGGCACCCCGGCCATAGCCAGCGCGGCTCGGATCCGGCGACCTGCTCGATCTCGATGTCGTCCCCCGCGAGTTCGGCGAGGAACCTGGACGGCCTATCCTCACTGTCCTCGCCGCCGGCGGCGGTGACCACCAGGGTGCGCCGCGCCCGGGTGACGGCGACATAGAACAGCCGGCGTTCCTCGTCGAGGAGCTTGGAGGCAAGCGCGGCCGCCGTCGCGTCGGCGCCCTGGCCAGCGCCGAACCCCGCGCTGCCGAACCCCGCGCTGCCGAACCCCGTGCCGCCAAACCCCGTGCCTGCGAACTCCGTGCCGCCAGACCCTGCGCTGCCGAACCCCCCGCTGCCAGACCCCGCACCGTTGAGCCCCGCGCCGACCGCGTCGACCAATTCGTCCATGCCGAGCAGGGAGGACCGCATTCGCAGGTCGGGCCAGGTGCCTTCCTGTACGCCCGCCACCACCACCAGGTCCCATTCGAGTCCCTTGGCGCGATGAGCGGTGAGGATGCGGACGGCATCACCCTCGGGGGTACGTTCGGCCAGGGTATCTCCGGAGATCTCCTGGCCGCTGAGGCTGTCCAGGAACAGCCGCGGCAGGCCCGGCGGCAGCCTGGTGGCGAAGCGGACGGCCGCGTCGAACAACGCGACTACTGCGTCCAGATCACGATCGGCGGCGGCGCCACGGGACCCGCCGGCCGCACTCGCCGCCTGCCAGACCGGGCCAAGGCCGGACGCGTCCCAGACGGCCCACAGCACCTCGTGCGCGGTCGCGCCGGTCCCGGCGCTCTGCCTCGCCGCGGCCAGCAAGGTGAGCTCGCGTGGGTCGCGCAGGGCGCTGGCCAGCGGCTCGCTGGACGGCTCCTCCCCCGCGGCGTCCGCGACGGCCCGCAGCGAGCGGCGCAGCCTGCGCAGGCCCAGCGCGTCCGTGCCGCCGAGCGGCCCGGTCAGCAACTCCGCGGCGGCGTCCTCGTCCAGGATGCCGGGGTGCAACCCGCAACGCAGCAGCAGGAGCAGCGGCCGGGCACCGGGTTCTTCGCTGAGCGGTAGCTCGTCGCCTGCTACCACGGCGGGCACCCCGGCCATAGCCAGCGCGCGCCGCAGCAGCGGGACCTGACGGACCGCAGAACGGACAAGTACCGCCATTGCCGACCACCGAACGCCGTCCAGCAGGTGCCCGCGGCGCAGCGTGTCGGCGATCACGGCCGCTTCCTGACTGGCACTTGAGGCGATGATCACGCGTACACGGCCGGGCGCGGCGCCTGGCAGCGGGATCAGGTCCCGGTGCCCCCTTGACCGGGCCGGGGCCCGGTCAAGGGCCGGACCGGGAGCGGTCCCGGGGGCCGCTGGCAGCCGGCGGGCCACCCGCCTTGACGCCGCCAGCAGGACGGGGCCGCTGCGCCTGCAGGTACGCCGGGCTATCACCCTGGCCGGATGCTCATCGGGCGTGCGGAACGCGCCGGCGAACCGGGTCATCGCGCGGGAATCTGCGCCGCGGAAGGCGTAGATCGACTGGTCCGGGTCACCGACCGCGATCAGTTCCCGGCCGTCGCCCGCCAGCGCGTGCAGCAGCGCCTCCTGCGCGGGGTCGGTGTCCTGGTACTCGTCCACCAGCACGACGTCGTAGGCCTTGCGCTCCCGGTCCCTGGTGGCCGAGCGCCCCAGCAGCAGCGCGGCGATGCGGACGATCTCGGCGTAGTCGTAGGCCGGCACCGGGGCGAGGTCGAACCGGGCCGCATACCGGTCCAGGTAACCGCCCGCAGCCACCCAGTCGTCCCGCCCGCGCGCCCGGCCCAGCCGGGCGAGTGCGCGCCCGTCCAGGCCGCGTTCGGCGCCGCGGAGCAGGAAGTCGCGCAACTGGGCCGCGAAGCCACGGGTGCCGAGGGCCGGCCGCAGCCGCTCGGGCCAGTGCCGCGGGGAATCCGCCGCCTCACCCCGGAGCATCCGCCGCACCTCCAGCAGTTGCTCGGGACCCGAAAGCAGGGTCGGTGGCACATCGCCAGCCAGCACGAACTCCCTGCGCACCAGCGCATAGGCGTAACTGTGGAAGGTCAGCGCGAGCGGTTCACGGGTCGTACGCCGCAGCCGCATGGTGATCCGCTCTCGCAGTTCCTCCGCCGCCTTGCGGCTGAACGTGAGCACGAGCACCCGCTCGGGATCGATCCCGCGGACCGTGATGCGTTCCACCACCGCCTCTACGATGGCCGTGGTCTTGCCCGTGCCCGGCCCGGCGAGCACCAGCAGCGGGCCGCCGGCGTGCGCGACCACCGCGCGCTGGGCCTCGTCCAGGCGAGGCGGCTCGGCCGGCGTCGCTGGCCGACGGAAGAGGCGGTACGCGGGTGACTCGCGGTCCATTCGCTTCGGCCCATCCTGCCCTGTGCGGATCGGTACGGCTGAGGCAGACGTTGCGAGCGTACCGATGCCCTCTGACACGATTCCGCTACTACAGTCCCGGGTGGCGTCAGGCGTCGCCGGTCCAACGGGCCCGGTGCATGTTCACCCGGGCGGGCCTCCCGTCGGCGGCCGGCCGCAGCGGCGTGCCCTCCGCGATGTAGTGGGCGGTCGCTTCGCGCTCGTGGCCCAGCAGCAACGACCCGTCGGCGTGAACGACCCGCCACCATGCCGCGCCGCCGCCCCACAGTGCCATTACCCGGCCGACCTGGCGCGGCCCGCCCTGCCCCAGGTACTCGGCGACGTCGCCATAGGACATTACCCGGCCCGGCGGGATCGCGTCGGCGACGTCAAGCACCCGGCTTGCGAAATCCGGCAAGTGCGCGCCGTCCGGAGACGACCGTGTTCGCATTACTGGCCCGCCTTATGGGGTCGGGTCTGGCCACGGCTTGTCCAGCTCGCGGTCAGCAGGGTCGGTTGGCCATTTGGCGGCCGGGGCAGGACTCGCGGCAGGACTAGCTGGGGGTGCGTTCAGCCCACTCCACAAGTCGTCGTCCCCAGGGCCGGCCGCCCATCCGATGGGCAGCCGATGAGTACCTGGCTCGGCGTTCGCCAGCGGGATGTCCGGCCGCGGCACCGCTGGCGGGGGGTCCGGCCGCGGCACCGCGGGCTCGGCGCCCAGCCGCTGCATGGCCGACTCGGCGCCCGGCCGGTGCATGGCCTGTTCGGCGCCCGGCCGCTGCATGGCCGGCCACGCCGGCGCGTACTGCCGCGCCCTGGACGCGCCGTTGGCCCGGCGCCGCGCCCGGCGGAGAATTATCAGCCGGGCCCAGGCCGTGACGGCGATCGTGAGGGAGACGAGCGCCAGCAAGCAACTCAGCGCGAGCCCCACGAGGCCGCGCGGGTGGACCGGAACGGGCGCAGCGGACGCGTTACCGCCGCCGAAGTGCGTCGTGACCGCGGCGCCCGCCCTGGCGCCCGGCTCGGTGGTGAGCGTCCCGGCGGCGGCGAGCGCGGCCGGGGCGTCGACCGTGCCGAACCCGACCTTGTCGTCGTACCCACCGGGCGGCCGGTTCTGCGCGCTCGCTGTGATCGCCCGCACGACCAGGTCCGGCGCGAGCCGCGGGTACCTGGCTTTGATCAGCGCCGCCACCCCGGCAGTCAGCGCGCAGGCCGGGCTGGTGCCGCTCACCAGCCAGTACTGCCCATCTCTGCCCTGCGCTGGCACGTCCACGCCGGGCGCACCCACCTGCACAGACAGGTTGTAGCTGGAGAAGCCCGCAGCTGACCCGCCCTGCGAGACGGCCGCGACCCCCAGCACGCCCGGATAGTCCGCCGGGAAAGAGTACGGGGCTTGCCCGCTGGTCCGGGCACCCACGGAATCTCCGGAGTTCCCGGATGACCCGACCACGACAACGTCGTGGTTCAGTGCGTTCTGGAGCGCCGACCGCACCACCGCGCTCGGCGTGCCGTAACCCAGGGACATGCTGATCACGGACGCCCCGTGTGCGGTCGCGTAGCTGATGGCAGAGGCCAACGAATGCTGCACGCTGCTGTCGGACTCCTGCTGGTACCGGCCGTATCCAGGGTCAGTCCGGTCGGTGACCACCCGGATCGAGAGCACCTGCGACCTGGGCGCGATGCCCATGATCCCGCTGCCGCCGCCAGCGTGGCCGTGCCCAGCGATGAGCGAAGCCATCCATGTACCGTGAACGCCCCAGCCGCCATTGGACGACGGCGTCTTCACCCCGGTCAGGTCGGGTCCGGTGACGACCGAGCCGGTGAGGTCGGAGGCATCCGGGTTGACGCCGCTGTCGATCACCGCCACGGTGACGCCCTGCCCTTCGGTCGTGTTCCAGGCGGCCGGCGCGCCGATCGCGTCGAGGACCCACGTCTGCGCGGTGCGCACATCGTCGGCGCTGGCCGGGGTGGCCACGGTCACGGTGACGCCGACTCCGATCGCCAGGGCGGCGCAGCAGGCGGCCGACCGCCGCGCCTGGCGTGGTGCCCTGCTCAACATCCGGGGCATCAGCATCTGGGGCATCAGCATCCCGGCGCTCCGGGGCAGCGCGGCGGTGGCGGCGGCGCGCCGAGCCGCGCCCCGACCAGGTTCCCGATCCCATGCGCCACGCTGACCATCTCGTTTTTGATATAGGGGTCGGCAGACTCCCGCACGCGGCGCCTGCCGTCCGCATAGCCGACGGTCGCCATGACCAGGTAGGGACCCTCGTTGCCCACCCAGGACAACTGCCGCTGCGAGTCGCCAAACTGCGCGGCCAGGGTATGCGCGAAGGGAACAGCCCTGATCCCGGGGGCCAGCCCGGTGGAACGCGGCAGCGCCTTCAGCGACGCGTTCGCCGAAGCCGGAGCGGCCAGCACCACGATGCCCACAGTGACCGCGAGGGCGCCCGTCGCGTCCCCGTATGTCGCCCGGAGCACGGCCAGGCAGCCGTGCCTGGCCAGCACCCGCGCGACCGAGGGATCGGTGGCAGACTGGCACGGCGCCTGGCTGCGCCCTCACCTGGCCCGAAGCCGGACACTTGGTAGGGGACCGAGGCCGGGAAGATCTGGGCGGCGGTCCAGCTACGCCAGCGCTTGCCGATCTCCCAGGCGGTGATCTGCTGCTGCTGGGCCGTGGTGAACCGGCGGGGCAGCACCTGCACCACGATCCCGATGGCGGATGCGGCCAGCCCGGCCAGCCCGAGCACCAGGACGGCGATCGTCAGGCTGGAACGCCAGCCGCGGCGACGCCGACGTGAGCCGGATGACCGCCCGGAACCGTCCGGGTAGCCCGATCCGGGCACCGGAAAACCGGGCTGCGGGTAGCCCCGCCAGTCTCCCCCCGGCGCCGGTTCGCCGCGCTCACCCGGGACCCCCGACCGCATGTCCACACCGGCATGGTACGGCCTGCTAGTCCCGGAACGCCGGGCTCACCGCGAGGTTGGCCTGTATACCCATACCCGCCCAGGCCGGACTCGTCCGGCCTGGGCGCAAGTGGATCAGTACGAGGGCAGCGACGGATCGACCTGGCTGACCCAGGCCAGCACGCCCCCGCCCACGTGCACCGCGTCCGCGAAGCCCGCATCTTTGACGATGGCCAGACATTCCGCGCTGCGGGCCCCGCTCTTGCAGTGCAGGACGATCCGCCGATCCTGGGGCAGTCGCTCGAGGGCGGCCCCGGACAGGAACTCACCCTTCGGGATCAGCACCGAGCCGGGGATCGACACGATCTCGTACTCGTTCGGCTCGCGCACATCCACCAGGAATATGTTGTCGTCACCGTCCAACATCCCCTTGAGCTGGCGGGCACTGATTGTCGAGCCCGCGGCAGCCTGCTGGGCCTCCTCTGAGACGGCGCCGCAGAACTCCTCGTAGTCGATCAGCTCAGTGACCGTCGGGTTCTTGCCGCACACCGGGCATTCGGGGTCCTTCCTGACCCTGACCGGCCGGTAGGTCATGTCCAGCGCGTCGTAGATCATCAGCCGACCGACCAGCGGGTCGCCGATCCCGGTGATGATCTTGATCGCCTCGTTGACCTGGATGGACCCGATAGAGGCGCAGAGCACGCCGAGGACTCCGCCCTCGGCGCACGAGGGCAACATGCCCGGCGGCGGCGGTTCCGGGTACAGGCAGCGGTAGCACGGGCCGTGCTCGGCCCAGAAGACGCTGGCCTGTCCGTCGAACCGGTAGATCGATCCCCAGACGTAGGGCTTGCCGAGCAGCACGCACGCGTCGTTGACCAGGTAGCGGGTGGCGAAGTTGTCGGTGCCGTCCACGATCAGGTCGTAGGGCTCGAACACCTGCATGGCGTTGTCGGAGTCCAGCCGCTCTTTGTGCACGATCACGTTCACCAGCGGATTGAGTTCCTTGATGCTGTCCCGGGCGGACTCTGCCTTCGAGCGCCCCACATCGGACTGGCCGTGGATGATCTGCCGCTGCAGGTTGGACTCGTCCACGACATCGAAGTCGATGACACCCAGCGTGCCAACCCCGGCCGCAGCCAGGTACAGCAGCGCAGGCGATCCAAGACCGCCCGCTCCCACACACAACACCTTGGCGTTCTTCAGGCGCTTCTGCCCGGTCATCCCCACGTCGGGGATGATCAGGTGACGTGAGTACCGGCGTACTTCGTCCACGCTCAGTTCGGCGGCCGGTTCAACCAGCGGCGGCAGCGACAAGGTAGCTCTCCAAAGACGACATGTCCGGGCCTGGATCTTTGCCCGGCTCTTGGCTCAACCGACGGCCCGGCCGGCGCATTCCCAGCCGAGCGGAAGCCCCCACCGTGGCCTGGAAACCCTACCGGCCCGGCACTCAACCGAGGTCGCGGTCGGCTTTTCGTTGCCGCCGGTTCGTGGACGCTGCCTGCTGGCGGAGCAGCATTATCAACACCGGCACACCTTCATGATCGCGGTGGATCACCGGTCGCCGGCGACCACCAAACAACCGCGATCACGAAACAGAGGGTCCCGGCCCGCCGTCGAGGCTCGTTCGCCACCGTGGCGGGCTCGGCCGAAACTGTCACCGGCAAGCGGTAGAACACATTCAGCGGCGGAGCCTGAGCCCGGCCCGCGGCAGACCGCAATCGCACCAGACCGTGAGTTGCACTGATCCCCGGGAGGTCCCATGCCGACACCGCCCCCGCAGCCGCCAGGCGGAAGCCAGCCCGGGAACAGCCAGCCCGGGAACAGCCAGCCCGGGAACAGCGGCTCGGCCAGGCATCGCCCAGCCCGGCGTGACGCGGCCAGGCACGGCCCAGCCCGGCGACACCGACGATGGCACGTGCCCGCGCGTCGGGCAGCGGCCTCTTCCCGACCCAGCCGCCGTCCGCCTGTTAGCCGTTCCGGATTCCGCCCCGCCCTACGACGACGCGTTGACGGGACTGCCGCCCGGCGATCTGGCTCTCAGAACTGGGGGCGCGACCTGGGCTGACGACAGAGGTGAGCCCGGTCGCGCGGCCAGGCCGGGGGCCGACCAGGCCGCTGCGGCGGGCAGCGAGCCGACGGGCGATCAGGTCTGGCCGAGCCGGTTTGCCCAGGTGCTGGTCGAGACGCTGGCCGGATCCCGGCCGCCGCGTCAGATGGTGCCGTGGACGACACAGCGCGCGCGGTCCAACATCCAGCGCCTGGGGCCCACCCTGTCCGCTGGGCAGCCCGCCGCCAGGCAACGGCCGCTTGTGCGCCGGGTGGTCACCTCCCGGCCGACCTGTGACGTCGTGGAAATGACGGTGATCTGCGGATTCGGCCCGCGCATCCGCGCGCTCGCCGTCCGGCTCGAACGCACCACCCCGCGTGACGCCACCCCCGGCCAGCCGGCCCGCGCGGCCCGCTGGCTCTGCACCGCCGTCGAGGCCGCCTAAGCCCCGTGCCCGCCTAGCAAGCCCGTGCCCGCGCAGTTCCACGGAGGCGGCCACTGTCAACCCCGGAGCGGACCCCCTCAGCCAGCGCGGGGCGGTGGCGGGGCGTCCGGAGCGTAAAAGCGCCGAAGGNCCCCGCGCCCACCGATGAAAGGTCAGGCGTCGCCGCGGTTGCGAGGGTCGCCGTGACAGCGCTTGTACTTGCGGCCGGAACCGCACGGGCACATGTCGTTCCGTCCGACCCGGCTGAAGTCGCCGCCCCCCGAGCCGGGCGCGGTCTGCTCCACCTGGCCCGGGCCGTCGGCGCTGGGTGCGCTGTACTGAAGCCGCCCCGGCCGCTGCGGCCGCTTGAGCCCGGGAGCGTTCAAGGACGGCGCCCCGTCATTGCCGAAGGCAGCCGGCACGGCCGGCTCTGCCGGGCCCGACGCCCGGCCGCGCGGCTGTGCGGCGGGACGAGCGGGGCGGTTTCGTTCTGGCTGAGGTTTGCGGTTGGCGGAGCCGTTGGTGCCGCTCCTCGCTGAACGCCCGCCTGCGGCGGGTGGCGGGCCACCCTGCGGATTTGGCGCAGGGCTGGGCGCCGGGGTCGGCGTGGCGTCCGGCACATCGTCCACGATCGGGTTCTCCTGCACCTCGACCTGGAGGTTGAACAGGTTGCCGACCGACTCCTCCTTGATGCCCTCCATCATGGCGCCGAACATGTCGAAGCCCTCGCGCTGGTATTCCACCAGCGGGTCACGCTGCGCCCAGGCCCGCAGGCCAATGCCTTCCCGCAGGTAGTCCATCTCGTAGAGGTGCTCACGCCATTTCCGGTCGAGCACGGAGAGGACCACGCGCCGCTCCAGTTCGCGCATGACGTCCGGGGTGAGTTCTTCCTCGCGCTGGTCGTAGGCCGCCTGGGCGTCGGCCCGGATGGTCTCGGTGAGGAACTCCTGCGACAGGCCGGCGCGCTCGCCGCCTGCCTCCTCGATCACGTTATCGATCGTGAGGTTCGTGTGGTACAGCTCGCGGAACGCGCGCCAGAGCTGGTCGAGGTCCCACTCCTCCGGGAACCCCTCGTTGGTCGCCCCGGTCACGTAGCCCGCGATCACCTCGTTGATCATGTCGCGGATCTGCTCGTGCAGGTCCGCGCCCTCAAGCACCCGGCGCCGTTCGCCGTAGATGACCTTGCGCTGCCGGTTGAGCACGTCGTCGTACTTGAGGACGTCCTTGCGGATCTCGAAGTTCTGCTGCTCCACCTGGGTCTGGGCCGATCTGATCGAACGGGTCACGGCCTTGGACTCGATCGGCACGTCCGGCGGCGTCTTCAGCCACTCCATGAAGTGGGCGACCTTGTCCGCGTTGAACATCCGCATCAGGTCGTCCTCGAGGGACAGGTAGAACCTGGACAGACCCGGGTCGCCCTGGCGGCCCGACCGGCCGCGGAGCTGGTTGTCGATGCGACGCGACTCGTGCCGTTCGGTGCCGAGCACGTACAGGCCGCCCGCCGCGACGACCTCCTCGTGCTCCTCCGCCACGGCGGCCTTGGCCTTGTCCACCGCCTCGGCCCACGCCATCTCGTAGTCCTCCGGTGTGTCCACCGGCGAAAGGCCGCGCTGGTGCAACTCGATGTCCGCGAGGAAGTCCGGGTTGCCGCCCAGCATGATGTCGGTGCCACGGCCGGCCATGTTCGTCGCCACGGTGACCGCGCCCTTGCGCCCGGCCTGGGCGATGATCGCGGCCTCACGCTCGTGGTACTTGGCGTTCAGCACCTCGTGCGGGACGCCGCTGTGCTTGAGCATCCGCGACACGGTCTCGGACTTCTCCACGCTCGTGGTGCCGACCAGCACCGGCTGGCCGTTGGCGTGCCTCTCCACGATGTCCTCGACGACCGCGTCGAACTTCGCGGCCACCGTCTGGTAGACGACGTCGGACTGGTCGTCGCGGATCATCGGCATGTTCGTGGGGATGGGCACCACGCCGAGCTTGTAGATCTGGTGGAACTCGTTGGCCTCGGTCATGGCCGTACCGGTCATCCCGGAGAGCTTGTCGTAGAGGCGGAAGTAGTTCTGCAGCGTGATGGTGGCGAGGGTCTGGTTCTCGTTCTGGATCTGCACGCTCTCTTTGGCCTCGATGGCCTGGTGCATGCCCTCGTTATAGCGGCGGCCATAGAGCATGCGCCCGGTGAACTCGTCGACGATGAGGACCTCACCGTTGATGACGACGTAGTCCTTGTCTTTCTTGTACAGCTCCTTGGCCTTGATCGCGTTGTTGAGGAAGCTGACCAGGGGCGTGTTGACCGAGTCGTACAGGTTGTCGATGCCGAGCCAGTCCTCGACCTTCTCCACCCCCGACTCCATGATGCCGACGGTCCGCTTCTTCTCGTCGACCTCGTAGTCCCCCTCGCCGTCCTCACCCCGGCGGAGCCGGGGCGCGATCTTGGCAAACTCGGTGTACCAGCGGGCGCTCTGCTCGGCCGGCCCGCTGATGATCAGCGGCGTCCGCGCCTCGTCCACCAGGATGGAGTCCACCTCGTCCACGACCGCGAAGTTATGCCCCCGCTGGACGCACTCGTCCAGGCCCCAGGCCATGTTGTCGCGCAGGTAGTCGAAGCCGAACTCGTTGTTCGTGCCGTAGGTGACGTCGGCCTCGTACTGCTTGCGGCGCTCCTCGGGTGGCTGCTGGGCGAGGATGACGCCGACCTCGAGGCCGAGGAAGCGATGCACCCGGCCCATCCACTCGGAGTCGCGCTTGGCCAGGTAGTCGTTGACGGTGACGACGTGCACGCCCTTGCCGGTCAGCGCGTTGAGATAGGACGGCAGCACCGCGGTGAGGGTCTTGCCCTCACCAGTCCTCATCTCGGCGATGTTCCCGCCGTGCAGGGCCGCACCGCCCATGATCTGCACATCGAAGTGCCGCTGGCCAAGCGTCCGCCTCGCGGCCTCCCGGACCGTGGCGAACGCCTCGGGAAGCAGATCATCGAGGGATTCACCGGCCGCGTAACGCTCACGGAACTCGTCGGTCATGGCCCGCAGTTCCGCGTCGCTCAGCGAGGCGAAATCCTCTTCGATCGAGTTGACCTGATCAGCGATCCGCTTGAGTTGGCGCAGGGTCTTACCTTCACCCGTGCGAAGGACCCTGTCGATGATGACTGGCACTTCTCGTCGCGCTCCTCGCGGATCGTTTGCCTCATGCCGGAATCTAGCCGGAGTTTGGCCGCCCGCGCGCCGCGTCCGCCTGCCCACCGGATAGGCGACAGTCTGTGGCGCCGGTGCCGCCGCCGTCACTGTCATGGTAGGCGAGACAGACGGTGAATCCGAGCCGCTGAGACGCACCAGCGACGGGAATGCCGCCCTGGCGTTACGGCTGAGGGCGTCGGGCGGTGGGCTGGCGGGGTCGGGGGGTGGGTGGATGCGTCCGGGTGGGGCCTGAGGGAGCAGGGTGTGCCTCAGGGGACCGTGTGCGGCTCCAGGGGGGGTCGGCGTGCGGCGCGTGAGGCTTCCCGCCACAATAAGAGGGGCAGTGGCCGCGCGCGTCCGGGCGGCGGTGAGAGGAGCAGCGCGCATGGCGGACCAGGTGGGAATGAGCCAGGCGGGAACGGGCACGGTATCCAGTGCCCAGGCCGGGGCCGAGCTCAGCCCGGATGCGCCGGGAACCCCCGGTATCTACGAGCCGTACCACGGGCGGGCCGTCTCCTGGGTGGCAGTGGGGATAATCGTGGCCGGATTCCTGGCCGGCGGCCTCGCCCTGGTCTTCGGGCCGACCTGGTGGCTCTTCTGGGTCGGCGCCGGGGTGGCTCTGATCGGTGTCCTGGTGGCGATGTCGACCGACATCTTTGAAGACTG
>WNFJ01081180.1_pt3 | contig 14210 bp, 8 predicted proteins | sample 5400461 | NCBI WGS metagenome assembly WNFJ01 (sample SAMN13153349, study PRJNA577476) | soil metagenome | isolation source: 115 cm saprolite on Douglas fir-dominated hillslope | place: USA:California | collected 2013-09-17 | reverse complement strand
ACTCCGAGGCGTTGACGCGTGGGTTCGACGCGGGTCCGTGATATTCCATAAGGCGTGACTGTTGTCGATTCGCTGCGCACCAGCGTTTGGCTCTTGCTCCTTGCCGCATGCAGCAGCAGCCAGGGAGCTACACCGCTCCCCTGCCCCCGAGCGCTGGACGACTATTGCACGAACGCAAGCCCCCCTTGCGCCCGACACCTGACCCCCTCCAATCCTACGGGCTCGTTCTGTGAACAGTGCGGGGCAGCCTGTGCTTTCTCGATCGAAAACTGCAGCGACGGAACCGTCAGCATCGTCACAGAGACAAGCAGCAACGCGAGCTCGGGTGTGTCGTGGCGGAAATACTTGTACGACGCAGTAACGCTCAACCTGACGGCGATCGTCGACTCGAGCAGCGGCGGGACTTACAAGGCGTCGTCCACATGCATTGCGGGCCCGCAAACGCTTCCCGATCACGGCACCTGCATCGACAACTCTCTCGCCTGGATGTGCGGTGCAACCGCGGCCGATGCCGGTAGCCACACGTCCGATGCTCGTTCGGAGTAAAAGACCGTATTCCACATTCGTCCTTTCCCTCGGGGCGATGCTTGAGTTCGCATCGCCCCTCGCGTCTGACTAGAGTCCCTTGACCTTGCCCCGTCTGCCACTCGCGCTGTGTGCTCTGGCTCTGCCGTTCGTCGTGGCCGCTCCGCGGGTGGCTGGCTCGGCGGAGGAGAAACTGCCTCAGAGATGGACCGACGAGACGCCCGACGCGATGCTCGAGGATGCGACGGCGCGTGCTCTTGCCCCCACCTCCTCTGTGCGGGCACAACTCGCTGCGCTTGCCACCGTCGCGGCGCTTGAAGATCGCGCCGAGTACGGGCACGCGCTGAGGGCGTTCGAGCGCGTGGCGAGCGCCACCGCGCTGTCGGCAGAGGTGCGCGCCGAGGCGGCGCTGCTTGCTCGCATGCGAGCTGCGAATCACGGGACCGAAGCAGGCTCGCGGGCGGACCAAAAGCTTGGCGTAGTTGAATCGCTCGCGATCCTTGGCCCGTTCCGCGACACGGGCGGCGGCCTGGACACGCACGACGGTCCGGAAGAAAGGGGCGCGTTCGCGGACATGAACGCGCGCTACGCATGGGGGGCCTACGATGTGACGTGGCGCACGATTCCACGGGCCTTCGCTTCCGCTCAGGGAACGCCTCTGGACGTCTTCGTCTTCCCGCGCAAGGAAAGCTGCACGTGGGTGGCGACAAGACTTGTCGTCTCGGCCCGGCAAAGGCTGGGCTTGTGGTTGGGCGCAAGCGGACAGGTCCGACTCGTGTTCGATGGGGCGGACATCGCTCGCGACGACACGGTTAACGAGGCACTCCGCTTCGATCGGCTTGCAGCGAAAGTCGACGCAAGCGCAGGAACGCATCTCTTCGCCGCCAAAGTGTGCTCGGGCGCACTCGACGACGAGGGTCGCGTTCGCCTGCGGGTGACCGATGAACACGGCGCATGGCCGCAGGGCGTCGAGGCAAGCGCAGACCTGACGGGGCTACCGCCTTATAAGTCGCGGGCGCCAAAAGTCGATTTCGCCCGCGTTGCGACGCCCCTCGCCCGCGCGCTGGCGCAGGCTGCCACGGGTGGCGACGGGCCGCTGGAAGTGGCTGTGCTTCGCACCTTGGGGGGCGCCGACGACCTTAGGAGCCCTCGTGCTCCAGGAATGCTTGCCGCGCTGGCCGACGGAACGGTCAGCTCAGACCGGCTCGCCATGGCCGCATGGGTCACTACCAACGGACCGAGTCGGAGCACTTGGCTCAATCGGGTGCGCTCGGACAAGGCCGCGGAAACCGGAGTTCGTGCCTTTGCCGAGCGACGTCTTGTCGAGAAACACCTGGAGGCTGGCCTCACCGACTGGGCCATGGCGGCCGCACGCGGCGCGAGAATCGATGTCGCGAAAGACGCCGAGGCCGCCCTGATTGCCGCGCACGTGGAGGCCGCGATGGGGACCGCTGCGCTAGAGCTGCAAGCGATGCGGCGACTTGCGTCGGTCGCGGGAGAAATGCCCGGTGCCCCCGACGCCCTGCTCGAATTTCTCGCGGAGCTCGCTGCGTCGCATGATCCCACTCTCGGGACAGCAACGCGAGAGCGCTTGGCCGAGCGGGGCCAAGTAAGCGCCGCGCGAATCATCGCCCTGCAGACGCGTGGACGTGCGGCCGTGATCGCAGCGGCAAAGCAGGCCATGTCCTCTGGGATCGACAGCGACGACGAGGGCCTCGCCATCGTGCAAGCTGTCGCCCGCACCGGAGATCACGACGAGGCGCGCGGCCTGTATGAGCTGCTCTCTCGGTGGGCACCCAATCGAGCGAGCGTTTGGGCCGGACTCGCGCACGAGACGGGGGGTACCCAACCCGACGCGATGCGCGAAGAGACGATTGCAGCCGCGTTGCGGCGGGCTCGCGAGCTTGATCCTGCCGAAGCTCGGTATCGCGCGGAGCTCGCGCTGCGCACGCGAGCGGCTGCGGCGGACGAGCGCCAAGCCGAAGAGAGGTACCTCGTGTCATCCCAAGCGATTCTTGCGCGCAGGCGCGGAGTGGCGCAGTCGGGCGACGTTCCCCCAGAAGCCACGGCGCGTGAGCTGCATTGGCTGCGCGCGGTCGACATGCATTCGGACCGGCGGGTCTCGGAGCTCGTTCACTACGCGCGTGAGATCGTGATCGCTCCACGCACCGAGGACGAGCTTTACGAAGACATCCCGGCGGAAGGAGAGCTGACTGAAATTGTGCGCGCGCGCGTACACCGAAAGGACGGCGCCTCGGCCTTTCCGGTGGAACAGACCAGCGACAACGCCCATCCGCGGATCCGCTGGCCAGAGCTACTGCCGGGTGATGTCGTCGAGGTGGCCTTCCGATCGTGGACCGCGGGACCGGTCGGGGGGCGTGGTGATCCACCCTTTTATCGCCTCGACTATTCGGGGAGTGTGTTGACCCGACCGCTGCTCTACAACGAGGTGAACGTCGAATCCCCTGCGGACCGCCCGATCTACGTCGACGTAGTCAACGGGCGCGCGGACCGGCGTGAGGAAAAGACGGAGGGCGGGCGGCATTCCATCCGCCTCGTGTGGGACAAGCCCGTGAACATCCCGGACGAGCCGCTGGCTCCGCCCTTGAGCGAAGTCGTTCCCACCGTCGTACTTTCCACATTCCGGGATTGGCGCGCCTTTCGCGATTGGTACGGCGAAGCCGTTCGCGGGTTCACCGAGCCGGACGCGCAGGTGCGCGACCTTGCAACGAGGCTGACGAGAGGCAAGTTCTCTCGTGAGGGCAAGCTCCAGGCTCTATTCGATTTCGTAGCCGACGACATCCGCTACGTGAACTTTGTCAGCGGCGAGTGGTGGTTGCCAAACCGCCCCCAGCAGGTGCTCGGGCGGCGCGAGGGAGACTGCGACGACAAGGCCCTGCTTCTCATCACCTTGCTCAAAGTCGCGGGCATCGATGCGCAAGAGGTGCTCGTGCAGACCCGCCTCACTGCGCAGCCCTCGATTGTGCGCGCCCCCGGCGCGGCCGTCCCCCTTTTCGATCATGGCATCGCCTTTTTGCCGGGCCCCAGCGGCGGGACTTACCTCGACGCGACGAGTCCTCAGTCGCGTCTCGGCCCGCTCCCGTCGATGGATGCGCGCGCGGTTGCCCTGCGCATGGACGGGCCCGCCGAGATTGTGCAGCTGCCCGCGAGCACGCCCGAGGAGCACGGCGTGGACGCCACGTGGACGATCGCCCTGCAGCCGGATGGAAGCGCCGACCTCGAGGGCGAGGAGCGAGCGTCCGGAGACGACGCGTTCTGGATGCGCACATACCTTACCGAGCCCGGAGCGCGGGCTCCGTGGGTCGAGGAGCATCTGGTTGGAGCCTGGTTCTCAACGGTCGAAGTGGACAAGAAGGTAGACTTTCGGGGCGACCTTGCCCGCGGAACGGCCGTCATGCGCTGGCGTGCTCGGTCGAGCATGCTGGCTCGCCATGAAGGCGACGAGCTCGTAGTGCCTCTGGCGCCATCGCAGACGACGGCCTCGCAGCTGGCGCCGCTCGTGAGGCGGACGCTTCCCGTTTGGCTCCCGCCTTACGTCGCGCCCCGCAAAGAGGCGCGCGCAATTCGCGTGGTGGCTCCGAAAGGATGGTCTTTTCAGGCGCTTCCGCCCGGGGGCGACGAAAACGGCGGAGCCTTCGGTCGCGCCCACCTCGACGTGCAGCGCGAGCCGCGTGACAGCCGAACGGTCGTGGTTCACCGAACGGTCGTCCTCGACCAAAGCACGATCCCGACGAGCGACTACCCCAAGTGGCGAGCGTGGATGCAACGGGTCGACGCTCTCATGCACCGAAGCGTGCGGCTCCTGCCCGCCGCCGGAGCTTCGAAGTGAGAAGCTGCCTCTTTGCTTTCTCTGTGCTCACCTTTCTCGCGTGCGCTGGACCGGGAGCCCGCACTCCGTCGGGTGCAGGCGGGTCCTTGCCGTCGGCATTCGTCAATGCGTTTCGCCTGGACGCTATCGGCGACGCGCACGACGCGGTGAGGGCGCACTTGGATGTGGTGCAAGCCGCGTCGCAAAGACCGGAGGACCAGTGGCAAGTGGCCGCGCTCGAGGCGTCGCTCGACGCCTTGGCCACACGTCAGATGCCTTCGCTCGGCGACGCCGCACAAGACGCGGCGCTCGCCAATCGATCTCGCGAGGCCGTGCCGATTGCCAGCGACCTCGCGCGCTCTGCCCTTGGCGCGCGTGGGCAATTCGCCAAGGGCCTCATCGCGCGCGCCCGCGGTGCCATCGCGCAGCGCCGAGGCGACGCAGCCGACGCGGAGCGGCAGCGTGCGGCTAGCGGGTGCGCGCAGGAGGCCCTCGTCATCGGGCCCATTGGCTGGGCCCCGATCACCGGGGTGCGCGAAGTTGGCTCCCTGGATCGTGCGGGCGCGCGCATCGAGTCGTCGTATTCGACTGGCGATGCGTTCGGTACCGCGGCGCACCCCACGGTCGTGCGCGGGCGTGGCTGCAGCATCGATCTGTCGGCCGAGAGCGCTCGCCCCGGCATAAGGTGGGTCGTCGTCGACGTGGCCGTTCCGCGCGCGCAGACGGTGGGAATGGTACTCCGGGCGCACGGCGCCGCTTTGCTTCGCGCCGGGGGCACCGAGGTTCTCGAACGCCCCTACGAGCTCGGCGACGGAGATGCGGCGCGGTTCGCCCGCGTGGCCGTGACCGCAGGCACGCTGCGTCTTGCCCTGCGCGTTGGCACCGCCAGAGAGGATGACTCGGTCGAGATCGATGCTTTCGACGAAGACGGAGCGCCGCTTTCTGCGCACGCTCCCGCCGTGGGGTCAACCCCGGGGGGACGCGTACTCTCCGTCCACGCGGCAAGCCCACCCCAGCCAAGGACAGACGACGAGAGTCTCCTTTACGCGGCAGCTTTCCTCAGCGCGAACGACCCTCGAACTGCCGAGCGAACCCTCTGGCCGGCGGCGTCGCGCCAGGATCTTCGCCCTGACCTGGCCATTGTCTATGCCAGGGCGGTCGAAACGGCGCGCGACCTCTCACAGGCCACCCGCGCCGAACGCGCACGAGGCGCGTACGAGCGCGCGCTCGAGGTATGGCCCAAGAGTTGGGAGGCGGCGATCGCACATGCCGTGCTTGCAGGTGTTCGACGCGGTCACGAGGAAGCGGGACTGGAAACACTGCGCGACCTCGCAGCAATTCGGGCAAATTCGTCTCCAGAAGCCGCGCCTCTCCTGGATGCATTCGAGGCGATGGTGAGTGGACGCGAGGGGCTCTTCGATCGCGCGCGCGCCGCGCTGGCTCGCGCGCGTCCCGCGCTCGGCCCCGTGGCCTTTTGGGTCGATGCGGAAGATGCAGCAACGCCGAGGGTGGGATCCGAGTCAGTGGCGTCGGCGTGCGATCTTGCGCGGTCCAGCGCGCACGACACGCTTGCATGTCTCGATGCGCTGCGGCACGCCGGAGATCGCGCGGGCGAGGCGCGCGAACTCGCCCGGCTCCGGGCGGTCCTTGGCGCTCCGGCACGCTTTCTTCCGCTGGAGCTTCGCGAAGCGCTCGCGGCCGGAGATGACGCGACGGCCCGGAGAGCCTTTGCGGCCATGCTGCCCGCGGAGCGCTCGATGTCCGCCCTCGTTCTGCTGCAAAAGGCGCCCGATGCACGAAGTGCGCGGGCAGAGCTTCTTCGCCTCGCCGCCGCAGCACCCGATTCACCTGCCGCGCTGGCTCCCCTGCTTCGCGCACTTGGTGACGACACAGGCGCCGAGTTCGAAGGACTCGCCGAACGGCTTGCGGCCGAGGACCGTGCGCAGCCCGCCATGCCCAGCGCGGCCACTCTGGTGCTTGCTCATACTGAGCGCTACGAAGTGTCGCCGGCGGGACTTGTGCACTGGCTGCTTTTCGACGTGCGCCGCGTGAGCGGAACGACCGATGTCGACCAAAATGCTCAAGCCGCCGCACCCGAGGTCTGGGGGCGCGGAGCGATGCGCGCAGTGAGGCGACGCATACTCAAGAAAGACGGCCGCATCGTGGAACCTGATCGAACGCCTCACGCGTCGCAGGCTCACGCCGATCTTGCTCAGCTCGAGCAGGGCGACTTCGTCGAAGCCCTATACGAGGGTTACGCGCTTCCCGGCGACACGGGCGACATCGGCATCGACACGCCCGACATGCTCGCCGACCGCACAGCAGTGCGCGAATCGACGATCGAGCTGCGCCTGCCGCGTTCCTTGCGCGGTGCACTCTGGAGCCACGAACTTTTGGGCAAGCCGGCGGAGCGTGCCGACGGTGACATTCGCGTCTTGACGTGGCACTTGGCGGATCGGGCGGCGCGTCGACTCGAGGACAGCGTGCCGAAAATGGATCGGAGCGTGGCCGTGAGTTTTTCGACATCGAAGTGGACGAGCATCGGCCGCGCGCTGCGAGAAACGGTGGCAGCGCTTGACGAGCACGACCCGGAGATCGACGCCTGGGCACACAATGCCGTTGCCGGTGCGGGAAAGAAGAGCCCTCGGGAGATAATCGACGCGCTCGTCACGAACGCCGGCGCTGCAGTACGTGAAGCCGAGGCGGACACCTTGAGCGACTACGGCGGCGCGGTCTCTTCTGCGCAGTCGCAGACCGCGCGAACGTTCCTGACCTCACACGCCGGAAGCCGCGCGTGGCTCCTCCTTCGCAGCCTTCGGGAGCTCGGCATCCAGTGCGACCTCGTTGTCGCCGAAAACGATCCGTTCAGCGCGGACCCAACATTCCCGCCGCACTTCGGGCGGTTCGTGCATCCCCTTGTCGTCGCTCACCTGCCGCCCGACGCAGGCGGCAGCAGGGTGTTTGCGGCGGTGCCGCCGCGCTGGACGGACGTTTGGATCGATGCCGACGTGGCGGGTCCGCCTCTTCCTGCCGGGCGAGTCTCGCCTGAGCTTCGCGGGCGCCTGGCGCTTTACACCGACGGCGCCATTGCACCCTTGCCTGTGTTCGGCGCCGGCGAAAACGAGCGCGACGAAGTCGACATCCGTCTCGCCCTCGACGCTCTCGGCAATGCGAGCGGAACATTTGCCATCGTACTGCGCAGCCGCGAAGCCCAAGAACTCGCCGAAGCCCTCTACCGCATCGTCGGGGCAGAGCGCCAGCGGGCACTTCGCGGCGTGGTGTTGGCCTGGCTTCCTTGGGCGAACGTGGACGATGTGCAGCTCGCCTCGAGCGAAGGCAGCTGGCAAGTTAGTTTGCGCGCCGAGGTGACGGTGGGTGGGTACGCGCAGGCGCAAGGGGACAAGACCTGGCTGCTTCCCGGAATCGACACGTTGCATCGAGCCTGGCCGCACGCGCGCGTCTCGAGTCTTGCGGCAACGTTCGCGTCGCGCGCGGGGCGCCAGAGCGCGCTGGCCCTGAGCTCTGCGGTGCAATACCACGTGCATCGTCGTGTCGGGCTGCCCAGCGGGGCGGTCGTGGGTCGAGTACCTGGGCCGCTCGAGGTGCGGGCCAAGCTCATTGACGCATCGCGAACGGTGACCGTCAGCCAGGGAACAATCGAGGATGACTTCGTGCTGGGGGTGGCAACCGGCACCGTCTCCGCCATCGATTACACAGAGTTCGCAAGGGTAGCGCACCAAGCGGACGACGCGTTCCTTGCGGCAGAACGGGTGCTCCTGTCGGCCGCGCCTTGACGAGTTTTGCCCTGACTCACTATGCTCGGGCGCGCCCGCGAGCCCGTGGCGAAACCCCGAAGCATTCCCAGGCGGTATTGCGATCATGAGCGGCCATTCGAAGTGGGCCACAATCAAACACAAGAAGGGTGCGCTCGACGCAAAGCGCGGGAAGCTCTTCACGAAGCTCATCAAAGAGCTCACGGTCGCCGCACGAATGGGCGGCGGTGACCCGTCGGGAAATCCTCGCCTGCGCAAAGCCATCTCCGACGCCAAAGGGCAGTCGATGCCGAACGACACCATTGCGCGCGCCGTCAAGCGCGGCACGGGAGAAATCGAGGGCGCCGCGTACGAGGAAATCACCTACGAGGGGACCGGTCCTGCGGGCACACTGTTTCTCGTCGAGGCGATGACAGACAACCGAAACCGAACGGTGGCCGAAATTCGCAAGATCTTCGAGAAACACAACGGAGTGCTCGGAGCGGCAGGCACGGCGGGTTGGGCATTCGAGCGAAAAGGCGTGATCACCGTCGCCAAAGAGGCCACCGAAGATCAGCTGATGGAAGTGGCCGTCGGGGCCGGAGCGGAGGACTACCAGAACGCCGGCGAAGAGTGGCAACTGACGACCCCTCCCGACACTCTCGGGACGGTCGTCGATGCTCTCGAGAAGGCCAACATCAAGGCGAAGTCGAGCAGCATTGCCTATCTGCCCAAGATAAAGAAACCGCTGGCGGGCCGAGACGCACAAGTCGCCCTCAACTTGGCCGAAACACTCGACGACCACGACGACGTACAGAATGTCTTTGCCGACTTCGACATTTCGGACGACGAGCTTTCTCACCTTTCTCCGATCCCATGACCATCGTGCTCGGCCTCGACCCCGGCACGCGCCACTTCGGGTGGGGCGTCGTCGAGCGGCGAGGCACGCGTCTGGTTCATCTGGCACACGGGGTCGTCGACGTGGACGAGCACGCGACCATCGCCGTACGCCTGGTCTTTATTGAGCGAGCGCTGGTCCAGGTGCTCGAGGCCCACAGTCCGGCGGCGGCCAGCGTGGAAGCGCTTTTTTTCGCGAAGGATCCACAAGCAGCGGCCAAGCTCGGCCACGCTCGGGGTGTCGGCCTCCTTGTTTGTGCGCGCGCGGGTGTCGATGTTCACGAGTATGCGCCCGCCTTAGTCAAGAAATCCGTGACGGGCGCCGGCCGCGCCGAAAAGGGACAAGTAGCCCAAATGGTTCGAATTATTCTTGGGCTCCCCAATCCGCCTCGGCCGGACGCAGCGGACGCCCTCGCAGCGGCCATCACCCACCTGCAACGGGCCCCGTGGCTTGTCCAGGCGCAAGAAGAGAGGCAGCAAGAAAGGCAAAAGACGAGGAGACTCAGGGGGTTATGAAAGCAGCTGCAATAAGAAGCACACCCCGCGCGTCTAACAGTTGGAGCAACCCCATGCCGCGTCTCAGCCTAATGGTCGCCGTCCTGGTCGCCTGCGCCGCCGTTCTGTTCGCGGGGGCTGGTGTGGCGCAACCTGCCCCCGCCCCGGCTCCCAATGCCGACCAGGTCGTGGCAAGCGTGCAGTCGTTTTACGACAAGTCGAGCACGTTCAAGAGCGACTTCGAGCAAAAGTTCTGGGTCAAAGCCTACAACACCGAGAAGACCTCGCGCGGCCGCGTCACTTTCTCGAAACCCGGCAAGATGGAGTGGATTTACGCGGAACCCAAGGACAACCGCGTGGTCTCCGACGGCACCACCATCAGGGTTTACGAAGCCAACAACAAACAGATGTACGAGCAGCCGGTCGACACGACGCAATACTTGGCCGCCGTGTCGTTTCTCACTGGAACGGGAAGGCTCTCCGAGACATTCAACTTCGAGCTCTTTCCGGGAGCCCAAATGAAGTTTCCGGGAGGCGATGTCCTGGTCGGCACGCCAAAGACACCGACGCCCGCGTACTCGAAGGTGCTCTTTTACGTCGACACGGCTACGTCGCAGGTGCGGCGCGTCATGCTGATCGACGGCCAGGGGAATCGAAACCGCTTCGATTTCGTCAACCCGAAGATTAACGAGCCGGTGACGAGCACGCAGTTCAAGTTCACGCCGCCGCCGGGAACGTCGATCATCCGGCCGTGACCCTTCCAATGAAGCGCAAGCGCTCGCTGACACACGTCGGCGGCGCCGTCGAGTTCTCGGGCGATCCCGATCTTGCCTCTACGCTTGCGCGCGCCCTTGCGATCCCTCCGGCCACATCGGCCCCCGACGGCGACGAGGCCCGCGCGCACGTCCACGGTTTTCATACGTACCCCGCGCGAATGCATCCGCTCACCGCGGCGCGCCTGGTGCAGGGGCTGACGCGCGAAGGTGCTACCGTGCTCGACCCCTTTTGCGGCTCGGGGACGGTCCTTGTCGAGGCCATGATTGCCGGGCGCCGGGCGGTCGGTATCGATCTCAATCCGCTGGCCGTTCGCCTTGCCCGCCTCAAGACGACGCGCCTCGACGCGCGCGAACTCGAGGCATTGGTCGCGATCGCGCAAAGCGTTGCACAGTTTGCGGCGGCGCGGCGGGAGCGACGGGCCGGAGCGACCCGGCGCTATCCGCGCGAAGACGTGGAGCTCTTTGATCCGCACGTTTTGCTCGAATTGGACTCGCTGCGCGCCGGCATCGCTGCGCAGGAGGATGCGGGCCCCCACGTGCGCGATGCGCTCGAGCTCGTGTTGAGCGCGATCCTTGTGAAGGTCAGCCGTCGCGCGTCAGACACATCGACCGTGATGACCAACCGCCGCCTCGCGGCCGGCTTCACGACGCGCCTCTTTGCGAGCAAGGCCCAAGAGCTCGCACGCAGGCTGGCCGAGTTGGCCGAGCTCCTGCCGCCCGACGCGCCGCCCGTTCGTTTGCAAGAAGACGATGCCGCGCGCCTGCGATCGGTATCGGCGAGCACCGTTGACGTCGTGATCACCTCGCCGCCGTACGCCGCGACTTACGACTACCTCGCCCACCATGCCGCTCGTATGCGCTGGCTCGGAATGAACGTCGAAAGATTCTCGTCAGGCGAAATGGGGTCGCGGCGCCGCTACGCGCAGCTCGAAGGGCACGCCGCAGAGCGGGCGTGGGCCCGCGAGCTGGGCGGCGCCCTCGGCGCGATTCGTCGCGTATGTCGCCCTGGGGCGTATGTCGCCCTGCTGCTTGCCGACTCGGCGGTTGGTGGTGAAGCCATTCGGGCACCAGCGGTTGTCGCGGATGTCGCCAAGAGCGCGGGCTTTGAGCTGCTTGCGCGCGCCTCGCAGGCTCGGCCGCACTTTCATAGCGAAGCGGCAGCGGCGTTCCGCCATGCGCCGAGGGCGGAGCATGCGATCGCGCTTAAAAAGAGCTAGATGTGCACTGGTGCCGAGCGTCGTGTTCGAGTCGCCGTCGGGACCGCCTGTAGAGGTCGTGGCTCCGAATGGAGGCCGGCTAATCGACGTCTGCGACGAGGAGCACGCGCCGGTTCCCTTTTCTTGCCGCAGCGCAAGTTGTGGGACGTGCCGAATCGTGGTCGTGGAGGGAGCGGCGCTGCTTGACAAGCCTCTTGCCGAAGAACTCGAAGTGCTCCACGCGTTCGGCGATGACCCGCGAACGCACCGGCTTGCTTGCCAAGCGCGCCTTGCACCGGGGCCGGGGTTCGTGCGCGTTCGCCGCGCGGTTTAGAATCGCTACGGGCGCCTCTAACGAACAGCCTAGCGCGCGCAGAATCGTTGTGCTTGAAAGTGACCCCATGCTTGGCAAGCGCCCGCTCGTTGCATTCGTGGCCACGAAAAGCGCGCCTGCGGCGCGCCGATTTTACGAGCAGACGCTCGGTCTCAAGGTCCTTTCCGAGGATGACTACTCCGTCGTATGCGATGCCCACGGCACGACGCTCCGCATCCAGAAGGTCGGGGACTTGCGCCCGCAATCGTTCACGGTCCTCGGCTGGGAGGTTCCCGATCTGTCGGCGATCATCGAGGAGCTCGGCAAACGCGGGGTCCAATTCGAGCGCTTCGAAGGCATGGAGCAGGACGATCGCGGCGTCTGGACAGCGCCGAGCGGCGCTCGCGTCGCGTGGTTCAAGGATCCCGACGGGAACGTGTTGTCTCTGACGGAGATGTAGTTCTGCTACCCCGTCCCACACGACTGCGAACCACGACATCAAGCACCTTTGGCTGAAAGACGTATCTCGCCCTGGGCCTTCGTCCCGGGCAGGCTGGCGGTGGAACGTCGCGCGACCTGAGGGACAACGCATGGATCATCGAAAAGATGCGGGCCTCGTGACCTCAGCTCTGGCTTCGGGCGAGCATCCACTCGGCGAGGCCCTCGGCGACGCCACGCCATTCGGGCTCGTTGAGGATCTCGTGGAAAAAGCCGTCGCGGACATCCAGATGCTTGTCCTTGCTGCCCGCGGACTCAAAGAAAGCGCGCACGCTCGTGAGGTCCGCTACGCGATCGGCGGTGCCCATGACGACGAGAAGGGGCGCAGTCATTGACCGTGCGCCGGCGATGGTTCGTGCCTGCGCGGATTGCGCTTCGGTAAACCATCGCGCGTTCGCGGTGCGGAAGACGAGAGGGTCTTCGTCGTACGCGCGCGCGCGGACTGAATCGCGCGTGAGGTCGGCGCCGTGCACGCCGCTCGGCAACGACAACGTGGGCAGGAGACGCGATGCGATAACGCCGGCCAGTCGCTTCACCGCAGGCACCTTGAGCGCAAGGCCAAGATACGGCGCGGTCAAGAGCAGTCCACGCCACGGCGCGGGCTTCGCAAGCACAAGAGACGCCGCTACAAGCCCGCCAAAGCTGTGGCCGAACAAGAACGCCGGAGAACCCGGGGCGCGCTCTCGCACCAAGTTTTCCAGTTGAGACGCGTCGTCCAGATAGTCGTCGAAGTGCTCGCAAGAGCCTCGCTGACCCTCCGATCGGCCGTGCCCGCGAAGGTCGATGGCAATCGAAGCGATGCCGCGCTCGGCCCAGAAATCAGCCACATGCGCATAGCGCCCCCCGTACTCGGCGTAGCCGTGCATGAGACCAACGACGGCCTTGGGCGCGCCCTCCGGGAAGGTCGTGTAGTAGTGCAGCGAGGGAGCCCCCCCGGCGCGACTCGCCAACGATCCCTCGTCATGTCGAATGCGCCCCGGGGTGACTCCGACGGAACGCTGGGGGTCGGCTACCATCTTGCTACCGAGAATATAGCTTACGAGGCCGTATCTCCCCACGTAGCTCCGACCCCGGGTCTCTTACTAAAGGCACTTGGCGCACTTGGTCTCCAAGCACAGCTCCATCGCGTTGGCCGTTCCTGCGCCGAGGCTCTTGTCCGTGAGGGACCCGAGGGCTACACCCGGATCCGTCGTCTCCAGCCCGTTCTGCTCGGCGGATAGGCAAAACTTCTGCGCGTTCGGCGCAGGTCCTCCGTCCGAGCACGCCGAGCGACCCTCCGATCCGCAGTAGCACGCGTCCACGCCGGCCCCAAAGAGGTAACACTTGGTCGTCAGGATGCAGGAGAGCGCCCCGAGACACAGGTCCTGCCGCGATTGACCCACCGCGGGGCCCGCTGGGGCGGCCAGTCCCGCGAAGTGTTCGCACTGCAAGTCCGGGGCGGCACATTGGCTCTGCGCGCAAATGAGGCATTCCGGGCCCCGTCGCAATACGAGGAGACACTCGGTCGGAGTGAGAGAGCCGCAGGCTGCGTCGCCGCCGTCTATCATTTGCCCCGGGGTTCCATCGTCCAGGGCGGCGTCATTCGCCAGCCCGCCGCCCTCGCCGCTGGGGTTCGCTTCGTCCAGCGTCGCGTCGTCATTCGCCACCGCAGCATCGGCGTCTAGGTTGGACGGAATCGCTGCGCTGTCGGAATCCGCGAGATCGCCAGCCAGCATGGCGTCCTGAATCGAACTCGCGTCGACCGCTTCGACCTTTGCCCTGGTCGTCCGCTGCACGCACGCGCCCTGCAAACCCGCCAGAGCAAAGGCCAAGAGGACACACACGCCGGCAGACCGGGCGAGCGCGCTAGTCTTCATCACGGTCCTTCGCGATCGTCCGGGCGGGTCCTGGCAAGTGCCAAACGGGACGCATTCGGTCGTTCTCCACGCC
>WNFJ01679289.1_pt3 | contig 14212 bp, 6 predicted proteins | sample 5400461 | NCBI WGS metagenome assembly WNFJ01 (sample SAMN13153349, study PRJNA577476) | soil metagenome | isolation source: 115 cm saprolite on Douglas fir-dominated hillslope | place: USA:California | collected 2013-09-17 | reverse complement strand
CGGGCGGCGCGGGGGCGACTCCCGGCCCCGAGATGCCCGTGGTGTAACCGGTGGCGGTGGCGGGGATGACGGAGGTGCCGCTCGCCGTGAAGGTCACGCCCGTGTACGCGTAGTACGCGCCCGCGGGAATGGTGATCGTCGACGAGTCGAACACCGCAGTGGCCGGGTTAGTCGACACCAGCGTGACGGTCACGGGCGCGGCCACCTTGTAGTTCGCGGTCCCCAGCGAGTCCTGCGTGTACACCCAGACGTTCGTCTTCATGCCCACCGTGACGTTCGCCTGCAGCTGCACCACGAGCTTGGGCTTCGAGACGTGCAGCCCCGCCGGCACGGCTGCGTGGGTGATCGGCGACGTCGCCGAGATCGTTGCAGTGCCCGCGCTCACCCCGGTGATAACGAAGTATGCCGAGTTGTTGCCGGCCGGCACCGTCACGGTGGCGGGCACCGTGAACTTGGTCGGATCCGACGACGTCAGCGTGACCACCACAGGCGCCGCCGTCGTGAAGCCGAGATACGCGTATGCGTTGCCGTACACCTGGCCCACGCCAAGTCCTGCCGGCATGCCAACGATCTGCAGCGTGGCCGTGTCCACTTGGATCGCGACCGTGTCCGCCGCGTACCCCGCGGCGCGGAACACGATCTGGGCCGAGCCCTTCTTGTAGCCGGTGAGCCCGAACGTGGTGTAGCTGGTGTGCGCCGGGATCGTGCGGCTCGCCGAGTCGGCCGCGGTCACCGTGGCGTCGGACGAGCTGTCCGTCACCGCGAGCGGCGCGTACACGCTACGGTAGTTCCCCGATTGATCCTGCGAGTACACCGTCACGTTGGTCGGCACGGCGCCCACGGTGAGATTGAGCGTCCCTGGACCGGGGTCGTGGCCTGGCCGTAACCCGGGGCTCGCGCGATGAGGAAGGCGCTCGCCACCACGTTGCCCACCAGCGTGTCGTACGCGCTCGACGTCTGGCCTGCAGGGATCTTGAGCGAGTCCGCCGAGAGCGTGAACGCCTCCAAGCCGGTCGCAACCGCGTTGCTGTCAGAGCGGGCGATATGCACCCACAGATCGGTCGCCACCGGGTTGTTGACGTAGACGGACTGCAAGTACTGTTGGCCCACGCCGAAGGTGAGGTTGCTCGTGCCAAAGTACACCGACGGTCCCGTGACGGTCACGACAGGCGTCGAGTCGGCCGATAACGTCGGAGCAAACGTCTTGATGTAGGCGTTGCCGCTGCCGACGAAGTGCACGCGGTAGTAGCCGTAGCTCGTACTCGAGTCGACGCGGACGCGTGCCGTGTCGCCGGTGGCGTTCACCGACAGCGCCGAGTCGATCAGGATCACGCTGGGATTGGTCGACACCACCGTGACCGTCTCCGGCAGGAACGGTCGCTCTTGATAGGCGCTGGGCCGGCCGGTCAGGTACACATAGCCGCGATAGGCCGGATCCGTGGTGAGGTGGCTGGTGCCGATCCCCGCAGCATGCACCCACGCCGCCTGCGGGGTGACAGGTGCCTTGGCGCCGACGAACCCGGGTGCCGTGGCGAAGATCGTATCCACGCCGGTCGAGTCAAGCCCGATCATGTCGAAATAGCCGCTCGAGCTCTGGCCCTGGTTGATGACCAGCGTGTCCGCGGTCAGCGAGTCCTTCCCCGCCACGGCGTGCCTCAGCGCCACCTTCACCTGGGCCGGCGCGTTGGCGGGGAGATACACATAGCTGCCCGCCTGCCGCAGGCGGAAGCCGGGCTGGAACACGTACGGGTAACCGATCGCGATTGTCAGCGGCGTCGGCGTGATCTTGATGACGTTCGAGGAATCCTGGCCCACGCCCGTGCCGTTGACGCGCAGCCGCATGAGGTTGCTCGTGTCCACGCCTGCCACGCGCACGGTGTCGATCGCATAGTACGCGCCGGCCGGGACGTTGATCGCGGCGGAGTCGACGAGCAGCGCCAGCGGGTTCGAGGACACCACGTTGACGCGCACGGGCGTGAGGAGATTGCGCTGCTGGCCGTTCGCGGAGTCGCGCAAGGCGATGTACGCCTGTTGCGGCGGCGAGATGGTCACGAGACCGGTGGGGACGCTCTGCACCCAGACGTGCAGCGGATCCACGGTCCAGACCACCCGGCCGTCGTTGGCGACGTTGCCGCCCTGCACCACGTAGCCCGGCGCCAGCGTCGTCATCGTGTCGATGCCGAGCGTGTCGCCCTGGTTCGAGAAGTACGCGGACGACGTCTGGGCCGGCAGGATGCGTACGGAGTCCGGCCCGCCGACGATGCCGCGGCGCGTATGCGTGAAGTGCACCCAGAAGGTGTCCGGCCGCGCGTACGGGATGTAGGCGTAGCCGGCGTTCTGGAACGACGTGTTGATGGCGACGCGCCCGTCGTACGGATAGCTGACCGAGAGCCCCAGGGTCGGCTTGGTAACGTGCACCAGGAACGAATCGGGCGTGTAGCCCGGCGCGCTCACCACGACCCAGGCGGAGTCACCGCCCGCGGTGGCCTTGGCGTGGAACCCGTTCTTGCTGGCGCTCGAGTTACCCGGGAGCATGCGCACTGCGCCAGAGTCCATGACAATCACGTTGGTATCGCGCGACACGGCGGTGAACGTCACGGTGTCGACCACCGGGTGCTGGTACTTCAGCGAGTCTTCGGCGTAGGCGTACCAGTACCCCAGGGACGGCTGCCCGGCGATGAGCGACGTCAAGCCCCCGGCACCCGCGTGCGGCGTGGTCACCACGTACGCACTGCGCGTCCCGATCCAACCGGAAGCCGACATGGTGACCGTGTCAACACCGAGCCCGACGCCCGTCACGGGGATATAGGCGTACGTCTGGCTCGCCTTGATGGTATCCGCGGCTGGCGTGGTGACGTGACCGGTCGCCGTTGCGACGACGAGGGGCAGGTTGTGATCCATGGCGTACGTGAAGTACACGTTCGAGCTGGGAATGCTCTGGCGTAGGCCCACGACGCCGTTGTAGGGGTACTGCGCCGAGAAGTGCAGGCTGTCGGGTGCCACGTGGACATAGGAGAACTTGCCCACGAAGCCGCCGGCCGAGGGCACCACGCTGTCGGTCGCGGCCGAGAGGCCGGTGAGGACGACCTGCACCGTGAGCTGTCCCGGCGGCACGATCGCGGGCGACGGCGTCACGCTCGACGTGCCCGGCTTGCCGTAGACGAACGTGATCCCGAGCCCTCCGGGCGGCGCCGGATCGGACAGCAGGACCTGCGCGGTGTAGGTCTCGTTCTGGTTCACGTACACATCGGACACGCGCGAGAACTGGCCGATCTGCGCGAACGACACCGTCGAAATCACCGCCACGACCAGCGTGTCCGGCGCGTAGATGTTCAGCGTATCCTGGGCGATGATCGTGTCGGGCCCGTTGATCGTCGCCGCCAAGCCGTTCAGCGTCACCGTGCCGCTGGCGGTGTTGCCCGGAATGGTGATCAGCGCCTGGGTCGGCTTGACGCGCGTCGTGTCGCTCGAGTGGATGCGGATCGCGACCGGCGTTGCCGACAGCTTGGTGAGCGAGAGCCCCAGTTGCAGGTTGCCGCCGTTGCCGATGGCGACCGAATCGAATCCCCACGACAGCTTGGCCGGCGGCGACGCGACGACCGAAACGAGCGTCGAGTCGCGGAACACGGTGACCGAGTCCACCAGCGTATCCACGGCGTACGAATGGCCGAGCGCCACACCGGTGACCACGCCGGTTGCGTTGATCGTCGCCGTGCCCGTGATGTTGATCACGCGCCATCCGAACGTCTTGCCGCCGATGGGATAGCCGTTGCGGTCTTTTGCCGTGGCCAAGATCTGCGCCTGGGCCAGGACGCCGATCTGGATCGAATCGACGGGCGAGTTGACGATGCTCGCGACCTTCTGGATCACGCGCAGCGTGCCCGTGCCCTGCCGCTTCGAGACCGTGTCCTGGACCAGCACCACGCCGTTCCCTGCACCGACCAGGTGTACGAGTCCGGTCGTGGGACTGACCGACAGCACGGTGGGCGTCGCGGACGTGAACTTCAGGACGACGCCCGTCTTGACCGTGTCGCCGAAGTTGTCGAGCGCCGCGGCCTTGAGGCTCACCGAATCGCCGACCGCCGTGATCACCGTGTCGCCGGGCGACACACCGATCGTGGTGAGGGCGCGGACGTAGAGGTGCGCCGTGTCGGCGTGCCCGTTGGCGGCCGCGATGACGTTCGTGACGCCGCCCGCCAGAGCCGTCGCCGTGTTCGAGTCCACCGTGGTCGACAGGATGGACGCGATGCCCGGCGCTGTGGAGGTCCAGGTGACCGGACCGTTGACCGTGTTACCCAACGAGTCCTTCAGCACGGCGTGATACACGACTTTCGCCGCGAGCGCGACGGTATCGACTTTGTGGTCGATCACCACCGACGCGACGGTCGTGCTGAGCGTCGTGGCTGCGAAATCGGCGAACGCAGCCGTGCCCTGCAGCGCCGCGCGTACCGTGTCGAGACCGGAGACGCCCGGGAGCGTGTACGTCACGCGCGCTCGCCCAAAGGCATCGGTCGGGGTCGTCGGCGCGGACAGGCTGCCGCCGCCCACGCGAATCGCCCAGTTCACCGTGGCGCCCAAGATGCGGTTGCCGTAGGCGTCGTTAACCACGGCGACGAGCGGCTTGGCCAGCACCTGGTTCGGCACGCCGCTCTGGTTGGCGCCCGAATCGGCGAGAATCGCGCTCGCCTTCGCCGGCAGGGCCTGAATCCCGAACGTGACCGCGGCCGCCTGCCCCACGAGACGCGCGCGCACCGAGTCGATGCCCACCAGCGTCCCCAGGGTGAAGGGGATCGAGCGGAGGCCCGCGCCGTCGGTGACGCCGGTGTCGGTCGCCGGCGTGCCGGCGGGGCCGAACACCTGGGTGAACGCGACCGTCGCGCCTTGCACCGGGTTGCCGAGCGAGTCAGTCACCTTGACGACGAGCGGCTGCGGCAGCGCCCGCGCCACGGTGTCGCTCTGCCCGTTGCCTGACACGATGGCGATCGCGCTCGCAGCGCCGGCGGTGCCACGGGCGGTAAACGAAATGGGCGAACCCGTCAGCGCGCCGGGCGCGCTCGCTCGCACGGTGACAGTACCGAGCACGGTGGGCGTCACCGTGATCCGCGCATAGCCCACCGAGTCGCTCAGCGTCGTGCCGGTGGAGAGCGTCGCGGTGCCGGCCGTGACAGTCCAAGTCACGCTGTCGCCTACGAATCCGCCGCCCAGCGCGTCGAGCACGCGCACCGTGAGCGGCGCAAGAATCGGCGCGCCCGTGACCACGCTCTGGCTGTCGCCTCCCGCTTTCACCAGCTGTGCTGCCGGCGGCAGGATGTGAATGCGCGTCGAGTCACGCAGATGCGTGGGCGTTTCCGCGATCAGCCAGACGCTGTCGCGCACCGCGCCGGCGGCCGTGAACGTGCCCGTCAGATACGTCGGCAGCGCCACCGCGCCGCGCGTGGTGTCGCTCAGTCGATACCCAACCGGGACGTTGGCGATGGGCGCGTTGCTCGAGTCGTACACGGTGGCGCGCAGACCGATGGTGTGGCCGCCCAGCATAACCGTGTCACGGGGACCGACGCTCACCCGTGCGGCGTTGGCGCCCGGGCCGACATAGACGGCCGTGAGCACCGGGGTCGCGGGTTTGGTGGCGGACAACACGGCCGTGCCACTCGCCTGGTACCACGTGAGCCCGGCGCCGTAGGTCGTGATGACGATGCTGAAGTTCTCGGGATCGGTCCGCAGCTGTACCTGCAGCCGCAGGACCAGGGAGTCGCCGGCGATGGTGTCGCCGCGCGCGCGGAGCACGGTGTCGAGCGCGGGGGCCAGGTCGCCCACGCGCGTGAGCGCGACGCGGATCGAATCCAGCGGCACGTTCGGCTGACCGGGTGTCGCCGCGCTGGCCAGCGATGCGAGGTTGACGCTCGCACGCGCGATGCGGCCGAACCCGGTGGGCTCGCCATCGCGGCACGTGGCCAGAACCAGCGGGGCCACCGCCGCGATGGCGATGCCGGCGAAACGGGCGGCGCGGGTCACGTGATGACTAACGGTCGTAACGCAAGAAGACGCGCAGATAGGCCCCGTTGAGGGTCGCGAAGCCGTGGCCGCGCGAATACACCCAGCCCTGGCTGTAGCGCGTCTCGACGCTTGCGGCGAGGCGATCGCTCACGCCGTAGTGCGCGGCTATGCCCGCCGTATAGAGGCGCCCGCCGCGGTAGTCGGCCGGGTTCCACTGGCGGAAGCCCGCGAGCGGCTCGAGCTGCAGCCGCGGTGCGGCGGGCCAGGTCCAACGCGCCTCGAGATTGAGGACGTTCTCGCGCGTGTCCGGATTGGACGTGCCGTTGGTGTCGCCGGCGGTGCGCAGGTAATCCCACAGCGCGACGCGCAGGGTCGAGCGCCCGAAGACGCGCAGGTAGCCGGCGTCGCCGATGAAACGGAGGCCCGGCGCGTAACTCGCGCTGGTGACCGTCCCGGTGCCGGTGAACTGGTCGGTCGAGAACGTGCTCGCACTCAAGCCGAGGACCAGCCGCCCCGAGGCGCCCACGAGACGATCGGCGCCGGCGCGCGCGCGCACTTCCATGCCTGGCTTGTACGAGATGGCTTGGTCGTTGAACGGCGCGTACGAGCCGGCGTAGCGCACGCTGCCCGACAGGCCGACGTTCCACGCTCCTGCCGGGAGCGCGTACGCGCCGCCGGCCGTGACGCCAAACGCGCCGCCGAAATTCGAGACCGGGAACGACAGATAGTTCGACCCGACCGCGCCGGTCACCGCAAACTCGCTCGTGGAGACCGAGTGCATGCCCGTGGGCAGGTTGAGCGACAGCGAGGCGACGGCGCGGTCGCGTGTCAGGGTGTAGAGCAGCCGCAGCTCGGTGTCGGTGAGGCCCGTGAGCGTCTGACTCGGACCGGAGTCGAGGGACACACTGGCGCCGGCGATGTGGGTCGTGAAGTCGAGCGAAATGTGACTGCCGAGCGGTGCGACAACGGCGAGCGGGATATTCCACTGCGACACCGTCCGCACCGCGATCCCGGGAGCGAACGAGTACGACTGGAACTCGAATCCGCTGAGCCCGGTCCAGCGCGTGTACAGCGCGTCCGACGCCTGGGCGGCGAGGGCGGGCGCCAGCAGGACGGACGCGACGAGCACGAGCGGGCGGGCGCGACTCACGGCCTCTTCACGATGATGATGAGGATGCCGAACAGCGTCGCGTTGGGCGGACCCTGGCAGCCGCGGGCCTCACACACGGGGCTAGGGGTGCTGGGCGGCAGGTTGAGGTTGCCCGCCGACGGTGTGCCACCTGTGAGCACGCCTGCGCCGGTCGGTGTCGTCCCCTCGACCGCGCCACGCAGCGTTTCGCCGCTGTTCGTCGGTGGCGGCGGGGCGGACGGCCCAGCAACGGTCGCAACCACGTCCGCGGGCGGCGCCCCTGCGGCCGCGTCCGCCGTCTGCGACGTCTGCGCCTGTTGCGTCGCCGCATTGAAGCTGGGATCGCGCTGGGCCGCGGCCTGGAAGTTCTGCGCGGCGGCGCGGTCATCACCGCGGTCCTGCGCCTCCAGACCCCGACTATAAAGAAGGAAGGCGGTGAGGTCGTGGGTCGGCCGCTCGCTGATGGCCACGCGCTCCTGCGGCGTGAGCGTGATGCCCAGCTTGTCGATCAGCTGGAACACGACCTGCTTCTCGATGTCGAAGAGCTGGGTCAGGCGGTCGGCGCCTTGCCCCGTGGCGGCGATTTGCGCATCGCTGGCGCGCACCACGGCGGCCTGGATGGCGAAGCGGGCGCCTGAGTCGGTGCTGAATTGCCCCTGCACCACGCTGGCGGCGCCCACCAGCCGACCGGAGCGCGCGCCGGTAGCCGGGTCCGCGCTGCCGTTCGCGGCAAGGCGCATTTCGTCGAGCAGGGCCTGCATCCGGTCGCGCTCCACCAGGCGCAGCGACTTCACCTGCGCCAAGTCGGTGACGACCAGCGCGGAGAGACCGCGCTCGAGCGGCCGGTAGGTCGAGTCGCCACCGGTGTATTGGAACGGCATCACCGCCACCGTGCCGGGCGGCGGCGGCGTTTGGGTCAGAGTCGATTCGCGGGCCAGCGCCTGCCGCGCGGCGAAGCGCAGCTCCGCGCGCGCGAGGAGCGTGAGGCGGCCGGCGACCAACCGCGCCAGCGCGCGCGGCGGATGGGACGCCGCGAGTGCGGTGTAGGCCACGCGCGCCGAGTCGAACTGGTTCAGTCCCTCATAGGTGTAGCCGAGGTAGACGCGCGCTGCGGCGTTGGTGGGCTGGACCGCGAGCACCGTAGCGAGCGCGACGCGGGCGTCGGCGTAGCGGGCGGCGCCGTAGTAGGCCTGCGCGAGCCGCAGGTTGAGCGCGGGGTCGCCCGGCGTTTGTGCGTGTTGGGCTTCGAGCGCGGCGATGTCCGCGGGCGCAGGGGTTTGGGGAGCCGGAGCCCTTGCGCAAGCCGCCAACAACAGGCCGCACACCGCGTTCCATACGACGGCACGCGGCCGACGGATCAGCATGCGTGAGGCTCCTCGAAGCACGGGGTGAACGGGTGACCGCAACCATAGTGGTGCGAGGGGTCGCCGTGCGGTGACAGGGGAGCGGCGCGCGCGGTGAGCCCGGTCACGCGGCTCGCCAATCCTGGCGCTCCTTGCGACGGGGCTAGAGATACCCGCCGCGCTGGGACTGGTCAAGCAGCGGGGGTCACGGCCAGCCCAGGGAGATCGATTCCACCTCGACGCCGCCTTTGTCCCGTAATGACAGCTGCAACCGCTCCACGTGCCCGAGTCGCAGCCGGTCGGCGCTGCCGCCGCGCCCCGCCGCGGGTCCCACCCAGTAGTTCCACTCGCCAGGGAAACCCTCAGGCAGCAGCACGCCACGGGCGATGGTGAATGCTGCGAGCGGCACGACCGGCTCACTCCACGCGCTGTCCACCGCGACGGGCGCGGTCCAGCTGGTGCCGTCGTCCTCCATCAGGGTGATGTGCAGAATCTGGTGCGCGGCGAGGCCGCGCAGGCGCAGCCGCAGCCGGTCCGCGCCGGCGATGGTCTCTGGCCGGGCGCGAATACGGCCGTTGATGACGAGCGACGCCGTATAGTCCGCAGGGCTCCGACCGCTCGAGCTCACCGGCAGTTCAAAGTGGAACACGGGCTGACCGGTGACGCCGGACCATCCCAAGTGGAATAGCCCGCGGCGGCCGGCGTCGCCGATGCGCGTAAAAGCGAGCCGCGTGGCGTCGCTTCCCGGGTCGAACAGCAGCACCGGCGTGCGTTCACCCACCACGCGCACCTTCCACGGCGCCGCACCGTCGTAGTCCCAATCCGTCGGCTGCTGGTGCAGGCCGCCCGGGAACGTGACGGCGGACGCGCCGCGAAACAGCGTGATCACGAACTCGTGCGGGCCCTCAGTGGTCACCGCGGAGGGAAGCTCAGCCGCGTACTCGTAACCACTCGCAGGGGACATGGCAAAGCCGCGGTAGAAGCCCGGTACCGATCGGATGAAGAGCTTGACCGAATCGGGCGGAGTTTGATCCACCACGCGCGCCACCAACGTTGCGGGGCGCCCCGCGACGAATTCGGACGGAGCGAGCGACTGCACCACGGGCGCCAGGGTGTCAGTCGGCGGCGCATGATACTCGGCGAACCCTACGGCGCCCACGGACTTGGGCAGCGTGGCGACGTCGACGGGCCCGGCGGCGCTCAAGACGTATACGCCGGGCGTCACTGTGAAGCGGCCGGCGACCGCCCGCGCCGGTTGCGAATTGCCCGCGGTAATGGGCTGCACAGCGAACGACCCGCCCAAGTCCGGCAGCGCCACGGTCATCGGCCAGGCGCGGCTGATGGCGCGGGTCACGAGCTTGTCGGGGCTGGGCGGCTCGAACGGATCGCGCACCGGCACGGCGTCGGGATAGACCTCGAGTCGCCACACGCCGGCGCGGACCTGATCGAGGAAGTAGATCCCCTGCCCGTCGTAGGTGACGGTGGGCGACGAGCCGAAGCCCACGATGCGGCGCAACGCGGCCGGTTCCGGCGGCGTCGCGCGCGTCGAGCCCGCATACATGAACGCGTCCCGCGCCAGCAGCTCGCCCAGGTTGCTGTCGGGCGCGATGTGAAAGTCCCCGAAAGTCGTATTCGCCGGATAGGGGCCATAGGAGCGCAGGCGCGGCAGCCGGCGCATCACCTCCGCGGCGATGATGGCGCTCGCGGCTTTGCGCGGCGTGTACACCAGGTTCAGGTAGTGCGTCTGCCAGCCGAGGTTGCGCGACGCCGTCTGCAGCATGTCGTAGGCGAACATCGCGGCAAACTGCGTCCCCACCGCGCGGAACGTCCGCGCCATCGCCGGATACATGTAGCCCGTGCGCAGGTCCGGGGAGTCGAACTCGTAGACGATGCGCGGCAGGCGGGCGAGCTCCGGTCGCAGCATGTCGGGAAACGAGTCGGCCCCACGGACATAATTGCCTTCCAGTTCATGGCCCGAGTTCAAGCCCGTGGGATACCAGCCGAACGTCAGTCCCTGCGCGCGGCTCTGCAGGATGGCCGGGCCGATGCGGAAATCCTGGCTCACGTTGTAGAAGATGAGTTTCGTGCAGCCGGTGCTGCGCACGGCGTCGGTGAGGGCGTTGATGTAGCGGATCGACCCCGGCAGGTCCTCGGGATGATGCCACGGCTCGTTCACGAGCTCGATGAAGAGGATCGCGGGCTCGTCTTTCAGGGCCACGCCCGTATAGGGATTCACGTGGTTCAGGATCTGGCGGAGGTAATTCACTTGCGCGGCGATGGCGCCGGAGTCGGTGCCCATGCGGGCTTTGCCGAAATGCCGCCCGAAGCCCGGATCGGTCGTGTCGTTCAGCGCGTCCGGCCAGTTCGCGCCATAGAGCTGGATCGGACTGAACAGCATGTAGATGCCGCGCTCGCGCGCGCGGGCGATGAGGTAGTCCTGCAGGTCCAAGTGATCGTTGGCGATCAGATTGCCGGCCGAGTCGGACGCTTCCCAGTCGCCCCAGAACGTCAAGCGCAGGCCGTCCCAGCCCATGCGCGCGAACTGCGCCATATCCTCGGCGATCATTTGCTTGCGGTCGCCGTGGACGTAGCCGGCCGCACGGTAATCAGAGGCGGTGGGCAGGACGTAGTTGGCGCCGAACAGCGTGACTTCCCGCTTGTCATCCTGCCAGCGCACGACGCCCTGGTTGTCGAGGTAGACGGCGCGGTTGGCGCTGACAGGCACACTCGCCGCCCGCTGGGCCGCAACGGGTAACCCGCCTACGGCGAGGACGATCAGAATCAGGACTGCCCGCAGAATCAGCTGGCGCATTGCGTGAACCGTTCTTCGAAGGGGGGGCGCGAGTTCAGTTGGCGTTGAACGTCGAGGCGGCGGAAAGCACGTTCCCGGTGCTATCGAACAGCGCAAGCGAGCCGCCTCCCCAAACGAACACGCCGGGAACGGGAATGGCCTCGGGATACCACCAAAAGACGCCGGCGCCATGTCCCCCCGGTGTCGCCGCCACCGCGTCGACCACGTCGCGGAGAAACTGAGTCTGTCCTTCCCGCGTGACGGGCCAGGTCATGGGGGCGGTGTTCGTGGCGATCCCCTCCCAACCGCCGGCGCGCCAGGGATAGGACGTCTCGACCACCACGATGTCTACGCCGTAGCGGAGCGCAGTGGCCCGCAGGTTGGCCTGGAGTTGCGCCAGCGTGCCGTGCCACCACGGGTAGTAGCTCAGGCCGAGCAGGTCATACGGGACTGCGTACGCGCGCATGTGGTCGAGGAACCATTGCGTGCCGCTCGTGCTGCCCCCTTGCGAGTATTGGAGCATGATGCGGACTGTGTCGCCAGGCGCCAGCGCGTCGCGGACGCCCTGGATGCCCGCCTTGAGGAGCCCCGCGAACTGCGTCCACTGCTGGAGCGTATCGGTGCCGCCCACCTGCCCCACCGGCCAGAGGATGCCGCCGTCGATTTCGTTTCCGACCTGCACGATATCCGGCAAAGCGCCGGCCCCTTTGAGCTGCGTAATCACGGCGGCGGTGTACGTCTCGACGCGCCGCGCCAGAGAGTCGAAGGTGAGACCCACCCAAATGGCTGGCGTGGCCTGATGACCCGGGTCGGCCCAGGTATCGGAGTAATGGAAATCGAGCAGGAGCTTGGCACCAGACGCCTTGATACGAGCGGCCATCCGCAGCGTGTAGGCAAGGTTGTTGACCTGGACGTCGGAGTCGTTGGGATTGACAAAGATCCGCAGCCGGAACGTGTTGGTCCCATGCGCCCGCAGGATCGTGATCGCGTCCTCCACCTGCCCGCTGTCGCGGAACACGCCCCCGGCTTGTTCGATCCGTTCGAGCGCCGAGATGTCGGCGCCCTCGAACCGCAGCGCCGGGATCGGGGCGGACGAGGAGCCCGTCGGGCTGAGACAAGCCGCGAGCAGACCCAGCGCCAAAATCGCCCGCCGGCTCATCAGCGCACCGCTGGTAGCGCCGGGGTCGTGCTGGCCGCACGGACCCGAATCGTCACGGTCGCATCCCGCAGCCCGTCGCCCGTGACAGTCAATCGGATCACGGCGGACTGTGTGGCGCGCAGGATCGCGAGGCCGCGACCGTTGAACGCGTGTCGGTGGTCGCTCCGGTAGGGATCGAGGTCCAACTGGTTGCCGTTGTCGAGGGCCACGATGCTGCCACCGGTGACGGCGAATCGCAGGAGGTTGTCGGCGGTGGGCACAAGGGTCCCGGCCGAGTCCACGATCTCGAACGCCACGAGTGCCACGTCACCGGGCGCGGCGATGATGGTGTCCCGGTCGCCGGCGAGCCGGATGGCGGCGGGCGCGCCTGCCGTCCCTACCTCGGCATTGCACATCATCTTGCCTGCCCGATCCTTGCCGACCGCCTTGAGCACGCCGGGTTCGTACGGCACATCCCAGCTCACATGCAGATCGTTGGTCGTGGCTCGCACCACCGGCTGCGCGTAGCTGTTCCAGCCGCCGGAGGTTCCCTGCGCCGGAAACTCGATGCGTTTTTCGCCCAGCGAGCGGCCGTTGAGGAACAACTCGACGCTGTTGCAGGTGGTGTAGGCGACCACCGGGATCACCTGCCCCACTCGGCCGGCCCAATTCCAATGGGGGAAGAGGTGTAACACCGGTCGATCCGTCCACAGGCTCTGATAGAGGTAATAGGCGTCCTTGGGTTGGCCGGTGATGTCCATGGCCCCAGACGCGAAGCCCTTGAACGGCCAGGTACTCTCACCCAGGTAATCGATCCCCGTCCACATGAAGTTGCCCGCGAAGTAGTCGTGCAGCGTGATCCACTTCCATAGGCGCTCGGCCTGAACCATGCCGGCGATGTAGTTGGGCCGCACGACCGCGGAATCGTTGCCCAGCGAGTAGCGCTCGTCGAATGACTGGAAGATCGACCCGCTCTCCGTGCCGATCATCTTCCACTCGGGATGGTCGTGGCGGTCCTCCTCCGCAAACAGCTCGCGGCGCTCGTGCCAGCGATCGACATAGTTGTAGCCGACGATGTCTTCGCCGTTCAAGAACGCGAGCGTCGCGGGATGGCCGTCGGCGACGATGTTGTCGTTGCCGGTGGTGACGGGGCGCGTCGGGTCTTCGCGGTGGAAGATGTCCACCAGCCGCCGCAGCACCTGAGCACCCTCCGGCGCGCTCTGCTCGCCGATCTCGTTGCCGGCGCTCCACAGGACAATCGAGGGATGATTGCGGTCGCGATGGACGAAGTCCGTCACGTCGCGCTCCGACCACTCGGCGAAATACTTGTGATAACCCTCGGGCACTTTGCCGAACGTCCACTCGTCGAACGCTTCCGCCATCACCAGAAACCCCAGGCGATCACACAGATCGAGGAATTCGGGCGCGGGCGGATTGTGAGACGTGCGGATGGCGTTGGCGCCCATCGCTTTGAGCAGCTGCAGGCGGCGCTCCCACACACGCTCCGGCACGGCCGCGCCCAACGCGCCCGCGTCGTGATGCAGATTCACGCCGCGCAGTTTGACGCGGACGCCGTTCAGCAGGAAGCCGCGGTCCTTGTCGTAGGCGATGGAGCGGACGCCGAAGGGCGTTGTGGTCACGTCCGCGACGCGCCCGTTATCCATGATGGTGGAACGGACCGCATACAGGGTCGGCGTGGCGACCGACCACAGGCGCGGCGCCGCGACGTGCAGGCGCTGCTCGATCGCGACGTGCTGCGTCGCGGTGAGCGTGAGCGTCGTCTCCGCGCGGGCGACTTCCCGGCCCGCGCTGTCGAG
>WNFJ01582637.1_pt1 | contig 14212 bp, 17 predicted proteins | sample 5400461 | NCBI WGS metagenome assembly WNFJ01 (sample SAMN13153349, study PRJNA577476) | soil metagenome | isolation source: 115 cm saprolite on Douglas fir-dominated hillslope | place: USA:California | collected 2013-09-17 | reverse complement strand
AACTGCGGATCGTGCGGAAGCGCGTGCCCTGCTGGAACAACGTGTGCAGCGGGATCGTGCTGCCCCGCTCCCACCATCTTGTGCGGCGCCAAATGCCTCGACCCTCGCGAGGACGATGCGAACTGCGGCGGGTGCGGCACCTCTTGCAAGGGTGGTCGACATTGCGCGAACGCGACATGCGTTCCCTCGAAGATCGAGCACGTTGTACTCATCGTCGAGGAGAACCACACGTTTGACGCTTATTTTGGCAAATACTGCCAAGCGGCAGCGGGATCAAACCCCACTTACAGCAACGGCCCGCAGTGTTGCGAGGGCGCTCCTTCACAGGAGCCGCACGGAGCGAAGCCGCGGGTCCTCGACGACGACCCAAACAACGCAGCGTCTAACTTCGCGGCGGATCGCGACCACATGCAAGAGTGCGAGCTACAGCAGATCGACAACGGCCTGATGGACGGCTTCGTAACGGGGAGCGTCGGCTCTGATACTTGCCTAGGCATCGGTCCCGACTGTGCGAGCCCATACAACTGGGCGCTTGCAGACAAAGCTACGGTCGGGCCCTATTGGTCACTGGCTGACGGCAACGCGCTTGCGGATCGGTACTTCCAGCCAGTCGCGGGCGGCACGTCGTCGAACAACATGTTCTTCGCGATCGCTCACTATCAGTTCCTCGACAACTCGGACATCCCCGACACAATTGGCACGGGCTGCACCGGTTCGCCGTGCGCGAACTCCAAGCGTGTGACCTTTGCCGGGCGCACCACAATTGCCGATCTCCTGATAAGCGCCGGGAAAACCTTCGCCGTGTACGCCGACGGCTATGGCGACGCAAAAGCCGCGGCCCCGTCATGCCCAAGCCCATCCAGCGATTGCCGCTATGCTCCAGCGCTCACTTGCGTCACGAGTGCGCATCCGATTGCCTGCCACACATGCATCTACGACCCGACGGACATTCCGTTCGCCTACTACGCGCAGCTAGGCGATACATACATCCGAGACTACGCCGCGTTGCAGACCGACCTCGCGTCAGGCTCTCTTCCGAATTTCGCATATGTGAAGGCCAAAGAGTGGCACAACGAGCATCCGAACGTCTCGACAATCGCCGACGGAATTGCGTTCGTGACAAGCACGATCAACATGGTCCAGACCTCACAATACGCGAGCACGACGCTCGTCCTCCTCACGTGGGATGAAGGAGGTGGCTTCTTCGATCACATCTCTCCACCAAAGAGCATCGACGTCGACGATCAAACGATGATGCCCGTGCCGTATGGAACACGCGTGCCACTGCTTGCAGTCGGACCATTCGCTCACAAGGGTACAGTTTCTCACGTGCAGATGGAGCACTCGTCGATCCTCCGGTTTCTCGAATACAACTTCATCGGTCCGGTAGGGCAGCTCGGGTTCAGTGACGCGAAGGTAAACAACATTGGTAGTCTTCTCGACCCGGACGTGACCGGGATTCATATCCCCAGCACTAAGTGACGTCCTCCGAAGGCACTTCGTAGCGTTGCAGCCCACCGAGCGTTTTGGCACGCCATGCTCTGCGGGAGGACACCGAGGAGCAGGAGCCCATCGAGCGTGAGCAAGCGACCGCGGGCACGGCCGTTTGCTACGTCGAGCGGGCGAGCACGCAGGAGACATGGGCCCTATGCGCACACGAGCGGACGAGCTTGAGGGGCTGGACATCGCATCCATCCTCTTTAGCCGCGAGCGGCGACCCGCGACTGCGAACTGCGCGTCGCGGTCCCGATTTTGCTTGGGCCTTCGACGACCAGAACAGGCTGTCCGTAGAGAAGGCATCGCGGAACGTGAGGAGGCTCAACGCGCCGCAGCGACTCGGCGTCGGGTCCGCGAAGGAGTTCGCGCAGCTCCATGAGCAATCGGCCAAGCACGTTGCGGCCGACGAGCTGCCCATCTGCGGACGGGATCGCTCCCCAGAAGTCGTCCTTGCGCGACTCGTCGACGATGGGAAGCCCATCCGTCTCAATGAGGAGCGCGCCGAAGCTTTGCCAGTTCTGGGCGAGCTTCACGCGAAGGCACCATCGCATGACGCGGGCACGGACCGCTTCCCAGTCCGGCCGCGAGCGGTCGCGATAGGGTTTGCTCTTCATCTTCGCCGTCATCGGGCTGATTCCCTCGATGATCATGCGCTGGATGTCGGGGAAGTGCGGGAAGCGGCAAGCCTGGTATTGCGCTTCGGACGTCCTGATCGGGACGCCGTTCACTTCAAGCGGGAAGCTAGGCGCCATGTTCGACAGGCCGCCCAGACGCTCGCTTGTTTTGCGGAACTTGGCGCCATCGCTTGCCACGTAGTTCCTGATCTGCACGGCGCGTATCTAGTTCGTCTTTCGCGATCCGAATCTGCTCAATGCCCAGGTGGTCGACGCTCGCGTCGAACTCGGTGCCATAGATGGCGTCACGGTCGCGGATCAGACGCACCACAGGAGCGTCGGAACCCAGGGCCTCGACGATCTGCTGAGCGGTCCATGTCGCGCGTGGATGCGCAGTCACATTAACGTGCAGCAGTCGCCGGCGTTCGAGCGAGAGGACGAGAAAGACGTAGAGGATGCCGAAGGTCACGGTAGGCACGGTCAGGAAAGCGATCGCGATCGTACCCGCGAGATGATTGCCGACGAAAGTCTTCCAGGTCTGCGACGGGGGACGGCGAGGCCGCCCCGCGGGCTTGGGCATGTACTTGGCGACCGCATCTTTGGAGACGTCGTAGCCGAGCTTCGCGAGCTCGCTGGCGATCCTGCGACGTGTCCAAAGAGGATTCTCCCGAACTATCCGCTCGATGAGGCTCACCAACTCGGGCGTGAGCGGCGGTCGACCCAGCGGTCGTGATTTCCACGCCCAGAACCGGGCGAAGCCGCGTCGATGCCAGCCGATGACCGTCGCCGGCTTCACGATTGCGAGCGAGTCGGCCCACCGCCACCAGACCCGCGACAGCAAGACCCAAAAGGCCCTGTCTATGGGGCGCAGGCGTGGCCGTGGCGTCCTGCGTCGGAGCACCGCTAGCTGCTGGGGGAGCACAAGATTCGCGGCGACAAGGCTCGCCTTCGGGCGGAGAACCGGCAAGAACGCACCCGCGAGCGCGTCGAGAATCGCAATCACCAGCGCAACCTTCGCTCGGTCACTCGCCGGCGTCACCGCAGAATCGGAACGCAGCTTGCGGTACGCTAGCCGAGCGGCACACCCTGACGATTCGCGCCCAATCGCGTCGCAAACGCATTTCTCGCCACCACAGGGCCCCATCGTCGACCCCGCGACGTTCGTTTCTGCGACGGTGCAGATCGACCCGTGAACTCTCGGGGCCGGGTGTCTCGGGCATCGATAGCCGCTGCGCAGCCGTTCTCCACGTCCTGAGTTCGCGTCACATAGGAGACCGCGTAACGACTTCAAGCAGCCCTGTTGCAGATTGGGCAACGCCCCGTGCAGTCCTGGCGACGAAAAACATCAGCTGCCCGGCGACCGTTTTGACCCCATGGACGCCCGGTCGGCAACTTGCCACCGAGCAGCTCGGAAAGTTTGAGTACCCAAGGCTTTTGATACGTCCCGCACGCGTCCACGGCTCGAATCAGTTTCTCGTCGTGCGTCAGCAGGAACGCGGGCTCTGCAAGGTGCATGAGGGTCAAGATATCTTCCGAGTCGTTCTCGGCCGCTGTGGTCGCACGCTGTGCGGTATTTCTAAGATGCAACGCGATCACGTGAATGTACGCATGGAGCCTGCGGCGCACGAGATCGCTCCGGGTCCCTGGACGAGCGACTTGCTTGCGAATGTGAGCGGCGAACTGGGCGTGCTGCTTACGCTCGGAGAACTTCGTGAACTCCGGGAGTTCTTCTTTCGGCCAGGGGCTCGCGGTCCGCTGTCAACTCTTTCCCCGTTGGCGCAGGTACGTGTCCGCCTCAAGCCCGATACTCTTCAGGGCCGCTTCATCAACATTACCGGTGGCTGCGAGGGCCCAGTTGTAGGCGGCCCACGCGCGGTACGGAGGCCTGACTTTATCGACTTCTGACCGTCGACGAGACCGCGAGTAGCGCCACAAGAAGTCCCCGGCGTTCGGCGCGATCGGGTACGTCGGGTCGACTACGCCGCTCAGCGCTCTCGCTGGGCCGATAATCATTCCTGGTTTTTTCTCCCGAGCTGCGGCGGCCGATGTCTCGTAGAACGCGGACATGTTGACCGATACAGTGAATCCCAAGGCGCGCACCGGGGCGAAATCGTCCCCCTTCAGTGTGCGGAAGTAGTTCGTGTCCATGACGACGCGTTTGACCATCGGATCCGCTTCTACACCGTTGGCAGACGGCTGGCCCCCGACGGCAATGCCCGCCTCGGTTCTATCTCCCCGAAGGGTGCCCCCGCGGCGTCCGCGCAGGACGTCGCGGTGTCGAGCGCACCGGCTGCCAACCGAGTGGGTGCAAGGGCAATCTCGAAAGCGGGGGCGTCGGGGTTAGCCCCATGGACCGGACGAAGGCCGAGCAGTCGTTCAACACCCTCCGCGAAAAGGGGCTCAGCTTTGGAAGCTCAGCTTATCGAGGTTCACACGACTGCGCGGGTGGCAGTGCCGCTCGTGCCCCTTCGCGGAACCGTGCGGGTCATGACCTAGCCGAAGAGGAACATGGTCGCGGTCACCCTCGATGGCTAAGTGCTCCCGAATCCGCACACGCTCAAAAACGTCTGACCCGCCGGGTTCATCGTTGGCCAGAGACGGAACAAGAGCCGCCGGTCACGGTCACTGCTTCGTGAGCGCCGAGACGCCGGTGAGGCCGATGCTACCCATAGACCCCATGCTCACGCTCTGCGTGCTGCCGACAATGGTAAGCGCGGAGCCCCCTTGCACGCAGTAAGTCAAGGGGACCGGGGTCCCGGCGGAAGGGCCGGTGGAAGGGGTTTCCGTCAGCATGCTCCCGACGGTCGTGTAGGTACCAGACTCCTGGTAGTTCGAGTCGGTTATGCCGACGGTGCATGAGCATCCGCCGCCAAGCACGGGCGAGCACGTAAAGGGGGAGTAGGTGACCCCGGCTAGCACCGGCAGGCTGGCGTTGAGTGCGCTCTCTTCTTGAGGGCACGTTTTGGTGACCCCGGTTGCCGATAGGCAAGCGGCCCCGACGCCGAACGTAGCGGAGTATACCTCGTTCCGAACGCTCGTGTACGTCCCGTCGGTGTTGAACGTCATCGACCCTGACGCGCTGGAAACGGCGAGGGCGATGGTAATCGAGCAGGCGCCCTGTTGGGCGACCGTCGCGGCGCCGCTCCAGCAGATGGAATCGAGCTTCCATGTGCCGGTAATGCCTCCCCCGCACGCGGCCACCGACCGACATGTGCTCCCGCTCGACGAAGTCCCGCCGCAGGCGAAGCACGCGGCGACTGCCGCCAATGCGAAAGTCTTTCCCCACATCCGTCCGAGAGTACGCGAGCGCCCCGGGACCACGCAACGGAAGCGTGTGGATTGGCTTGTCCGGCGGCGAAGCCTTCCCGCGCGCGAGGAAGTTGCAGCGCAACTCCACTGAGGTGCCAGAAGGGTGGCCCGGGCCTCTCAGACTGTGGCCCGGCCCAACAGAGTTGCTGCGCGAGCCTGCAAGTGCCTCGCGGGACGTTCTACCGGAGCTACGATGGCGTGAGCTGTCCTGGCGGTGCCGCGTCGGGCCCCAATGGGACGCCGGGACCTTCGGGGTCGGGGACCACCCCTCCTCTCCTTGCTCTTCGGAGCGTCGCACTCCTCGGCTGGCTTCTTGTCGCTTGCTGGCGCTGCTGCAACGCTCCATCATGGCGTATGTTACAATCCCGAGCAGCGCTTTGGACACCCGCACCGATCTCCTCAATCATTTGGTGCGCGCGCGGGGCTACGAGCGCTATCTCGAGATCGGCGTCGCCGATCCGCGCGGGTAGTTCGATCGAGTCATCGCGAGAGACAAGCACGGCGTGGATCCCTCGCCCACCGGCGAGGGTCATGCACCGGATGACTTCCGACGAGTTCTTCGCGTCGCCGCGGGGTCTGTACGATCTCATGTTCGTCGACGGTCTGCACCAAGAGGCGCAGGTTGCGCGAGACTTGCTCAACGGCCTCTCGGTGCTCGCGCCCGGCGGCACGATCGTCGCTCACGACTGCAACCTGGTGACGGAGTTCGCTCAGACCGAGGCGCCAAACGGCGGAGTCTGGAACGGCACGGTCTGGAAAAGTTGGCTGCGCCTTCGGGCGACGCGAGCGGACCTTTCGATGATCGTTGTCGACATCGACCACGGCTGCGGAGTCCTGCGCGGCGGGCGTCAAGAGCTCTACCCCCTGCCCGAGACGCTCGACTTTGCGTTCTTCGACGAGCATCGGAAGGAGGCGCTGCCGCTCGTGTCGGTCGACACATTCCTGTCGGATCTCCTATCCTGGGACGCATGAAGCTCGCGGTGACACGCGTTGCCCCGCCTGGCGCACGCGTCTCGAGCACATCGCTAAGCTCATCTGCAGGGGTCGCGGTAGGGACGGCCCTTCACCCCCCCGTCGGGCTCGGGCCGCCCCCCGCACGGATCCCCGCGAGCGGCACTACCGCACGGGGCTCTTGCCTCGGGTTCGGACGTCAAATCGCACATCGGGCCACGGGTGCGTGATCCGCGGATGGGGAAGCCATCCCTGTGTGAGTGCGTTCATCCGGTCCCAGGTCATGGGATGTCGCTGACGTCGGCGGCGAAGCGCCGTAGAGCGCGACGAATTCGGGCGAAGGAGTCCGCTCGTGGAATGCACCAAGGAAATACCGACCTCGGTGCCGCCGCTGCGCGCGCAAACATACCGTAGGCAGCAGGTCGGTGGCACGCCGGTGGGGAACTAACTTATGTGAACTTGCCGTCGTGCGCGCTTCGTCGTCGACTGAGCGCTTTGAACGAGCTACTCGCCACAATGGGATCGATCAGAACCCCAAAGCGCGCTGGACCTGCTTGTTGTCCACCGGCACGATCCCACCGGGCGAGAGCGACCACTTATCCATGTACTGCGCCGGCGTGACGAGCTGCACGCTCTGACTTTTTAGATAGTTACTCAGGTCGTTGTCCGAAAACATCGGCGCGCCTGCCTGGAATGCGCGGAATAACCCGTCCCAATGAATCGGCAAATAGGCCTTGGGGTGCAGGAGCGGCACGACGAGCTGAGCCACGGGGGCGCCGCCGGTACCGATCCAAAAGTCGACGTGGGTCAGGGAAGCGTCCGTGAGCGCCGCTGCCAGATTGGAAAGAGGGGCGCCGTAGTTGACACCGTCCACGACAATCGGTTTCGCCAGATCTCCTGCACCGGCCGAATCCTCGAAGAAGAAGCTGTAAACCCCGGCCGCGCTGTCGATCGTGAAGAGAAAACCGCGGCTGCCGCCGCCATTGGGAAAGTCTTCGGCGACGCCGGCCCGCAACCGCCCCTGTGCATCCGGCGTAGGCACCGCCGCCAGCTCTACGGGATTGTGCTGCTCGGGGTTGGTCGTGGAGTCGCCGCTGTGGTTCCACCGGATCACACGCACGGTAACGCCCGGCGCCAGGAGCACCTTCTCTCCGCCGACGACGGCCGTACAGCCCGCCAGCGGCGTTCCTTCTGCGCGGGCTTCGAAGCAGGTGGTGCGCGGCCCGTAAATCGGCGCGCCCGTGAGGTGTGCCCAAGTGGCGGTGTCGAAGGCATGGTCCCAATGGCTGTGTCCCGTTAACAGCCAATTGATCCGCGTGGGCCCGCCCAGCGCAGTCAACACGGCGCGGATGGCGGTTTCGTCCGAGGAGTAGTTGGTGTGCGTGAAGGCGAGGCCACCTCCGCCACCATAGAAGTCGTTGGCGGGCAGGCGCGTCATGTAGCCATTGATCAACACGGAGGTTGAGCCGAGCTCTAGATAGATGTTGGCGATGGAAGCCCACGTGATTCCCACCGAAAGCGGTCCGGGCGGCGGGCCCGCGTCCGCGTCCGGGCGCTTGTCGGCATCGCTGGTATAGGGTGCATCCTGGTCCTCGGGCGTGCCGTCGCCTGCAGGCCCTCCCGCATCGTCCGCAGCATCGGCCTTCGCGTCGGGGGTATCGGTCGAATCGCGCTCCTGCAGCGGAAGCGTCGGTCGATGTGGCATCATCGGCACCGCCTTCCTGGGGTGCGTCGGCGAGGTCGTTATTCGAGCCGTCGGACGCATCGTCATCGGAGTTCCCACTGTCGCTGGGGCCATCCTGAGCGGTAACGGCGCCGTCGGAACTGTCGGCCCCACCCGCGTCGTCTGCTCCGTCGCCGCCATCGTCGACGCCAACGCTGCCATCGGTGCCAACGCTGCCATCGGTGCCAACGCTGCCATCGGTGCCAACGCTGCCATCGGTGTCAACGGCCCCATCGGTGTCAACGGCCCCATCGGTGTCAACGGCCCCATCGGTGTCAACGGCCCCATCGACGTCACCGAAACCCCGGCCAACGCCACCGTCGTTGTCACCGACGAGGCTATCGGTGCCAATGTTGCCATCGGTGTTACCGACGCCCGCAGTGTCGCCGCGATCGCCGCCTCCTTCGCTGACAATTCTCTCCGTTGGGTGGCCTCCGTCGCCTCCATCAAAAGAATTCAAACTGGAGTCGTCGCCTCCGCAACCGATCAAACCGATTCCGAGAAAGATCAATCCTCCGACGAAACGAATGCGAAGCATCAAGGCCCCCTTGTTTGCCAGAACGCGCGAGCGCACTACGACCGCGTATCGCCTCCGACCAGGATCGGTTGAGGGATTCGAGCATGCGCAACACGAGATCGACGCTATTTCGGCGGGCGCGAGCACCTCGCCCGCCAGCTCTCGCCTCGAGCTGCGCGCGACCAGCACCTCGATGCGATGGCGCTTTGGGCTCTGCGCTGAGCAGCCAAACCAGTGTCGCGGCGTCATGCCCTCCTATTTGGGCTCAGCGGACCAAAATTATGATCGAAAGCGCCTAGCGAGCGAAAAACCCCGTCCGCATAGGGGTGCTCACCTGTACGCCCGCACACCATCGATGGCCCGAGGGATTCGCACCAACGTCGCGGGCAATCCGAACCTGGCAGCCCAGCGACTGGACCGTATCGGGCACGCAAAACGCTTTTCCGAAGATCGTCGAATTCGCGAAACTAACACGGTAGGGGTAAGCCGCGGGTCGCGGGTTCGATTCCCGCTCGGCCGCGTCCTTGGCCGCACAGGTGATGCTCAGGTTTTCGGAGCACCACCTGGAGCACCACTTGCGCGTCACGGCTGGACCGCCTGAGTCACGCCCATGGATGGATTTCTCGATACTTGTCACACGCCGTCACGGCCAGAAACGCCGTTTTTCCTTTTGCCAAGGTGGACGTCGAGGGTTCAAATCCCTTCTCCCGCTCGAAGAATTTAGGGGTGGGACCCCCCTATCGCACCACCAGATCGCACCACTAGATTTCATCCTAACGCTCCCTTCCGTTCCTTTCGGACTGCGACGAGGTTGATGACTTTTGCGATGGCCTTGCGCTGCTCGTGGGCATGTGCGGTCGAGTAATGGACCTGCATCTCGGCCGTCGCGTGCCCAGTGATCGAGCGCGTTACTACGTCGTGCACCTGCGCGGCGCGCGCGAGGTCGTTGAACGTACGGCGCGTGGCGCGCGGCGTGATCGCGAAGGGGAGACCGATTGACTCACACACCGCCGCGAAGGCCTTGTCGAGGCACGACGGACTGCGCATCCTGCCCGTGGCGGAGGGAAAGAGGAATTCGCTCGCCACCATTTTCGCTCCCCGCGCTCCCTCGGTCGCCTCGAGTTGCCTTACGTGATCGCGAAGGGAGCGCAACACGACGTCGGGCAAGTAGACGCGCTCGCGGGTGCCGGTCTTCGTTCCTTGCATGACCTCGTCGCCGCGCGTGTGGCTTCGTCGGAACCGAACGAAGCCATTCTGCCAGTCGACATCGGACGACTCCCCGGTGCGGCGGAGCGGACGAAGCGTCGACGGTCGCTTGCCCGTCGCGAAGCCGAGGAGCGTCATCGCGTAGTGTTGCGGGAAGCTCCGCTTCATCCCCTGCAAGAACTTGCGCGCCCACTCGGGCGTGAGAGCGTTCGGCTCCTCGTCGGTGTAGGTGGGGCGCTGCGTAGTGTCGAAATCCTGCAGAGCGACGGAGACCCTGAGAGGCAGATCGAGAAGCTCGTTCATTTCGGCGATGAGCACGCGAACGATGGCCAGCCAGGTGTTCGCCGTACGCGGTGAAAGAACAGTGTGGAATTTCCTGGTTCTGCCTCGAGGCAGCCGACGTTCGTACTCGTAGCCGTCGCGCATCCACAGCGCGATTTTCGAGCGCCATTCCGAAAAGTGCCAAGGGCGGAGCTCGTCGCAGCGGTACTGCCCGAAGGCCGGCACGACGTGGCTACGAAGGATCTGCTCCCACTTCTCACGCCCTTTGGCCGACTTGATTCGCCCCTCATCCAGCCTGGCGCGGAAACGCGAGACGGCGAAGGTCGCGAAGAGCTGCTTCTGTGGCCTCTTGCCGCTCATCTCCGCACGCTTTTCGGCTCTGAGCGCGTCGAACGCCACCTGCGCCTCGGGCAGGCTCGCGGAATGCAGCGCCTTGATGACTGTTCGTAGTCTCCCCGTTCGCTCCTGCACCCGGCATCGAACGAGGTACCCGCCGTTCCGGAGGCGATAGATCCCCGGTCGGGTCGGTGTCGGCGCGATCCAGTAGCCCCAGCGTTTCGTCCACTCTCCCATTGCTCGCTCCAATCAAGTAGGCGTCCAGATCCTCTCGTCGCCACATGAGCGGCCCGCGCCCGCCGCCTCGCCGGCCTGCCGGCTGTACCTTGCCAGCGCGGTATGCCGAGTGAAGGCCGAAAACGGTTTTGAACCCGCAGTACGTCGCGGCGGCTCTGGTCGTCAGATACGGAGACACGATGCTCACGAGCGCCCTCCCCGCCTAGTGCGTCGCGCCTGGCGAATCGACATGACCTTGCTTGGCGCCGCCGCCGAAGCGGCGCTCGCAATGCCCGCAGTCGCCCCGCTCAAGATCCGGCCCGACTCGGCAAGCAACGCGCCCAGGTCGAAGACCTGAGCGGCCTTTTTGGGCGCGCGCATCGGGACAGCGTCTGCAGGGCGAGCTCGTGTTGTGCGCCCCTTGTCGAGCTTGCGGTTGACCGCTTCTTCCACGCGGTGACGGTACTCGTCGGGGTGCTTGGACGGCTCAAAGTGGGCTGCCAGGCCGTTCACTAGGTCGAGCGCCCCCCGTTGTTCCTCTTCGGAGAACGAAGCGGCCGATGGCACCGGGAGTCCTTCGGAGCTGACCATTTCCTCCACGAACCGCAACATCGCCAGCGACATGAGCTCATCGTGCGGACGGAGCAAGGCCACGCGCGGTCGCTTGCATATCCTCACCCTCGCCACTGCGACGCGATGGCTTGCGGCGAGAGTCAGGCGCAGTAGCGCGAATGCGCGATCGTTCGTGTCGACTGGCGTGACCCAGAAGCTCGCGTCGACCAGAGACACGTCGACCTCGTCCAACGCGACGGTCTCGACGATGTCGATTGCTCCGCTAGCCTCAGGTAGGCCGGCCTCCGTGAGCTCCTCGGGCGAGAGGACAACGTATTCACCATGAGCGACTTCGTGTGCCTTCTCGATCTCGTCGGTGATAAGAGAACGCCGACACTCGGGGCAATGCGGAACGTATTCGACCTCGGAGCCGCAGCTCGCATGGAGCTCCCGAATGCTCGGTCCAGGTCTCCGCGTCTCCGGATAGAGCTTTACGGGAATCGTCACGAGGCCAAACAGAATCGATCCCGAGCAGACTGCGTGCATGGCGTCCCCCTAGGGGCCAAGAACAAGCTGCCGCTTTGGCCGGTGACGAGGGGGATCGCCCGGTCACGTGGTGCGGCCCAAACCAAGTCGAGTAAGCGGTTCGATGCTTACCCATGAATAAGTCTAGACCAACCCAAATCGACAAGACCTTGGTGGTTGCACCGAAGATAGTGAGCTCATAGTATGTGACAGATGAGTGGCCGCCGAATGCTGTCGGTCGAAGAGTGCTTGGCTCTACAGGCAGAGCTTGAAACGCTTTACCGCAAGCACGGCACAGACGGTGCCGTGGCGGAATGGCTCGAGTGCTCGCAGCAGTCTGTCCATCGCGCCCGCACGACCGCTCGCATAGGTCCGATCGTGGCGAAGGGACTTTACGAAGTCCTCGGAGTTTCTCGAGAAATTCTGCTCGCGAAGCATCGCGAGCTGCGTCCCAAAGTGTTCGCCGAGGAGGCCAAGAAGGCTGGCGCCGACGAGCGAGAACTCAAGCTGCCGACAGACAGATTCCCAGAACGCGCGCTGGCCGCGAGGCGCGCTGTACGCGCGCAGCATTGGAACATTACGCGAGCAGCGATCGAGTATGTGTGCACCGCGCCGGAGTGGCAGTCACCCCGGTTTGCAAGTCGTGACGCGGTCTTCTGGGTCGAGCAAATGAAGTTGCAGAGCGCCGAAGAGGCGCGTGCGATTCCGGCAACTGAAGAAGAGCGAATATTCCAAGAGGCGCTGCGGACCGTTCATGCGCGGCACGCAAAGGGCCAGAGTTCGAAGAGGAGCGCCGCGGCCGGTAGGACAGCAGCGAAAAAGGACGACGGGCCGTCCTCGAAGCGATTCAAGAGGGCGATCGGCTAGGCTTTTGTTAGTTCAGTTGCCCGTACGGCCGAACACGTTCACGTGGAGAGGCAGGTCGTAGAAACATGTATGCCGTGCCCCCGAGACGAGCCGGCAGCTCGTCGGCATTGCGCGTCCATTTGCCCCGAACCCCCGCAAACCGTATGTTTCAAGGCATGAGCGCCACCTCCACTCGCGTGCGTCACATCGTGGAGCTCGTTGGCGAGCTCAGCGAGCAGGAGCGAACCGAGCTCGAAGCGGAGCTGGAGGGCCAGGAGGTCTCGGTCGGGCCCGCCTGGGGCGAGGAGATCGACCGGCGCGCCGCGCGAGCTCTTCGCAGAGAGAGCGCCCCGCTCTCGCGCGCACAGCTCACGGCTCTGCTCGAGGCTACCCCGACGGAAGCGCGCGCGCAGTTGTCTCAGGTGCTGTCCTCGCGTCGATGATCGGGATCGACCCCGAGGCGGCACTCGAAATCCTCGATGCTCGAGACTTCTACGAGGCTCGACGTGAAGGCCTCGGCCCAGCCTTCGTTGACACGTCGAACGCCGTTCTGGACGCGATAGAAGCGGCGCCCGCCAGCTTTCCCGAGCACCCTTTCGCGAGGACGATAGGCACGAGGCGCGCGCTCTTTCCTCGGCCATGGCCCTACGCCTTCGCCTTCATCGTCTTAGAGGAGGGCCCCTTCGTGTTGGCGTGCGAGCACCTGCGCCGCGCTCCGCTCTATTGGGCGCAACGACTTCGCTAACTGCCCGACGACACTGGTTCGTTGCGTAGTCGGCCGAATACGCGACGAACGCCGCGCTTGACCAAGACCTTGGTCAAGGTGCGCAAACGACCGGGATTGCCAGAGCGCGACTCCTGACGCTCCTATCGTGTGCACCGACGGTCGCCGGCGGCGGCGCCGGGCAGCAAAGGAGGCTCCATGTCCACTCACGCAGAAACGTCCGAAAGCCGTGCCGTCACGACGATCCTGCACGCACTCGAACAGGCACGTCAGGGGCGCAACGTCGACCGCAGGGTCATTGAAGGCTTCGTGGCCGATCTGACGATGGCCGTCGCCGGGCGCCTCGGTCAGCCCGCGGCGCGCGCGAAGCACAAACGCGAAGCCGATTCGCCGGCATGACGATGCCCGACCCCCAACTCTTCATCGGAATGCCGATCTACCAGCTCGGCGAGGAGCGCTCGATGAAGGGCCTGGTCCGCGCTCTGCAGAAAGGTGACGTACCGGCTATGCGCACGGCCGCAAGGATTCTGCAGCGGTATCCATCGGCTCGGTTCGACATAAAGCCCGGCACTCTCCTTTCGATAGCCCGGGCCGAGCTTGCGTCCTCGTTCTTGCAGAGCGGCTGCGATTACTGGCTCTCGCTCGACCAGGACATCGAATTCGATCTGGACGTTCTCGAAGGCTTAGTCGCGGCCGACGGCGACGTCGTTCTTGCCACCTATCCAATGCGCGGCGCGCCCGACGTCATGCCGCTCGGGTTCGGGAAACGTGAGTTACACGACCTTCCGCTTCGAACGACGCGCCTCGGCCACAGAGAGTCGGGCATTCATGCTCTCGGTGGGAAAGGTGGTCATCGACGCGTTCTTCGCGGGAGACGCATCTGCATGGCGTAAGAGAGGGCCCAAGAAGATCTC
>WNFJ01198432.1_pt1 | contig 14213 bp, 7 predicted proteins | sample 5400461 | NCBI WGS metagenome assembly WNFJ01 (sample SAMN13153349, study PRJNA577476) | soil metagenome | isolation source: 115 cm saprolite on Douglas fir-dominated hillslope | place: USA:California | collected 2013-09-17 | reverse complement strand
ACGTCTCAATGTCGAACCAGACCCTGGAGGGCTGGGGCACCTCGCTGGCTTGGTTCGCAAACTCAGTCGGGAGCTGGACGAACACAACGAACCAGAACAGCTTGATGAATGCGCTGTTCAGCCCGACTTCCGGGCTGGGCCTGAACTATTTGCGATATGACATTGGTGGCGGCGACGATCCGCTCTGCGGCACAGGCAGCCCGCATTACGCCTGCATCACTCCTTGGTACCACGCCACTCCGGGTTACGAGCCTTCCAGTGGAAACTATCTCTGGACGGAGGACGCCAATCAGCGTTGGGTCGCGACGCACGCTCAATCCCTTGGAGCGAATTTGTTCGAGGCAGTTTCATATTCGCCACCATACTGGATGACGAACAGCGGGACGTCCGAAGGTGGGGTAAACGGCGCGGACAATTTGGCCTCGGGATACTACGGCTCGGGCTCGGGGACCTTTGCCGATTACTTGACAACCGTCGCCCAATATTTCAGCAGTTCATTTGGTATCACCTTTCACCATCTGGAGCCTCTGAACGAACCGGGACAAAGCTGGTGGACGGCGGGCGACACTAAGCAGGAGGGGTGTGGGTTCGGCTTGACGAATCAAGAAGTGACCATTCAGAATGTGCAAAATTCGCTGGCAGCAAAGGGCTTGCTAACGCAGGTTGCCGCAATGGACGAATTTCAGGAAGGCACTCTCAATGCGAGTCCCGCAACGACAGCCTATGAATTTTACAACTACGACCCGACCACAGTCGGCGACATCACTGCGATCAACAGCCATGGATATTCGTCCACACTGGGCAGCGTGGCGATCGCCACCTCAGCGTTACACTATGGCAAACGCGTCACTCAGTCCGAATGGGGGAGCGGAGATACAACTGGCAAGGACCTTTCAAGTCAAATTCTGGCGGATATGTATTTGACCCGGCCAACAGCATGGGTTATCTGGCAGCCTGATTATCCGGGGCTGATGAACATTAATTACACGAATCAGACCTACACGCTTAACGAGGCTTATTACGTGTTCGAGCAGTACGCGAGATTCATTCGTCCTGGATACCAGTTCATCGCAATCGCAGATTCGCAGTCGCTGGCCGCGTTCAGTCAGCAGACTCAGACACTAGTGATCGTCACGCAGAATTGGACAAACACCAACCGCAGTGTCACGTACCAACTGTCAAACTTCACAAGCCTCGGACCACGAGCCGCCGTTTACCGGACGTCGGCCACTGAAAACTTTGCTTCAAAGGGCAACCTATCGATCTCAAACGGTCCCTTCACCTACACGGCCAACCAAAACTCTGTAACGACGTTCGTGATTCAAAACACCTCGTACGCGCCGTCTGCGACGACAGTCAACGACAATACAACGGGCACTGGGCAAAACCAATTCAATTACGTCGGGACCTGGGGTTACAACAACGCCCAGTCTGGGGCCTACCAAAACGATAACCATTGGAGCAGCACCGCGAACGATTACTACACCTTTCAATTCAATGGGCAGCAGGTTCGCGTTTACGCGTCGATGGCGCCTAACGGGGGGATCGCCGGGTTCTCGGTCGATGGTGGACCGGAGACGTATCTTGATACATACGCAGCTGCTCGTGTGGATAATGTTTTTTTGTTCACTACACCCACGATTGCCAGCGGCACTCACACCCTGAAAGTCCGCGTTACGGGATTGAAAAATGCGGCATCTAGCGGCTACAACGTTCCCGCCGACCGCATTGACATCGTCTCCAGTGGCTCGGCAGTTGGGCAGGGCATATACAAGATCATCAATGTGCAGAATGGACTTGACTTGGAGGTGAACTCGGCGAGTTTGGCCGACGGCGGTACCGTTGACACTTACGCGGATGTGTCCGGGGCGAATAATGAGCATTGGAATCTCATGGCCGTCGGCGACGGATCATACCGAATCGTGAATGTGAACAGTGGTCTCGATTTGGAGGTCTCAGGCGCCAGCAAATCGAATGGCGGAACCGTCGACCAGTGGGAAGACAGCGGTTCTGGCGCGACAAACGAACACTGGAACCTTGTAGCTATCGGTGATGGCTCCTACCGGATCGTAAACGTCAATAGCGGACTCGATTTGGAACTCAACGGAACCACAGGGGTAGTCGATCAATGGCAGGACGTTTCCGGTGCAAGGAACGGACACTGGACACTCACCATGACAAACTGATCGGAGATTATCCACCGTAAGCACAGAGTTCTTAGAATAGATGATGATGAAGATTGGAGATGTCGGCGGGCTTGTATCGACCAGCGCGCGGGCTGTTTTCGCGTGTGCGGAACATGTGGCATGGATTCCAGACTGGCAATAGTGCAAAAGTCGATCAATGGGCTGACAATAGTGGGTCGAACCAGCGTAGGAACTTGGTTGCAAGCCAGTGATCGGTGCTAGACAAATATGGTTTTGCGGTCTCTTCTAGTCTCTTTATTTCTTTGGGTCGCGTCCGGGGCAATGCCTCAAGCCGCTGCTCCTTCAGGAATTCCGCAGGAATCCGCACAGGCTGCCGACTTCAAAGAAGCGAGCCGTTTGCTGGCGGCAGGGAGCCTCGATCAAGCCGTTGTTTTGACAAAGCAAGGATTGACGCAGTCCCCGCACAGCTTGGTGGGACTCAACTTGCTAGGTGTGATCTATCAGCAGCAAGGTAAATACCAGGAAGCGGTTGCCCAGTTCCAGCAAGCCTTGACGATCGCTCCGAATTCTGTAGACACGCTGGTCAACCTGGGCACTAGCTTAGCGGCTCAGAACAAGAATGATCTGGCAGAACAGTCCCTGAAGAAGGCTGTGCGACTGCAGCCCGGCAACAAGACAGCAATCTACAATCTTGGAACTGTATTGCTTAACGAGAAGAGACCGAAGGAATCACTTTCTTATCTTCAGCGAATGCCGGCTCCTGATCAGTCTGCCCGCTTGCTGGTGATTCGTGCTTACCTGGATGCCGGCATGCCAGCCGACGGCATGGCTGCAAGTGAAAAACTTTCCCAGGCTTTCCCGAAGGACACCAGAATTCACTTTTCTCTGGGAGTGTTGTTAGCTTCTCACCGCCAATACCGGCAGGCTGCCTACGAGTTTGAGAAAGCGGATGCGCTCGAGCCCGGCAACTTCGATATCCTGCACGACCTCGGACACGCCTATCTCCTTAGCGGACAGCTCGCGAAGGCGCAGGAGACCTTCAATCAAGCTTTGCGTTTGCAGCCTGACTCCGCCGATACCCTGTACTTGCTCGCAGAGACCGCGGCCGGGATGCACAAGGAAGTGGATGCGTTGGAACTCCTGGTGCGAGCTCGAAAGATTGCGCCCAGCAACACGAACATTCTGTTCCTCATGGCGCAGCTGAGCATGAAACAGTCGTTCTTTGAGGACGCGATCGAAGTGCTAAACGACGGGCTGAGAATTGATCCTCAACGCGCCGATTTTCATGCCGCTCTGGGAGAGAGTTACTTCACAATTGGCAAAGTCGATAAAGCGCTTGAGGAGTTCAGAACGCTCATCTCCCTCGATCCTTCGCCCCCATCGTATGTTTTCATGGGTCTGTGTTACCGGCATCTAGGAAAGTACGATGAAGCGAAAGGATACTTGAAGCGAAGCCTTGCCGCTGATCCAAACAATGTTCCTGCACTGTTCAATCTTGGGTTCATCGCCAGGAAAGAAGGTGATTATCCGCAGGCTGAACAATATCTACAACAAGCCGTGCGCTTGGACAAAAATTATCCGGAGGCCGTGTTTGAATTGGGCAGTTTGAAAATGGATCAGAAAAAATACGATGAAGCGGTCCCATTATTCCGGCACTTCGTGGAAGTGACTGAAAATCCGACACAAGGTTATTACAAGCTCGCGATTTCTGAGAGAAACCTTCACCAAGTGGAAGCCGCGGAGCGTGACATGAATGTCTTCAAAACGCTCTCGAAGAGTCCACAGCCCGCACCCTACCCTCTGCAGCATTTTTTTGATTACCTGGAGCGTCGCACCACATTTACTTCAGAACAGCAGAATGAAGCGGACCTTCGCGAGTTGGAAGCAGAGGTTAAACAACATCCTGATCGCCCACGCAGCCTTTATTTGTTGGCGGAATCACTTCTGAAATTGGGGCGTACCAACGATGCAATGCAGGTTCTTCAGCGCCTAGACGCGGTCAGTGGTGGAGATTTTCGCACTAAGCTTAATACCGGAGTTTTGCTTGGCCGCTTCCATCTTTATCCGGATGCAATCCGGTACTTCGAAGCGGCGCTGAAAATAAGCTCCTCGTCAGATGATGCCAAATACAATCTTGCTGAAGCGTACTTTCAGAGCGGCAATTATGAAGACGCGTTGAAGTCGCTCCTGGAGGTCTCTCCTGATGGCCAGAAGGAGGGTTCGTATCTGGGGCTGCTTGGCGATGTCTATGCCCGCTTGAATCGCTACGAAGACGCGTCCAAGTGTTTGGAACAAGCTGTTAGTGTTACACCGGACAACGATCAGTACTACGTGTCACTGGCGCTCGTCCAACTGCGAGCTGGTGCTACTGAGAACGCAGATCGAGTCGCACGGAGAGGGCTCGCACGCATTCCTAATTCTGGTCTGGGTCTGCTGTATTGGACTGCTGGGATTGTGGCAGTATCTCGGGGTCACGAGCGCGATGCCGAAAACTTGTTGAAGAAAGCATCGGAACTCAGTCCTTCTCGCGAAACGGTTGCTGCTACGCTCGGAATCTTCTACTACGAGGTGGGGCGATATTCGGACGCTCGGGAGATACTCAGAAGGTGTGAGGAGATGTTTCCGCATGGCACGCTCGATTTCCAGAAGATCAACGCGGTGCTGGATGCAGCGTCAAGTTCGGGAGCGCCCAGACCGTCGGACAATATTCCTCCTGAGGCGCGGAAGGAATTCTACGAACTGGCGCTGATGATGCGCGACCAGGAGCAATAGCAACTTCTGCTCCGAGCGCCGCCGATGCTAAATTCTTAAAGAGAATGAGTCGTTATTTGCTGTTCTCCATCTTGCTGGCGATGATTACGGGCTTTGCTGCTCTCGCGCAGGTTAAGGACTCCCGGCCGACTGCGCCACCACCAGCCAAATTCGTTGAGGTGACGTCAAACCTGGGAGTGCATTTCCAGCATGCTGCCCCACACACCTCGAAGAAATACCTACTCGAAACCATGGGTTCAGGCGTGGCTCTTTTTGATTATGACAATGATGGCAGGCTCGATCTGTTCGTCGTGAATGGCGCTGAAATTAACGACTCCTCCCCGCCTGGATTCGTCCCGAAAAAGACAGGGTCCAAGTATTGGAACCGTTTATATCGCCAAAGGGCCGATGGCAGCTTTGAAGACGTGACCGAAAAAGCGGGTTTGCAGGGCGCCGGATACGGAATGGGCGTGGCCGTTGGCGATTACGACAATGACGGATTTGAAGACCTGTACGTCACAGGCTACGGCGGCAATCATCTTTATCACAACAATGGCAACGGTACTTTCACAGATGTAACGGAGAAAGCGGGAGTAGCCGGAGGCGGCTGGTCCACCAGCGCGGCGTGGGTGGATTTAGATGGCGACGGACTGCTTGACCTCGTCGTATTGCGCTACCTGCAGTGGGACTTTACCGACATCTGGTGCGGCGAAAAGAAGCAAGGTTACCGATCTTTCTGTCATCCTGATGAGTTCCAGCCGATTGCTCCCCTCGTGTATCACAACGATGGCAATGGGCATTTCACCGACATCACAAAACAGGCAGGATTTGCGAAGCCCGGAAAAGGGCTCGGAATAGCGATCGCGGATTTCAATGGCGATGGGCACATTGACGTTTTCATCGCTAACGATTCTGTTCCCGAGTTTCTTTACCAGAACAAAGGCGATGGCACTTTCGAAGAAGTCGGACTGTTTGCTGGCGTCGGTGTTGACGGAGACGGACATGCATACGCCGGGATGGGCGTAGATTTCGCCGATTATGACAACGACGGATTGCCGGATATCGTCGTCAGCGATCTCGCGTACCAGAAATATTCGCTCTACCACAACAATGGCGATGGCACTTTTGAGTACTCAAGTGACAGCACTGGCTTGGGTTCGATGACATTTCTTCATTCTGGCTGGGGGATGAGGTTCATTGACTATGACAATGACGGATGGAAGGATCTGTTAGTTGCGCAGGCGCACGTGATGGACACGATTGAATTGAACTATCCTCAGCTGCGCTACCGTGAGCCGATGCTGCTTGCGCGCAATACCGGAAAAGCATTCATTGACGTTTCGAGTGACTCTGGTCCCACATTTCATGAACCCTGGGCAAGTCGAGGCATGGCAATCGGGGACATTAATAATGACGGTCGGCTTGATGCTGTCGTCACGGAGAACGGCGGCCCCATCCACATTCTGCGCAACGAAACTGACACACAAAACCATTGGCTCACCCTGAATCTCATCGGCCACAAAAGCAATCGGGACGCAATTGGCGCTGCAGTGAAGATCATCACTGCGCAAGGCGAGCAAACTGCGACCGTAACGACATGTGGCAGCTACCTCTCTTCGAGCGAGAAAAGAGTGCATTTCGGACTGGGTTTTCAATCAGTAGTTAAGCAGATCGATATTCGCTGGCCGAGCGGGATCACGCAGACCCTACACGATGTCAAGGGCGATCAAATATTGGCCATCGACGAACCCGTCAAATGAGTAGCTCTAGGCATTGGGCGGAGAAGGGTTGTGTATCGCATTTTCAGCTTGCCTAACAAGATTTGCTTGACAAAGACGCTCTTTGAGCCTACAAGCGTGTACGTACACTGGCAACTACCCCGATATTCGATCACCGACCTTCAAGAACATGCCCCAACACCGACCAATTGCGCGCGATATGTCCTGGCGGCTCTCTTCTAACCGGCGGGAATTTTTGCGCAGTGCCGCAGGCCTGACGTTTGGAAGCGCACCCGTGCGGTCTTCGTTCGCTCGTGCCACAAACGTCCCTCGCAAAAAGAAAGTAGTTGTCGTTACGTTTGGCGGCGGTGCTCGCGATCAGGAGACCTTTTTCCCTGAAGGGCAAGAAAACATTCCAAACATGATGCGAGATCTCCTCCCTCGCGCAACATTCTTCACGCAGGTGGTGAATCGAGGAATTCTTGGACATTACGTCGCCACGGCGAGCCTCGCCACGGGTGTGTATGAGACCATCAACAACTTCGCGGCGCTTCCCCCGGCAACTGGTCAATCGCTGACCTTTCGCCAGGACACGGGAATCCTTCAGATCGATGTCGCGAGCCATGCTCCCGACCCGAACGTCAGTACGATCGTGTTGAGTACTCGTAAAGTGTAAAAAGCAATTGCGCATGACTGCCGCGTCTTGCTGCGAAAAGGGGGATGCTTGAGACAAAAAACGTTGCTCAACCGCGAAATGTTCTGCACGGTGTACAAAAGGTTCTTTTGCCCTGTGTTTGTCGCGACTCTCGTGTCGCTTAATCTACTTCCACGTTCCTTTGCTGCGGAAGTCCCAAAACTCGTACAGAAAGATGGCCGTTACGCCCTGATGGTTGGCGGGCATCCCTACTTGATTCTTGGCGGTCAGATTCACAACTCTAGTGCGTGGCCTATCGAACTGCCACAAGTGTGGGAATCGATGGCAGCTCTACACGCAAACACGGTTGAGGCGCCGGTCTACTGGGAGCAGTTCGAGCCGGAACAAGGGCGCTTCGACTTCTCAAATGTAGACCAGCTTGTGGAAGGTGCTCGCCCCCACAATCTCCACGTGGTACTGCTGTGGTTTGGGACCTGGAAGAACGGGAACATGCACTCCGTGCCGGTATGGGTGAAGACCGACACAAAGCGGTTTCCGCGTGTCATCCGTCCTGACGGCGGACCGATCGATGTGCTTTCACCGCTTTCGCGCAACACGCTAGAGGCGGACAAGTCTGCCTTCGTGACTTTGATGAGGCAGCTGAGACAGATCGACAGTGAACAACACACCGTGCTTCTCATCCAAGTTGAAAATGAATCCGGCAACATCGGGGAGTGTGCGCGATAATTCCGCCGAGGCAAATCGCGCGTTTGCCGCTGCAGTTCCTGCCGACCTGCTGGCGGCAGCACACAAACAACCGGGAACATGGAGCCAGGTTTTCGGTGCGGATGCCGATGAGATTTTTCAGTTCTACCACCAAGCGAAATACATCAATGAAATCGCCGCCGCAGGCAAAGCTGAGTTCCCGATTCCTCATTACATCAACGTTTGGCTCGACTATCCGGCTGCAGAGCTGCCCCAACGGCAGTTGGATATGCCCGGTATCGCCTACCCCAGCGGCGGTGCGGTGCAGAAGCTGGTGGGATTGTGGCGTGCGCTGGCACCGTCGATCGATATGATTGGGCCGGACATCTATGCTGATGATTCCCAGTTCTACCGGGAGACGATGCGCGCGTATCACCGTCCCGGCAATCCGCTGTGGATTCCAGAGACGGGCCGTAGCGACAGTTTTGGAAAGTTCTTCTTCTACGCTCTGGGGGACGGGGCGATCGGCTTTTCCCCGTTTGGCGTGGACCAGTCAGGCTGGAATATTCTCGGAGACGAGCCATGGGGAGCACACGCGCGCAACTTTGCTTTGATCGCACCCATGAGCCGTGAGATTGCTCAACTGGAGTTTGAGGGCAAGCTCAAGACTGCCGTGGAAGAACCCGGGCAGACTGCACAAGAGCTGGACTTTGGCCCGTGGCAGGCGACCGTCGCATTTGGTTTCCCCCAGCCCGATGGGCGCAGGGCTCCTGGCACGAAGGACGCCCACGGTGCCGCGCTGGTCGCTCAGTTGGGTCCGGATGAGTTTCTAGTCACTGGAGTGGACGCGAGTGTCAGTTTCCATCTGCCGGGGAAATTACCGTGGATGCGCAGCGAGATATCACCGCCGAGCAGGGTGTCTATCAAAATGGCGAGTGGAGACCGCAAAAGCTATGGAATGGCGACGAAACTGACCGCGGTCTTTGTTTTCATGACAAACCGGAAGTTGTGCGGGTGCGGTTGGGGCGCTTCTAGTGTTCCCGGGGATCGTCTCTGTAGAGGAGTCGACGTACTGATCCTTGGTCAGCTTTTGCGAGAGCTGCCAACCACAGAGGGAATTTGCTCTTGGTACGAACTTACAGAATCGGTAGGCTGGAGTGCGCGAAAACCGCGTCAACAGCGGGAGAAAGGACTTACATTACCCGAAACCTCTAGTATCGTTTGTGACAGACAATGAGAGCGGTTCGAGCCGCAAACCGTCGTATGATCGGTTGCACGAACGATGGAGGGCAGGTCAGAGGCGTCAATGATAGCCAATTACCGATTTCGTTGACTGATAGGACTACACAAATCTGATGATTTATGAAAGGAACGCTTAATGATTAAGCAGTTGCTGAAAGGAATCGCCATTTTTTCACTCTTGTTAATGTGTTTCCTACCTTTAAGCGTCACCAAAATATACGCATCGACAGTAACGATTTCACAGACCGGACATGTTGTAACCGCTACTAATGGAATGTTGACGATCACCTATGATCTTTCAATAGGTAAAGGGAATTTCAATGCAGGCTCTACGAGCATCATGAGTAGTTTCTACTCGGACTACGGTATTTCAGGAAGTTCGACGCGAATCAGCTCCTACGATGGCGGAACGAGAACAGCCAGCTGGGTGTCGATTGGTACGGACGGTTATGGCTCAAATGGCGAAAAGCTCACCATTACGAATTCGCTTACATCAGGCTCCACAATTATCCTCAACTTGACGCTCTACTCGGACAAGCCGTTCGTGCTCGCCAGCATGACGGTGAACAATGGGACTTCACAAACCCTCAACTTACTTGAGCCGATCGCAGCGCCAAATTTGGATATCGGTACGGGCTCTGACAAACGGATTTATACGACTCCGTACAACAATAATTACGATTTTGGGGTCGCCCCTGTGAGCGATTTTGGTAATTCTGAGAATCAAGTTGACCGGACGTCTACTACCCAAACGACCTGGGGTCCTTTTGACGGAACCAGTTTTTGGGTGGCCGTAATATTCGATAATACACATAAACAAGGGTTTATCGCGGGAGCCGCCACAACTGTCAATTGGAAGAGCTATCAGTTCCTGCGCTCCGCCACCACGGCCAATGGATCGCTAACTGGATTTTCTGTCTTCAATGCAGGCGGCACTCAAAGCGGCGCCTCGGTCTCATCGGATCTTTTTTTTCTCGGTTACTACAGCGATTATCGCGATGGTTTAGTGAAATTCGGCAACACCTATTCCGTCGGCCAGCCTAAGCTCGCTTGGACCGGGGGGGGGCCTCTCGGCTACAACGATTATTACACCTTCTATGGAGATCCGACAGTTGATTCAATGAATTCCATGACGGATTATTTTGTCGCCCATCTCAAATCGCTTGGATATACGTATATGAATCTGGATTGCTGTTATAAGGGAACATCAGTTGCGACAGCGAGCGACTACCAGGCTTATACAAATTATGTGCATAGCAAAGGAATGAAGGCTGGTAGTTATTCCGCTCCGTTTGAGATTTTCGACCCCTTGACGAATTCAGTACCTGGTGCGCCATCCTATACGCTCCAAGATATCGCGCTCAAGGACAGTACCGGCGCCGTAATCTTGTCATATCTGAAAAAGCCCATCTTAGATACAACACATCCTGGAGCACAAGCGTATCTGCAGTATCTTATGAACACTTACTATGTCAATACAGGAATGGATTATGTGAAATTGGATTTTCTGGATTTAGCCATGTATGAAGGGAACCATTACGATTCAACTAAAAATGCCATGCAAGCATATCGGATCGGCATGCAGATTATACGCGACACTTTGCTTCGAGCACCGCAAAGTATTTACATCGACGAATCGATCGCTCCACTCCTTCCTTCCGGTTATGCACATGGCAGAAGGACAGGCGTCGATTTAACCATCCCGCTTCAGAACACTTTATATACGGGTATCGAACGTGAAGCAATGAATACAGCCGCCTCTTGGTGGACGAACGGAACGTTATATGTGAACGACCCGGATATGGCGATTCCAGAGAATATATCCAATGGATTTGGTAAATTCAGTGGAAATTACGGCAGGCTTAATACGACATCGGATTTTCTTTCTGGTGGTCAGCTGCTGATTGGAGACAACACTCCGTTTATTGCGGAAGACCGGATAAGCCCCTTCCTAAATCAGGACTTTGTCGACTTATCCCAAAAAGGAATAGCGGCGAGACCAGTTAGTATGACGAATTTCTACCATAAACTTGAACATTCACCTTCTCCAATCTATTTGACCGATACGAATGGTGATGCAATTCTCGGCTTGTCTAACTGGGATATGAACAACGCAGTTACACCGACGGTTACTTTTTCCGATTTGGGCTTAAATCCAACAACAACTTACACGATCACAGAACTTTACAGCAGCACTTTGCTCGGAACGTTTGTAGGCAGCTATACTCGTACGCTGCTGCCTGGAAAGGCTATCATACTAAGAATTTCGACCACAACTTCGTCGTTGCCAACGCCTCCGACCAACCTGGCATTGGGACAATCGGCAAGCGCTTCAAGTATATGGGGTGCAGGTTACGAGGCTTCACAAGCAACTGATGGCAATATCGTAACACGCTGGAGTGCGGCTAACAGTCCATATAATAGCCAGTGGCTTGAAATTGGTTTTGACAAGGTTACAAATGTAAACCGTGTCGTTATTAGAGAATATGGCAACGGGAAAGAAAGCTTTCAAATTGAAAACTACTCCCTTCAGTACTGGGATGGAACCAACTACGTGAATATCACGAATGGTTTCACAATTACGGACTTTAGAACCATCGATTTTCCAACCGTATCCACTAGCAAACTCAGGCTTTTGGTAACTACAGCTAATTTCGTTCCTTCTATTCATGAAATTGAAGCTTACTACATTAGTGGAAATAGCGGCAATTCAATCGATCAGGATGACAGTAAAGCAGCCTATTCTTTTTCTTCTTATTCGGATATACGTGCAGGCATTGAACGAATGCAAACATTCAAGACTACGCAGTCCAGCCTGCCAAAAGTTGATCTCTACCTGTATGAGAGCTATGTAAGCAAGGTTCCCGAAGACAATTATTATATCGATATCGTCTTGCTAGACGCCAACTACAATCCGGTATCGAAGCTGTTTACAGCTGCTCTTGCATCTAATAATATCCCGGGAACACCAACAACGGCATATTCGATCTACCCGAGACTGACCGGCTTGGATACGACCAAGAATTATGCCATCATCCTCCGTTCGCCAGCTACAATCGATGATGGATCAACGAACAATAAATACGGATTTGCTTACAGCGACAGCAATCCATATGCCAACGGATTCGAGAGGTTATCGACAGACGGTGGATCGACCTGGACCACAGAAAACAGCGGCAATAGGGATTTAATGTTTACGATTTACAAATAATCAATGGGGGGAATAAAAGAGACAATCGATTCCATGTTGACTGTCTCTTTGATCGGAACACTCAACGGGAAAACGCCCCCCATTCATTCTGTCGCAGGTATGTCGAGTTGAATTCGTCGGGGCTGGTCGTTGGTATCACAGCCATATCTTTCGGCCACCTAGCCAGCGAAGGCATTCGCAAGACCAGAATATTGGTCGTAGGTCTTTTGCGTAAATGTCTCGCTGTCCTCCCCTACCGCTGAATCTGCTGAATCCATAACAGGTCGTTTTCTTCCATTCCACTGCGCCCCCTCAGGTGGACGGCCCAGCGCGCGATTTGACCGGGCGCTGAACGGGCCTTCTCCGTCCGTTCGGAGCGCGGCCGTGCGCCAAACGATAGTGCGCGTTTGTCACTTGCCGCGCCTTTCCTCCGGACTCCCACCGTCGTACGCTGCGTTCGTTCTTTTCCGCCAACCGTCCTCGCGCTTCCCCTGGTGTCGGGGTGGCAAGGGCTTGCAATGCTGAAGGAGTGCAGGACCTTCCTAAAGCACCTGGACGAGATCCTGGAGCCCATAAATGAATAGCTGCCCAATTCAGACGACTTGCTCGATAGCAGCGGCCACGTCATCGCTCAATTCCTCTGCTCTCTGTAGCGCTCCTTTGATCCGGACAATCTCCATCTCGCGGGATGCGATCTGTCCGGCAGGTTTGACTATGACAATGACGGATGGAAGGATCTGTTAGTTGCGCAGGCGCACGTGATGGACACGATTGAATTGAACTATCCTCAACTGCGCTACCGTGAGCCGATGCTCCTTGCGCGCAACACCGGGAAAGGTTTTGTTGATGTATCAAATCAGTCTGGCGCGGTGTTCCATGAATCCTGGGCAAGCCGCGGGATGGCCGTCGGGGACATCGATAACGATGGCCGGCTCGACGCTGTGGTCACGGAGAACGGCGGTCCAATGCATATTCTGCATAACGAAACAAGCACGCAAAATCATTGGCTCACTCTGAATTTGGTGGGTCACAAAAGCAATCGTGACGCAATCGGCGCGGGGGTGAAGATCATCACCGCGCAAGGCAAGCAGTATGCAACGGTGACAACATGCGGGAGCTATTTGTCTTCTGGGGACAAGAGAGTGCACTTCGGGCTCGGCGTTCAGTCAACGACTAAAGAGATCAATATCCGCTGGCCGAGCGGGATCAGGCAGACCCTTCACGATGTGAAGATTGATCAAATACTACGCGTTGATGAACCCACGAAATGACGGTCGACCGAGGATAGAAAGGTGCCACGCGAACTGCGTGCAAGTTTAGCTTGACAAACATCGCCAGCAGGCCTAAAAGCGTGTACGTACACTAGCTTTGGAAGCAAGCCCAGCGCACGGCTAACGAGTGTCGTTGTGAACCAGTTAAGATTCAACCCGAAAGAAATCGGATCCCGACTCTCTTACAGCCGACGTGAGTTTTTGCGCGATGCGGCGGGCCTGACTTTGGGAAGTACAGTCTTGCGTTCTCCGCTTGCGCGGGCGGCAAATGTCCCAAGCAAGAAGAAAGTAGTTGTCGTTACGTTTGGCGGCGGTGCTCGCGATCAGGAAACCTTCGCTCCTGAGGGACAAGAAAACATTTCAAATATGATGCGGGAGCTCCTCCCTCGTGCAACATTCTTCACGCAGGTGGTAAATCGAGGGATTCTCGGACATTACGTTGCCACGGCGAGCCTCGCCACGGGCGTGTATGAGACCATCAACAACTTCGCGGCGCTTCCCCCAGCAAACCCTACGGTATTCGAGTATTACCGCAAGGACCTAAAGCGTCCTTCT
>WNFJ01178435.1_pt1 | contig 14214 bp, 17 predicted proteins | sample 5400461 | NCBI WGS metagenome assembly WNFJ01 (sample SAMN13153349, study PRJNA577476) | soil metagenome | isolation source: 115 cm saprolite on Douglas fir-dominated hillslope | place: USA:California | collected 2013-09-17 | reverse complement strand
AAGATCACCATGTGATCCAGGCATTCGTGCGAATCGAACCGATCACGCGCTCAACGCAAGCGTTCTGCCAAGGTGATCGTGGCGCCGTGACAACCTCCGTGATGTTCATTGCTTCGACCCGGCTGCAGAAGTACCAGCCATACGACGCGTCGCGATCGCGAAGCAGATAGCGCGGAGCGGTGTCCCACGGGAACGCTTCGGTTACCTGGTGCGAGAGCCACGCTGCAGTCGGATGATCGGTGACAGCGGTGTGAATGATCCTCCTGCGATCGTGGGACAGAATGATCATCACGTAGAGCAGCCGAAACGACGCGCGCGCCACTACAAACATATCGATGGCGGCGATACCTTGGGCCTGATTGCGCAGGAAGCTACGCCAGGTCGGGGAGGGCGTACCTCGTCTTCGCACCATGTACTTCGCAACGGTGGCTTGGCTGACCTCGATGCCGAACTTGAGCAATTCGCCGTGGATTCGAGGTGCACCCCAGAGCGGGTTGGCAGTGCTCATCTGCCGAATCAGTTTACGAACCTCTCGATGTACCAATGGTCGTCCGGACCTCGAACGCCAACGCCAATAGCGCCGAAACCCTTGACGGTGCTATTGGATCACCGTTGCCGGTTTGACCAAGACCATCACCCTCCAGACAGCGGGCCACAATCGGTAGAGCCAGACCCAAAGCAAGCGGTCGATCGCGAACAGCTGGGTCGACCCGGCCGCTGGCGACGAAGAACGTGCAGCTGATGGCGCAGGGCGAGGTTCTCTAGTTCAAGAACCGCCCGGCTACGGAATCGGCGGACAAGAACAGAAACGATAAAACGCAAGAGTGTGAGCATGCCCGCGACACTACGGCTGGCCATCCCAAAACTCTAGACTTTTCGACGCGTTCGGAGTTTTCAGTAGCGACAGGGTACATGGCTAGTCCCAAGACGACAGTGAGATGTATGACGACGAGCCACACAAAAACCAGGAATCCACCGAACCCGCTCGGCCACAATGAGCTTTTCAGCGCCGGTACTTCGCGCCGCTGCGGCTCTGCGCCTAGCCTGGTGAGGGGCATTGTCGAGCCAGCTCTAGTGCGGGAGCCGTCCTGCCGCAGCTTGGGTGGATGGGGGCTGCATGGCCTGCGCGCTAGTTGCCGCAGGGCGGTAATTGGCGAGGAACTTGAGGGCCCGGATGCCTGGGAGAAAGAAGTAACCGCCCCCCTTTACCGTGACGAAGCAAGGGAGTCCATAGACGTGCCTGTCCAACGGCTCTGCCTGGATGGTAAACTCACCCCGACCGCTATTGTCGCCGACTATCGGATCCTTATCATCGTCCAGGCCATTGAACGTAGGATTGTTTAGCCAGGTTTGCTGGATGAACTCGAATTGCCGGCGCAGATCCGCATTGATCGCTATAAAGCACAACCCTTCATCCACCTTCGGATTATCATTAGTTGATCCCTCGAAGGGCACCCCATACTTTCTCCCGCGCCGGATAATGCGGTGGCGCCTGGAAGCCACTAGCGATTTCGACCTCCCCACTGGCAACGCGTCTCGCGGATTGGCGCGCCGGATATGCGAACCGATAGGGCAAGCCAACCCTTTCGGGTCCGTCGAGTAAACGAAACTGTTGTTGTCGCTCAAGCCGGGATCCTCTTGGGGCGCGAGCACAAGCGGAGCGCCGCTTGGCCACCGGCCCACAAGCCTTGCCGCGAATAGGTTCCTGGCGTTGGGGTCGGACGGATCCCGAGAATTCTCTCTGACGAACTCCCAGAAGGCGGCGACGTTCTGTGAGAGCTTGCGGAAAACCAGGTAGGTGCCATTCCGGCCAAAGGCCCTTTGTTCCTTTGGGCTGTCCGGATGCTCCGCAAGGTAACCGTATGGATCCGGCCTACTATCGATGCTCGGCAGGCGAGTCCTCGAGCCGAGTTCATTCTCGTAGCCGAGCACAAACTCGCCGGTCTTGATGAGTTCTCCAATTCGCGACGGCGGCCTAATCTTCAGGCCCATCACCTCAGGCTGTGAGAGCCCGTCGCGAAAGCCAAATGGTTCTCTCAGATCATCGTGCTTTCGCAACGAATCCTGCTCAAAATTGACACGGAGACCATGCGTGACTGCGTCCCCGCCCCACATTTGTCTCGAGAAATCGTTCAGTTCTTCTTCCGTCTTTGCGTAGAGCAAAACGAGTATGTGAAGCGGTGTGGTCGGTTCGGTTCTGTATCCTCCGAACTGCCAGTGCTCTTGCGCGCTGGCGCCCGTGTCACCGAGTATCAGGGCGGCTTCTGGCCGATTCATGCCCGCAACGAATTCATGAGGAAAGCCGTCGATCAAATCGTCGGGGATGCCTAACGCCCCGATCCCTTTCCACGTGAATGCGATATTCAGGCAAGTTCTCGGCTTGTTCTCGCCCGGGTGCTGGGCGTTGGTGACATTGTCGAGAATCCTCCGCTTCAGCCACTCTCGCGCCGGAACAGAATCGAGGACGGTGATGAAAACGAAACGGGCGTAATCCAAGTGGTTGTATCCGCTCGCAACGATTCCCTGGACGTCATCACGATCGACTTTCTCCGACACGCTTTCGCTCCTTCCTGTTCGCCTAAGCAAGGGCTTCTGCCAGAGCATCGCGATAATCAAGATAGCGTTTAATGTTTTGAACGGGATATTCGCCGTAGGCCGTGTAAAATGGCTCCGCCGCCTGGAAGTGTCTCAAAACTGAATCCTCGAAAGGTTCGAGATAGTAGGCACCGCCCCATAGCAGCCATTTGGTGGGAAGAAAACCCACGGTATTGCTCCAAATCGCGTTGATGCCAAATCCTTGGTCGGAGAAATCACTCAAGTAGCCCGACCAGCTCCCATCGTAGTTGCTTAGGAACAGCAATCGCTTGCCTTTGTCAATCAGGACCCATCGCGCGAAGTGGATCGTGGAAATACTGCCCAAGTTGCCAAGAATAAAGAATCTACTAGCTATTACTTTCATTACGAACAGAACCATCTTGACCATGAACACCCTTAAACGGCTGGCCCTCACCGTTGCCAAGGTGCACAGATGGTTTTGCGGACCCACATTCAAACCGTCGAACACATCTTGGTCAACCGCACGCACGGTCGGGTCATGTGGTGCGCTGGAACGTGCCTCTATGATCTCGTACAATCGCGCAACCAGAAGAAGGGCTCCGAATAACAAAAGGATGAACACTAGAACCGCCAAAAGTGTTCGCGCCCCTAGTTTGATAGCAAACCGCCAACTCACCTTCTGGAATAGCACCGTGAGAAGAGGGATGACGAGAGCAGGAAGGACGAACACCACGGCTACGAGAAACAATAGATGGAGCCAACGTAACCGCTTGAGCTTCCTCGCGGTCATGGGCGATCGTTGAGGCCGTACCGAACTGTGAGACCGAAAATGCTCGACGAGTTCTTTCCAGACCTGGTTCGTCGTCTGTGTGACGGACGGCCTAGTGTAGCCGTCAAGAAAACGTTTAGCTTCCTCGTACACCCAATAGCATTGCGGATATCCCCGACAGATCGTCGGGGAAACGCAACGAAGAAGGCAGACGACGTCTCTGAATGGTTCTTGAAATACCGCTTTACCCCTTCCGCATCTCGAGTGGCTCCAGAAGGAGGGTAGTCTTCACATGAGTCATAAATCCGGTCAAGTGCCGATGCTCCGAGCGTAATCAATTCATCGAGATGGATGCGGAGGTCGCCATCATAGTTGGTTTCCAGCACTAGTCGGGGAGGACAATCATCAAGGCACGGGAGCACGAGGAAAGCCGCGTAGTGCACGGTACTCATATTCTGGAAAGGAATTGTGGCACCGATAGTTGTGAGCGATCTGCGTAGTGCCGCCAACCGACCAGGTCTGATCGCTGTGATGACGGTCAATCCGCTTTGTTCCACGGCGTCCGACCGGACAGACTGACGGCTACAAGCCACAGTATCTCCTCCGGGAAATGTTCGACGTTCACGGGTTCTAACGGGTTCCTGGATGACCACTACCCGGGCTTGGCACCTGGTCCACTTCGGAAGGTACCTAGTTCATTTCATCCAGCAACACCTTAGCGTTGATCAAGTCGCAGGTATCGAAGCCCTCGACGAAACTGTTGTATAGCGGGGTGAGGAGTTCAAGCGCCTCCGCTGAGCGACCGGAAGATTTGAGCAGCCGGCCGAGGCTTGTGGCCGCGCGCAGCGCGTACGATCTTGCACCTATGCGGGTCGCTAGCGAGATCGCCTGGCGAAAGCTCCGCTCCGCCAAGTCCGCTCCCAATGAAACGCCCGAAGCGCTGATTTCTGGTGGGGAAGCATGTTGGCCAGCCTTTTGGACAAGAAATTCACCGCGTAACCACAGGAGGTAGGGCAGATCCATCAGCTGGTCCGGGGCTGCATCTAGTGCCTCTTCAACAGCGGCTAGGGCCTCGCTGAGTGCACCGGCGCGCGCTTGGGTCTCCGCCAAGAAACCCAGGAACGAACCAATGGCGATTCGATTACCCGCTGCCATGAAGCTCATGAGTCCTTCACGAGCGAGTCCTGCGCCTTCATCGCAACGAGCCTGCTCGGCGAGCGCCCAACCGTGAAGAATCCTGCCGGCGTCGAAAAAAAGGGAAATCGACCGTTCTCTGGTCAGCTCGATGACAGCCTCTGCGAGCCGCTGGGTCATCGGTGGGTCGCGTAAGAGCGCGCACAGGTAGGCGCCGAAAAAGAGGTTGTGTGCGCGGGCGTAGGGCTTTCCCAGTCGATCGGCTAGCGCGCTAGCGTCACTCATGCGAGTTCGCGCTGAATCGGCCATGCCGAGTTGCCAAGCGGTCAAAGCCGCGTAGTCCAACGTTTCGACGCCCGGATCCTGAGGATTACTCCGATGATCTTCTTCGCTATAAGCCGCAATCCCTCGTCCGAGGCACTCCGCCGCTTGCGCCAGATCGCCACAATGGTAACGCACAACACCCTGCAGTTGGTGACCCCACATTAGCGTCGCCGGGCTTCCGTCCCGCTCGCCCTCAGTCAACACTCGGTCGGCCAGGGCTTGCGCCGCCCGCATTTCTCCTCGAATGAGCGGCAGCGCAGCGAGTGCTGGGACTGCCAGGGCTTTCCGGGTCGGGTCGCCCAGCCGTTCGCCCAGAGCACTTACCCGGCCATAGGCTGCTGCGCTCTCAGCTGCCAGGTATCCCCGCGTCGCAGCGGACACGCGACCGAGCGCAAGGCGCAGCACGAGTTCGCGCTGATCGCGCTCCGGCGTTTCCGGCATCCTCGCGAGCGTGTTGAGCGCCTGCTGGTACTGGCCTTCAGCTTTCGTCAAAGCGCCTTGCTCGCTCGCGCGCTTTGCGGCTAGCGCCAAGTACCGAACCGTCCTCTCAGCTTCGGCGGCAGTACCAGCCTGGCACAGGTGGTACGCGAGATCATCGGCGCGGTTCTCTAGGGCGCTTGCATAAAGACGCTCCATCGTATCGGCTACGTCTAGATGAAGCCGTTGACGTCGCGCACCTGATAGCCCGCCGATCACCGCTTGGCGGATAAGCTCATGGGAAAACCTAAATTGTGCCTCGGGATACTGTAGGGCAGAGGCGACCAACCCAGCCCTTTCCGCTTCTTCGACGCAGTCTAGAAGTGAATCCGCATCTGCGTGGGTCGATCCTTCGAGAAGTTCGAAGGTAAAGGACCGTCCGATCACCGCTGCGGTACCAAGAATTTTCTGCGTGCCATCGGTTAGCCGGGCGAGCCTTCGCCCGATTACTACCCGTAAGCTTTGCGGTACGTCCAAGTCACCAAGTTTGAGGTTGCAGCGAAACTCACCGCAGGGATCGAGCAGTCTACCTTGCTCGACGAGATGCTGAAAGAGTTCCTCTATGAAGAACGGGTTACCTTCCGTTTCAGAATAGATAAGGCTCACTACCTCCTCGGGCGGCTCCCGTCCGCTCAGGACCCGCAGCATCTCAGCAACCGCGGTCCGCGGGAGACCGCTCAAGCTGATCTGCTCGACAAGGTGGGAGCGAATCAACTCATCGATGGCCTGAGCCAATGGGCGGGTGGGTTGTAGCTCGAAATCGCGGTAAGTCCCGACGATAAGTACCGGCATTTTCGAGACCAGCTGTGCAAGGTGGTTGACCAGCGATAGCGTTCTCTCGTCGGCCCAGTGCAGATCGTCCAAGAGCAGAAGAACTGGTTGGTTCGCGCCCGTCCGGGCCAAAAGCTTCGCGACGGCGCTGAACAGGATTCGCTGCGACTGCTCAGGTGACAGTTCCATCGGCGGCGGAATATCATGAAACAGGCGACGGAGCTGCGGCAGGAGCCGCGCGATCTCGGCGGCATCATCGCCGAGCACGTTGCGGAAGGCGTCGGGACTTGGTGCTTGTGCCAGCGCCGCCTCTAATATTTCTACAAACGGGAGGAACGGAACTGGATCATTTCGATCGAAGCAACTACCCACGAACGTCAAAATACCCCTCTGCGAGGCCTCCACGCCGAATTCTGCCGCGATTCGCGTCTTGCCAACGCCTGCAGCGCCCGCAATTAGCACCATCCCACCCGCGCCGCGCAGGACCTGTTCGAGAGAACGGTGGAGCATAGCGCGTTCCGCTTCTCTTCCGACGAACGTGGTCCCCTCAGTAAATGCGCGCAGAAAGCCTGTCTCGCGCCTCAGGAGAAACGGCGCAGCGGCATCAACTTCATCGGAACCCTTGGGACCTTCTGATGAGAATTGCCAGGATACGAGGATGCGCGGATCGGGAACGTAGGAACAGAACGAACCTGTTCTGATTGAGCGCTCGAGCAGTTCTCCGAGGGTGCTGTGATGTTCAGAAATCTTCCGCAACCCTGCTTTGATCGCCCGGGTGACGTTGAGCCGGGCGCGCTCGGAGGTGGACCCCGCGCGCCGGTCGCGTCCGCGGTGTCCGACCGCACGAACGATTTCGCGCTCGAGAAAATCGATCTCGGATTCAACCTTCAACGCCGGCTCGTCAGCACCCCGTTCGCGGAGGTCTTCGAGTTCTTCCCTGAGTTCGAGAAGCCTGCGCTTGTAATTCTGCTTTGCCTGGGCATCCAGCATCTCTCCGGAATCACCGAGTCCTCCGATGTTGACCGCTGGATCGTGCAGCACTGAACCTGTGTCGGCGCTTCTGCTGTCGGACGGCATCCTCGCGCCAGGTACGTCTAGAAGTTCAAGAGCATGGAACTCCTCGCCGGGATGCTGCAGCAAACGCTGAATGTAACTGAGTCCTTTGAGATCCCGCAGCGAGAAACTGACGCTAGCGTAACCGACAGTCCAGTACTCGCCGCCTCTGACGAATATTCCTGTCTGGGCGGGCGGCGTGCCCCGCGATACCGAATCGTCCTGACGCTCGGTGGCTCTGCGGAGTGTCTCTGCCAATGGTACCCCCAGATCAGCGAAGCGCGCTCAAATCCTGCCTAAGTCGGGAACCCGAACTTTCCGGCGGCTCCGTGTTCGTGTCGCGACCCTACCACTACATCGGATAACTGTAAATCCTCGCGCGAGCCGGGAGTTACTCTCTTAGATCATTGTTTCAATACTATGCTCAAGGCTGTAAGTGGGTGGCGGACCGTTCCGCCGGTTTCGCGAAACCGGCGAAGTAGCAACGTGCTACTTCAAATTCGGGCCCACGCTTCGCTGATGGTCACGTTCTATTTCAACAAAGTGTAGGACTTGTTGCCGAATAGTCCGATGGATGGCAGCCCCGATTACATATTCGTTGGTATCGTTCCCGCGGTCGGTACAATTACTGCCGACAATGGATCAATTACGGGAACAGTCCTCGCGATTTCCAGAGCACGCCAGTCCTTTCTTCCGGTAATGCGGCGAATGGTAGTTTCCACGTTAGGCTCTACAACGGCCGCGATTGTGTGAGACGGATTCACCCCGTCGCAGAAGGTAAAATCGAACCATCGAGCACATAGAGAGACCGGGATATCCGTAAACTTCGCCATTCGGATCCGTAACTCCCGCCTCCCGGGAGTCGGCCATGAGGCACCCGCCTAGGTTGTGGACGGACGCAGGGATATGAAGCGAGTTCCACGCCGGGTTTGTCGTCAGCTCTCAGCCCATTTCTTTCGCGATGTCGGCTGCTAGTCGCCGCTCGGCGTCATAGAGTCGGAGGTTCGAGGGGACATCCCATGTAATATTCAGCTCGTCAGTAAGCGGATGGAGCCCAATTACTCCATTGGCCAAATCGCGACCCATCGCGAGAAATATGGCCGTTGTGTCAGTGTTCGGATCGAGAGCACCAATTTTCCCGGCCGAGGCGGCACGGCATATATTATGAATCGTGTCCTGGGTAAGGATTTCGACTTCGCGAAACAGGTCGCGGTGCGGATTCAACAATTGCAGTATTGCGCCGATTTCTCTGGGATAACCGCCCTCCTGCAGAATGAACCAGTTTTTGAAGCCAGCATCCACACGCTGATAAACAATCCCGGTCGTGATGGTTGGACCCTCGCACGGTTTGAAGGGCTGACGCGTGTTGAACGCCAAATGCGATGAAATCTCCATTGCCCGAGTAGCCTTTGCCCAGACGCCGCGCTGATATTCGGAAGTGTGCGATGTACGTCACGGCATCTGAGCATAAGCTCGGTCGAATTCGCCGCTCCAGGGCAAACGAACACATAGCGCGCTGGCTTTCCCCGAGGACGCCCGCCACGTTGTCTTTGAAGCTCAGCTTGTAGCCATTGCCGAACGGCTCAATTCAGCACCTCACATTGCGTCGTGATGTCCGCCCCCTCTATCCTGGGCGTTCGTCAGGTAGTTGGAATCGAGATCCACTTGGTACCTCTGCAGGACAAGGATGTCTGAGTTGATCCGCTATCCAGTGACGTAAGTAGTCTGGATGACAGGTCTTAAATGGGTTTCGACGGAGATCTCTCATGCCATCCCGAGATTCTAAGACTACGGGGCGGGTTGTGGTTAAAGCAGGGCGATACAGAACTGGCCGAGGCCAGGGGCGTTGTCCACCTCTGCGGCAAATGCGAATGAGAATGACCCAAGGATTTCACTACTTACGAGTATCTAAGATTATTTCCACACGGCGGTTTGTTTGACGTCCTCCGGCATTATCACTGCCATCGAAATTCGTATTGGGTGCGATCGGGTGGGTCTTGCCGTTGCCTTTGATGGCGGCGGACGCCGGTACATAACCATGCATCAGCAGCCAGTCCTTAACAGTCTGGGAGCGCTTCGCTAAGCTCCCGGTTGTAGGAGAGCGAGCCAATCTAGTCGGTGTGACCGTCGATCTCGGGCGGATGCGTGCCGTAGTTGCGGATCATCGGGCCCAGAGTTCCGAGCGTCTGGGTAGAGTCGGGCTATGTGGGACGCGCCTCTAGGTCCGACGTCAGCACTATGTTCACCGTAAACAGGCAACTCCAGGCCGCAGTCGCAGTCAAAGAAGGCAATCGCGAATCGTGTGTTCCGAAAGTCCGTGCGCCGCCCGCAGGTGGTCCCTAATCCGTGCCGCCGTTTCCTGCGGCCCGCTGAGCAAAGACGGTGAGCCCCTGACAACCTCTCTTTGACGGCGCATAGCGCGGGAGAACCGTGCAGGAGACGTCAAAGAGAGGTTGTCAAGGGCTCACGGTTCTCTGGTAGTGATCTATTAGTTCACTAGCGGTTCTCTCGACGCGTTGGCTCCTAGGTGCTGCCACAATTTGGTTCCGCCTGATTTCCGACAATGGAGGAATAGCGATGAACAGGCAGTTGCTGGCAAAAAAGATCGTGGCTCTGGAGCAAATCGCCAGCCGGCCAGACTGCTTGCCGGAGCGAGATGGATTCGAACTCGCGGGCGACTTCCTGAACGGTCAGTAAGCCATGCAAAAGCGTTAAGAAGTTCTAAAGACTCGCTGCCAGAAGTCTAGTCTCCGGAAGACCTGGTCTGTCTGCGTGCGGCGGTTGTATAGTCCCGTCTGCTCGCCCGTGTGTGTATCTACAAAAATGGAACTGTGAGTCCGAAATTACTCCGCTCCGCCAAAGCCAGTCCGTCTCGCCCAGGGGAGTTGGGCTTCAACGTATCCGATGCGACTTCGGAAATGTTCTACGTTTCGGAACGAAGTGGCAACTCAAGTTCGCGGGCGAGCGCGGTTATCGCCTTGTTGCTTGTGCGCACCGAGGTCTTCTGGAGCTTCACGCCGCGCCGTTTAATGTCGCCGGCTTTTTCGTCCTTGACCAGATGCCGCGCCAACCAGAAGAAATGATCGTGTTCGCGTTTTTCGCGGGTGCGCTTCATACCTGCTGCCTCGGCTTTACCCTCTACGGCATCGCAGAACTCTTTGAATTTCTCGTCAAACATACGCGGAAATCCATAACCTTCGAGCCGCCATCTTGGTGCCTGCCCGAGAAATCGGGGTGCAGGCCACCGAATCCTTAATTTCGACTTTGTATATTTCGCGGTGCAGGTCATTTCGGACACTAAAACATCCACTTCGCGCTTGATAGGGTTACAATGCGTCGAATACTCCGCACGCTTGGAGCGTACTGATTCCGTCGCCCGCTGAATACCCTAGATACTTTACTGTAGTCTCATTCTCGCGGTGGACATTAAACATGTCCTCAATACTCTTCAGCAGCGAATAATGATTGAACGGGTGCTCACAATCCTTTGTATTTTTATTTACAAATGGTGAAATGACGATGGCCCCCACTTGACCTCCTCCACCGCCCCAGATGCCCGGCCTCCACAACGGTCCGGGATTTTTGTTTTCATTGCAGCAGTAATTCGCGAAGTCATTTGCGTTGCCTTTTGTATCCTCGTCGTCGGCACTCGGTAAGGGGAAACGCGGAGGTACTTCTGCCTCGTCAAATGTGATAATGATTGCGCTATTTTTATAGGCCTTTGACTTCTCAATGACGTCGACTAGTTTGGGCACAAAGTCATTCATCTGCATGTCGCAACCCGGATTGTGTCCATCGTTACACAGGTTTGGGGTAATAAAGATGAAGCTCGGCAAGGTGGTGTCTTCTCTCTTGAGATCGAGAGCCAAACCTGGCTGGGTCCCGGTGAGGTCGCCCAGCGATCGTTCGTTTTGTTCGCATATTGAGCCAGTATGGTATTTGTGGGCATCGTCGATTAACGAGTGAAAATATGCGAAAGGATTGTGGCGCGTCGCATAATTTTTGTTTTGTTTGCTGAATGTTGGATCAGGCCGCCATGAGGCCGGGTTCCAACCTAACGGCATGGGGTGTTGGCACGCATTATTCATGTCTTCCATGTAAGCGCGCCAAGTGAGCGATGACTCTTTATCTGCGATGGTGCGTACGCTGGTCGGATATACGCAGCCTATTCCTGGCTTCACATCATAAGTGGTATCGCACCTGTTTGATCGATCTTTTACAAGTTTCGCCAACTTATTCCCGTCATCGCCAAGAAACCTGGTGAACTTTGGAGCTGCCTCGCGCAAAATGAGATCCGCTTTCGTGGATAACGTGCCATGCTCTGTCTTGCAAGGAAGCGGTTTAAAGTTTGCGAAATAGGGACAATCTAGCTGTGTCATCGGGTTTGGCGGCTGGCCGCTGATTAGAGCAATGTAATTGTCGAGGCTATTATGACCGATGCCATAGTAGAGCGTCAGCAGCTTACCCTCTGATGCCAATTTTGCGAGCCCTTTGTTATTTCTAGAGCCGCGGCCGAAGGTTTGGTCGAAGTTTCTATTTTCAAGGATGATTAGGAAAACATGGTCGAGCTTGCCCATAAGCATCGGCTTCTTGTCACAAGGGGAAGGATTAAGCATAGCCGTATTGTCACAAACGGGGGAAATAAGCTCATTTTTGTCGTCACCGGGGGGCTAGGCGCAACGACTTGCGGCCCAACTCCTGTGGGAACTTGAGCAGAGTTGCAGGCTGAGTAGGAGATAGTGACCGCGAGAAGAACGATCAGTAGAATTGAGTTCCGACTCGTGAGTGCTTGTAATAGCACCTTTAGCTCCTTCGACTGGAGTTCCACTGCATCCATACACCAAGCTGTCTGCTTTTGCACGGTCCGGCCCAGTTTTTGACCGGGGGCTTTATCTGTCGCTACCGAAAACTTCGTCCGGATGACGGAGTGCGCTAGCTGGCGCTAGTGGGAGGCGCGATGTTCGCGCTTCTGCTCAAGGTGCTGCTCGTCGCACGATCGCGACACAAGTCACGGGCGCGCCTCGCGGCTGAAAACATTGTCCTGCGTCGGCAAGTAATCGTCTTCAGCCGCAAGGCTCCGTCGCGGGTGCGGCTGTGGAACATCGATCGGGNNNNATGCTTTCCCGCGATTCTGAATGCAATCATCGTGGTCAAGCCCGAGACCGTGATCCGGTGGCACCGGCGCGGCTTTCGGGCCTATTGGCGCTGGAAATCCCGCCGATGTGACGGCCGCCCGAGGATCGACCGAGACAGCCGCGAACTCATCCAACGGATGAGCAAGGAGAACGCATGTGGGGAGCGCCGCGGATCCACGGCGAGCTGCTTGATGCCCGGGATCGAGGTCGCCGAATCAACGGTGGCGAGGTACATGACCAGGAGGCAGGGGCCAGCCTCCCAGTGTTGGAAGACATTCCTGCGCAATCACGCTGCCGGGATCGCGTACCATCGATCTGTTCGTGGGTACTATCTCCTTCAAGCTGCTCTATGGCCTGGTCATCCTTCGCCACGCCCTCAGGCGACTGATGAGCATCAGGGTGACTAACAACCCGACCGCCGTGTGGACCGCAGGTCAGGTGACTGACGCGTTTCCTTGGGGCGAAGCGCCGCGTCACCTGATTCGTGACCGCGACGGCGCGTTCGGTTCAGCGTACACGTGCCGCATTCGTGCAATGGGGATCCGCGATCACCCGACGGCGCCACGCTCGCCGTGGCAGAACGGCCACGTCGAGCGGCTCATCGGATCGATCCGTCGCGAATCTCTCGACCACCTCATCGTGTTCGGCGAAGCGCACTTGCGCAGTGTCCTAAAGGCTTATGCTTCGTATTACAACGAGGTCCGGACCCATCTCTCATTGGATAAAGATGCTCCAGATTTTCGACGGACGCAGAAGTCCGGCCGCATCGCAGCCATATCAATCCTCGGCGGACTCCATCATCAATACGTCCGGGTTTAGGTTTTGAACAGATACAGGGTTGTCCGATGCTCTATCTGATGTTGCGCCGTGAAGGCTGGCGCGCCAACCACAAGCGGGTCGAGCGATTGTATCGTGAGGAAGGATTGTCGCTGCGCCGACGGCGGCGGCGTAAACGGTTGAGCCATTTGCCCGTTGCGCGCGAACGCCCGGTGGCGGCCAATCAAACCGGGGCGGTCGATTTCATTCACGACAGCCTGATCAGCGCCTGCGGTTTCGCGCCTTCGCCGTGCTCGACGAATGGAGCCGCGAGAGCCTCGCCATCGAAGTCCATGTTTCACTTACCGGCGAGCGTGTAACCAGAGTGTTGGAGCGTTTGCACACCATGCGGGGCTTGCCGAGCGTGATTCAGGCCGACAATGGCCCCGAACTGCGCGCCCGGGTGCTCGACCAGTGGGCCTATGGCCACGGCGTGCGACTGCAGTTGATCGAACCGGGCAGGTCGACCCAGAATGCGCACATCGAGAGCTTCAATGCACGGTTGACGCGAGGAATGTCTCAACGAGCACGTCTTTGTCTTACTCGACGATGCGCGCAACAAGATCGAGCAATGGCGAATCGAATATAATCGGGAACGTCCCCATTCGAGACTCGGTAATCTGACTCCGGAGCGACTTCGACGAGAGCGCTATCGACGGCTACAGTTTGTGAGTTTCCGGCCAAATGCTCGTTTTTTCGCGCAGCTAATTGAGAGAATTTCGAAAACTGAAGATTTGCTGTTGGACCGAGCTGGATTCGAACTCTCGAGCGACTTTGCAAACGGTCAGCAGCAAGTCATTTGAAAGCATCCAAGAGTACAAGATTGGGTGCCACAGCGGAATGGCTGGCAAGAATCACGAGAGCTGCCCTCACTGGTCCGCGCGCTAGCGTTCAGCCGAATCGACGATGGCGTTTAGCAATCAAAACGCAAACTCTTTCAGGGTTCCGGGTAGATGCAATGGCCCTGCTCTTACGATGGCGAGGACTCAACGATAGCTATTTTTCTCTGGGGTGTGCCACGGATCCATGGTGAGCTTCTGATGCTTCGGTTTTAGCGTCTCCCAAGCCACCGTGTCGCGCTAAATGCCCTTAGCAGGCAGACGGCCAACACAGTCGTGGCGAACTTTTCTTCGCAATCAAGTCCGTGCGTTCCGCCAGTATTGCTAGGAGCCGTCGCGG
>WNFJ01401771.1_pt1 | contig 14215 bp, 11 predicted proteins | sample 5400461 | NCBI WGS metagenome assembly WNFJ01 (sample SAMN13153349, study PRJNA577476) | soil metagenome | isolation source: 115 cm saprolite on Douglas fir-dominated hillslope | place: USA:California | collected 2013-09-17 | reverse complement strand
GTGGAGGCCCGACTCCGCCAGGCGCTCGCGCGGGCGGAGGAGGTCGCCCAAGAGCTGGCCGACCCCGAGACCGCGCGGCAACCGGCCAAGCTCAGGCAGCTCGGCCGCGAACACGCCCGGCTCGACCAGATCCGCCAGACCTACGACCGGCTCGGCCGCCTAGAGCAGGAGCTCGCCCAGGCGCGGGAGGTGCTCGCCGACCGCGACCCCGAACTGTCGCAGCTCGCCCGCCAGGACGTGGAGCGACTGCGACCCGAGATCGAGCGGCTCGAGCGACGGCTCACGGACCTGCTCACGCCCGCCGACCCGCTCGACGATCGTGACGCGATCGTGGAAATCCGCGCCGGCACCGGGGGCGACGAGGCGGCCCTGTTCGCCGCCGACTTGTTCCGCATGTACACCCGGTTTTGCGAACGGCGGGGCTGGAAGGTCGAGATCGTCTCGCTGTCCGAGGGGAACCTCGGCGGGCTCAAGGAGGCGATCTTCGCGGCTCGGGGCCCGGGCGCCTACGGCACGCTGCGCTACGAGTCCGGCGTGCACCGCGTGCAGCGCGTGCCGGTCACGGAGGGGCAGGGGCGCATCCACACGTCCGCCGCCACCGTGGCCGTGCTGCCCGAGGCGGAGGAGGTCGACGTGAAGATCGAGGACAAAGATCTCCGCATCGATGTCTTCCGCTCCCAGGGCCCCGGGGGCCAGAGCGTCAACACCACCGACAGCGCGGTGCGGATCACCCACCTGCCGACCGCCTTGGTCGTGCAATGCCAGGACCAAAAGAGCCAGCTGCAAAACAAGATCAAGGCGCTCGCAGTGCTGCGGTCGCGTCTCCTCGACAAACGGATCGCCGAACAGGAGGCCGCCCGCGCCCGCGACCGCCGCGCCCAAGTCGGCACGGGAGATCGCTCGGCCAAGATCCGGACCTATAACTTCCCCCAGAACCGCGTCACGGATCACCGCATCCACTACACGGTCCACAACCTGTCGGAGCTCTTGGACGGGAATTTGGACGACTTGATCACGGCCCTCCGGATGGCGGGGGAAAAGGAGCGCCTCAGTGCCTGAGCGCGCCGCGGCGCCGTCCTCGGTCGGGGAAGCGGTGGACGCCGCGGCAGAGCGCCTCGCGGCGGCCGGGATCGCCGCGCCGCGGCGCGAGGCGCAGGCGCTGTGGGCCGCGGTCGCGGGGGGTGGGATGAAGCGGGGTGAGGTATGGCTCGCGCGCGACCGTGCGGCTCGGCCGGACTTGGTCCGCCCCTTCCGGGAGGCGCTCGAGCGGCGCGTCGCCGGGATGCCGTTCGCCTATGCCGTCGGCCGCATCGGGTTCCGCACGCTGGAGCTCGAGCTCGATCCGCGCGCCCTGATCCCCCGTCCCGAGACCGAAGGGCTCGTGGACCTGGTGTTGCGCTGGGCGCGCGAGCGCCAGAGGACGCCAGCGCACCGCGGGCGGGAGGGCGTCGTCGCGGACATCGGAACCGGGTGCGGCTGCCTGGCCCTGGCGCTCGCGGTCGAGGGACCCTTCGAGCGCGTGATCGCGGTGGAACGCTCGGGGTCGGCCGCGGCGCTGGCGCGCAGGAACGTGGCCCGCATCGCGCCGACGGTGCCGGTCGAGGTGCGCGAGGGCGACCTGCTCGCGCCGCTCGGGGCCGAGCGCTGCCGCGCCATCATCGCGAACCCGCCGTACCTCAGTGAGGCCGAGTACCACGCCTTGGACGCGAGCGTGCGCCACTTCGAGCCGCGCGAAGCGCTGGTGAGTGGCGCGGACGGGCTCGAGGCCACGCGTGCGCTGGTGGCCGGCGCCCGCGCGCTGCTCGAGCCGGACGGGCTGCTCGCGCTCGAGATCGACGAGCGCCGGGCGGCACCGGTGCGTGAGCTTGCGCACGAGTTCGGGTGGTCCGAGGCCCGGGTATATGAGGACCTGTTCGGCCGGCCGCGCTACATGCTGGCCCAGCCCTGAGGAGGGTGCGTGATCGACCAGAAGGCATCGGAACTGGGCCGCGTCCTGGGCCAGAGCGACGAATACAAGGCGCTGCTCCGGGCCAGCGAGCGGATGAAGGAGGACGCCACGTGCCGCCAGCTCCTCGCCGACGTCGAGCGCATCGCGCAGGAGATCGAGCGAGCGGCGCAGCAGGGTCGCGAGCCCCCCAAGGACCAGGTCGAGCAGTATGACCGCGCGCTGCAGAGTGTGCAGGCGAATCCGGTGTATCAGCAGGTCGTGGCCGCGCAGGCCAACTTCGAGAAGCTGATGGCGAAGGTGAACGCGCGCATCTACGACGGTATGAAACAGGGGGCGGCGAGCCCCATCATCACGTTGGGCTGAGCGTGACGGGCGCGTTCATCGTCGTGGAGGGCCCCGAGGGCGCGGGCAAGTCGACGCTGGTGCGCGCGCTCGCGGCCCGGCTGGAGGCCGACGGGCGACCCGTGGTCACCGTGCGGGAGCCGGGCGGGACACCGGTGGCGGAGGCGGCGCGCAAGGTCGCCCTGCGATTTCCGCACGACATCGCCCCGGCGGCGGAGCTGTTCCTGTTTCTCGCGGCGCGAGCCGACCTGGTGCATCGCGTCATCCGGCCGGCGCTCGAAGCGGGGGAGGTCGTCGTGGCCGACCGCTTCAACCTGTCGACGATGGCTTACCAGGTGGCGGGCGGTGGATTAGCGTCCGCGGAGGTGGCCCACGCGATCGGGCTCGCCACCGGCGGCCTCGTCGCCGACGTCACGCTGGTGCTCGACATCCCAGTCGAATTGGGGCGTGAGCGGCAGCGGGCGGCGCGGAAGGTGCAGGACCGGTTTGAGCGCCAGGACGATGCGTTTCACCGGCGCGTGCTCGAGGCGTACCGCAGCGCTCGGGGACCCGGGATCGTCCATCTCGACGCGACACAAGCAAAGCACGCCGTCTTGGAGGCGGCGTGGAAAGAGGTCCTGGCGGTGACCGCACTTTCAACACGAGGTTCGTCATGACGCTCCGCAAGATCTTCATCGTCACGGCCGTCGCCGGGTTGGCGCTGACGACCGGCGGATGGCTGCTGCAACGCCAGGCCGCCCCCGTCGGATCGGTATACCAACAGGCCCGCCTGTTCGAAGACGTGCTTGCCCATGTGGCCGACTTCTACGTCGATTCGATCGACGAGCGCCGGCTGTACCAGATGGCAATCGACGGCATGCTCGACCAGCTGCACGATCCGTATTCGGTGTTCCTCAAGCGAGACGACTTCCGGGCGCTGAACGAAGCCACGACCGGCAACTACGGTGGCCTCGGTCTCCAGATCGAAGTGCGCGATGGCTGGATCACCGTGATCGCGCCGTTGCCCGACACCCCGGCGGAGCGCGCCGGCATCCAGACCGGTGACCAGATTGTCGCGCTCGATGGCCGCACGACCGAGGGGTGGAAGCAGGACCAGGCGGTGAAGCAATTGCGCGGGGAGGCGGGGTCGCCCGTCGAACTCAAGGTGCGGCGCGGCGGGATTGAGCAGCCACTCACCTTCAAGCTCACGCGCGCGACGATCCACATTCGCTCCATTCCCGCGTCGCTGATGCTCGACGACAAGGTGGGCTACGTGATGCTCAACCCCGTGAGCGAAACGTCGGCCCAGGAACTCACGGACGCGGTGAACGGGCTCCTCCAGAAAGGGATGAAATCGCTCGTCCTAGACCTGCGGGGCAATCCCGGCGGACTGTTGGACCAGGGCGTGGCGGTGAGCGAGTTGTTCCTCGACCCGGGGCAGGAAGTCGTCGCGACCCGCGGCCGCGCGCCCAACACGACGCGGACGTATCGCGATACGAAGCCGCAGCCGTGGCCCAACCTCCCCGTCGTGGTGCTCGCGAACGGCGGCACGGCGAGCGCCGCGGAGATCATCACGGGCGCGCTCCAGGACCACGACCGCGCCGTCGTGGTCGGGACGCCGACGTTCGGCAAGGGACTGGTGCAATCGCTGTGGCAGCTCACTCCCGAGACGGCACTGAAGTTGACGACGGCGCGCTGGTACACGCCCAGCGGGCGCACCATCCAACGCAAGAGCCGGAACGAGGAAGAGCAAGTCGCGCAGGCGGAAGCGGCGGAGGTCGGGCGCGACACCACCAAGCTCGATTCGTCGCTCGTGTTCCACACCGACCACGGCCGCGTCGTGCGGGGCGGCGGGGGGATCCGGCCCGACATGTTCGTGGCTCCCGACACGTTCACGACTGCGGAGCGGGCCTTCATGAAATCGTTGGGGAACAAGATCCCGACCTACTGGGACGTGCGGACCGCCTTCGCCCTGGAGATCAAGGCGTCGGGCCGCGTGAAGACCGCCGACTTCACCGTCACGCCCGACATGGTGGCCGAAGTGATCCGGCGCCTGCGGCCGCGGGGCATCACTGTCCCCGACAGCGTGCTGCCGGGGGCGCGGGCCGTCATTACCCAAGATTTGGGCTTCGAGATTGCCCGCTACGTGTTCGGGCGCCCGGCGGAAGTGCGCCGGCAGCGCGAGGAGGACCGGCAGGTCCGGGCCGCGCTCGCGCTCGTGCGGCGAGCGAAGTCGCCCCAGGACCTCGTCGCCCTCGCCGCGGTGCCTGCGGCGCCCCCGCGCAACTGATGTTTAAGGGGCGGTCCCGCGTGATCGACGATCCCCTGGTCGGGATCATCGGGCCCGGGCGCGCCGGCGTCGGGCTGGGACTCGCCCTGGCGCGCGCGCGATACCGCGTGCGGCTGCACGGGCGCCATGCCCAGTCGGTCCCCGCGCCGCTCACGCTCACCGTCGGACCCGGCGACGAGCCGCCGCCGTGGATTGCCGAGCCGCGATTCGCCCCCTCGCCGACATGCTCGCCCGCGCCGGGGCGATCCGCGCCGCCCAGGTCGTGCTCCATCTCTCTGGTGCGCTGGGCCAAGAGGCGCTCGGGCCTCTCGTAGGCTCGCGCGCGGCACTCGGCTCCCTCCATCCGCTCCAGACGCTCACCGAGCCCGCACGCGCGCCCGAGCGGCTACGCGGCGCCTGGGCCGCCGTCGAAGGGATGCCGCGGGCCGTGCAAGCGGCGGAGGGACTGGCCCAGGACCTCGGCATGCGGTCGTTCCAGCTTGCCTCCCAGGCGAAAGCGATCTACCACGCCGGGGCGGTGTTCGCCTCGAACTACTTCCTGGTCGTGGAAGCCGTGGCGCAGCGGCTGCTGCGCCACGCCGGGCTCTCAGACACGGAGGCGTGGCAGGCGCTCCGCCCCCTCGTGGAAGGCACGTTCGAGAGTCTCACGCGGCAAGAGCCGGTGGCGGCGCTCACCGGCCCCGTCGTGCGGGGCGATGACACCACCATCCGTCGCCACCTCGAGGCGCTCACGAGCGACGACGCGGCGCTGTACCGGGCGCTCGGACGCGCGGCGCTTGAGCTGGCGCAGAAGCGGGGCATGGACGCGCACACCGCCGAGCGGGTCGCGGCCGCCCTCGAGACGGATCGACCGCTCGTGATCCGGCCGACGTCGACCTAGGCCCAGACCGCGGGCGCGGCGCCATCCCCTGCGCGCCCCGGGCTACTGATCGACCACGCGCACGCCCGGGGGCGGGGAGAAGGTCAGCTCGCGGCCCGGCACGCTCGTGTTCAGCGTGATGTGGCGGAGCAGCACGGTGCGCAGTTGCCCCGACGCCTCCGTGATGTCCAGCCGGTGCACCAGGCTGTCCTGCCGACCCACCCAGAGCACCGCTTCGCTGTAAGACTGGTCAGCGGCCTTGGGCACCAAGGCGATCACATCAACTCGGCCGGTGCCGCCGCCAAGGGAATCGGCGCGCACGTAGCGCGCCGTGTAGCCCTCGTGCGGGTGCTCGACGAACTGCCCGATGAGATTCGGCCCGGTCGCGCCGTATTCCGGAATGCGCGACCGGATGACCTGGCCGGGCGTCGTGCTCGGCGTGTAGAGCCACAGGAACCGACCGTCGGCCACGATGCGGTCACCCTTGGGCTCGGTGAACCGCATCGCGAAGCGTGCCGGGCGCAGCTGGTACAGCCGGCCGCGGGCCGTGTCCGGTGCCCCGAGCATCGGGTTGGTGACCACCTGCACGAAATCGGCCGAGAGGGTGGCGACGCTCCGGTACGCGGCGCTCGCGCGGTCCAAGATCGGCCAGGGATCCTGGGCGTCGAGGCGCGCCGGGCCTGGGGCGGCGAGGATCAGGCCGACCAGCACGAGCCTGCGAGCGCCCCGGTGTCCGCGGGACGGCGCCCCCGTCACGCCCCCACCGACGCCGGCTCCGCCAAGCGCCGCCCCACGACCTCGGCGATCACGCGGATCTCGCGCATCAGCTGCGCGAATTGGTCAGGGAACAGCGTCTGCGCCCCGTCCGAGAGCGCCTGGTCGGGATTGGGATGCACTTCCACCATGATCCCATCGGCGCCGGCGGCCACGGCGGCCCGCGCCATCGGGATCACCTTGTCACGCAGCCCGGTCCCGTGCGAGGGGTCGGCGATGATCGGCAGGTGCGACAGCTTGTGCACGACGGGAATGGCCGTCAGGTCGAACACGTTGCGCGTCGCCGTGTCGAACCCCCGGATGCCGCGCTCGCACAGGATCACGTCGTGGTTCCCCTCGGCGAGGAGGTACTCGGCCGAGAGCAGCAGCTCCTCGATCGTCGCGGACATGCCCCGCTTCAAGAGCACCGGCTTCTGGGTCCGACCGGCCGCCTTCAAGAGCGAGAAGTTGTGCATGTTGCGTGCGCCGATCTGGACGATGTCCGCCACCTCGGCCACGTAGCCCACGGCCTCCGGATCCATCGCCTCGGTACAGATGAGGAGCCCGGTTTCGTCCCGGGCCTTGGCGAGCAGCTTGAGCCCGGGCCGGCCGAGCCCCTGGAACGAATAGGGTGATGTGCGGGGCTTCCACGCACCGCCGCGCAATATCACCGCGCCAGCGTCCTTCACCAGCCGCGCGGCGTCGATGATCTGCCGCTCGCTCTCGACCGAGCACGGTCCGGCGATCGCCACGACCTCCGCGCCGCCGACGGCGACCCCGCCGGGGAGGCGCACCACGGTGTTCTCGTGTTTCCACTCGCGGCTCACCTGCTTGTAGGGCTTGGTGACGTGGATGACGTCCTGGACACCGGGGAGGCCTTCCAAGCGCGATGCGTCCACCCGCCCATCGTTGCCGACCAGGCCGACGGCCATGCGCTGCACGCCCGGCATGGGCCGGGCCTTGTAGCCCATCTCCTCGATCACCGCGATGACGCGCCGTACCTCGTCCTCGGTCGCGCCATGCCGCATCACGATCAGCACCGCTACCCGCCTCCGATGGTGAACCGGTCCCCGTCGCGCGCCGCCGTCACGGGCCCTCCGAACCGCCCCCCGGCCACGCGCGCCGGGTCCGAATTCTCTACCGGCGGATAGAAGTGCGTCAAGACGAGCCGCCGCGCGCCCGCCTCGCGGGCGAGCTCGCCCGCCTGCTCGGGCGTGAGGTGGGTGTCGAGCGCCATGTCGGCTGGCAGCGAGCACTCCGCCAGCAGGAGGTCGGCTCCAGCAGCCCAGCGCGCGAGCGTGCTCGACGGGCCCGTGTCCCCGGTGTACACGAGGCGGCCCTCCGGGGCGGTGAGCGACAGCGCGACGCTCTCGGGGGTGTGGGGGACCGGGAAGGTCTCGAGGTTCACGTCGCGATCGAGCGGGAACGGCTCGCCGTCCTGCATGTCGAGAATGCCGATGGGGAACCCGGGGTCCAGGAGCCAGGGCCCATACCCCTCCGCCAGCTGCTTCACGAGCCGGACCACGCCGCGCGGACCCAGGATCACGAGGGGCTCCTTGCGCGCCGGCACGGTGGTGTACTTGAGGGCGTACACCAGCATGGGCAGCTCCCCCCAGTGGTCCGGATGGAAGTGCGACAGGATCACGTGCGTGACGGCGTGCCAGGGCAAGCCAAACTGGGCGAGGCGGTGGAGCGCGCCGGCGCCGCAGTCGAGCAAGATCTTCAAGTCCCCCCGGGCGACCCAGTGGCACGCCGACGTCCGGCTTGCCGACGGCGCGACGGTGCCGGTCCCAACCGTGACGAGCTCCATTTAGGCCGGCTCCATCTGGCCGAGCCGCACGCCGACGATGGTCGACACGCCGGGCTCCTGCATCGTGACGCCGTAGACCGCGTCCGCGGCCTGCATGGTGCGGGGGTTGTGGGTGATGACGATGAACTGCGTCAGGTCCTTGAATTCGGCGAGCAGACGCACGTAGCGGCCCACGTTGGCATCGTCGAGCGGCGCGTCCACTTCGTCAAGCAGGCAGAAGGGGCTCGGCTTCGTGAGGAAGATGGCGAACAAGAGCGACACGGCCACGAGGGTCCGCTCGCCGGAGGAGAGCAGATGGATCCGCTGGGTCCGCTTGCCGCGGGGGGCAGCGTGGATCTCGATCTCGGTCTCGAGCGGCTCGTCCTCGTTCGCGAGCCGGACGTCACACTCGCCCCCCCCGAACAGGGTCTGGAATACGCTGCGGAAATGCTCGCGCACCTTCCCGAACGACTCGAGGAACAGGGCCTTTGCCGTCTGGTCGATCTCGCGGGCCGCCTGCTGCAGGGAGTGGCGCGCGGCCACGAGATCGTCCCGTTGCGTGCTGAGGAACTCGAGCCGTTTCGTCTCGTCGGCGTGCTCGTCGACCGCGAGCGCGTTCACCGGCCCTACGGCGTCGATCGCCGTGCGCAGACGCTCGTTTTCCTCGCGGAGCCACTCCAGCTCGCCGGCGACCGTAGGGGCGTCGGCGAGCAGCTGCTCGAGCGGCCGGCGCCACTCCGCCTCGACCTGCGCCACGAGGCCGCGCCGTCGCCCGAGGGCCTCCGTGCGCTCGAGCTCGAGCTTGTGCTCGGCCGCGCCGCGGGCTTCGAGCGCCATGCGCACCTGGTCGAGCGCCGCCTCCGTCTCGACGAGCCGCGCCTCCGTCGCCTCGACCTGGGCCCCGGCGTCCTGGGCGGCGGCGGCGAGCGCGCCGAGCGCGAGACGCCGCTCCTGGAGCGCGTCCTCCCAGTGCGCGCGCTGCGCCGTGAGGGTCGCCGTATCGCGATCGAGCGTAGCGATCTCCTCGGCGAGGGTGCTCCCTTCACGCCGCGCCTCATCGGCCTCCGCGGTGGCCCGAGCGACGCGCTCACGCGCCGCCGCGAGCCGGGCCTCCAGCTGCGCGGCGTCCACCTGCCAGCGGACGCGTTGCTCGCGCGCCGCCTCCTGCTCGGTCTCGAGGGTCGTGAGCCGCGTCCGCTCGCCCCCGAGTCGCTGGTCGCCGCGCACCCGCGCCAACTCGTGGTGCTCGAGTTGCGTATGCAGCGCCGCCAGCCGCGCCTCGACCTCCGCCAGGCGCTGCGATAACCGGCTCACCTGGGCGGCCGCGTCGGCGGCCTCCCGTTGCGCATGCGCGGCGGCGCGCTCGGCGTCACCCCGCCACGCGCCCGCCTCGAACTCCTGCGCGCGCGCCCGCTCCGCGGCTTCGCCGGCGGCGGCGAAGGCGGCTTCCGCTCGGGCGAGCTCGGCGAGCGTGCGCTCCAAGGCCGCGGCCGTGGCGCCGCGCGTCGCTTCCGCGTCGCGCACCTCCTGCGCGAGCGCATCGAGCTCGGCGCGCCGCTGCAGCAGTCCGCCCGACGTCCGCCCCGTCAGGAGCACGGCGCCGTTGGCGCGGCGCAACGCGCGGCCGCCGTCGAGCACCGCATGGCCGGCGAGCAGCGCACGCACCCACGCCGCCGCGGGGCCGTCCACCCGGAGGGCGTCCTCGAGCGGATGCCCATCGGCCGCTCGGGCCGGCCCGGGTACGCTCGGTAACAACACCAGGGGTCCCGGCTGCGCCTGCTCGTGCCAGCGACGGATCGCGGCCACGTCGGCTTCGTCCCGCACCAGCACGGCGTGCAGCCACTCGCCGAGCAGCTGCTCCGCGAGTTCGGCATCGGGCCGACCGGTGCGGACGAAGTCCGAGAGCGGTCCGATCACGGCGTCACCGAACTGCGCGCGCACCTTGAGCAGCGCCTGCGCCCCGGGGGCGAGCCCGACCCGCTCGCGCTCGAGTTCGGCCAGCGCGTCACGCCGCGCCGCCACCTGCGCCACCGCCTCCTCCGCTTGTCGCCGGGCGGCGCGCGCGTGCGTCTCCTGCTCCTTGAACTCGGCCACGCGGCGCCGCGCCTGCTCGAGCGCCTCGGCGGCGTGCGCCGCGGCGCGCGCCTCGGCGGCGGCCCGCTCCGCCCGGGTCTGGAGCGCCGCCGTCGCCACCTGCTCACTCGCCTGGCGCGCGTCCCGCTCCTGCGCCGCTTGGCCGGCCTGCTGGCGCAGCTCGGCGCGCTCCCGCTCGAGCGCCGCGCGCTCGCCCTCGTGCGCCCGGAACGCCTCCGCCAGGCGCTGCTGCGCCTCCTCGAGCTCCCGGACCGCGGTGCGTTGCGCCAGCACCCGGTCGCGGACTTCCTGCTCGCGGGCCGTGCGGGCGGCGAGCTCCTGCCCGACCGCCGCGAGGTCGCGCTCCGCCGCATCGCACTCCGCCGCGGCCGCCGCGCCCTCCCGCTCGGCCTGGAGGGCGCGCCCGTCTGCCGCGTCGCGGCGCTGCCCGGCGGTGGCGCGCCGTTGGCCCGCGTTGCGCAGCCGCTCGGCGGCGAGCGCCAAGTCGCCCTCGAGCCGGCCCGCTTCGAGCTTCGCGTCGGTGAGGCGGCGCTCGACGTCGCTGCGCCGTGCCTCGGCCGTGTGCCGGGTCTGCACCTGGGCCTCGCGCGCGCGCTCGGCGTCCGCCAGCTTGGCGCGCTCGGCGGGTAGGGTCGCCGCCAGCTCCGCGGCCCGCTGGCCCAGGCGGCCGAGCGCGAGATCGAAGTCCTCGAGCTCGCGCCGCACCAGCGTGAGGGCGATCCCGAAGCGCTCCTCGATCATCTTGCCGTAGCGCTCTGCCCGGCCACGCTGCCGCGCCAAGCTGCGAACTTGGGTCTGCACCTCGCTGATCAGGTCGTCGAGCCGGGCCAGGTCCGCCGCGGTTTCCTCGAGCCGGCGCTCGGTGCTCTTCTTGCGGTCACGATACAGCCCGATCCCGGCGGCCTCCTCGAACAGCGCGCGCCGCTCCTCGGCCTTCTCGGACAGCAGCGCCTCGATCATCCGGGCTTCCATCACGACCGCGGCATCGGCCCCGAGCCCCGTGCCGCGCATCAGGTCCTGGACATCGCGCAGCCGCACGGGCGAGCGGTTCAGCAGGTATTCGCTCTGGCCCGAGCGCGACAGGCGGCGCGTCACCACCACCTCCTGGTAGGCGATCGGCAGCGTGCCGTCCGAGTTGTCGAACACGAGCGAGACCTCGGCCACGTTCACCGGACGGCGCCCGGTCGAGCCCTGGAAGATGACATCCTCCATTTTGCCGCCGCGCAGCAGGCGGGGCGATTGCTCGCCCAGCACCCAGCGCACCGCGTCGGAGATGTTCGACTTACCGCAGCCGTTCGGCCCGACGATCGCCGTGACGCCGGCTTCGAAGGGCAGCTCGACCGTGCCGGCGAACGATTTGAAGCCTGACAGCTCCAGCCGGGCGAGTCTCATGGTGTGGTCCCCATCCGCGTGACGAGGGTGGCCTGCACGCCGGCGCGCCGCAGCCGCGTGGCGAGCACATTCGCCTGCTCGGGCGACTCGAACGCGCCGACCCAGAAGCGGCCGTCGCCCGCCCGAGACACCACTGGGATACCGCGCGCCCGCAGCTCATCGACCGACGCGGCACCGCTCACGGCGTAGGAGTAGGGCGCCCGCAACACGTCGCCCTGCCCGCGACGGGCGAGACCCCGGTCCCACAGGATCGCTCGGACGGCGACCGCCGAGTCGCGCGTTCGGTAGCCGCCGGCAAGGACGCGATACCAGATCGTGCTGCGCCGCGGCCCGATGGCCACCGGTGTGACGAACGGGACGATGCCCCCGGCGCTGATCCGATCCGCCAGGCCGACCGCTTTGTCGAGTCGCGCGTAGGCGATGAGCTGCACGGTCCACGGGAGCGAATCGCGACGGGGAGCGGGGAGGGCCGGAGGGACAGTGGCGGTCGGAGGGGTCGCGGGGGCCGGGGTTGCGGTCGCCGGGCGCGGCGGCGGGGCGGGGGCGAAGGGGAACCGCTGCGGCGCGCCGCGCGCCAACAGCGCCCAGCCCCCAGCCGTGCTCACCGCCACCGTCACGGCGACGACCGCGGGGCGGACCCGGCGCCGCGGCACTCCGCCGCTCGCGGCCGAGATGCGTCCCGGCGGGGGCGCGGTGGCGCGCGCGTCGGGAACCGGCGCCGCGGCCGGCGTCCACCGCTCGCGCACCACGCCCACCAGCGGGATGCCCCGTTCCATCGCGGCCGCGATCCCCTGGCCGATCGACGACTCCGGCTCGTAGCCGTCCGGCGAGAGCACGATCAGGCCGTCCGGAACCGTCGACAACCGGGCCAGCGCGCCCGCCGAGAGGTAGAGGCAAAGCAGCGCGTCTTCCGCGCGGAACCCACCGTGCAGCTTCTTCCAGCGAGGGTTCGCGAACAGGTCCCCGGCGTGCGTCGTCACCGTCCCCGCGGCGATGAAGAACACGTGGTCCACCTCGTGCGCCGCCCTGGTGAGCGAGACCTCGTACTCGAACGCATCCACGATCCCTTCGGTGGGGTTCAAGCCCACGACCTCGTGCAGCGTGGGACGCTCGAGCCACAAGTCCACGAGCGCCACGCGTCGGTCACCCCGGGCCGCGGCCCGGGCCACGTCCCACGCCGCGCCCGCGGCCCATTTCTGGTCCCCCGTGGCCGGCACGAGGGCCACGAGCGCCTGGCCGGCGAGGAGCGACGGGACGAGCGCGTCAAGCCGCGAGCGCGGCAGCGGACGGCCGCTCATGGCGTCGGTTGATAGATCCAAAACGGCCGGCCGAGCTTGCGCCCGATCGCCTCGGCCTGGGTCCGCGTCGGATAGGGGCCGAGCACCACGCGATAGCCGTCGTCGGGGTTTTTGGGGTCGAGCACGCGGGCGGCGAGCCCGGCGCGCGTGAGCTGCTGCGCCATCCCGGCCGACCACGCCTCGTTCTGCGACGTCGAAACCTGCACGTAGATCGGCCCCCCCGACCCCGCCGTATCGGCCGCGGCGCCCGGCTCGGCCGCCTGACCGGCGCCCGCGTCGGCGTCCGCGAACGCACCGCGGTAGCTGCCGCGCGGTCGCCACGCCGTGAGTACCCAGAAATCCGCCGCTCCTCCCTTCACGCGGCCCGTCTCGACCAGGGAGTCCGGACGGTATGCCACCACGTCGTCTCCCTGGCGCACCAGCAACGATCCGTCGGGACCGATCGCTGGGAGGTCCACGCGCCACGCGCTCGGCACCGACCCGACCAGCTGCTTCACCGGGAGGTCCACGACCCACACCGAGTCTCCGGCAGCGGGCTTGGCGAGGAGCCAGCGCCCGAGCGGGTCGAGCCGAATCGTCGCGGCGGGAAGCGGCAGAGCGACGCCATCGATCTCGGCCCGATCGTAGCGGTCGATCGCGGCGAGCCCAGCCTGCGTCTGCCGGGCCACGTATACGCGATGGCCTGACGGGGAAAACACCAGGGCGCGCGGATGGTCGGCGAGAGCGACGAACGTGGCCTCACGCCGGCCGAGCGGATCCATCAGGACGACGCCCGAGTCCGCGGCGACGCCCACCAGATCGCCCCAGCGCGTCGCCGCGACCGGACTCCCGGCGGGCAGCGGTCGGCTCGTGGCCGGTTGGTCCGGGGCGGCCGTGATGAGCTTCGCGGAGTCGACGGCGATGAGCCGTCGGTCGGCCGCGCCGAACAGCTGGCGCGGGACGCTCGGCAGGGGCTGCGGCCACGCGACCCGCACGCGCCGTCCGACCGAGACGACGTGCCGCTTCACATCGACCGCGTACAGCGTCCCGTCCGGGCCCACGGTCGCTCGCTCGATCCCCGTCGCCACCGTGTCGACCCGCGCGCTGCCCAAATCGAGCGCCAGGACTTCGTGCTTCGCCGTGGCCACGTATAGGAACCCTGCCTCGGGGTCGAGCCCGACCACGCGGTCGAGCGCCGGCAGTTTCCCCCGCAGGACGCTCGGAATCTCGACCAGGGCCCCCGGCCGGTACACGCGCGCAGCCCCGCCCTTGGCGGGCACACGGATCGCGACGCCCACGGTCCGGGCGGAGCCGGCGGCTTCCCGACTAACCGTTTGTCTGATTTTGGGTTGCGACGATGCGGTAGCCGGCGCCCGGGACCGGCAGCCCCACAGCGCCAGGCTGGCGAGGAGAAGGTAGGATCCGAGGGTGCGCAAAAGGGCCTCGCCGGACAAGATAGGCAACCGGCGAGGCCCGGACAAGTGTTTTAGCG
>WNFJ01080765.1_pt1 | contig 14216 bp, 16 predicted proteins | sample 5400461 | NCBI WGS metagenome assembly WNFJ01 (sample SAMN13153349, study PRJNA577476) | soil metagenome | isolation source: 115 cm saprolite on Douglas fir-dominated hillslope | place: USA:California | collected 2013-09-17 | reverse complement strand
CCCGCTCAGTTTCCCGACCATAATCGGGATTTTTGCATTCTCGGTGGTCTCGTGAGCAAACCTGTCGGTTCACGAAGACTCGGAAACAATGACTTTCCCTGCACAACTCCTGACCTTGGCTCGCAAAGCTGCCGCCGCGCAATCGCTCGACCCGGCCCTCGTCTGCGCCGTGGTCGAGCAGGAGTCCGCGTGGAATCCCTGGGCCATGCGTTATGAACCGCTCTTCTTCAGCAAATACGTCGCGTCCTTATATACCAACAACAAGATCGCCGCGACCGAGGCTTACGCCCGCGGCTTCTCCTGGGGCTTGATGCAAGTGATGGGGCAAGTGGCCCGCGAAGCTGGTTTTGATGCCCTGTTTCTCTCCGCGATGTGCGATCCCGAGCAAGGCCTCGCCGTCGGCTGCAAAGTTCTGCGCAAAAAATTCGACGCCATGGCCGGCGACACCACGCGCGCGCTGCTCGCCTGGAACGGCGGCGGCAATCCCGCCTACGCCGCGCAAGTCCTCGCTCGCCGCACGCATTATTTGTAAGTGGAACAGGCTTTAGCCTGTTCGCTTTGACCGTGCATTGAAATCTTGCTGTCGACACCAGTCTGCGCATACGGGCACGGATGCACAGGCTGAAGCCTGTGCCACTGGAATGCTCATTGGCACTCTTGCAGAACAGGCATTCTTGCAATGCGTGCTTTCCAAGGACCACCCATGCCCTCACAATTGTGGATTCGCCTCGCTGAACTTAGCCTTGCGTTTTTGCTCGCTGTAGCCGTCTATTTCTCCTGGCGCGCCGACCAGCGCGATCGCGCGCAATTGGCCGCCGAACTGGCGGCCACCAAGCAGCTCCTCGCCGCGGCTGACACGCGCCAGCACGACCGCGACGCCCAACTCGCACAAACCCTCGCCACCCTGGCCGCCGAGAAGCGCACCATCGTAACGCCGGCACAAATCGTGCGCGAACTCCCGAGCCAAATCTCCCTGCCAGCCCCTATCGTTCTGCAATCCACTCCCGTCCTTCCAGACTCCCCAACGCCAAAAACCAATGCGGTCATCCCCGCCGAGGATCTGAAACCTCTCTACGACTTCACCATCGACTGCAAAGCCTGCCAGGCGAAGCTCTCCGCCGCCCAGGGCGACCTCACCGACGAGCGCAAGAAGACCGCCGCTCTCACGCACGAACGCGATGATGCTCTGCGCATCGCGCGCGGTGGCAGCGCCTGGCGCCGCATCGGCCGTGCCGCCAAATGGTTCCTGATCGGAGCCGCCGCCGGTGCCGTCGCCGCCAAGGCTACTCATTGATACGGTTTTCACAATATCCGCGCAATTCATGAGGTATAATCCGCACACTTAAGCAACTCAATGTCGCATCCCGACATTTCGGCAAGCGGAGCTACGCCAAGCCCCGAAGGGTCGCCCCTTCCAGGTAAGAAGCTCGATTCTTGGGGAGAGATTGCTTCCTATCTCGGGCGCGAAGTGCGCACCGTGCAGCGCTGGGAGAATACCGAAGCGCTTCCCGTCCATCGCCACGAACACAAGAAAAAATCCACGGTTTATGCCTATACGGGCGAGCTCGATGCCTGGATCAAGAAGCGTCAGCCCAAGGATGACCCCGAAGCTGACGCCGCTTTCGCCCGCGAACAGGCATTGGCCGGCACGGACTCTCCCATTGAACTCGTCGAGCCGCCGGTCTTGCCCCCGGCTCCTGGTCCTACCCCGCATCCAGACGAGCCAGATCCTCCGGTAGGGAAGCGCGTCGTCGTTGCCATTTTCGCTCTCGCGATTCTGACCGCCCTCTCTTTTGGCTTGTACCGCTGGCTTCGGCCGGCGATTTCCCCGGTTGAGAAAGTTCGCATCGCTGTTCTCCCGTTCACTAATCTCAGCGGCGATTCCAAGCCCGATTACATCACGGACGGGCTCACCGACGTCATCCGTACCGCACTCAGCCAGCTCGATCCCCCGCACCTCGGCGTGATCGCCGCGACCTCGTCCAAAATTGTCGTCGGCAAACCCATCTCCGAAATAGGCCGCATCCTGAATGTGAGTTATGTGCTCGAAGGCAGCGTTCAACGCGCCGGCGATCAGGTTCGCATCAACGTTCAACTCATCCAGGTCAGCGATCAGACGCATCTGTGGGCCGAATCATTCACCCGAGAACTCTCCGACGTGCTGCAGGTGGAATCGGACGTTTCCGCCGCCATCGCCCGGCAGATTCTTGCGACGCTTCCGCTTCCGCCGCAGCCTCCGCCACCGGTCCGCGGCACCGTTCACGCCGCTACTCCGGAGATCGCGCAGTCCCGTCATGCCTACCTTCAAGGCAAATTTGCCTGGGGGAGCCGCGGCGACTTGGCCGGAAGCATCACATTTTTTGAAGAGGCCATCCACGAAGATCCTTCCTATGCGCAAGCGTACGCCGGGCTCGCCGGAGCAATTGCGCTCCTCGGGCAGGTGCCTCTCGACGCAATGCCCCCAAGCGAGGCCAAACCAAAAGCGCGCGAGGCCGCGCAGAAAGCCCTGCAGCTCAATCCCAGACTCGCCGAAGCGCATGCCGTCCTCGGCAACGTGGCCATGAGTTACGACTGGGACCTTGCCACCGCCGATAAGGAACTTCGCCGCGCCATCGAATTGGATCCAAATGATCCGACGCCACACGAATGGTACTGCCACCTGCTTATCGTCGAAGGGCACAATTCCGAAGCCCTGAGCGAAGCTCGTCATGCGCTTGATCTCGATCCCGTTTCTCCGATCTTTCACGCCGTCATGGCGGAGACGTATTACTACGAAAAGGCTTATGACGCAGCCATCGAAGAAGCGCAGCAAGTCGTCAAGTTGCATCCCGGCTTCTTGTACGCGAGCTTCTGGCTTGGCTCCGCCTATCGCGAGAAGAAAATGTATGCCCAGGCCGTCGAAACCTTCCGGAACGCGCGGCAGCAGCCCTCCGGCGACGCTCCCGTGATGCTTATGGCTTATGGTCATGCCCAGGCCTTGGCGGGAAATGCGGCTGAAGCTCGCGCAGCGCTCAGGAAACTGCAGCAGTTGCGCGGCACCCGGTTCGTTCCAAGCTTGTATCCGGCAGCTATCCATTTGGGATTAGGAGAAACCGACGAAGCCTTCCGGCTGCTCGATCTCGCATATCAAGAAAAAGTCGACCGGCTCGTGTACCTAAACGTCGATCCCATCGCCGACCCCATCCGCTCCGATCCCTGCTTCGCCCAGCTCATGGCCAAGGTCGGCTTTCGGTAGGGAAGTGGCCTTTCCCTTCGGCGCAGTTCTGTGACCTTGCACCCTAAAGCTCCGCTCCCCATCTGCTGGCATGCCAAGACCCTGCCGGGAGACTTCCGAAACGTCGTGGTTCACAATTCACTAAAGAGACTGACGTCGCGACCCTAAGATTCCTACTGCGATCCAGCATGGAGTAGCCTTTTCCGGCTGGCGCACCCCCCGCGCCAGCCGGACGTACGCCATAACGCAAGGCGGTAGCAACGACCCATAACGACGCGTACCTTCTTTTTATGGAGGGGTGCCCGTCGCGGCGGGCTGTTCCCATTTCCTTTAAGGCCCACCCCTCGGCCCTCTCTCCAATCCCTGCGCCATCCCTTAAAACGGATGGGGGGGGCCCCCGGCAAGCCGGGGTAGATTTTCCACAGAAAAGTCACGGAAGGTCGCAGATTCCCCTTGACATAGCGTCCTATAAGTAATATTATGTTAACTATGAAATGTGGCTGACTTTTCAGCCTCGCGCAAGGCTCCGCCCGGGCCTCTTTCCCTGCAGCCTCTCCCCTACTTCTTCTCTGCTATTTCCCTTGGTTTTGCCGCGCGAGTTCGTAGTTGATGTACTGCTCGAGGAGGTGTGCATCGGCGCCCACGATGCGGCGGCCATTCACGAACACCGTTGGCGTGCTGTTTACGTCGAGCTGCTGGCCATTTGCGCGGCTGGCGTTCACGGCGGCGCCGGCTTCGGGGCTGGCCATGCAACTCTTGAATGTTTCAGCGTCGAGTCCTGACTGACCTGAATAGTCCATCATTTTGGTCCAGGCAGTCGCCGCAGAAATGATGTCCTGATTGTCGTAAATCAAGTCATACATCTTCCAGAAGGCCTTGGGGTCCTGCTGGTAAGCGCAGCGGCCGGCAATGGCGGCGGTGCGGGCCCAGGGATGCAGCTGCTCGATCGGAAAGTCCTTGAAGACCACGCGCACCTTGCCTGAATACTTCGACAGCATGCCGCGCAGCGCATCGTGCAATCCGCGACAGACCGGACACTCGAAGTCCGAATATTCCACCAGCGTAACAGGCGCCTTGGCGTCACCCATGGCAGGCGCGTCGTTCATTTGGATTTGTGCCCGGTTCTCTTCGAGGGGATCTTTTGTCAGGTCCGACATCTCTCCCCGGAAAAGGAACTTGCCGTCCTTGCTGACATAGAATTTCACCGTTTGCTTGTTTGCCTCGATGGTGACATCGATGGTGGTTTCGAGTAGTCCGTCAATCGGTGTTTCTTTAAGCGGCCCCACCACCAACTGCACGTCCGGTCCGAAAGCGTACAGATTGCGCAGATACGCCTCGATATTCTTTTGTGTTTGCGATGGCGCGGCAGGCGCAGCCACCGGTGCAGCTGTTTTGGCCTGCTGCGCTCGCACAACGGCATGAGGGGCGCTAAGGCAGAAAAGGAAGCAAAGACTCAGTATGCTTTTCACGGAGGGCCTCATGGTTTAGGGGATGAACTTCTGCGCGATCGGAAATGGCCTGCCAAATCCGAACGCGCGCGAGGTAATCTTTAGGCCTGGTGCTGCCTGCTTGCGTTTGTATTCGTTGCGATCCACTAGTAGCGCAATGTCTCGAACCATTTTCAAATCGAAGCCGTAATGATCGGCAATCTCCCGAGGGTCTCGCAAGTCTTCGATATAGGCTTTCAGAATTCGGTCAAGAACATCGTAAGGAGGGAGGCTATCCTCGTCCTTCTGCCCGGGGCGCAATTCTGCCGAAGGCGGTTTCTCGATGGTGGACCGGGGGATCAGTTCCCTCTCGCGGTTAATCCAATTCGCCAGTTCGTACACCATCAGTTTCGGCACATCGGAAATGATTGCCAGGCCGCCTGCCATGTCTCCGTAAAGAGTGCAGTATCCTACGGCGAGTTCTGATTTGTTGCCGGTGCTCAGAACCATGGAACCAAACTTGTTGGAGAGCGCCATCAAGAAATTCCCGCGGATGCGCGCCTGAATATTCTCTTCCGTCACATCAATAGGACGGTCGCCGAACGCGGCTGCCAGCGTGCGTTTGTATTCCTCAAAAACATCGTTTATCGGCAGGGTGATGAGCTGGATGCCGAGATTTTTAGCCAGAGTGGCCGCGTCCCTCTTGCTGCCTGCCGAAGAAAATGGCCCTGGCATGGAAACGCCTAGCACGTTTTCGGCTCCCAGTGCGTCCACGGCGATGGCCGCTACCACGGCCGAGTCAATCCCCCCGCTCAACCCAACGAGGACTTTCTTGAAGCCGCATTTGCGCACATAGTCTGCCGTGCCGGTCAGCAGCGCCTCATAGGCATACGCGATTTCGGTGTCCGGCAGTTCTCGAATCTCGCCCTGCCCTGTGACCGTGTCAAAGAGGACGAGATCTTCCCGGAAGGCCAGCGCCTGCGCGGCCACCCGTCCGTCGGGGGCAATCGCCATACTCGCACCATCAAAAATCAGGTTATCGTCGCCGCCGACCTGATTGACGTAGATCACGGGGAGCCGCTGCTTTATCGCGATGGCACGCAGCATTTCAAAGCGCAGATTTCGTTTGTCAATTGTGTACGGGGAAGCGGAGATATTCAGCAGGACGCTGGTCCCCTGCTTGCCCAGTTCCACCACGGGATCGCGCTCGTACAAGCGCGTCGGCCAGAAATTCGGATCGTTCCAGACGTCCTCGCAAATAGTGATGCCCAGCTTTTCATCCTTGAAACTGTAAACCACTTGCTTATCGGCAGGTTGAAAGTAGCGCGACTCGTCGAAAACATCGTAGGTCGGCAACAACATCTTGCTCTGCTCAAAGACGATTCGTCCTCCGCACAGCAGCGCCGCTTTGTTGGCCACGGATTTGCCCGAGGTATTCTTCACCCGCCCGGCGTAGCCGACCAGGCTCGGCACAGGAATCTTGGCCGCAAGCGCTTTTAGTTCACTCGCGTTCCGGTCCAGAAAAGCTGGTCGCTCCAGGAGATCCAGAGGAGGGTAGCCGCAGAGGCAAAGCTCGGTAAAAACAGCAAGGTCCGCGCCTCGCTGCTTGGCTTGCTCCGCCAAGCTCAAGATACGAGCGGAATTCCCTGCGAAGTCGCCAACGGTGGGATTGAACTGCGCGAGCGCTATTTTCATGCCCGGACTTTAGAATACGGTTGGAACCCGCAGATTGCAAACACGGCGCCTCCGCAAAGCGACCTGCTGACGGACAATTTGTCTTTAATGTTGCTCGCTGAGCTTCTTCGCGACCAGGCTCGCGATTCCCTGCCCGGCGCGCAGTTCCCGGTAAAACAGCGCCGTTAGTTCCGGGAACGCCATTCGGAGTTCGCTCGCTTCCAGCAAATACGCCGGATTTCGCGGGCCGCCCGCAAACTCAAGCTGTGCACGGGTATAAGTCTCGAACAGAAGCGCTCCGCCCGGGCGAAGTGCGCGGGCTATCTGCGGAAAGAGCGATCTCTGCAAATATTGAATGCACAATATGAGGTCGTAGCAGCGCTCGGGGATCTCGGCGCGCTCCAGATCCTCTCGCACCAGGCTGATGCCTCCGTGCAAACGTCGCCGGGCCTCACTGAGGCTTCTTGCATGGCGCACCGGTATGCGCATCTCCCGTGCGCGGGCCTCCAGACTGTCCAGAGCGACGCCGGAGAAATCGACCGCCGTAACTTCCTGGCCGCGTGCTGCGAGGAGCAGCGCGTGTCGCCCCGTCCCGCAAGCAATATCAAGCGCCGGGCCTTTTGGCAGGAGCGGCAAGAGTTCGCTCACAATGCTCGCGGGCCCTGAGGGCGGCGCCTCAGCTGCTAGCCTGTGCTTGGCGTCCCAGTCGGATAGGCGCGAGGGCATAAAAAAAGCTCCTGAACTTATCGCTCAGGAGCCCGAAGAAAGTTTTTGCGAACGCAGCACACTTCCCTGCGCCGAATTAGACGCTGAAAGAGCTCCCGCAGCCGCAGGTGCTCTTCACGTTGGGATTGTTGAATTTGAATCCCGCACCTTCGAGCGTCTCAATGTAATCAATCTCAATTCCATCCAGGTACATGGAACTCATCTGGTCCACCGCCACCTTCAGACCGTCGAACTCGAAAACCTGGTCCGCATCGGTGGTCTGGTTCTCAAACGCCATGTGGTATTGGAAACCGGAGCAGCCGCCGCCGACAACAGCCACGCGCAGGGCGACCGGCACGGGGTTCTGCATGCCCATGATTTCCTTGACCTTGGTGCTCGCTACGGGCGTTAAATTGATCATAAATTCTCTTGGCCTCCGCTCGCGGGCAAACCCGCGAAGCTATCAACATTTACATTATACCAGAACTTGCCAATGCCCGTGCAACCTCTGGTTCCTGCCCTGAAACAGCCGCTATCACCGCGTTTCGACAAAGCCTGAACGCTTCGCATACAATAAGATGCAATGATCCGACACAAAGTTACCCTCATCCCCGGCGAGGGAATCGGGCCGGAAGTGGCCGCCGCCACACGCCGCATTCTGGAAACCGCGGGCGTGCAGATCGACTGGGAGGAGATCGCTGGACGCTCCGATAACTCTTCCGACCAGGGGAAATCCGTCAATCAAGCTGCCGTGGAATCCGTGCGCAAGAATCGCGTTGCCCTGAAGGGCCCCATGGCCACGGCTATCGCCGGAGGCGCGCCAAGCGTAAACGTGGCGCTGCGCAAGGCGCTCGAACTCTACGCCAATCTGCGTCCGGTGAAGAATATGCCGGGCGTCAAATCGCATTTCGAGAATGTCGACCTGATTCTGGTGCGCGAGAACACCGAGGATTTATATTCCGGGCTCGAGCACGAGGTCGTTCCTGGGGTGGTCGAAAGCCTGAAAATCATTACGGAAAAGGCCTCCACGCGCATCGCGAAATTTGCGTTTGAATATGCGAAGAGGCACGGACGGAAAAAGATTCATGCCATTCACAAAGCCAATATCATGAAGCTTTCAGATGGTTTGTTTCTGCGATCGGTCCGCGCGGTCGCAGCGCAATTCCCTGCCATCGAGTACAAAGAGCTCATCGTTGACAACGCCTGCATGCAGATCGTCATGGATCCCCGGCAATTTGACATGCTCTTGCTGCCCAATCTTTACGGCGACGTGATGAGCGATTTAGCCGCGGGCCTTGTCGGTGGGCTGGGCGTGGTTCCGAGCGCCAATATCGGCGATGAATGCGCCATGTTCGAGGCTGTTCACGGCACGGCACCGGACATCGCCGGAAAAGGCTCCGCCAATCCAACCGCCTTGCTGATGAGCAGCATTCTCATGCTTGACCATCTCGGCGAACGGGCTGCAGCGGAACGAATCCAGGCCGCCCTCGTAAAGGTCTACCGCGGAGCAAAGCACACCACACGGGATGTTGGGGGCAAAGCCGGCACGGAGGAGTTTACGGACGCTGTGATCGCCGCCCTCAAATAGCGAATTCCGGCCGCCGCAGAAAGGTACTAGGAGTTCCAAATCGTTAAAAAGCTTGCTTTTTGAGCGCTATCGTGCCAGCATTTGGGCTTGTAGCCTCGGAGTGTCCTCTTCAGGGCCGCATTTATGCAGCGAACTCGCTATCCCGAACGCCGGCGCACTACGCGCCTTTCCCTTCAGATACCGTTGACTGTCCGTTGTCGCTTGCCCGAAGGCGAAACCATCGACCTGAAGGCCTCCACTTACGTTGTAAGCGCCCACGGGGCCTTGATGCTCATGGATACGCCCTTGATGCCGGGCCAGACCGTCAAAGTTTTTAACGAGCATACCGCCAAGTCCATCGACTGCTTCGTAACTTCCTTGCGGGAAAAGCGAGAAAGACGATTTGTGGGCATTGCGTTCGCCAATCCCAACATAGATTTTTGGCACATTGTTTTCCCGAAATCAGGCACCCGTCAGGCCATCCGCTCCGCACAGACGGGAGCCCTGGTGCCGCCGGGATTCCGGCAGGATAATACTCCGCAATTCTAGTTGGATTCCACGCCGGAGAAATCCGTGCTCTTAAGTGCTCTTCCCCGTATAGATCTGGTAAACCATCAGATAAACGATCACGCCCGTCACGCAAACATAAAACCACAGCGGCAGTGTCCAGCGGGCAATCAATCTATGTTTGTCGAATTTCTCCAACCAGGCGCGGCGCAGCGTAACCAAAATCATCGGCACGATCACGATGGCCAGGACCGTGTGCGAAGTCAGCAGCGTGAAGTAAACCGGCCTGATCCAGCCCTGCCCTTGAAAGAGGACCAATTGCTTCACGCGGATGTGATAAATCACGTAGGACACCAGGAAAATAGTGGAAACAGTGAACGCCGAGATCATGAAAACCTTGTGGACGTCGCGCTTTCCGGTCCGAATAGCGGCATAACCTCCCGCAAGAAGCACTGCGCTGATTCCGTTCAGAGAAGCATTGAGAGCAGGTTGGGAAAACATAAGTGTGAGTTTGTCCTTCCTGAAAGCGGTCCTCTTTAAAACACTCGGATCAGCGCGGGAGCTTGTCGTAGACCATCAAGCCAAGCAACAGCGGAATGTGGAGAACTGTCGCGTGCATCAGCCATTTGGCGCGAGCGTTCGTTTTGTTGCTGGCGGCCCACAGGCACACTTGCACCAGAGCGGTGCTGATGACCAGCGCTCCAAAGAAATACACCACGCCGGCCAGGCCTAGAACCGCGGGAAGCAGGCTCACCCCCACGAGCGCGACGGCATACAAAATGATCTGCCGGAACGTTCGCGTGCCTTCACGGTCGACCACCGGCAGCATCAAGATACCGGCACGGGCGTAATCTTCCCGGTACATCCAGGCAATGGCATGGAAGTGCGGGAATTGCCACAGAAATAATATTCCGAAGAGCAGCCATGCGCCGCGGTCCAGCGTCCCCGTCGCAGCCACCCATCCGATCATCGGCGGAATGGCTCCGGGAAAAGCGCCAACGAAAGTCGCCCACACCGTGCGTTTTTTCAGCGGAGTGTAAGCGAGCAAATAGCTCAGGCAAGTCGCAATGCCAAGTCCCGAAGCCAGCGCGCCCGCGGCTATATACAAGTCCGCGGCTCCGGCGATACAGAGCGTCACGCCAAACACAAGCGCTTCGCGCGGCTGCAATACGCCGCTTGGCAGCGGTCGCGAAGCCGTGCGCCGCATGGTGCCGTCGGACTCGCGCTCGATGTAATGATTCAATGCCGCTGTACCTGCGGCAATCAGCATCGTGCCGAAAACCGCGTGGATCATGTGTAGCCAAGCGACTGGACCGCGCGCGCCCATGTAATAACCGGCGGCCGTGGTGATCAGCACGAGGAAGGAAACGTCCGGCTTGGTCAGCGCAACGTAACCACTCGCGCGTGCTGAGAGCGTCAGTTCCGTAGTGCGTGCCGTGCTCATCCGGCGGTCACCTGCCGTGGTGCCGTCGCTGCAACTTCCCTTCCACGTGGAACCAGCCGATAACAGATGAGCGCCACCAGCACAGAAAACGCAAAGAGAATTGCGCCGACGACCGTATGGATCACCGTGAGAGTTACCATGACGGGCATCGGCTGCGGCGCATCCGCAGTGGTCAGCCGCGACCAGTAAGCACCCAATCCAAGCAGGAACTGCGTGCCGAAAATCGCGTGCATCAGGATTCGCGCCTTGGAGAGTTCCCGCGATGCTCCGAACCGCTTGCGCAACGCCACCGCTGTCCAAATCACCATTCCTAACACGACTAACGCTCCCGCCATGTGCGGCCAGATCGGAATTTCTTTGTGGCGGAAGCCGGCGCCGAGAATCACCTGCAGATAGATAACCGCGGCATTGAGAATCGCCAGAACATGAATCGAAGGAGTTCCAAGATCCTCTAGCTGGGGCTGCTCGCTAACCCACCACTTGCTCGTGAAGACCGCGATACTCAGCACTGCGCCAAAAACAATCTGCGCAAAGCACGCGTGAATTACTGGCAGCCAGTAATGCAGCAGCCGTATGACCACCTGGCCGCCCAGAATAGCTTGTACCGCTACACCGAGCACAGCAATCAGCCCAAGCCAACGCAGCCACGGCCGTTTTTCCTTTTCCCAAAGCAGCACGGCCAGCGCAAGCGTGAATATACCCAAGCCGCCCGCGAATACGCGGTGCGAGAATTCAAATAGGTCGCCACCCTGCAGCGACGATAGCGGTGGAACCAAAGCACCGTGAGAGGTCGGCCAATCTGTCACGGAAAGGGCCGCATCTTTGGAAGTGACCAGCGCGCCAGCGACAAAGAGAAGCACGGTCCAGCAGACCGCGAATACGGCAAATCTGTGCACACCTGGATTGTGAGTGGATGTCATAGCCCTTTGTCTCAGCGGCGGATTATACCTTTAACTCGCCACGGGCGAAAGCCGCGCAGAAGGAGCACCTGCATCGATCCCCACGGCGCGCAATACCAGATCCTTCAGCGCGGCGATAAACAACGGCGAATCTCCCACGGCCGGCATCATGCGAAATCTTTCAATGCCCAGCTTTTCCGCTTCCTGGCGGGCTTCGACGTTGATTTCGTGCAACGTTTCGATGTGCTCGGTTACGAACGAAATAGGCGCAACGAGCATTTCCTTGACGCCTTCGTGTCCAAGCCGTTCGATCGTCCCCGTCAATGGGGGCTGAAGCCACTTTGCAGGACCCACGCGGCTCTGATAGCAAAGCACGTGCGTCTTCGGCCAGCCAGGGTATTGCTGCGCACCCAGCTCACGGGTTAGATGCACGGTCTCCTCGATTTGTTTTGGATAAGGATCGCCCTTCTCCACTAAGCTCATCGGTAGACCATGCGCGCTGAACACCAGATGAATCCGCGAACTGTCCGGAAATTGCCGCAACACAGATCCAATCCGCTGAACCAGCGCCTGAATATACAGCGGATGGTGGTGAAAATTGTTGATGGTGCGTTCCTGCGGTTTCCCATCCCGGCCACTCCACTTTGTTTGATCGGCGACCCGCCGCCATTCCTTCAGGCTGCTGAGCGTCGTTGCGTAGGAATAGTGCGGATAGAGCGGCAAGAGAACTATTTCATCGAGCGGGCCGGCCATGCGCAAGGTATCCACGGCTTCCTGCGTGAACGGACGCCAATAGCGCATCGCCGTAACTGCTACAGGATCAATGTACGGCGAGACGGCCTCCACCAGCCGCACCCGCTGCCGTTCGGTAAGTGTGCCAATCGGCGAGCGCCCGCCGATTTCCGCGTATTTCTCTGCGACCGGAACGGACCGCCTCGACGAAATGAGCTTCGCAATCGGCCGCCGCAGCAATCCGAAAGGCCCAAGGGGAATAATGTCGGGATCGAGAAATAAATTCAGCAGAAACGGCTCGACAGCCTCCAGCGAATCCGGCCCGCCAAGCTGAAACAGGACGATTCCGACTTTCTTCTTCCTTGCCAAGCTACTTGCTCCGGCCCAATGCACTCTTCAGGCGTTCAATGTCTTGCCGCAGAGTCTTCATGCGCCTGGCCACAGAAATATAATAGAGAAAGAAAATCGCCCAGCCCGCGAGATAAGCTGCAAGAATGCTGTCAAAGTTTTTCATCGGACTTCCACCTCTCTTTGCAGTTCCTCCAAGTCAGCCCTCATCGCTTCCAGCTTGAAGCGTGCGTTTACAAGCAAGACCAGCAATCCCGTGAAAGCTCCCCATACCAGCAAGTAGGCGACGCGCATCCGTGGTTCCAGGCCGGAACCCGGACCTCCCAGAATCACCGGTTGAGGATGTTGCGTGCGCCACCAGCGAATCGAAAAATAAACCAGGGGCACGTCCAGAAACGCGAAGATTCCGAACAGAGCGCTGAACAATGCGCGCTTGTCCGGCTCTTCCAGCATCGAGCGCAGCACCAAATAGGATATATAGAGCAGCCAGAGAACAAACGTGAGGGTCAGCCGCGCGTCCCACGTCCACCAGATGCCCCACACCGGATGCGCCCAGATCGGCACAGTAACCAGCACCACGGAAATAAACGCGAGGCCCACTTCCGCGGCTGAAACCCCCAGCCAGTCCCACTTCGGGTGCCGCTTGAACACGTACATTAGATTGGCATAGAAGCAAATTCCCAGAGCGACGAAGGCACTGAACGCACTAGGAAGGTGCAAGTAGAAGATCTTCTGGACCGGCCCCATCGTTTTTTCGATCGGCGCATAGAAAAAGGCCAGATAGGCCGTGACCGCTATCAAGAGGAAGAGTGCGAATGCCCCGGCGATAGTTTTCATCACGGAGTTTTTCCTCGGCCGTATGGGTCTCGCTGTACATTTCGTCCCACGAAATTTATTCCTCCAATAGATATTCGCCGAAAAGCCACAGCGCAGTCAAAAAAACGACATCAAAGGTCATTAGGATTCCGACTCCCCCAAGTCGCAGCGCCGGCTCCGGCTCAAGAAGGGCAGCCGTTACTTCTGTGCTGGCAATCAAAATCGGAGCGAGCAACGGAAGCAGCAGCAGGGGTAGCATCAACTCTCGCATGCGTGCTTGCGCGGAAATCGCCGAAAACGCCGTGCCGGGAATGGCGATGCCAAGACTGCCCAGGAATAGCACTAATACGAGCTGCGGGAGCACCGACAGGAAGCGGACGTTAAAGAAGCCGGCGAAAAAAGGCAACATGAGCAGCTCTGTTAATAGAAGAAACAAAGTATTCGCTGCCAGCTTTGCAAAAAAGATTGCGAACGGGTCGCTGACCGAAAGGCGCAACGCGCTGAGCGTATCGTTGTTCTGTTCGCGCAAGAAGCAGGGTTGCAGCATCAAGGACGCGGCAAAAAGAAAAGCCACCCAGAGCAGTCCCGGGCCGAGACGCTGCGCTTCACTGGTGGTGGGGTGAAGCGTGATGCTAAACAGCCCGATGACAATCAGAATGAAAACGACTGTGGTTGTGAGCAGCTCTCGCGAGCGAAACTCCGTGCGAAGTTCCTTTCCAAGTAGAACCGACGTGTTGGAGAGCAGGCTCACTCATGCACCGGCAAACGTCAGAATTGAATGAAGGCTGCCGCCGGTCTGCGTGTCGGCCATGATCGCTCCGGCTTCGAGTCGCACCGCCCGCGTCGCCAGCGAAGAAATCTCTGACTCCCCATGGAGGCTCAT